>ENA-ORTB01003360-ORTB01003360.1-human-gut-metagenome-genome-assembly--contig:-NODE-3360-length-12650-cov-3.244065_pt1 | contig 12650 bp, 10 predicted proteins | sample MGYA00241905_ERZ509174 | MGnify/ENA primary metagenome ERZ509174 (study PRJEB26280, sample SAMEA2338851) | human gut metagenome | biome: human gut; feature: human-associated habitat; material: faeces...
TGTTATTGGTGTATAGGAATGCTTACGGCAAATGCACCAGCATCTTTCATCAATGAGAAACGGGCGGCTATCCTGTCCCGTTGCCGGAAGATGGCCGAGAGCCTTCCCGGCTTTTTTAGCCTGACAGTTCCGACAGGTGGGGGAAAGACATTGGCGTCGATGGCTTGGGCACTCCTCCACGCCGTTCGTTACAAAAAAAAACGGATTATCATCGTTATTCCTTATACGAGTATTATTGTACAGACGGCTGCCGTGCTCCGGGATATTTTCGGAGCGGAGAATGTGGTGGAGCATCATAGTAATTTGCAACAGGATAGTAACGACGAACGGTCCCCTTCTTTGCTGGCAACGGAAAATTGGGATGCTCCGATCATTGTGACGACAAATGTGCAGTTCTTTGAATCGCTGTATGCTTGCCGCACTTCGCGATGCCGGAAATTGCATAATATCTGTAACTCTGTTGTTATTCTGGATGAGGCGCAGATGTTACCGGTTGAGTTTTTGCACCCCATACTGGATGTCTTGCAGAGCTTGCAAGCCTCTTTTAAAGCCAGTATTTTGTTTACTACGGCCACATTACCCGTTTTTTCCGGTCGGATCGGAACAGGACCGGGGGCTTTTGACGGACTGAAAACTCCCGTGACAGAAATTACTTCTGTGCATGATAATTTGTTTGAGGCTTTTAAACGGGTGGAGCTGCATTGGCCGGAACCAGGCACAACCACTAACTTCGATGAACTTGCCGACGAGCTGTCCGGGTATGATTGTGTGCTATGTATTGTAAATACCCGTAAGGACGCGCGCGAGCTTTACCGGCGGATGCCTGAAGGAACTTTACATTTGTCGCGTATGATGTGCTCCGCGCATATCATGGAAGTTATAAAATTGATCAAGCAGAAATTGAAGGACAATGAACCAGTCCGTGTGATAAGTACGCAGTTGGTTGAAGCCGGGGTAGATATTGATTTCCCTGTAGTATACCGTGCTTTTGCCGGTCTGGATTCAATCATACAGGCGGCAGGAAGATGTAACCGGGAAGGCAAATTGAATCATGTGGGTAAATTAGGTCAGGTTTTTGTCTTTAATTTGGAGAATACTCTTTTGCGTGGTTTGATGGGAAAGGGAGCGGCTGCTTTGCGGGAGATACTGTCTGTTTCCGATGGGAGCGACTTGTTTTCTCCGGAGTGTATGGCTCAATATTTCAGCTTATTCTATAGCAATTGTAACACCTTTGATAAGGCTAATATAAAAGGTCTGTTATATAAAGGTTTTGCAGAAATGCACTTTATGTTTGCAACTGCTGCAGAGAAGTTCCGGTTGATAGACGATAAAGACTCGGTATCCATCTTGGTCGGCTATGGTGATGGTGCAACCTTACTGGAGGAACTGAAGCGGATTGGCCCGGAATTTTGGTTGTTACGTAAGCTACAGCAGTATAGCGTATCCATTAGAAAATGGGATTTCGAACAGTTATGTAAACAGGGAACAGTGGGAGTGTATGCTGGGATTTTTATATTGGAAGATGGAAGGTGTTATGATGAACGGGCCGGATTGGTTTTGGACGGTGCTTGGGTAGAGGAACTACTGTTGATGTGATAGGTGTTACAGATTGAGTTGGTTATAATAGTGCGTTTGGATTGAAATGTGTCTGAATTACAACAATAACATTACCGTCGCATCCTTTACGGGTGCGACGGCTATGACACGTGTATCAACTTCTGGCCAATGCACGTACCTATATAAGGTACGACAGACTCCGAAGGACACGCGTACCGGTTGTCAACTGTTTCAATCCACGTACCTATATAAGGTACGACCAAGTATGACAGCTCTTTCAACGGCTCGTCCATTGTTTCAATCCACGTACCTATATAAGGTACGACCAACAACCGACTATATGTTATAAAACATATAACGGTTTCAATCCACGTACCTATATAAGGTACGACAAACGGTAAGACCGTCCTTTAAATTACCGTCAGTTTCAATCCACGTACCTATATAAGGTACGACTACCGCTATACTTAATAATAAGCGTTTTGACCTTGTTTCAATCCACGTACCTATATAAGGTACGACGCTTCCATATCCTCTAAAGGGGGTAAATTCAAAGTTTCAATCCACGTACCTATATAAGGTACGACAAAGCGGCATATTCAAGTATGTTTACCCGTTCCTGTTTCAATCCACGTACCTATATAAGGTACGACATATCACGCTTTCGACCTCCCTACTCTTTTCCATGTTTCAATCCACGTACCTATATAAGGTACGACAAAAGGCCTTGGGCTTTGATCGTATTTATATTCGTGTTTCAATCCACGTACCTATATAAGGTACGACATGAATTGGGAATAAGGAGTAAGAGACAAACAGGTTTCAATCCACGTACCTATATAAGGTACGACGCAGGCCCTATTATGGCTACTCCTACCGCTATGGTTTCAATCCACGTACCTATATAAGGTACGACTTTCTTTCCCTGCATTATCCTGTCTATCCTTTACAGTTTCAATCCACGTACCTATATAAGGTACGACTTGCAAACTTATTACGCTACTGTTATCACTGTCAAGTTTCAATCCACGTACCTATATAAGGTACGACCATTTTTCAGGATCATCTTCTCCTGCCACAATAGTTTCAATCCACGTACCTATATAAGGTACGACCGCACCTCTTTTTATTACACTTACATACAATCCTGTTTCAATCCACGTACCTATATAAGGTACGACGGAACGGTTTTTTGTGTTTTATTCCTGTTTTATCAGTTTCAATCCACGTACCTATATAAGGTACGACAAGGCCTTGGATTTTGATCGTATCTACATCCGTGTTTCAATCCACGTACCTATATAAGGTACGACGTCGCCTGTGTGTCAGATAAAGAAACAGGATTTGTTTCAATCCACGTACCTATATAAGGTACGACGAAGATTGACATGCTCATTAATATCATTAATTTCAGTTTCAATCCACGTACCTATATAAGGTACGACGGTGGAGATGGTAAATATGGATTTAAAAGTTCTTATGTTTCAATCCACGTACCTATATAAGGTACGACTATTGGTTCCGCTTATATCCGTTCTCGAAAGGATGTTTCAATCCACGTACCTATATAAGGTACGACTGGTACCGCCTAATAGCTCTATTCGCATTAAACCTGTTTCAATCCACGTACCTATATAAGGTACGACAATATTAAGAGAGGTTACCTCACCTTCTTTTTTTGTTTCAATCCACGTACCTATATAAGGTACGACCCAGAGCGCAGGAGTTTTTTCGCAATGCCGCCAGGAGTTTCAATCCACGTACCTATATAAGGTACGACATCCTGATATATGTGCTATAACTTATTGATTATTAGTTTCAATCCACGTACCTATATAAGGTACGACCCCTATCCCATGGTTTTACTTTTTCTGTGTTCATAGTTTCAATCCACGTACCTATATAAGGTACGACCATTTTCTTTAAAGATTTTGTAGTAGTGACAGAGTTTCAATCCACGTACCTATATAAGGTACGACTTTTTATAACATGACAATAGACGAAAAATATACGTTTCAATCCACGTACCTATATAAGGTACGACATTTATCAAGAGGCGAAGGGGATAAAAATATAATGTTTCAATCCACGTACCTATATAAGGTACGACACATTGATGCCATTTATATTTCCAATTCCCCTTAGTTTCAATCCACGTACCTATATAAGGTACGACATCTTCATCGTTTTCCAGCCTCTCGATCGACTTCTGTTTCAATCCACGTACCTATATAAGGTACGACTATAGATCAATTAACCTTTACATTCATCGCTGTGTTTCAATCCACGTACCTATATAAGGTACGACATATTTGCAGTCGAGATGAGATAGCTAAAAAGTGTTTCAATCCACGTACCTATATAAGGTACGACACATGTCAGTTGCGCTTATATTATCAAGAGGGGTTTCAATCCACGTACCTATATAAGGTACGACATACGCTGGGCATCATCATATTTCTGATCTTGTTGTTTCAATCCACGTACCTATATAAGGTACGACTGCGAGTAGCTTTTACAATATTGACTCCGGTTTGGTTTCAATCCACGTACCTATATAAGGTACGACAACACTCATTAAATCCTTTGATTGCTGTTTCAAGTTTCAATCCACGTACCTATATAAGGTACGACTCTGGACATATTCATACCAAGGACGTTGATATCCGTTTCAATCCACGTACCTATATAAGGTACGACTGCATTACAAATAATGCAAACATTTACAGTCTGTTATCAATGCATTTATGCGATAATAAACTTTTTGGATTTTTTATTGATGAAATAAAACTAATAGGAGTGTTTAATAGGCTAATAATCAATGATTGCGAAAACTCCAGCTTTTTGTTAATGCTTAATGTTCGCAAACAGTTATATTATAAGTTCATCTTCTACATTATAGGATGTGACGACACCTATGTATTCAACTCTTTTAGAATAATTATTTCCCAAGAAATAGAAACGAATACTATCTTTTTTATGATCGATGATATCCGATAGTTTTAATCTTAACTCGGTAAATTGAGCAGGCGAGACAGAGCATTCAAAAACGGAATTTTGGACGCGTTGGCCATAATTCAGGCATTGACGTGCTACCTGACGTAACCTGCGCTGTCCGTCGGAAGTCATCGTTTCTACGTCATATGTAACTAGAACATACATGAACTTACTTCATTAAAAAGACCGGATAATTATCTAAATCGTTTCTCAAAAAACGAGCTAAAAGCATCGCCTGAATATATGGGATCAGTCCTATCGGTACGGATTCATTTAAGTAGGGGTGGATTATTGTCTCTTTTTTTCTCTTCTGCCAAGCGAGTAAGACTCCCTTTCTGATATCTTCATCCATTACAATCCCGTTATCTCCGTGTTCGACAAAACCTTTACCGGATATCTGTTTACGATTAATTAAGGACAAAACCAACCTGTCTGCCAGGTAGGCTCGTAACTCTTCCATCATATCTAACGCTAAACTCGCTCTTCCTGGTCGATCGGTATGTAAAAAGCCTACGTATGGATCAAGTCCTACTGTTTCCAATGCAGACTGTACCTCATGATTCAGCAATGTGTAAACGAATGACAATAGAGCATTTACTTTGTCTTTGGGCGGTCTTCTGTTCCTCCCGTTAAAAGGAAAATCCTCACATTGCGATATGATCATCTGGTTAAATACAGAGAAATAAGTTGTAGCGGCTTCTCCCTCTATACCTCTTAATGTATCGGAGGACTCAGCAACTAAAGCCTGATTCTTTGATCTCTTTAACTTTTCAGATACGGATAAAAACAAGGATAGCTGTTTGTCGGAAGAAATGTGATCTCTTTTGAAACGATCGATAACCGTCCGGGAATTTGCTATCTTTCCTGCAATAAAAAGCCGACTGATTTCCAGTGATTTATTTGCATCGTCGGCAATCCTGTATTGTGTTCTTCGTAAAAGGACATTTCCTTTTGTCGGACCGGAGACTCTACCTTGAAACTGTCCATTAGCACTTAAAAAACATAATCCTACATTTCTTTCAGCACACATCTTCATTAATGCCGGAGAAGCACCTATATATCCGAATGTGACAATACCTTCTATATTTAAAACCGGAATTCTGAATATATCTTTTTCCTTAACCCTAATTACAACGTTTTCTCCATCTTTAGTTAAATAGGCTTCAGGAGTAGTTACATACAATGTGTTCAATAATTTTCTCATATTTTAATCGTATAACTGGGACAGGTAAGTATTCACTTTCGGTGTTTTTGTCAGTACTTTAGGCATACATACGTCACATAAAGAACATGACTTGCAATGCGCTTTGTATATTGCCGGCGGAAGAACTTTTTGCTCGTATAGCTTGTGCATTTGGACACATTTATTTTCAACCAGTTTCCGTAATTCTTCAGTAAACTGGACCTCTTCTCGGTGGCGAGTTTCCCCATAATACAAAAAGCCTTTTTCTATGCTGACGTTATACATCTCTTCCAGGCAAATCGCTTGTGCGCATAGCTGGACTTCATCTATCTGATCTTTTTTAGGTTTGCCTCGTTTGTATTCGACCGGAATTAATTGCCAGAATCCCGGATATTTAGGATGTCTTATTGAATTTTGTCCGGAGGTGGAAGCGACCATCTCTACTACATCAGAGATACCATAAAGTCCCAGCCGTCTGGAGACAAGCGTTACGGATCTTAATGTTACTATGCCTTTATTGCGGTTCATCAAGGTAGGATCATCGACTTTTTGATGCATCCAGTTTCCTTCAATAGTGAGGTTGTTTTCCGCCCACTGTTGTTCGATATGTATAAGGGCCCATTGACGTTTACAGAAAGTTATGTGTTGGATTCCGGAAAGCATCAACAGGTCCTCATCTCCGTATTCTATCATATCATGTCCAGAACTTCTACACCTTCCGGTAGTTTATCCTTGTCGATGGTAACAATATAATCGTCGAACGAACGGGGTGGGCGTTGGTCATCCTTAAGTTGAACCTTCACTAAACCGAATAAAGAATGAGCTGAAGCATTACCTAATGCTGTACTGTGTTTGAATACGATCAATTTGCGGGCATTCATCATTCCTCTGGCTGCTGAATGGTCGTGATCGAACATGTTTTTCAATGAATCCCAGAATAAGTTCAGGTCATCTTCATTGAATCCGGTTTGTGCGGCTAAATGAGCGGAAATAAATCCGTTAGCTTTATATAGTCCGTAAGGAACTGTAAATTTACGTCCCATAGTGCGGTTATCTCCACTCTGTTTTTTAGCCTCATCCTCCGTAGCCACAGCCATACGGGTTATACTATGTTCGGCAGTAACAATCGGACTGATGGAACGGGCAAAAGTAAATTGGATAGGGCCACGAACCTGTCCGGCATTTTCGCCTGTACTTAGTACGGCTCCAAATGTCCTTATGTCATAAAAGTTTCTGCACATCCATTGCCGAGCAGCCTCTGTTTTATCTCCTTTCTCTTTTATATCTTTAACCCCTTCCTGTTTATGAGCGTCTGCGATCAGATTATTCAATACCGCTTTCTCTTTAATGAATATATCATACAGTCTTTCTCCTCCTTTTACTATTTGAACAAAGTTCCGGACTTTACGCTTCAGACAGACATCGGAAACCAGGCCTTCACCTGTTTCCGGATCAACTCTGGGTAAATTTCCGGCATCGGGATCACCGTTCGGATTACCATCCTGTACATCAAATAAATAAATGAAGTCGTAACGATTGTTTATTGCTGTTTCCATATTTGTATAGTATTAATTTTTTTCTTTATCTGTTGTTGTTTTATATAAATCTTCTCTTTGATGGTAATAACCGATTGCGAAACGCGATTGGTCGTCCATCGATAAATATTTAGGTAATCCGTTACTATCCAGGTTGGTGATAACACTTTGCAATAATTTTTCATAATAAACAGATTTCCCGGTATCAAATTTTGCAAGGTGATGTCTGGATAAAGACAACAAGCGGCCGAATACAGTTGTCGGGGTTGTCGACGCTGCACCGTAGTAACGCTCTTTGATCGTAGAATTTGCTCCTGGGATAGCGTCACTCTGGATCTTTTCAAGGATAGCAAACAAGCGGCCACATAAGTACGCTTGGTTTTTATTTTCTAAATCTAATGCCATTTGAATTTCTTTAGGTGGATTATTATGATTTCTGAATTTTCTATTTAAGTAGGCTTTGAGTATAGCGGCTCTTATCGACGTTATATTCCGGTCTGCTTTGATTCGTATCAGACATTGCATCTGCAATGTGGTCGGGTAGGGTTGGTTATCCCATATGCTTTGACTTAAATCGCTGGCTAAGCAGGGAGGCAGATTTTCCATTTTATTTAAGGAAGCAACTTGGGTCAGTAAGTTGAATAAAGAAAAATAGGCTCTTTGATTCTTGCTTTTAATGATTTCCAAGTCCTTAAAATGTTGTCTGATGTGACTGGCAAATTCGCCTACTGTTCCTTGTCGCCAGAATCTAACGGAGATACGGGCGGCATTAGGAGATAAACCTAACACGTAAAAGGGAGTTTTGTCCTCGTCATTCAATACTCCCGAGAACGGGGACTTCAAGAAGTCTCTGATAACTTCCGTGTTTTTATCCGGATCATCTTTGGGAGGAGATGTAAATATGAAACAGAAACATTGCTCCAACTTTGTCGGTTTCTGAGACCAGAAAACAACGGATGTGTCATGCAAGCGATATTTGTTAGAGGAATCTTTTCCCAATAAAGAATTTAAAGCTGTGGTATAAGCAGCTTCCGCTTCTTTTGAAATGGGTGCGTTCATACCTTGCTCTTTATAATAAGAATCGTAACCCGATTTCTTTTGAAAGCCAACCAGTTTAGCTCCGCTCTTACCCCCGGGTATGGCTATGGCACTATTGAGTATGGCTATCGGAGCCTTTTTTCCGGTGATGAGGCATATCCCTGTAGGTTCATCTTTGTCTGAACAGTCTTCTATAGATGATGTTACATCCGGATTTGCAGCCACGATAGTATTGTTTCCTGCTACTTTAAAGGAGATGTTTGTCCCGTCTTTTTTGATACATTCTTCCCATAAAGGGTCCATTTTTATACGTTGAAGATTATCAGGATTATCGTAAAATTTGGCTACTGCTTGAATCTCTTCATTGGAAGGATACATTTCGGCAAGCCGCCTGACCTCCTGAACAAAGGTTTTATTTTGTTTAGCGGCATCGTCCAGTGCTTTTGGCATTCCTTTATCATCCGTATTTTTAGGTTGGGCTAACACATATCCGAAATGGTCCCAAAATACATTTGCCGTTTGCCAACTGTTGCTGCCGGTACGTCCTTTACTTTTGACGACCAGGTATTTTTTTGCTCGTTTCTGTTTTCCTACCCCCTCGGTGGTATCCTGTAGTTCTAAAAAATTCCCTTTTTTATCTATCAGAATAAGATAAGGTATTTCTTTCCATTCTAATCCATGGGGAGCAATAGTACTCCCCGGATCAGCAGCTTTACGCTGGTAGTATTCGTATAATGCTTGCAAAATCATCGGCGTACCTCCTCACTGTTAATGGATGGAACGATCAAGACTCCTTGTTTCATTATAGCCCTGAAGAACATTGGCTTTGGATCTTTTTCGTTTGTGAAATCCATATCATATAGCATATATCCAAAATCACGATCTTCGGGTATTCCGTTTCCTTTTACCGGATTTTCGATGTATGTGAAATCTGCGGAGAACTCACGGCAACCTAAATAGGGTTGATTGAAACATTGCCCCTTTTTAGCTCTACGTTCGAACATAGCATTATATTTGCCTGGATTTTCGTCAGAGGACTTTGATGGCACTTTCAACATATCTTCTTTCGCTCTATTTCTTATAGGTATAAATTCCAACTCTGCAAAAATTCTATAGCAAACATCTTTTAGTAACAAACTGGATTTTTGTTGCCGATTATCTTCGATGAATAATCCGGATGAACGGGGGCTCATTAAACTTCCAATCTCATTTCTTTTCATGGAAAACCATCTGATTGGATTTAATACTTCTATTCGAGTAATATTCCATTGTATGGCTGGTTTCCAAAATATAGATTCGAAAATAGCTCGGGCAGCAGATGGCGTTATTATGTCGTAGCTAACTCTTTCGACTTTCATCTCCGGACGGGTAAAGCAGGCCATGCTTCCTTTAACCTCAAGACAGTATTCTTTATTTGTATATATCATATGTTTAGGTTAACGTAATATAAGGTGTTTATGCTTTGAGTAATAAGGTATCTTTATAACTCTGTTCAACAAAGATATATTTTATTTTCTAACAAACAAATATTTTAATCCTGTAATCTTCTTGCAAAAAATATTATAAATAGTTGTCCCCGTAAAGGATGCGACATTAAAGACACGTTCAAACGCGCCTTTGAAGAGTGGTTTCAATCCACGCATCTGTAAAAGATGCGACTCCATGTTTGTGAAAAGCTTTATTGATGACACTTTTAAATTGTAATTTTGCGAATGATAAAGTAGAAAAGCAATAAATGTTCATATTCTCTAAATAAATCTATAAGTGTATGATTTATAGAGGATGCGAACATCCAACGTTTTTTACAATTACTTAGGGTTCGCGTTTTTGTTATTGAAACATAAGTGTAATCATGTTATTTCTAAAGTAATCTGTAACTTTGCTGACAAAGTTAGGAATAGTTTTTATAGATACGATAAATAATGAATAAAAAGATACTTCAGTTAGCGCTTCCTTCTATTGTATCCAATATAACGGTTCCTTTGTTGGGATTGGTCGATGTGGCGATTGTCGGACATTTGGGGGCCGCTTCCTATATCGGGGCGATTGCGGTAGGGGGGATGCTGTTCAATATTATTTACTGGTTGTTCGGTTTCTTGCGGATGGGAACGAGTGGGATGACTTCACAGGCTCTGGGGAGACGGGATCTCCTGGAAGTAACGAGGGTTTTGTTCCGGTCGGTCGGTGTCGGGATTCTGATTTCTCTGGCTCTGCTTCTGCTCCAGTATCCGATACGGGAAATAGCTTTCTTACTATTGGATACGACGGATGAGGTAGAACGGTTGGCTTCCTTATATTTCAATATTTGTATTTGGGGAGCGCCGGCTGTGTTGGGATTGTATGGTTTCTCCGGTTGGTTTATCGGAATGCAGAATTCCCGTTTCCCGATGTTTATTGCGATCACCCAGAATGTCGTGAATATCGTGGCGAGCCTGATCTTCGTCTTTGTGTTCGGCATGAAGGTGCAAGGGGTTGCGACGGGAACGCTGATCGCTCAATATGGAGGCTTCGGGATGGCTGTATTCCTGTGGTTCGTATTCTATCGGAAGCGGTTGAATATTCGTGTTTGCTGGCATGAGGCCATGGATAAGGTCGCTATGCGTCGTTTCTTCCAGGTGAATGGCGATATTTTCTTTCGTACGCTTTGTTTGGTGGCGGTTACTACATTTTTTACTTCTACGGGTGCGAGACAGGGCGATATCGTTTTGGCTGTTAATACATTGCTGATGCAGTTGTTTACGCTTTTCTCCTATATCATGGACGGTTTTGCCTATGCGGGCGAGGCTTTGGCGGGACGTTATATCGGTGCTCGGAACAAAACAGCCCTTAGTCGGATGATCCGTTTGCTGTTTGGCTGGGGGATTGGGTTGTCCCTTTCGTTTACCCTGCTTTATGGAGTAGGCGGGAAAGGTTTTCTCTCCCTCCTGACGAATGACTCTGTTGTCATACAAGAGGCCGGAACCTATTTCTATTGGGTGCTGGCTGTTCCGCTTGCCGGCTTTGCCGCCTTCTTGTGGGATGGTATCCTGATCGGTGCGACAGCTACCCGCCTGATGCTTTATTCGATGTTGGTCGCTTCCGGCACTTTCTTTTTGATCTATTACCTCTTTTTCGGAATGATGGGAAATCATGCATTGTGGATGGCATTTCTGATATATCTGTTGCTTCGTGGTAGTATGCAATGGGTATTATGGAATCACCACAATGAATTAGCGTAATCGGTCGTATGCCCATTGTGCCGGATTGTTTAATATATAATTGGATATATTATGATACGCTTTTTCATCCTGTATGATATGTTCATAATAATTACGTTGCCATAATTTTTGACCGTGTAGATTAATCATTTTTGTCGATTGATATTTAAAATATCCCACAATATGCCCCAGTGTCACCACGTAGGGGCGGGGTTCGCCCGCCCTAAATGCATCCCGATCGATTTTTATAATCGCATGGAAATGATTTGGCATAATAACATATTCGCAACATTCGATATTGGGGTATTTGTGTTCCAAATCCCAATAACATTGTTGGATTATTTCACCATATGGGTTTAATATCATTTATAACCCTTCCTGTGAATAATCATATCCTTTCAAACGGATACTGTGACGATGGTGGATGTCTGGATTGTACTGTTTCATAGTCGATGGTTGTCTTATTGGCTTAATACGAGTCTAAATATAAGGAAAAAGCCGGAAATCAAGAGAAGATATCCGGCTTTTATGAAATTAGATACGCTCTATTATTGTCTGTAGCTTGCTAATTCGTCGGCATTGAATTTCAAGATAAAGCTGCTGTGTTTTTCCACTTCCGCTTCGACATAATTCAAGTATACGACAGCTGATTTGGCAAACATTTCAGGAGTCTTTGTCGCGTCTTGGATCAGCAGGTGAGCCATGATGCAGTCGGCTGCCATTTCATAAAGGCGACGGGCAACAAAGTCCTGCAATTCCTGGTTCTGCGCTTCCTTCACCTTGTTCATGCAGGCTTCGAACTTATTGGCCATTTCAACCAGGCGGCCTTTCAGCGGTTCCATTTCAGGAGAACACGGGATTGTTTCGAATTCTCGGATGGTAGCCAGATAGGAACCGTTGGTCACGTAACGGATGGCTGCAACTGTCTGCAACTGCGTCGTACCCTCATAGATGGAGGTGATGCGGGCATCCCGGTAGATACGTTGACAAGCATATTCCAGCATGAAGCCTGAACCACCATGAATTTGGATACAGTCGTATGCGTTCTGGTTGGCATATTCGGAGTTCATACCTTTTGCCAGCGGGGTGAAAGAGTCGGCTAGTTTGGCATATTTTTTCTGTTCCTGACGTTCTTCCGGAGTC
>ENA-ORTB01003364-ORTB01003364.1-human-gut-metagenome-genome-assembly--contig:-NODE-3364-length-12637-cov-13.881815_pt1 | contig 12637 bp, 9 predicted proteins | sample MGYA00241905_ERZ509174 | MGnify/ENA primary metagenome ERZ509174 (study PRJEB26280, sample SAMEA2338851) | human gut metagenome | biome: human gut; feature: human-associated habitat; material: faeces...
CACAAATTTATCCTTTCTATTTTATCTGTAATCCTCGGATGCAAATCTAAGGTAAATTCTAATCCAATTTTTTAAATTCAAAATCATCCATACTGCAACATGCTTTTTTATAATCAAATCTATACAAACGCATATATGCTTCCTTTATTTCCTCAGCACCATTATAGAACGGATCGGATGTATGAATATTTGTAGTAACGATTACTTTCATTTCAGGAGTCAACACTGCATCACTTGTCCTTTTAATCCGTTTCGGAATTATTTCAAACACCCTGTCCTCCGTGTTTATAAATCCAACTGCTGCCATCATGAGATTATCTAAAATCAGATTACAGAAACACGAATCATCAACATTATTATTTGATAGTTCTTCCATAATTTGACAAGGGGTTCCTTCATTCCAGTCTCTATATTTCTTTGGTAGCCAATCTGTCCCCCAAATCCATTCTTTACCTGTACATGGGTGAATGTCATAAAATTCTTCGAGAAAATCATAATAAATTGCAAAGTCACCTTTATTATTAAATTCGTATGTAAGCCATAGAACCCTTTTCTTATTACTTATCCGATAACGGAAATGCCTTATCTGATATGAATTTTCAAAGTATGAAAAACCATGAAAATCCACATGTAAAAAAGGATACTGTTTTTCGACCTTTTTCCCAACCCTTTTCAAAGCATCAGATATAGGACCTTTAAGCGCTTCATCTATAACCTTATTCTTTAATGAAATAACTAAAAGAGCCGTTTTCATGAAATTTTTATTGAAAGAAATTTCATGTAGTATCTGACTTGATGAATAATATATTTTATTATTTTTAAACAATGATATCAGGGGAATCTTCATCTAAACTAATCCAATTTCTTAAAATCAAAATCGTTTTTACTGCAACATGCCTTCTGATAATCAAATCCATACAGGCGCATGTATGCCTCCTTAATTTCCTTGGCACCGTTATAGAACGGATCGGTAGTGTGCTGTTGTGTAGTAACTGTTACTTCCATTTCAGATGTCAGTACCGTTCCATTTGTTTTTTTACTCTCTTTGGAGTTACTCTAAATACTTTTGACATAATGTTTTATTTTAAAGGTTTACAATAAAAAGTCCCTCAAAACCCACCCTCATTTCTACATAACCGATATATGGTGATACTGATGTGCTGCCACATTCAAGGCTGTGCTACATACTCATGTACACAATGCTGGAAATACCCGACAAAATAACTCGCTTGTGTCCCCAAGCCATAAGTTTTCAGATTTTTCCAAACAGATTGGAGAAATATCGCCTTTATGCAAAAACTACCTCATTCATTTTCCTCTATCCACCCTCATCCTTTATATAATCAATGCTGGTTTTGCAATGTAATATATAATGTATACGTTTGTTTGATTATGAATCAGACAAAACTACATACTTACTTTTGTAAAGAATACAAGACATACCCGATATAACGGCTTGCCTTTATCCCAGGGCTCTAAGAAGTTAAGATGCATTGCCTCATATATAAAGGACTACACTAAAAAATTATAATAAGTCAACAGTCCAGTTGATACTCTGAATCAAGTTGTCCAGCTCCCTAAGTTGCTTGCAATAAGAATCGGTATCTTTACGCAAATTCGCTACATCGACTGTTCTGATGTATCTGATTTCATTTCTTCCGTATCTGGTTTCTGTTTCTGTAACGTGTTTCAGTACTTCACGCATCAGTGAGACTCTTGCTGAAAGAGAATCGCGACGAGCAAGCATTCTGGTCAGATTCTCCCCATTATGCGTAATCTGCATATTGGTACAGTTTATCTGATAGACCAGTTTCTCCTGCTTTTCAAGGCAGGAATCCAGTTCCAAAAACAGTGCTTTTACATCCTCGGCAGGAGTATCGCCCTCCTGAACCTTGGCACTGTCCTTCAATCTACCTTTCAGTTGGCTGATTCTTCTTTGCAAATCAGCCCTGTTGCTAAGTGCTTCTGCTAATTTCATAACGCTGCTGTTTTAAATTGACAATGCAAAGTTATTGCCCGTGATATGCCATATTGAGGCATTGAAAAAAAATATTTTTTCTTTTCGACGCAAATTTTCGCTATTCTTTGAGATTGAATATCCGTTTTTGGTTCTCATGCGACATTTCTTCTGTTCCCCCATAATAGGTTATTTCCCACAATAGTCCGGCTGTAAGTTCCAGTGGAGTAATTTCCACATCTTCATCAATGAGGATATCCATTCCTAAAATTTCCGCCCATGAATGATAGTTTGCCATAGGACAATCTCGCAGGTTATCTGCTTTTGAATAAACCGAACAGTTCATATCAATCATGGGGGTGCAGCTTTCCCAACGGCAAACCAACTTTATATAATAATCTGAAGGCTCTTCTTGTATGGCTTGAATGGACTGGTAAATCTTCCTCCATTTATTCAAATCCAACCGTTTTGCGAGTTCAGGAGCATTGTATCTCCATAATTTCAAAAAAGGTTGCAGAATTTCTTCAAAGTCATATTGTTCCAATAAGTGTTTAAAGGTAACAACTCCGAAAGAAATATTCCTTTCATTTTTTAGCTTCATAAAATATGATACGTTAATACAGTGAATTGATAACAAATCATACATCTTTTCTCCTTGTGAATGAATATGTCCGAACAGATGGTAAGCAGGTCGTGATTCTTCTACCCAGTCTTTTAACTTTCTGATACCGTCATTATCATCAAGAATACCTTGGGAAGGAAAATGTGTAATAAGTATATCGGTGTACTCAGGAACAGGAGATTGAATATCTGAGTGAAAGCTATTGCGTAAGCTCTTGCAACTTATAGAATAGAAAGATATTCCTTTGTATTCCATTCTCCTATCGTACAGGCACACAATATTGTCTGGAAACAACCGGTTGAGTTTGTCTGGATAATAATCAAACAGAATCTCATGATTTCCAGGAACAAATATACGTAACCGGGCAGGTACATTCGAATACCAGCTCAGAAAGTCTTTCAGGCCTTCCTCAGAAAAGTCTGAAATCACATCTCCTGCACAAATAAGTATATCAATATCCGATGGTATTCTCAGACCTCTGTGCATTCCGTGCGTGTCTGAAAATGCAAAAATACTTTGTCCTTTATAATTAAAATACATGGCTTTGATATTATAGTCAATACAAAGTTTTTACTTTATGTATGCCAAATCAGGGCATTGAAGAAATCTTATTTTAATGCCACAGTTTGGCATATGTGGTCTTATAAATTTGCAGTGTAACAGATAAACCGATTTGTATATGACAGTAAAAGAACTTTTAACTAACATCAGCTTTGACGAGTTGCTTCCAATTTTGAAAAAGTATGCAACGGATCACATCCATGATATCTATATTTTTCGTGAGGCCTATGATATTTTGAAAAATATTGAACCAAACGATGATTATCATGACGAAGTAATAGTATATTATAATGTCATGTTAGAATATCGTAGTCTAATCATTAGCAATATTAAAAGTAGTGCTTGGGAAAATGAATTGGCTAAAGATATTGTAGTAAAAGGAACTATTCAACCTGATTTACATGAGGTAGCTATGCGGTGTCTATGGAATCTTACTATGTATGGTTCTTCTCCTATAAAAAGAGACGATACAATTGATAAAATGTTCAACATTAACAATCCGACACTGCATTATGAAAAAGCTCTCAATAAATTAGATGAAAGAATTTGGAAACACCTTCCAAGACGATATAGATACTGGGATATAAATGGGAATCCTATAGTAATCAAGTATTCAGTAAAAAGGATGAACCGTTCCAAGAAAAAACGCCTATATCGACAAAAACAACGTGAGGAGTATCTTGAACTCATGGCCACGCGTGAAGCATTGGTATCCTATCTTTCTTCTTCGGAAAGTAGTTTTTCATATAAAGATGTTGAATTCTTATTTCACATAAAAGATCATTCACGTTATGAATACATCTCTGTTACTTACGGTAAAGACAATCGGATGAACTATATACTCCAATCAATGATAAAATATCAGCGAAATAATTGGAAGAACTATGATAGTGCTATCATCTTAATCCGCACATCACCAAAGTTTCCAATAGACAAACTGGAGTTGGAACTGTTTAAAAATAATATATATCAATTAATGGGACATAACAACATACTTGTCGGAAATATAGAGAAAGACTACCCACATGCTGAAGCAATAGTAATGCTGTTACTAATTAAACTTTAATTAGTACTTGGTATGAAAGAGAAAAACAAATGACAGCATAAGATTAATTAGGGCTCACTTAGTAAATACATTCATCATTCTCTTCAGATTGCACATGGTTTCCCTAAACAGTCATCAGCACCAATAGTATTGTGAATTTGCTGCAATCTGAGGATTTTTTCCAAAAGAAGACAAAGAAGTCCCGCCGATGCTGACCGTGGATATCGGAGAGGAAGAGGATAGAAATCATTATTCAGATTGAATGTTTATTGTAGTTCATTAGATGCGAACTTTACTATAGAAATCTATGGATATAAGCAAATAACCAGCTATGTAAATAGAATCTCCAATATGGTAATCAACAAAGTCGGGAGACCTTCACGGATATCCCGACTAAAACGGGTACGTAAATAGGACTGTGTCAACCCTTTAGCTTGTCATTCGTTTAGCTTAAGATTGCTTCAAACATATCTGAGTTTCAGATATTTATCCGAAAGTAAAATTTGAGGCTATCAGGCTTGTTTGGGATTGACACAGTTTGAATTACGGTCTCGTTAAAACAAGTAAGATTTATTGGCTTCTAGCACTTCTATTACAGTTTTTATTTTATCTTTAACTTCTTCAAAAGTAATACTATCTCGGATAACATATTTATCATTAGATAATTCACCTGGCAATTCATTTGTAAATTCAGTCAGTTTTTTTGTTTTTTCCTTGTCATCCCTCACAAAAACATTAAACTTAAAACAATTATCAGTTCCATTATCATGTTTTATATCAATCACTAAAGGTTTATCATTAAACTTCTTTTCAAGATAAACACAACTCTCTTCGTATGACCAAATATCATATTTCCAATCCTTCCAACATCCATTTTCAAACCCCTGTAGATTCTTTAGTTTATTATATAAATGATAAACACGTATATCAACATGCTCGCCGTTCCATCGTATCTTTTTCATTAAATAAATATCATAATCATTATTCCATCGAACATTCTGCTGTTCTATATAATCCCATATATATTTATCATAAAAATATTTTCTCCAGTCTGTTATAGGCTTGGAATCTGACCTGAATTTATCATCCGCTATCTCATTCAATATATCATTTATATCAATGTCTTGAATTTTTGATTCAGAATCAGAATTATCGAATACTTTATCTGCTATTACCTCAACAACTGATTCCAAACATTTATTATGGGGTTGCTCCTCATGCGATTTACATTCACTGTCAGATATAAATCTCTTCTTATCAGATCTACTACTCAAAAAATTCCAATTAGAGCTTCTTTCATATCCAAATCCATAGTGAGTAGAGCATCCTAATAAAGCCCTGCGTAAGCGCCAATGATCATAACTTTTGGCAAATCCATTTTCATCAAACAGACATTTCATCACCTCTGCATAGCGGATAAATTTAATTTTATAACTTAATTCCTCTGAGTCTGATTCTGGTTCTGTACCACAAAAATCAAACATAAACTTTATTTGTCCTACAAAGAACGGATGATTCTCCAATCTTCTTATAAATCTCTGTAATTCATTATCTTTAATGCTTATCTTATGTTTTTCTTCATCACGCTGTTGTTTGGTAAAAGCTTTAAGTGCATCTTCATATTGGTCACTCCTGAATATTATATCAAAACCTACAGCCAAATCTCCAGATAAATAATCAGACATCTTATCAATTGATTCCATAACAGAATCTATATTCCCATTATGTATATCTTGATTGATAATCAAGTTTCTCATACGATACATCCATTCATAAAAATCTCCGAAAGATTTGTAGGGACAAGCAATTACGGAATAACACAAAGCCAACTTACCATAAGGAATAGACTCCAAAGTTTCATCCAAAAACATCTGAAAAAAAAGTGTCGTTTTTTCATTAGCTTTCCAAAAATAAAGTTTCCTATCAATTTCATTTTGGCTTTTTATCTTTAAATTATTTAAATCGTTCCAAAGTGAACATATTTTTTTATAGCTTTCCCCGATAAATCTCAAAGCATCTTTATTAAAAAGAGGTAATCGGTCAAGAACATATAATGAAAGTCCGAAATTCTCCCTTTTGATAATCTTATGTAATATCTTATCCGCGATTTCACCTTTAAGAATATCCTTATTATCATAATTTTTTATGCCTAAACTAATAGATAAGTCTTCGAGATTGGAATCAGAATCCTCAATAGAACCAGCCAAATTCTGTTTTTTCCAATATAAAAAAGTCAAAGTGTACAATAACCTCAGTTGATAATTGTCTATTAGATTTTGACTGTCATAAAGATTCTTCCAGACCATATCTGTCCATTCATTATCCATGTTTTCTCTCCACTTGCTTACAAAACATGGATTGTCTTTTCCAAATAAATCTTCCACTTTCTTATCCAACCAGGATTTGAGGTTTTCATATTCTGTCAACGGAACACCTCTACCATTCATTTTGATATAAATATCGCCATTAACATCATCTGCACGAAGCGATTCTATCGTGTAATGGAGCTTTTCATCAAACCCTTCAAGCATTTTTACTGCATCATTGCTACCAAACTTCCTATCAATTGTTTCTAACGTTGAAATACAACCACGCACCGTGGTGTCATGACGCCATGCATCAATAAACCAGTTCTGTTCTTCAATTTTTACTAGTTTACATTGTGTAGTAAAAAGCTCGTTTATATGTTCTGCCATTTCCATACAAAAATCATGTGCATATTCCCGTGTCTGATAAACTAACTTTTGATCAAGAACTTTTTTATCCGTTAGGTTAATGATATTAGCTCTGGATATAAGATACATACGTAACAACCACAGTGTAGTCAGTCTTTGCTGTCCATCAATAGGAGAAAAGGTTTCTTTCTTATCATCTTCTATACCATAAATATAATTTAAATCTATACCCTTATCACTATTGAGTCCATCCAATAAATATTCAATAAAAGGCTCTATTTTATCATGCTGATTACCTTGTACATAATCCCTTTGCAAGCTGGGAATTACTATTTTTTTTAAATCATTCATATTTGCTCCAGTTTTTCTTTTAAATCACCTAAATACTTATCATAATCGTCCTGAGTCCATTCCCCAAGTTTTACATCCAGACCTGTATTGTATGTTTTTAGAAAAACATTCAATGTGCACCGAGGTATATATGTCACCTGGTATTCATTATTCTGATTATCTATATTGGATGCGGCAAGAATAATCTTTCTTTTTCTTTTATAAAGAGAATTATGGTAGCTTCGGTTTGTATGGCTATCCAATAAAACAAGATTTCCCAAGCCATCTTTATTTTGAGGAGAATTCTTTTCAGCACTGCTTACAATTTCATTATAAATCTGTTTGAACATCTCGATCTTAGAGTCTTTTTCAAAGAGATCAATTTCATTATTCAGATCCGGCCTTTGGACAAAAATTTCCGAATAATCTGCCCTAACTGAAGCAATCCAATCTTTACAATCCTGTATTTTAGTGAGTGGATTTTCTGTCTGTGATGCGATATGCTCAATATCCCATCTTTGCGAATAGAGCAATTCGAAAGGGAACTGTTCATAAGAGAATCTTAATCCGAGATTGGCTTTTTTAATGGTTTCATAATGAATTAAAATAGTCTGAATATTATGAAGTATAAATATTTTCCTCAGAGTAGCCTTACTTGTATCACTATAAGTGATTTTTTCCAAATCACCCAAACCTGAAATACTTTCCCTGACTTTACTCTTCAATTGTTCTATACATCCTTTCAGACCTGACTCTTTGTATACTTTTACCCAATCATCAATCTTGTTATTGCCTTCTGTGTAGGTAAGGTATCCAATATAATGGTAAGTATAAGGATTCTTATATAAATCCATTATACGTACAAAATAGGCTCTGCAATCTTTCCAGAATCTTGAAAGATCAGCCCTTCTAGCATACACCTTGTAAAAAGCAGCTTTTGGGTCAGCTTCATAAGCTTTCCGATTAATATTAAGTACCATGTTGAATAATAAATCCATCCTTGAACCATTATATAACGGCTCGTCGGTTTGAAGCATGTACCATAATCTGTCATCATTAAAGGCTTCTTCCATTTCAGCATATTGGGCAGCCACCAATGATTTATCTGGTAATCTATTATTGTCCAACGATTCCTTATTGCCGTCTGATAGCAAAATAGCCTTTATCAGTTCAGAGCATGTCAATTCTATTTTACCACTATTGAGATGAGCAAATGTGGTATGCTTTTCTTCCTCATTAACTTCATACCATAAAAATAAAATATGTTTACCTTCGCCTTTGAGGAGTTTTTTAAAAGTCTCCTTATAATTATCTGCCTTCTGCTCATCCGTCTTTTTATTATTCGGATTATCGAAATATAGTTTTATGGCCCCATACACCTTTGACATATAATACTCGTCTATGTTCCCATATTCCCCTTTTTTGATTTCATCTGACTCTGTAATAAAAGAGTATCTATTTATAAGTGTATTCGATTCAGAAGAATCTCTTTCATATTCAAATTTATATGGGTAGGAAGTTTTCTCATCACTTTCAAATAATATTCTCCAAAGAATCAAAAGAGTTGTTAGTCGTTGCTGGCCGTCCAAAAGTTCATATTTATTATCTCCTATTTTCACAACAGCCAAGGGTTGCATACAATAATAAGTTTTCTCTTGTTTTAGAAATTCTGAAAAATCTTCAAGCATTTGTTTTGCTTGTTTTTCTTTCCACTTATATGCACGTTGCAGATATGGTATAATAAACGTAACACTTTCCTGACATACGTTACTATCCTTATCGATATCTACATTTATACAATCAAATGTTCTTTTCTTTAATACACCCATATATTTCAATTATTTATGAATTTTCATTATTTACTTCTAGCTCCCTCAAATACAACCTCGCACACATCTCCGCATCATAACCGGCACGATGGTGCGTCCCTTGCTCTATCCCCAATTGTTCACAAAGATAATCCAGTGAATTACATCCAAAGGAGTAAATCTTCCGTGCCATTTGCAAAGAACATATCCATTTCAGCTCAGGTAGATGAATGCGGTAGAGTTCAGCAGAATGCTGCAAGCAGCTTCTGTCGAAAGGTACGTTATGTGCTACAAAAGTATCGAACTCATCCAGATAAGTCCGTTCTATTTCTTCCCATACTTGACGAAAATCAGGAGCATCTTCTGTATCCTGTGGTCGGATACCGTGTACTTTTATGTTCCAATACTGATAACGGTTGTCTTCCGGACGTACCAGCCATGAACGGGTCTCTGCTATTTCTCCGTGTCGTACAACACAGATTCCCACCTCACATATTGAAGCACGTTTGGAGGTAGCCGTTTCAAAGTCTATTGCTATGAAATTTATATCTGATTTATCAGTCATTATTTGATTTTTTATAGTAAGACAATATATTCTCTGCAAACCGACACATTTCATCCTTTACCCATTGTGGCTCGATAACTTCTATCTGGTCTGTCTGTTGAAGCAATGCCTGAAGGAAATCGTATGTAGGCCGGACTGTCATTTCGAATGTAGTAGACTCATCATCAGATGCAATCTCACGTTGAGAATCATGTATAGGTAAAGTAGCCAGGTATTTTCTTGCCCATCCGTATGCCTTGATTACCACACGCTCAATATCAATATCTCCGTCAGCTATAATGCCTACGCATCCTTCAAAATATTCATTTATATCAAATGACTCCGGAAGTTTAAACGTTGTATCCGTAACTTTGACATTGAGAATCCTGTCAAGAGCGTATGTCCTTATTTCCTCAGAATATACCGACCATCCTATAAGATACCAACGACGGTTATAAACCTTAAGATGATAAGGTTCTACCTGAAACGTGCTTGCATGGGACCAACCAAAGCCCTGGTGGGTAATTTCTACCACACAATTCTGACGCATTGCCTGAAGTAATATCTGTAAATATTTACTTCCTGAAGGAATCTTCTCGAATGAGATGCGTTTCTCCAACTTTTTGTCTGCCTGAAGCTGGTTCAGTGTAGCATACGAATCTATCAGCCATGAACGAAAGGAATTCCCTTCTAATAAATCAGCATCTTCTATATAGTATCCATATCCACGTTTGGCATCGCATGATATGATTATATCAAAGATTGTCTGTACAGCATCTTTATGATTCATGAATGTTTTCCATGGTAATGGTTTACCATCACCCAATCCACAATCTTCCCATTTGTCACTTATCTCCTTGAATGTGATATATGGATGGCATCTGATTAAATCAACCAGCCATACATACCGACCAAATTTGTTTGCTGCCATAATTTTATTGTTTAATCTTTTAAAAATACGTATTCTATATTAAATTACAGGTAAGGTCTGAAGTATATTAATATCTGGCAAAACCGATTTTTTTGTAAGGTAGATTTATTTTTTCTTCATTACAAAGTTTCTGAATGGTTTCAAAAGAAGGTGTTTTACCATCAATAATCTCCATCATAGTATATTTGCGTACTACATTATCAATCTCACCACCGCTGAAATCATAAAGTGAAGCTAACTGCATCGCATCATTATGATTCAGTGCCGGCATTTTATTGAGCCAGATATTGCATTTCACTTCTACAGACGGCTTGCTGAAATGTATCTTGAAAAGGAACCTTCTTTCAAAGGCCTTATCAAGATTATCGGAAAGATTGGTAGTAGCTATAAGGATTCCTTCAAGTTTTTCCATTTCTTCAAGAAGGATGTTCTGGATGGTATTTTCTGTCTGATCCACGCTGTTACCAGAGGATATGTCACGACGTTTTGAAAAAATAGCATCGGCTTCATTGAAAAGTAATATTGGCTTCAGCTTGGAACGCTTACATAATTTTCTGTAACGATTGAATATGTCTTTCACTATTTTTTCACTTTCGCCATACCACATACTTTTGGAAGCACTTATATCTACATGAATAATGTCACGACCGGTCTCCCGTGCCCATTGCATGACAGATTCAGTTTTTCCTGTTCCAGGACTTCCATATAGTATTATGGAAACTCCTTTGGGTAATCCTTTTAATTCAAGTCTGTCAACCAATGATTTATAATTAACTTCTGAAAGGGTTTCACCAACTAATGAAAGTTGTTCACTTTCTCTACCGGAGAAGAAGAGTTTTTTTTCTTTTATCTCAGATGATAAAATAAGATCTTTCCTGTCAACTTTTTCAATAAAAAGTTCTGCATCATCTTCAAAATAAAGAAGCTTGCCTTTATCAGTCAATTGTAAAACCGTGTATTCTCCGAAAAGGCTGCTCATGGTAACCATTTCCACAAGATCAAGACGCTGTAATTTATGTTTCTCTTCCTTGAAGAGCTTTATATTCTCATTTCTTTCCTTAATAGGATAAAGTCTGGCTAATTCACGACTTATATTAATTATATCGCTATTGGCACAGGCATCACAGAGCATATAAAACAATGCACGATAATCTTCTTCAGATACAAGTTCCTTAATCTTACGGATACATGTAAGATTAGAATTATAGTTTTCCATATTTCTTATCCTTATGGCTAATTTTGAAAGAGCCTGTTTCTTTTCTATATCATGATCACGACTATAGATATAATCTTTAACTTTACGCGCAAAAGAATATGGATTGAGTTCTGAATACTGTTGACCAAATGCACCATAATCATCTCCTAAGAACAAGTGTTTACCACAGTCTGTAAGAAAGATATCACTATTGTCTCCTGACAGTTCAATCAAATCTGCTTTTATCAATGGATGGGTACCTTCAACAAGAAGCTTACGCTCGCGAAATTGCAATCCAAACACTTCATACATATCCGAAAGGGTTCTGTTTAAGGAAGAACGCCCGTCTCCATCTTGATTGAAAAAATCAAAACATACTTCATAGAAAAGGGCACGGGACTGGATGTCAGTTATAGTATTCTTCAAATCTTTAACGATTTGCATTTCATGGTTATCCTGCTCTAGTGTTTCAATAAACTGAAACAATGCTTCAGCAGTCACATCACTATCCTGAATCTGTGAATCTACAAGCTTACAGAAATCATACCTGTCAAACTCTTTGTCAAGCATTCGGGCTTTACGGTATTCCGGCTTGATATTCTCCAATATGCAATTTATAACATAATTGGTAACCATATAATCCTGGCGTGCTATACGGCACTCACTCAGGTTTGTCTGAACTATAAAACCTTTTTTCAATAATGATTTAATAACCGGGACATACTCCATGATATCCAACTGAGTACAATCAAAGTATGATGCAATATCATCAATATCACAACTTCTTCCACTGCAGCTACGATCGAATAAAGCTGTAAAAATAATTGCTTCTTCCGTATTGTATAAACCTAAAAGTTCTTTAAGACAATTCAGAGACAATACCATTTCTTTACCGCCCAATCGTTTAAGTTTACTGTCTTGAGTTCAACTTATAAATGCAACTTTTTGGGTGCGGATAATAAGCAATAA
>ENA-ORTB01003372-ORTB01003372.1-human-gut-metagenome-genome-assembly--contig:-NODE-3372-length-12606-cov-8.877779_pt1 | contig 12606 bp, 8 predicted proteins | sample MGYA00241905_ERZ509174 | MGnify/ENA primary metagenome ERZ509174 (study PRJEB26280, sample SAMEA2338851) | human gut metagenome | biome: human gut; feature: human-associated habitat; material: faeces...
CATATTTTTTCATATCCATCAAATACATGACAGACATGATGTGATTCTCAATATCATGATTCCATTTCCGAAGACTGGCATATTCATTACTTAACTGAACGGAATCATTTATCTGCTTTTTCATTAACTCAATTTCCATTTTTTTCTGCAAATATTCTCTATGCTGCTGATCTAAAGAACGGACTGCACGCAGGAACAGCAGATAACTGCTGATACAGACAAACCAGTATATAATACTGAGTGTCAGAACTGCTTCAGGCTTTTTCTGAATGGCAATTAGAACATTGAGCAAAACCGGAGCAACCAGTGGCAGCAACAGTTGTAAACATGTAAGCACTTTTAAATGATCAATACACTGTTTTAGGATTTCTGATATTTTCCAGAGAAGAAATAGTCCAAGCAGAATATTGGAGAGTTCAATGGCCAGATATTCCGCAGGTGAACAACTGGATATCAGGTTGTGGGGTGTATAGATATTGGTCGGTACAAAAAGATTATGAAGTTCAATGAAAACACTGGTACACAAAATTTCCGGACAGATTGTCAACAGCTGAAAAATAAAATAGACAGCTAATTTTTTCATTAAAGATGTCTGAGGCAAAAAGATTATCACAAGAAATGCTGTAATTTGAAACAGAATTGTCATTTCATTATGATGTAACTCCCGCTTAAGCCAAAATAACAGAGCTTCAAATAGTGTCAGGCACAAAAAAAGTGGTAGTGAGATCCTTTGTCTGCAAGGCAGGATCCTGCAGCAAAAGTAAAGCAGACCAAAACACAGATAAAGACTGGATAGAATACACAAGAATAAATTAATCATATGACTACCCATTACTGCACCTCCCCGTGACTGGCAAGCATCATGAAAGCAAAAGCGTCTTTAAATTGCTGATAATAAGATCTGCTGACAGGAATCTCTGTACTATCAGAAAGCACAATTCCTTTGTGACTGTAAGTCCGCACTGCGCGGAGATTTACAGCAAAACTATTATGACAGATGCAGAAATCCGGTTTCATTCGTTCAACAAGAGTCGTTAATTTCTCTTTGGTTGTATAAGTTCCGGATTTGGTATAAAGCGTAGTCTGCCGCAAATTACGTTCCAGATAAAGAATATCTGAACAGAGCACCTGATAATTACGTGAATTTCCGGAAAAATACAGATACTGTGTATGTAACTTCTCCAGTCTCCGGCAGGCAGCTTTTAAAGCCAGAGGAAGATATTCCTCAAGCTGCTGTTTGTGTATGAAATAGGCATGTTCTGTTTCATAAACTGCGGTAGCGTACTGCAAATACTGACTGATAAAAATAATCTGAGCGTCCGGACTCAGGTGATTAATCTTATCTGCAAGTGAGATACCATTCAAATCATCAGAACCAAGATCAATATCCGTCAGAACAATAGAATAAGGACACCCCTCCGCCTCCACCACCCGAAAAAATTCATCACCGGATGTGAAATGCGTCACTTCAAAAGAATCCTTCAGATACTTCTTCAGGAGAGTATGTATCATATTATAATGTACTGGATTATCTTCACAAATTGCAAGTTTCAAAATTAAGTAAAACTCCTTTTTCTTAAGTCTTCTGATAATCATACTATAAAAAATGGAATGGCGCAATTCGCTCTGAGAAGAGAAGGGAAAATTATGTTAAATATGTAGTAAAATATGTCTGTTTATGTGAAAGAAGGATATAGTAAAAGGGGATATGATATAATTTACTCCATAAATGTAGTAGCAAAATACTTATGAGGAGGAAAAACATATGACAAGGAAAAAGTTAAGTAAAGTTCTAGCGTGGACTTTAGCTGCGACCGTGGCAATTAGTCCGGTGAACGTGACATGGGCGTCAGAATCAGCAGATCTGTTTTCGGATAGCAGTGAAAATGTGGAATCTGTTGAAATACCTGCAGATGAGACTGATTCACAGCAGGGAGAAGTGGATACTCAGTCGATAGTATCTTCAGGTGAAGAAGATGAGGATGCTTTTATAGCGGAAGATCCTGTAGATGTGTTTTCGGCAGGAGATGAATCTGAGAGTAATGAAAAATTACTTGGTGAAACAAAAACAATTACTGGTGAAGGAGAATTGACAGTAAGTGCTTACGAACAATTTATTTTTAAACCAGAAGAAGCAGCTACGTATCGTATATCAACAAATAAGGATAGTGCCCTTGTTAATATAAAGCTTTTACCTACCAGTGGAACAGAGCCATATAAGGGCTCTTGTACATTGAAAACAACTTCAGGATCTTCTTATCCGATATATATTGCTGGCACAGACGGTGATGTAAATATTACGATAAAGAAAGTTCCCTCAATAAAGGAAGTTTCTGTTGATGAAGATAAATTACCTTCAGATTATACATGTTTAACAGAAACTATTATTGATAATGAGTTTCCTTCTGATTTACCAGTTACGGTAACATTGGATAATGAAACTAAATTGGAGTCAAATAGCGGTTATATTGATGGATATGGAGAAGTTGGTATTGTATATGAAAATTCTGATGGAGAATTTTTGTGGGATGCAAGTTCTGGAAATACAAAACCTCTGCGTCCAACTGTTTCAGGCCAATATAAATATCATTTTTTCTGCAAGGCAGATCCAAGTGTTAAGAGTGAAGGTTATGATGTTAATGTAAAATCATTTGATGAATTTTTTGCAGATAATAAAGTAACCGAAAAGGGAAATTCTTTTGAAATTCTTCTTAATCATGGGACATATATAAAAAATTATGATAATGATTATCCGTATAATTATGGGTTTAAACTTAATGTAGCGGAAACGACTACATATTATAAGAATTTTAGTGATATTTTTTATATTAAAAGTTGGAACTCTGCTGATAGACTTTGGGAAACAAAATGTTGGGAGGAAGATGAAGCGCTTGAACTGCAAGCAGGAACTTATTATATGATTTTGGCTCAAAAATGGCCGATGGATCTTTCTCTTCAGGTAACGATAACTTCAGAAGCACCTCAGGAAAGTAAAATTTCCAATATAAGCATGAAGGATTCACAGGAACTTCCGATTCTGTATGATGAATATCTGCAATGTATGGAAAAGGAGGATTTAGAGAAATGCTTGAGAAATGTAGAATTTGAGGTTGATTTATCCGATGATACTTCAAGAACGATCAAACTTGGCGATGAAATAGAGGAATATGGAGAATTGTATATCTCGTCTTTTGATCGTAAGGAAGATGGTACACAGTATACAATTGGATTAAGTTTTGATGAAGATGAATATGAAACGACTTACTATATTGATTTAAATGTAGCACATGTAACAGATTCAGGAAATGAAATCGGTGGATTATCTAATAGTGAGGATTCTTCTAAAACATATACATTTTCAGGAAATGATGATGCAAGATATTTTTATATAGAAAATAAGTTAGATATAGCACAGACTTTTAAACTTGGCTTTGTAGGTCATACAGAAGATGCTGATACTACATTACTTGCAGCAACTTTTAATGGAAGTACGTGGTCTTATCAGAAATTATGGCTAGATAGATATGCGGATAAAGTTTATGCTGACAGATCAGTTGCTTTAAGTGCAGGCTCTAAAATGTATCTGGGATATTTTGGGGATGCAGCTTCAGTAGAACTTGTCACAGATAATATTCAGATAAATAGTATTAAATTAAATCAGAATAGCCAACAGATTCTTAAAGGTGTAAGTCACTTAACAGATGTATTGGAAGATTTGTATTTTGAAGTAGAATATAAAGTAAATGGAAAAACATATAGTGTATTACTTTCGCCAGATGAAAGTGATGATAATCCGGATAATTTAAGTATCGAAGTCTTATTTGATGATATATATTCTTCTGTTGAAGAGTTAGAACCCGGAATGCATAGAGTAAAATGTTGTATTCCAGAGATAAGTAATGAATATAGAGATGCTGGAGAATTAGAAGTCCTTTCATATACTGAACTCTTTGAGTCACCTTCAAGTGTAGGTGAAACAGTTTCTTTTGATAAAACTAAAACATTCAGAGAAATGAATTATGTGGGCTTTAATATTCCAAAAACAGGGTCTTATAAGATTTCTTTCCTTTCTGATAATAATTATGAAGGAGACTATAAATTTGTAGCAGCAGATATTAATGGATGCTATACAATAAACAGTTTAAGCATGATGAGTCCATATGGGCATCATCGTTATTTGGATGCAGGGCTTTACATGGTTTTTGCGCAAGGAGTATCGAATATTACTGTAAGTGCTACAACTTTAGATGACTTGAAAACATTGTATCAGGAATGCTTAAAGTTGGATAAAACTATTTATGAAGAAGGCAGTTGGGAATTTTTTGAGACAGCTTTGACTGGGGTAAAAGATTTCCTGGATAGTTGTAATGATGATTATGATGAGGAAGAACTTGCAGACAAATTAAATTATTTAATTTATTCCAGAGATAGCCTGATAGAAAAGACTGAAATTGATCTTAGCAAGAATCCGCGGTTTGAGTGGAATACACGTAGAGAAACAGAAATAGCTGATGATGGTACTGTTATAGTAGGAGAATACGAGGTATACGCTATTTTCCAGTGTACAGATAATGAATATCATACAATAGCGAGAAGATGCGATGTGATACCAATGTCAGTGAACAGTGTTGATGGAAAGGTAAGTGTTATCTATTTTGATGCAACTGTAACAATGAATGGTAAAGAATTTACCAGCAGAAAGATAATCCCAACAAATACATTAAAAAAAGATGAAAAAAGAAATCGTATTTCTACAGAAGTTATTGTTGAATCAGGTGTGACTAATGCGACAGTTACTGGGTTGGATAAAATTAATGTAAAGGATATCCTGTCACCTAAAGAAATAGAAAAGTATGAGGATCCAAATACAAAGGTGGATATTAATATATCTACAAAAGTGACGGAGATTGCGGAGACAGTTTCTAAAGAAGAAGTTTCCAAGGCAGAAACAGAACTGGATAATATTATAAAAGATATAGCTGTAAGTCCGAAGCAGAAAAAAATAGAATACTTTGATATATCTATGCGTAAGAATATCAAAACTGGAAATAATGAAGTTAAATCAAGTGAAATTAAGGATACAAAAAATGAAGTCACAGTTGAACTGGAACTTTCAGAAGAAGCACGGAATGTTCCTTCTGGATTTACCAGAAACTTTTATGTAATCCGTATCCATGACAGCAAAGTTGATCGTCTGGATGCAACACGTAATGGTAATAACCTGAGCTTCAAAACCAATAAATTTTCTACTTATGCAGTAGCATACGTGGATGTGAAAAACAACACATCTTCACCAAGCTATCCAAGTACACCAAGCTACTCTGTAACAGATGTAACTTTATCACACGATAAAGCAGATCTGACAAAAGTGGGTGAAACTTTACAGCTTACAGCAACAGTAAAACCGTCTTATGCAGATAACAAGACCATTACATGGAAGTCCAGTGATGAAAAAGTTGCAACAGTAGATAAAGACGGCAAAGTAACAGCAGTTGCCAACGGAACAGTAACCGTCACAGCAACATCAGCAGATGGAAAACACAGTGCAACCGTAACTATTACAGTGAAGATTTCACCTGAGAAGCTGACATTTACAGCAGAAAATAAAACACTTACAAAGATTGGTGACACGTTGCAGATCACAGCAAAGGTAGAACCGGATAATGCATATGATAAGCTGATCTGGAAATCCAGTGATGAGAAGGTTGCTACTGTAGATGCTGAAGGAAAAGTAACGGCAGTGGGCAATGGTGAAGCTACTATCACAGCAACGACAGAAAATGGTAAATTCAGTGAATCAGTAATTATTACAGTAAAGCTTTCGAACGAACCAACTATAAATACAATAACAGGATATGGAAATCTGAAAGCACGTTCTGTAACTCAGTCTAATAATTCTATAAAGGTAGAATGGACAAGAATCAGTGGAGCAGACGGATATATCGTTTATGGCAGCCGTTGTAATGGTAATGGAAAAGTTTATAAATATAAAAAACTTGCTACAATAACAAATGGAAAGACCAGAACATGGACGCACACTAAACTGAAAAAAGCAACTTACTATAAATACATAGTAAAAGCATACAAATTGGTGGATGGAAAGAAAGTGATTACAGATGCTTCTGTATCCATACATGCTGTAACTAAAGGTGGAAACTATGGAGTAGCAAAAACAGTTTCTATTACAAAGATTGGAAACAAGAAGAATGCCACAGAAGTAATCTTAAAGAAAGGCAAAACAGCTCAGATCACAGCAGTAGAAGTAAAGAAAGACAAGAAGATCAAACATCACAGAAAGCTCTGCTATGAAAGCAGCAATACAAATGTAGCAACAGTAACATCAAGCGGTATGATCAAAGCAACAGGAAAAGGAAGCTGTACTGTATGGGTATATGCACAAAATGGCGTGTATAAAGCAATTACAGTAACTGTAAAGTAAATTTCAAACAGAGGCTGTGCACCAAACTGGTGTGCAGTTTCTGGAAAGATAAATATATTAAAAAATAAATATTCTGTGTCAAATATGTAGCGAAATATAGTTGTTCATGTACTTTAACACTATATCTAAAAGAGACATGATATAATCAAAGAATGGAAACAAAGAAACGATTTTAAAGATTTTGTACGTGAAAAATTATTAATTCCTGGTACTTTCAAGCGCTGAATATAGAATATATGTGAAAGCGGTATTGTTTCCATGGGAGAAGAAAAATATTATAAGAATGACTGTCTGAAAATCATTATGGACATATATAAAGTGATTGGAAGTATCAGGAAACTTCTGGTAATAATACAAATGACGAAGGAATAGACAGAGAGTGGGAATGGGTTAGCTTACAAGAGCTTCCCATTCCTGCATTTCTTTTCTCGTATAGATAATCGGTAAGATGTTCTTCGTAAAGGACAATCAGCCCCTTTATTATTTCTCAGAGTATTTTTCGATTACACAATTATGTGTTTTCTGTTTTTTATCATAAGAAATTCCAACAAGTAAAATATTGTCAGTATAATTTGTAACAGCCTCAGGGTACTGCCTGTTTTTTATCTGCCGGATTGCGGTCTGGGCATTTTGATTCCATTTTAACTCAACAACAAGTGCAGGGTAATCTCTGGAATATTCTGGCTTTGGAAGGTAGACAAAATCTGCAAAACCTCTGCCTGCAGGAAATTCACGTATAGGTTTAAAATAATACCGCATAGTGCTGAGATAACCGATGGACAGAATGCTGCTGAGGGAGTTTTCGTTGTTGTACTGAATAGCTGAAGCGTATTCATTGTGTATTTTTTCAATGGATCTGGCCACAGTGTCTGCGTCCATGTCCAGAGTGGCATCCAGCAACTCTGAGGATTCCTGCTGGAATGTCAGAAATTCATTCCATTTCTTTCGTTTAACAGCTTTGGCAAGTTCCTGACGGATTTCTTCGTTTGGAACAAATGCAGAATGAGTGTCCTGATCATAACCCAGATATCCCAGATGGATCAGGCAGGTAAGAATATCATCTCTGCAGGTAAAGTTCACCATATCATTCTGGAAAGTCGTAGGATCGATTTCTACGGAATTACCGGACAACATTTCTATAATGGCAGTTTTGAGTCCGTCAAAATCCATATTGATCAGAGGCACAATTGCTTCGTAGGTTCCGGTATCCGACCAGTAGCTTTGGAATTTATTCCAGATCATTAATTCTACTACTGCTTTAGGATTGTATACCTGATATTGCTCCAGCAGATAACCGTCATACCAGTGCTTGGTTTTGGAGAAATCCCGGTGGTATTTTTCGCAGAGCATTCGTACTTCTTCCTCCGTAAAGCCAATATATCTGGAAAAGATCCTGGCGTCAGTCATTGTAAACTCCGCAAAATTGTTCAGAGCTGACTGTGTTTTGATTTTTTTGATTGGAAGAATCCCGGTGAGGTAAGCCAGTTGAATATATTTGGTAGGTTCAGAACCTTTGAACATACCGCGGAGAAAGTTGATGTATTCCTCTTGGACTACCAGGTCGGTAGAGGCATCTCGGATTAAAACATCCCATTCATCAATAATTACTACGAACTTTTGACCAGTGGCAGTGTTAATGCAGGACAAAGCTTCAGGTAGAGATTTTATGGAGTCAGGCAGAATTTCAGGGTAATAATTTCTTAATTCCAGAATCGTTTTTTCAGTGATGTAGGAAACTACATTCTCCGGACCGCCGGCTGGTTCCATACACCATTGGATATCCAGATGGATTACATCATATCGATTCAGGTATTTCGTGAAATCAGGTGCCTGACCGATTTCCAGAGATGAGAACATTTCTTCGGAACTACAGCCTTTACAGTAATATGCGGTGAGCATATCGGCAGTGATGGATTTCCCGAACCTACGGGGGCGACTGTTGCATATGAATTTCGCAGTGGTATCCATAACTTTATTTGTATATGCCAGCAAACCGGTTTTATCTACATAGATTTCTGAATTCAGCGCAACCTGAAAAGCACTGTTTCCGGAATTTACAAATCGTCCCATGGAAATGACTCCTTTCTGTTCAGTGATTTTTATCATGTATACTGATTGGTTTCTTTGTTCTATTGTAAAATGCTATATTCAGAATGTCAATGAGGTATGGGAAAGATATCAGACATCTGATACGGGAGCGCAGGAATAAATTTTGTCAATAGAATAATCCCCTGGAAGTACTGATTAACTTCCGGGGGATTATCTTGTGATACAAATATGTACTGTTATATAGTGCGTATATAACGTTTTAATTCCTCGTAAAAATTTTCTCTGGTTCCGGCCATGATAACGATGATTATCAAATCATCAAGCTGTCTCACCCGATATGCCAGTTCATAATTAGTTTTATTATAATAAATGTCATAACCGTACATTCCTGCCAGATCACCTGTCTTTTCTTCGCCGATGGAATAATCTTCACATATCATTTCAATAGCTTCTTTGTACAGAGATTTCAGCTTTTTATCTTTAAGTTTTTTCAGAAATTTTGCTGCAGGTGGAAGGATCTGTACCTGTGTCATTTTTCATCCTCCGTTCCGAAAACATCCTCTAAGGAGTATCCTCCTGATTTAGATTCTGCGACCCGGTCTGCTTCGGCAAGCATTGCTTCAACTGCCGGACGGATTTTTCGCTGTGTCTGTTTAAATTTCTCAAGTAATTCTTCACCGCTATATCCCTGTCTGATCAGATCGGCAAGAATCTGTTCGGCAAATTCACCACTGGTATTTTCTTTAACGGGGCGTAAAACCAGTTCGTTTCCACGCATGATACATTCTGCTTCCGTATTAAAACCCAGAAGCGTAAAAAATTTCTGCGGGATAGTAATCTGGCGTTTAGATGAAATACTGACTTTTTTTGATTCCATGGATGCGCTGCCTTTCAATGGGATTGTTGCTGTTGCCATTCGTGTATGCCTCCTTCCTATTTTATGTTTGTTTATTCTGTAATATACATACTGCTTGGTTTCTTTGTTCTTTGTTATATTGTAAAATATTATGTTTGGGATGTCAATTACAGAGAAGTAAAATCAGTTTCTTTATTGAATAGAAAAATTTTTCTATTTGGCAGAAAATATGATTAGTGATATCATAAAAACATATCTGTAAAATTGTGCAAATGTATCCTGCTTCTGCATTGCGGTAATTCCATGAAACGATGCAATGGATTCTTTTATCAAGTGTGTTAAACAGAATCGGCGAAAGACATTGTACAGAAACAGCAGGAGTTAAGGATGGAAGATATAATGGAAGACAATTTTGAAAAATTAAATCTGCTTCTGGAGCAGGAACAGTGTGAATTTGTGGATATTCCGGATGGTTTTACCGGACAGACGGAGAGTGGAGAATTACGTTTGATTTATCTGATGAATGATGCGGTGGAAAGTTTTCTGGTTCTGAAAAATGCCAGGATGACGGGAAATTATGTCAGGGATTACGAAGGAGAGTTTGAGGGCTCTGTAGAGAAAGCAGACAGAGATTTATGTGAAGCAGAGTATATTCTGGTGATTCATCAGGGGCAGAATGTGTTTACTGTATTCTTTGAAGATATTTTGCTGGAAACACAGTTGTATAATTATGGAGAGCTGGGACATTTCTGGGTGAAGGGCTATGAAAATCTCAGGGTAATGGAGTATCAGATTGCCATATTGCGTGATAAATATGAGTATCTGGGAGAAAAATATTGCACTGAGTATGAAGGAAAGCTGGCAATGCTGCGTGATTTCCCACCGTTAAATTATCTTTTTTATCCGGCAGTACCGGAGAAGTATATTGTTCCGGTGGACAATCCATGGGAGGTAACGGCGGAAGCACTGGCAGTTATGCAGGAACTGGCAACGGAAGCAGGAGATGAAAAACTGGGAAAAATGCTCAGGCGTTATGAAAAAAATCCGGATATATCAAATGCCAAAAAGATAGCCGGAATGCTTTGCAGGAGCAGTCATTTACCGGTGATTACTCTGCTGGGAGAAAAAATCAGGGAAGCAGCATCGGTCTATCCGGACAGAGATTTTGGCAGAAAACAGAATAAATATCTACATGAATTGATGGAAAAAGCTGAACGAAGAAAAGAAGAATTGGAAGCAGAGAATGTTCAGACTCTGATCTACAGAGAAGAACCTTTCATTTATGACTGTGATTCCATATCGTTTCAGGTATATCTTATGATTGTGAGAAAAGGTGTATGGAAGCAGAAAATAATGGTTGAGAAAATATAAAGTAGTCCGAACAGGAATAAAGAAGGGATTATAATAATAATGGATAAATTATTAGACTTAACAAGAGACTTTGATGCAGCGAAAGCTGCTTTTGAAGCATATCTGGATGAATATGACAGAGCAGATGATAAGATTCATCTGAAGATCGTACATACTTATGGAGTGGTTGATGCAGCAGAGGACATTGCCCGCCGTATGGGGCTGGGTGAGGAAGATGTACAGCTGGCGAAGGTAATCGGATTGCTCCATGATATTGGAAGATTTGAACAGATTAAACGATTTGACAGCTTTGAACCGGGAACCATGGAGCATGCAGCATATGGTGCACAGCTTCTGTTCGGACCGGAGAAAATGATCCGCAGATTTGTGAAGGATGACAGGTTTGACAGTCTGATCTGCACTGCGATTGAGAAGCACAGTGATTTCAAACTGGAAGGAATTACGGACGAGAGAACCCTGCTTCATGCAAAGTTAATCCGAGATGCAGACAAGCTGGATAATTGCAGGGTAAAGCTGGAAGAGTCAATGGAAACACTTCTGGGAGTGGATGAGAAGGGTGTTGGTGAAGGAGTAATCGCACCAAAGGTATGGGAGTCCTGTATGGCAAAGGAATCTGTATTATCTTCAGACAGAGTTTCAAAAGTGGACTACTGGATTTCCTATATTGCTCAGTATTATGACATCAATTTCCCGGAAACCTATGAGATCATGCGTGAACATGATTATGTGAAAAGAATCATGGACAGGGTTCCTTATGCATTGCCGGAAACACAGGAAAAGATGGATATTCTGGCAGCAGAGATGGAGGAATATATGGATGAGAGAATTCGAAACAAAAAATAATCAGGAGAAATTCACCTGCGGAGAATTGGAATATCAGGTCATAAGAAGTGCCAGAAAAACCATGACTCTGGAGGTTCGCAGGGATGGAAACGTAATCGTTCGCGCACCTCTTCGTACAGGTCTGCCGAGGATCAAAAGATTTGTAAACCAGAAGCAGGAGTGGGTTCTGGGATGTCTGGAACGGACAAAAGAATACCGGGAACAGAAGCCGCTGAGCGCAGATCTGAGCGAATCGAAACGAAATGTCTATATACGAAAAGCAAAAGAAACGATTACCAAAAGAGTTTCTTATTTTGCCAGACTCATGGGCGTTTCTTACCGCAATATCACCATCAGAGAACAGAAAACAAGATGGGGAAGCTGTAGCAGTGAGAAGAATCTGAACTTTAACTGGAAACTGATACTGGCACCTCCGGAAGTACTGAATTATGTAGTAATACATGAACTCTGCCATCTGAAAGAAATGAACCATTCGAAGGCATTCTGGGATGAAGTTGAGAAAGTAATGCCAGAGTATGAGACGTATAAATTGTGGCTGAAAGAAAATGGATGGAGGCTATAAATGCAATAGAGTATTCTGAAAGAAAAACCACGCATTGCCGTAAAAAGAAAATTGTGATATGATAAAGAAAATATGACGTGGAGTAGGGATATGAATATTGCAATTAAAATAAAAGAATTAAGAGAAAGTGTCGGGATGACTCGTAAAGAGTTTGCAGAATATACGGGAATTCCAATTCGAACATTGGAAGATTGGGAAGCTGAAAGAAGAATTCCACCGGCATATGTTCCCAGATTATTAGCATATAAACTGAAGTATGAAAAGATATTACAAAAAAATAGCCTGCAGAATAAAGATGTTAATTTTATAGAGGATGTTGATGGTTTAAAAATAGTGTTGATTAATGATATTAGATTTAAGTCAAGAAGAAAAATTGATTGGAATCAAATAGAAAATATATTAAAAGAACAAATAAAAAACATGCTGCTACCAAATAAGAAACCGACGAAATTTCAAGCACTGCAAGCATAGCGGCAAAAAAAATGA
>ENA-ORTB01003380-ORTB01003380.1-human-gut-metagenome-genome-assembly--contig:-NODE-3380-length-12560-cov-2.107797_pt1 | contig 12560 bp, 15 predicted proteins | sample MGYA00241905_ERZ509174 | MGnify/ENA primary metagenome ERZ509174 (study PRJEB26280, sample SAMEA2338851) | human gut metagenome | biome: human gut; feature: human-associated habitat; material: faeces...
CTCATTCATCTGTCCGAACACCAGGGCGGTCTTGTCGATAACGCCTGACTCGCTCATCTCTGTCCACAGATCATTTCCCTCTCTTGAACGCTCTCCAACACCGGTGAATATTGAGTATCCACCATGTACGGATGCGATATTCTGGATAAGCTCCTGGATAAGGACTGTCTTACCAACTCCGGCACCGCCGAACAGACCGATCTTACCACCCTTTGAGTAAGGTGCAAGAAGATCTATGACCTTGATACCTGTCTCAAGTATCTCAATGACAGGACTCTGATTCTCAAATGTTGGCGGCTCTCTGTGGATTACCCAGTGCTCTGTGTCTGAGAGATCCTCCTTGCCATCTATTGTCTCACCAAGCACGTTGAACAGACGTCCAAGTGTCTGATTTCCTACTGGAACTTTGATTCCTGATCCGGTCGCAACGACTTCCATATCTCTTGAAAGTCCCTCGCTGGCGGACAGCATGATACATCTTACTGTATTATTTCCTACGTGCTGTGCTACTTCCATAACACATTTTTTTCCATGATTATCTACTTCAAGAGCATCCTTGATGTATGGCAGATCGTTGTCTGGAAATTCTACGTCTACGACAGGTCCCATGACCTGTACTATCTTACCATTTTTCAAAACATCAGACCTCCTTTACAATTATTTATTGAGCTTATTAGCTCCTGTCTCTCTGAGCTCTGGCGCCGCCCGCGATCTCTGTGATCTCCTGCGTTATGGCTGCCTGCCTTGCTCTGTTGTATTTGATATTGAGATCATCCAGCATCTCCTTGGCACTCTTTGTGGCTGAGTCCATCGCCATCATTCGGCTGTTCTGCTCACTGCAGAAGGACTCTACCAGAGCGCCGTATATATATCCCATGACACAGTTTGGCACGATTCGGTCAAGCACTGCCTTCGGTGAAGGCTCCATGGTAATCTCCTCGTGGAACACATCCGCAGGAACGCCTGCGAAGTCAGTCCTCTTCATAGGGAGGAGCTGTATCATCTGCGGTTCAACGACCACACTGCTCTTCATGTTGGTATATATGATGTATACCTCATCTATATCGCCATTCTCATAGTTCTCAAGCATCTTGTCCGCTATGACTCTGGCTCTGTGAAGACTAGGATTCTGCGCTGTATACTGGAAATGTATATCTATAGGCACTCCCTTCTTTGCGAAGTAGTGTCTTCCCACCTGGCCGACTACATACAGCTCACTGTTTGGGTGGGCTGCAAGCTCCTGCTCAGCGATCTTGATTACATTGTGGTTGTAGGCACCAGCCATACCTTTGTCGGCGGTAATGACCAGATAACCTCGCCTTCTGTCCTCTTCCTTGATTCCCTCTCTGCTGTCGACAGATGCTCCATCTCAGGAACATGTCTGAGCATTCTGGCAAGAGCAACCTGGAGTGTGTAGAAGTAAGGCTCCGTGTTCTCAAGATCTGTCCTCGCCTTTTTAAGCTTGGAAGATGAGATCATATACATTGCATTGGTGATCTTCTGAGTATCCTTGATACTCTTTATTCTATTCTGGATTTCTTTGGTATTTGCCAATCAAATCACCTCTCAACGAATCTTCTTATTTCTCCTGAGATCTATCTCTCGATAAACTCCTTAGCGGCTGCGACTATCTTGTCCTTCAGCTCATCGGTAAGCACCTGCTTCTCCTCGATCTCATCCACGATATCCTTATGGGCACTGTGGAAGTATTCAAGCATCTCAAGTTTCTTCTTCTTGACCTCTGAAACCTCAACTGGAAGGAATACCTTATTGGTAGCTGCTACCAGAATGATAACCTCCTCGGCCATTGACAGCGGATTACACAGAGGCTGCTTTAAAAGCTCCATAAGTCCCTTGCCATACTGAAGCTGTTCCTTGGTGTTCTCATCAAGATCTGAACTGAACTGTGTGAACACCTCCATCTCTCTGTACTGTGCCAGATCGATACGGATACTTCCTGCGGCCTTCTTCATCGCCTTTGTCTGCGCTGCACCACCAACTCGTGATACCGACAGACCGACGTTGACAGCAGGTCTCATACCTGAGAAGAACAGATCGCTCTCGAGGAATATCTGTCCATCTGTGATAGATATAACATTTGTAGGTATATAAGCAGATACATCGCCTGCCTGTGTCTCGATAATAGGAAGGGCTGTGATGGAGCCTCCGCCCAGCTCATCCTTAAGCTTACTTGATCTCTCAAGAAGTCTTGAATGGAGATAGAATACATCTCCAGGATATGCCTCACGTCCTGGTGAACGTCCGAGAAGCAGTGACAATGTTCTGTAAGCAACAGCGTGCTTTGACAGATCATCGTACACGATCAGCACATCCTTGCCCTTATGCATGAAATACTCAGCGATCGCTGTACCTGAATAAGGCGCAATATACTGAAGTGGTGCTGAATCACTTGCTGTAGATGCAACGACTATCGTGTAGTCCATGGCATCATATTTGTTCAGGTTATTTACAACCTTGGCTATTGTTGAAGCCTTCTGGCCTATAGCCACATATACACAGATGACATCCTTGCCCTTCTGATTCAGAATGGTATCTATCGCTATGGATGTCTTACCTGTCTGTCTGTCTCCTATGATCAGCTCTCTCTGTCCTCTTCCGATTGGGAACATGGCATCTATCGAGAGGATTCCTGTCTGAAGCGGCTGGTTGACCGACTTACGATCAACTATGCTTGGAGCCGGATTCTCTATTGGACGATAATCCGTTGACTCTATGCTGCCCTTTCCATCTATAGGTGCTCCAAGGGCATCAACTATACGTCCGATAAATGCATCGCCTACAGGGATGCCTGCACGCTTTCCCGTTCTGCTGACCTTTGTTCCTTCTTTGATTCCTGTATCACGACCGAACAGAATACATCCTATCTCTGTTCTTCTGATATCCTGAACCATACCTTTGACACCATTCTCAAAAACAACGATCTCACCGTACATGGCATTGTCTATACCGTATACGGTTACGATTCCATCACCTACATAGATGACCTTACCGACTTCTTTGTCCCTGGAGTCAAAATCATAATTCTCTATCTCTTCTTTGAGTATAGAAATAATATCCTCTGAACTAATTGAACTCAATTTATCACCTCATAACCAGTTTCTGTCTAAGGGATTTGTACCTGCCCAGAATGCTTCTGTCGTACTCGCGGTCTCCCGTTCTTATGACAAATCCACCTATCAATTCTTTTTTCTCCACCATAGAAAGCTGTACCGCCTTGCTTCCATACTCTTTCATAAGGAAGTTCTCGATACCTGCCTTCTGCTTATCAGTTGGCGGTGTGACATAATAGAGAGTTGCCGAAAGGATATCCTGCTGCTCTCTGGCATACTTCTCATACTCGTCAAATATGTCATGTATCATGTCAAATCCATCGTTGTCACACAGGGTCTTCATGAAATTTACCAGATCCTTATTGCCAAATCTGTCAAATACCCTGTCAACGACCTTGCGCTTGTCCGCGTGGCTGACCACCGGATCTGCCAATGCATATACCAGCTCCGGACTACCATCCACAAGCGCCTTTATCTCCTCCACCATGTCCTGACTGATTCCAAGCTGATAGAGGACAATTCCGTAATTAATTGCCTTCTGTGTCACCTGAATCACCTACTTCATTCAAAAACTCGTCATACATGGCAGCTCCTGCTGATTCCGCATCACCTTCACCGCCCACGATCTTGCCGGCTGCTGCCATTGCAAGCTCCGCGATCTGTGACTGCATATCAGAAAGTGCCTTGTTCTGCTTGATCTCTATGGTCTTCTCCGCATCCTTTATCATCTTGACTGACTTTGCATCAGCCTGATCTATGATACGGCTGTACTCATTCTGGGCCTCCACACGGGATTTCTCACGGAGATCCCTGCACTCAGCATCAACCCCTGCAAGGGTATCCTCATACTGAGACTTGAGTTTCATTGCTTCAGCCTTCTGATTGTTGGCATCCGATATGGTGCCAGCGATCATATCTTCTCTCTTCTTGATGACATCGTTGAGCGGTCCTATCAAGAACTTCTTCAAAAGAAGAAACAGAACTATTAAGTTGATAATGGTGAATGCTATTGTAGAAAATTCTATATCAATCATATAGCCACTCCTATCTTTCTGTTTCTATTATCCGCATCTCTTCTGCAATTCCAGATTTCTATTAGATATTTCTATTAAAATATCCATCTGACCAAAAATCTGATTACTTAAGAAGAATGATTGCAAGAAGTCCGATTACGAAACCGTAGATAGCTGTTGCCTCTGCAAGGGCACAACCGATGATAAGAAGCTTTGTGATCTTTCCGTCTGCCTCCGGCTGTCTAGCTACAGCCTCAACTGCCTTTGATGTTGCAAGACCGATTCCAAGTCCTGCGCCAAGTCCTACTAATGCTGCTATACCTGCTCCAATTGCTAATAATCCGTTCATATCATTTTCTCCTTCTTATTTTCATTTTTAAAATCAGATAATCTTTACTCCATCGCTTCCTGCATGTAAAGCGTAGTCAGGAAAGTAAATACAAATGCCTGTAAAAATCCATCAAAAAAATCAAAGTACAGGCTGAGTGGGATAGGGACAATGAGTGGAACTACTGCCTCTATCAGCTTCATGATGACGAATGCTCCGAGAACATTACCAAAAAGTCGCATACACAGCGACAGCGGCTTGATGACAAGCTCAAGTACATTAAGCGGTGCAACTATTGCTACCGGCTCTGCAAAACTCTTGACCCAGCCTTTTGTCCCCTTTCCTCGTATTCCTGCCACCTGTACGAGTATGATACTCATGATGGCCAGTGAGGCTGTCACATTCAGATCCTTTGTCGGTGGTTTAAAGCCAAATACACCCATGATGTTGGCCATGCCGATGTACAGAATAACCGTTATCAGATACGGAACATACTTCATGCCCGCCTCTCCGATAACACCTTTGAACAGGTTGTTAAAAGTAGTTATTATGGTCTCCAACACAAGCTGTTTCTTACCCGGATTCTCAACTTTGAGATTCCTTACAAGGATAATCGACAACAGCACAAGCACTGCCATAATGATCCATGTTACCACCACAGATTCTGTTACCGGTATTCCACCAAATATTGGTATTGTAAATACTGTTTTGCATTGGAGTTCATTGGATAACTCTTCTGCCAGATCCGTAAGACATCACTTCCTTTCACACTGTTTTATTGTATGTCAAAATGCTATTTCAGTTTATTATTGGTTTATTATAGAAATAGCATTCATGGCATCTGCCTCAGACAGCCCCACAAGTACGTTCTCTGTGTTGATCCAGTGAGAATCGAGTTCATGAGCCTCCCAGTCCATATCCATGTCATCAAATATGACATATCCCTCTACGGAATTCGCAACCACATAATCCTTGACTGCACATGCTCTGGTATAATCCCCATACTTGTTCCTGAAGAAGTTGCCCCATATACTTCCATTCCAGCATCCGCAAGTCTGTCTATCAGTTCCCTTACGTGTGCCTTACTGATATCCTTATCAATCACCTGTTTTCTCCAGTCACTTGTCATGACCAGCTTCGCTCCTGTGGCATCCACAACCATCTTGAGGTTAGCCACATTCTTAGGATTGATAAACTCCCCATGCTTCTCACACAGGAATTTCTCCGAATTCAGTACGCCGTCTACATCAAAAAATACTACATTCATACGGTCATACTCCCCTATCTTTTTTTCTAAAAAGCTGCTCTCGCTCCTTGCTTGCGTATTTTATCACCATTCAAAACAAATTTAAAGTCATATATTTGCCCTTATAGTCAAATTTTAATCATTTTTTATTTTTGTATTATTTTTCGTAACAAAAACAGTTTTTTGTCACAGTTTTCTCAAGAAACCCGCATAAAATCTAACGTATCGCCAGTTTATACTTTTTTTATAATTTTAACATTTCGTTTATAATTAGCTTTTCTTCCAAATCATCAAAGTAAAATTCGCCACTCCCATCATCCTTCCGCCAGAAACAGGCTGGGTATTCTTCCGCGGCTGTATATCATCTGCTATATATGTGGTATCGGTAGCGAATACGACTGAGCTTCGGTGCTTCTTGCCGAGTTGGAAGCCGCATCGCCCTTATCGCGGCCGGAAACGAGTGCATATAGAAGCTAAGCCGAAGCGAAGGAAGTAGAGCGTGATACCACATATATAGCAGATGATATACCCGCCCCGCGGAAGAATACCCAGCCGTCCGTCCTTCGCCCCCCACGAAAAAAGGCTATCTCGTGTTCGACGCCCTAACGCTCGACACGTGATAGCCTTGTTCCCTCTGCCGTAATCCGTCACCCCCATTGTGACAGACTATTGTAGAAAATGACCCCCTTGTCATCTCTCGATGTAACAGATAAATTCATTATATCATATTTAATTTCATATTAAAGAGCAGTTCATACACTTTCCTGCGCATACACAAATCGCAAAAGTGTATATTCTTACACTTTTCAACTGGACAAGCCTGTTTCTTCTATTATATAATGTTACTGAGGTGAATTACATGCAGCAACAATACGATATAGGGAAAAGACTCAGGGAAGTCATGGCTGAACGCGGGGTTACGATCAGTCAGTTAGCTGAGTTGACAGATGTCTCTGAGGATACGATAAAAGCCATCAGGAGCGGCAAGACCAAGAGCCCGGGAATACAGCTTATGATATCCATCGCAGACGCACTTGGATGTACCATGGATGGATTTCTCCATAGGCGCAGCCTTACGGACGAGGAATTGTATCTCCTGCAAAAATACAGAACACTCAACATCCACGGCAAGCGGATGGTCATGCTAATGGCGGACTCTGAAGATCACATGCAGAAGAAGCTTCCTTCAGCGGATGCGTACCGCGCCAAAACGCGCAGGATTCCGTGTATTTCCTCAACTCACACGCTTGCTTCCAATTCAGACTACTCAACACACGCGACAGAATTTATAGAGATACCCGCCGATTATTTTCCAAATGCAGATTATTGTCTGAGGCTCACGACCAATATGCTCCATCCTATCTATATTAAGGATGATATTATAGCCGTGGAACAAAACTTTCCTCATTTCGGAGATATTGCGTTATTCCTGAACGAGAATGGAGTCGAGATGATCAGAAAATATACAGAAAAGGATGGCTCACCATACCTTGAAGCTGTCAGCAGATGTGATAGATCCCTGTATCTCACAAGTGATATCATTTGTCTGGGAACGATCCTCGGAATCGTCCGTCTGGAGGACACAAGAAAACCGCCTATTACATAAAGGCGGTTTTTCTTATATATAAATATTATGATGTCGATTACTCTGCTCCACCGGTGATAAGCCATGGTGACGGCTGGGTAACGAACATGTTGTCCTTGTTGGTTTTGGATACAGATATCTGAATAGCCTCCATATTCTTTATTCCGAGCTTGTCAAATATGAGCTTTGCCTGTGCAAGTATTCCAAGATCAAGTGTGTATATGACAAACTGCATATTCGGATTGATCTTGAGCAGTCTCTCCATATCTGACTCCAGATAATGATTTGCAACTATGAATGCCAGTCTCGGAACAGGTATGGCTGCCAGAGTGTCCTCGCTCATATCTGGGATTATCTGTACATTATGTACTCCGAACTTGTCAACATTCTCCTCCATGGATCTTCTCGAACCTTCGTCCGGCTCAACGGCTATAATGTTGCCCTCGCTTGCCACGATCGCAGCCTCAATGACTATACTCTCGGCCTGGAGTGCCAAGATGGTGTCATGCGTATCCACATCCAGCAGACTCATGATGACTGCTCTTATCTCCTTGCCGACATAGTGTACTGTTCCAGCCGAGAAGAAATCATTTGCAATTCCGTATCTGACGGATTCCCTTGTCTTCTCATTCATGATGAATATAACTGTTGGCCCTGTTATCTTCCTGTTCAGCACCTTCTCCAGCTTGTCATGATGAACCTCGCCGCCGGGCTCCACACCCTCTGCATACCACATGTCATACTCGCCAAAGCCCTTCTCCCAAAGCGTATACAACAGATCCTCATGACTCTGATCTGCAAATATAAGAACTCTCTTGTGTGTGTCTATAGTCGGAACAACGTTCTTCTGCTTTCCGCATATATTCAGCATCTTTATCTTCTCAGGACTGACCTTCATCATGTCTGCAAAATAGCCAAGCCAACTGAGCATATCCTTGTTCTCGTACATAACCATAACCCTCCTTTAGTTGTCCGTCCAATCTTTTATATAGCACATTTATTATACTATTTTATCGATCTTCTGTACACCCAAAGAGAGGCAAACAGACACTTTTTTGACTGTCATCAACTTACCACGTTCAGCTTGTGATCTCTATACATATTGTATACGGACTCCGGAAGCTTATCGTCGGTTATGATGGTGAATTCCGGCTGGAGATCACTGAGCTTGAAATCTCCCTTTGTCTCGAATTTCGTGCTGTCCGCCAGCAGAAATACCTCGCTAGCATGGCCTATCAGCATGCACTGATTCTCATAGGTCTCCCTTATAAAATCATGTGCGCCATCCTCGACCGAAAGTGCCGAAGGTACTACAAATGCCTTTGAAAAATAAAGTTTCTGCATCGCCTCATGTGTCAGGAAGCCATAAAACAACTTCTCCTTCGGGAGATATTCACCGCCCAGCAGGGTTATCCTGTAATTTCCACATTCCGATAATATGGAGAACACCTCCGAGGAATAGGTTATGACGGATAGTGAGTCAAAATTGCGCGCCTTCAATGCCATGGCGAACAACGACGCCGTGCTGCCTGAATCTATCGCTATGGTGTCTCCATCCTTCACATACTCAAGCGCTTTCCTGGCTATCTGCTCCTTGAGTTCCATATTGGATGTGCCCCTGACATCCATATCCTCAAACCGGTATCTCTTCTTCACAGAAACCGCACCGCCGTGTACCCTCGTGAGCATGTTGTTATTTTCAAGATCCTCAAGATCACGTCTCACCGTCTCGGTCGACACGCCCAGCAGCTCAACCAGTCTGGCAACAGTAACCGAATGATTAAGATTTACCTGATCCAATATTATCTGTTTACGCTGATCTGCTAACATCTGTCCCCTCCCTTACTTCCTTATAAACTGAGCCCTATGTTTTCTAACCTGCAACATGATTGTATCAAAATAAGCGGTGCCGTGTAAACCTTTATTCCGGCATATCCAGTCCATACAGCCTGCAGAGAACCGCAGTATATCCCTCTATACAGTCGAGGATCCTGTCGATCTCCACATGCTCCTGTGCCTGATGCGCCTGACTCATCATCGCACCCGAATATCCTATAGTCGGTATGTTGTATTTGCCGCATATAACGCTTCCGTCGGTTCCAAACTGCCAGTATATCTTCTCAACATCCTGACCAAGCTTCTTAAGCGTCCTGTATGTCAGCTCGACATACTCATTATCCTTGCCGGTCACCCACGCCGGATGCTGCTTTGCCGCCTCCGCCTCATAACCGGTGTAACACGTCCTCTTATTCATTCTCGGATGAACGACAGCTCTGAGCTCAGGATCCTTTTTCTTCTGCTCATCCAGGAATTTCTGAACCCTGCTCACCGTATCCTCTATGGTCATAGGTGGCACATATCTCTGATCCACTGTGATCTCACAATAGTCCGGCACACAGGAATACTTCTGTCCCGGTGTTACCACCACATCAGTGATGACCATGGACGTCTTACCCATCTCATGTACGAGCGGTTCACTGCCAAAGTTATGCATGATCGCATCCATTATAGGAAGCGCTTTCTCAACAGCATTTATGCCCTCCTGCGGAGCGGACGAGTGCGCCACCTTACCGTACACCTCTATGACAAGCTCGATCTTGCCTCGCTGTCCGATGGCAAGATTGCCGTCTGACGGCTCCCCCAGATAGCACAGGTCAACATCAAGGCCGTGTTCCGGAAGAGTGTGCTCCATAAGATAAATCGTTCCGATACTCTCCGCCGGCTCCTCATAGACGACTGCAGCAAATATAAGATTGCCCGATATCTTCGCCCCGGCATCCACCAGCTTTTTGATCTCCATAAATGCAAAAAATTCCGAAGTCAGGCCAGCAAGCATATCGCTTATGCCTCTGCCGTATAACTTTCCATCCTCCACCTTCGGCTCAAATGGCGAATACGGACTCCATGCATCTATGCTTCCCTCAGGCACAACATCCATATGTCCAGTCAGAAGCACATTTGGACCGTCACCCTCTCCGCGGATGACCCCGACCACGTTGCCGCGCTCATCGCGGAAATGCTCAATACCAAGCTCATCCATGGTCTGCATAAACACCTCCGAGGTGGCTTTCTCCTCCCCGGAATATGCCTGTGCGCGTATATTCTTACTGACAAATTCTACCCATGAATCTTCCATATTCTTATAATAATCCTTCATGCTATACATCTCCCTTTCCTGAACCGGTTTCATAATACGATCTGCTGATCATCAACTGATACGGGTACTCTTCTCCCTCGCAACGTCGAGCCAGTAATCCAGCCTTGAATCGAGCCAGAAATGCTGCAGTCTCGCCATCTTCTGTCCATACCAGTTCATGTAATCAAACTCCACGTTGGAGCTGGCCGCCTGATACAGTGCCCAATACGCCCACTTGATATCGCAGGCTATCTTGTTCAGCTTCATTCTAGCAAATGCTCTCTCATCAACCCTGCCTCCGCCGTATATCTTCATCATCTCCACGTCCATATCCTCGGTGAAATAGTTCACAGCAGATATCAGACCCAGATCCACATAAGGATCATTCATGGACGCATACTCATAATCTATGATCTTCAGATCATTTGTCTCCTCGTTGTACATCAGGTTGTTTGTCCAGAAATCATTGTGGCACGGACACAGCTCCTCACTGCCCGCCAGCGCCTTCTCAATAGCAGAGAGCAGATACTCCATCTTGTCATTAAACGGTGATATATAGCCGCCCTTCTTCGCCCTTGCGTTCATATCCCACGCCTGTTCAAATATGCTCTGCTTCAGGTTCAGCGGCTTTGTCTCGAGATGGTGGAAGTCCCTGATCCTCTCGAATATCGACTGGAATATATCTTTGTCATACACATCGCCAAATGTCACCTGGCGGTAGCCGTCAAGCCACTGGAATATCTCAACACCTGTATCCTCGAAATAATAATAGACTCTTGGGCCTGCCTTGCTCTCGTCCGCGATCACATTTGCCTCATGGCATACTTCACGGTTTATGTAATCCGTGCCGGCTCCCGGTATCTTGAGGAAGAAATGCTCTCCCTCCACATCCACTTTGAAATTCGGATTCGTTATTCCTCCTGAAACAGGCTTGTAACTGATCTCCTTGCCCTTCCAGTCATCGACCCTTGCGATTGCCTCATCAATTGTTGTCTTGCGCATAAAAAAGCCTCCTCTCCTACTTGCTCTCATCAATCAATGCTTCTCTTCCAACCTCTCCGGTTCTAACCTTCACAACATTTTTCACATTGTATACGAATATCTTGCCATCGCCATAGTTGCCGGAGTACAGCACCTTCTCCGCAGTTTCCACAACCCTGGACACAGGTACAGTGCTGACTATGACCTCGACCTTCACCTTAGGAAGCAGGTTCAGATCCGCATCCGAGCTGCGGTAATATTTGTCATTATTTCCCTTCTGTATACCATATCCGGTCACATCCGTGATCGTAACTCCAGTTACATTTATGTCATTCATGGCGTGAAGCAGTGCGTCAAGCTTGTTCTTTCTCGCTATGATGACCACCTTGGATATGTTAAGATTCTCCGCATTTTCTGGGCTGTCAAATGCCTTGCCATCGATCTTAGGCACATTCATCATAGGCGCGCTTATTCCGTCTGAGGACAGCACCTCTGTGTAAGTATTTGAAAATCCGTGCTCACTGATATCCAGTCCATCCATCTCATCCTCAGCCGATACACGAAGGCCGATGGTCTTCTGAACGATCTTGAACAGTAGTGCCGAAGCTGCAAATACATACAGGAACACAACTATTCCGCCAAGGATCTGGATTCCGCACTGGTAACCACCACCGCCGAGCAGCAGGCCCTTTGTCTTTGTGGCGGTTCCGTCTGAGAACAATCCAACCGCTACAGTTCCCCACAGGCCACCGAATCCGTGTGCCGCGATGGCTCCCACAGGATCATCTATCTTTACCACGTTCTCTATGAAATGCATTCCCCCAACTACTATCGCTCCGGCCACGATTCCGACCAACACCGCAAGTGGTGTACTTATAACGTCGGCTCCCGCAGTGATAGAAACCAGGCCTGCCAGAGCGCCGTTGAGTGTCATGGCGATATCCGGCTTCTTCTTCCACGCCCAGCTTATACACATCGCTGTGACTGCTCCAGCCGCAGCGGATAGATTGGTGTTACAGAACACCTTTCCAACTAGCGACACCGTATCTCCTGTCAGTGGCAGAACCGAGCTTCCGTTGAAGCCGAACCAGCCAAACCACAGAATAAATATTCCAAGCACTGACAGCGGCATGCTGTGTCCCGGTATCTTCTTCGACTTTCCGCTTCTTGACTACTTTCCGATACGCGGGACGAGCATCC
>ENA-ORTB01003406-ORTB01003406.1-human-gut-metagenome-genome-assembly--contig:-NODE-3406-length-12479-cov-2.772939_pt1 | contig 12479 bp, 9 predicted proteins | sample MGYA00241905_ERZ509174 | MGnify/ENA primary metagenome ERZ509174 (study PRJEB26280, sample SAMEA2338851) | human gut metagenome | biome: human gut; feature: human-associated habitat; material: faeces...
ACTCTCCGAGGTTTTTAAAGCTTTTCATACCCGCTCCTACTCGTTCGTCATAAGGTGTCTGCCGCCGTCCATCAGAATCGTCGATCCGGTTACGAACGCGCTTCTGTCGCAAGCAAGGTACAGCACCATATCCACTATCTCTTCGGGGTTTGCGGCGCGGCCGATCGGAGTTTTCATAGCCGCCATTCCCGGGCGGGTAAGCACCGGTCCCGGCGCCACGCAGTTCACACGCACGCCGTACTTCGCGCCAAGCATCGCAAGCGACTTGTTCAGTCCGTTCATAATCGCGCTTTTCGAAATCGCGTAGTCCATGCCGCGCGTATCGCCTTCGATGCCGGTTATCGAACCGAAATTGACTATCGCGCCGCTGCCTTGCTTTTTCATCTGCCGCATAGCCTCGTGGCAAAAATACACCGTACCCAGAAGATTGACCTCTATCCCCCACTTCACCTGCTCGATCGGCAGGGCGCAGAATTCTTCCCAACAATTAAAAATACGGCACGAGTTTCCGCCCGCGCAGTTGACCATGATATCAAGCGTGCCGAACGTATCTACCGTGTTTTTAACAACCGTCGCCGCCTCGTCGAAATTTCTTACGTCGCACTTTGCCGTAAGCAGTCTGCCGCCGCCCGTAAACTCGCTTTTAACGTTTTCCAGCGCTGCTCCGTCGCAATCGACGAGTACTACGTTCGCACCGTCCTCGTACATGCGTTTACCGGTAAGCAATCCCATCCCCGAAGCTCCGCCCGTAATTATCGCGGTTTTGCCAAGAAACTCTCCGTTCATAACGATACCTCGCAAAAATTATGATATTTTTTATTATATCCTATTATAACAGCTTGACTGTTTCTTTTCAATACAGTATACTATCAAAAAATATCACTATTCTATCGCGAGGTTAATTTTACCGTGAAACTGTCCGACGCAAACATATCGAAACTCATATTGAACGTATATTCAGACAACCGCGCTTACGAATGCGACTACACGGCGTTCCCGCGCCCGTTCCACTCTATCGCGCTGATGCTCCGCGGCTCCGGCGAACTTTACTATCGCGGGCAGATCGTTCCCGTCGGGTGCGGCGACGTATTCCTTATCCCGCAAAACTGCACTTACGCTTCGAGGTGGATTCCCGAAAACGGCGGCGTGTCCATGTTTTCCATGCATTTCTCGTTCGAAAAGCAGCTCTCCGACTTCGCCGAAAACTTCTACCCGCTGCAGAAATACCGCGCGGAAAATTTCAACGGTCTTATCGAAAAATACGAAAAGCTCAGGGGGCTTTTAGCGGACGAGCGCGGCGCGGCGGTAAGCGCGGGCTGCTTTTACAAACTGATCGGCGATATACTGCCGAAGTTCGATTGCGAAAAGCGGATCGCGAACGAACGCGTACAACCCGCCGTCGACTATATCGCGGAAAATTGCACGAAAGAATTGTCGGTCGGAGAACTCGCCGGGCTGTGCTATCTCAGCGAGCCGAGGTTTTTCGCGCTGTTCAAAGCCGCCACGGGACTTGCTCCCATCGCGTACAAGAATACCGTGCGGCTGAAAAAAGCGGCGAACTATCTCATCTCCCGCCCCGATAAGTCCGTCGAAGCGGTGGCGGAAGCGCTGAACTACTCTTCGCCCTCATACTTTATCCGCGAATTCCGCAAAGCGTTCGGCGCCACTCCCGCCGTTTACCGCAAAACCGCCGTCGAAGCCAAATTGTAAAATTTTAAGAATATCTATGAATACAATCGCATAAATTCTCGTCTTTTACAGGAAGCATGCTTTCCGAGTATAAAAATTCGCACCGTCATTCGGTGCGAATTAAAATAAGTCAGACGTTTCCGGAAACATTTCGGCAACAATTTACAAAAACGCGCCCGAAATATCCGTTTTCGGGCGCGGCTTTGCTTGTGCCTTTGCTTTTGCTTTTGTCGCCGCTATCTTCACACCATTTTCGAAATTTCCTTTTTCAGCCGCTGAATAATCTTTTTTTCCAATCTCGAAATATAGCTCTGCGAAATTCCAAGCATATCCGCCACGTCCTTCTGCGTCATTTCTTCGCCGCCGGAAAGGCCGAAGCGCAAAAACATAATCTTGCGTTCTCTCTCCGAAAGTTTCGTCAGTGCGTCCTTTAACAGTTCCTTTTCCGCGCGGTCCTCCACGCCGCCGTACACGCTTTCCGCGCTTGTACCCATCACGTCCGATAACAGCAGTTCGTTTCCCTCGAAATCCGTATTCAGAGGCTCGTCGAAAGAAACCTCGCTTTTCAGGCGCGCCGTCCGCCTGAGATACATTAAAATTTCGTTTTCTATGCACCGCGAAGCGTATGTGGCAAGCTTGATGTTTTTATCCGAGCGAAACGAATTGATCGCCTTGATCAAGCCTATCGTTCCAATCGAAACCAGATCGTCGCCGTCCACGCCCGTGTTATCGAATTTCCGCGCGATATAAATCACAAGGCGCAGATTGTGCTTGATCAACTCGCCCTTGATTTTGTCCGCTTCGGCCTCTTCGCCCTTTTCCAGCTTCTCCAGCATCTCGCGTTCTTCCTGCGGCGAAAAAGGCAGCGGCAGCGCTTCCGTGCCGCATACGTAATCCACCGCGTCCTCTGCGTCTATCCTGCGTAAAAAACTCCGTAACACTTCTATAAATTTCAACGCCTTATACCTCGTCCGTTTTTGTTCCTTTTCCGTGCGTCGCCTTTCCCGCGGCGATTTCTTCCGTCGGTTTCTCCTCCGCCGTATTTACTTCCGCCGCATTTCTCCGGCGCTCCGCCGCGCTCGCTTCCTTTCCCCGCGCCGCGACCTCCTCCATTACCGAAGCGCAACAAGCGGGCAGCAGCACGGAATATCCGCCTTTTCCGCCCGCGGATACGTGCGCGGAAGGCGAAAAATATACCCGCCCGAAATACCGTTTATTTATTGTATGCGCCTGCGTTTCTTCATATATCAGCAGCGAGCCCGAAAAAATTTTTATTTTTTTCGCCCCGCTCACCGTGCTTATCGTAAAATCGCGCGTTTCCGTACGCCCGTCCCACAGCAAAAAAGCCAGTTCCGGCGAAATAAAGCAAATCGGCGCGCCGTCGCCCGCCACGGCGCGGTTGCCGCTGTCGATCAGTCCGTACGCCTCTACGCCGCGCGTTTTTCCGTCGGCGCGAAGTTCGCAGCGGCGGATAAAGCGCGCCGTTTTCTGCGCTTTAAACAGTCTTTTCGCCCCCGCAACGCAGGCAAAAACGAAGAAAACGCACACGGGAATCTGCCAGGCTTTCAGCGCCGCGCCCGTATAATCGATGGCGAAAAACGCCCCTGCCAGACACGCCGAAAGCAGAAAAAACACGCATAAAAAGCGTAAAAACGCACAAAAACAGGCTTTTTTCTCCGTTTTTGAAAGCGTAAAAAACACTTTCGGGCTTTTCAGCCGCGCGAAAAAACACATCAGCGCGCCTGCCGAAACTTTGATGAAAAACGCTGCGGCGTACGGAACGGAAATCAGCGCGAACACGCAGGCGAACGCGGCTCCGAACGACGCGGCGCACACCGCGGGAAGCGCCCGCACGCGGGTTTTCGTGCAGCGGAACGCCAGAAAAAGCAGCATGGAATCCAGCAGAAAATTTTCGATAAAAGCATATTCTATGTACACCTGCATCGTCTGCCCGCCCTCCGCGTCATTGCGCCCGCAAACGCATTTCACATACGATTATAGCAGAAAAAACGGCATAAAAAAATGCCTTTTCGGCAGATTTTTAGCGAAAAAAGGCGATAAAAACGTGCAAAAACACGGAAAAAATAAGCAAAATGAGGGCGAAATCACTTCAAAACAGCGCAAAAACGGCGTAAATACATACAAAAAGCAGTCTTTTTCATACAAAAAAGACTGCTTTTTTTACACTTTTTTATCGGTTTTTAACGATCTTCGCGGAAGTAGGCAAGTCCCAGTGCCGCGGGCGGTTGATTTTCCTTGCTGTCCATTACGCTGGTAACGATAAGCACCAGCACCGTTACGACGTAAGGCACCACGTCGAAGAGTTTAATCATCTTCAGCGGAATGGTAAACACGCTGGACGCCACGGACAACGCGCCGAAAATAATCGAACCGAGAATGGCGTAGTTCGGCTTCCACAACGTGAAGATAACAAGCGCGACGGCAAGCCAGCCGAACGATTCGATGGGCGCTTCCACAAACGTTGTGCCGTTCGACTTATCCATGACGTAATACAAGCCGCCGAAGCCGGCAATGACGCACCCCGCGATGATGGAAAGGTATTTGTACTTTTCCACGTTGATGCCTACGGCGTCCGCCGTGGCGGGATTTTCGCCGATGGCGCGAAGCTGCAACCCTTTTCTTGTTTTGTACAGGGAGTACCACACAAACAGAGCGAGGAAAATGGAAAGATATACCATGACGCCGTGCGAGAAAAAGATTTCGCCGAACGAACCGAGCTTATCGGAAAACGTAAATAAATTTTTGAAACTCTTGTGCGCGCGGATGAGGTAATCCGAATTGATTCTTGTGCCGAAGAACTTCATAAAACCTACGCCGAACGTAGTGAGCGCAAGCCCCGTTACGTTCTGGTTGGCGCGGAGCGTAACCGTAAGGAACGCATAAATCAACGCGCCGAACGACGACACGAGCGCCGAAAACAACAGCGCCGTAAGCACCAGAAAGAATCCCACGGGCGTGCCGTCGCCGATCGCCGACATATAAACGGATACGCCCCAGCAGCCGCCGAACGCGCCCATGCACATGATGCCCGGAATACCGAGATTCAGATGCCCCGATTTTTCCATGACCGTTTCGCCCGTGCTGCCGAAAAGGAAAATGGTGCCCATGCGAATGGCTTTTACAAGTAAACTGATAATCATTTCTTTTCGTCCTCCGTCTGCCGATCCGTTTCGTTTGCGGCTTCGCCGGCGCCCTGCGCCGTTTCAGCCGTTTTTTTGCGTTTGAAAATTTTACCCGCTTTCGCGGTAAATTCTTTCCAGCCGCCTGCCGCTTTGATGGAATAGGTGATGAAAAATTCGCAGCCGATGACGAAGAAGAACACGATACCGATAATCATATTGGAAAAATCGGTGCTGCCGAGAGAGAAATCCGTATTGATCTGTCCCGTGCCCGCCTGCATGACCACCACGAACAGTGCCGTGCCGATCATAATCAGCGGATTGAATTTGCCAAGCCACGCGATAAGAATGGCGGTGAAACCGAGCGTAGCCGTTTTTTCCGATACCGTGTGGGAAATGGCGCCGGCGTACAAAAAGCCGATAACGCCGCAGATGGCGCCCGATAACACCAGCGTACGGATGATTACTTTTTTTACGTTGATTCCCACGTATTTCGCCGTGTTGGCGCTTTCGCCCACCACCGCGATTTCGTAGCCGTGCTTGCTGTACTTCATGTACACGAACACGAACGCCGTCATCAGCGCGACAATCAGAATGGGCAGCAGATATTTGTTGCCGAGCTGCGGCAGCCAGGCGCGCTTGCTCATCAGATTGACGATACCGATATTGATTTTCTGATACTTCGTCTGCTTATAGCAGAAGTGATTTACCAGCCCCGCGGCGATGTAGTTCATCATCAGCGTGAACAACGTTTCGTTGGTGTTGAACAGCGCTTTGAAAATTGCGGGAATCACCGCCCAGAGAACGCTGACGGCGATTGCCGCAAGCAGCATGATGATAATCACCACGCCCCCCGGCACTTTATCCGGCACGTTGATCATGCAATAAATTGCCGCAAGGCAGCCCATCAGCACCTGACCGTTGGCGCCCATGTTCCAGTATTTCATACGGAACGCGGGAACGATGGCAAGCCCGAACGCAAGCAGCAAAGCGGTATCCTGAAGAAGCGTCCACGGATCGATGAAAATGCCCTTGACGAACGTGCCGAAAATAGCGAACGGGTTGCGCCCGATTAAAATCGTGCTCATGACGCTGCAGATAATCACCGCGGCAAGCACGGAAAGGACGCGGATTCCCGCCGCTTTCCAGAACGGCATCGACGCGCGCTTCGTGATATGAAACAGCGGTTCTTTTACTTTCTTCGTTGTCGATTCAGTCATTGACAGCCTCCTTCACGCCGTCGCCGTTTCCGGCGGATTCCGTTTTTACCATCAGCAGACCGATTTCGCTCTTGTTTGCGGTTCTGCCGTCTACGACGCCCGTAACCTTGCCGGAACCGATGACGAGAATCCGATCGCACAGTTCGATGAGCACGTCGAGATCTTCGCCGACGAAAATAACCGCCGCGCCGTTTTCTTTCTGCTTGTTTAAAAGATTGTAGATGGTATACGACGAATTGATGTCGAGTCCGCGCACGGGGTACGCCGCCATTAAAACTTTCGGCGCGGAAGCGATTTCACGCCCGACAAGCACTTTCTGCACGTTGCCGCCCGAAAGTCTTCTTACGGGCGTATGCGCCGAGGGCGTAACCACTTCCAGTTCTTCGATGATTTCGTCCGCCAGTTTTCCCGGTTTGCTGCGATCGAGGAACACGGAATTGCCCTTGCGATAACTTCTGAGCATCATGTTATCCACGATGTCCATATTGCCGACGAGCCCCATGCCGAGGCGATCTTCGGGAACGAACGAAAGGCGGATGCCGAGTTCGCGGATTTGCAGAGGCGTTTTATCTTTCAGATCGATGATTTCGTCCTCTTTGAAAAGCACTTTTCCCGCGTTGACGAGTTCTTTGATTTCTTTATCCGTTTTGCCCGTAAAATCGACGGTTTCGCCGTTTTCGTAGCGTACCAGAAGACGGAAATCGTCGTCGATGCCGTAGGCATAGGCGCTGACTTTTTGCCTGGCGGAGAGAACGGGCCCTCTTTCGCCAGCTCTTTCACGCGGTGCAGATCTTTGTGGAAGAACGTTACGGGCTTATCCTTTTTGGGGTTGTGGAAAATCATATCGCCGCTTTCCAGCTTCTGCAAGCCGGCGATGGCTTCCAGCAGTTCTTTCTGCCCGCTGCCCGCAATGCCCGCGATACCGAGAATTTCGCCCGATTTTGCCGTGAACGAAACGTTATCCAGTACCTTTACGCCGTCGTGGCTCTTTACATTCAGACCTTTGATTTCCAGCCTGTCCTCGCAATTTTCGGGCGTGCTGCGTTCGATATTGAGCGCCACTTTCTTGCCCACCATCAATTCGGTGAGTTTGTTTTCGTCGGCGTCTTTCGTAGCGATTTCGCCCACGGATTCGCCCTTTCTTAAAATCGCCACGCGATCGGATACGGCAAGCACTTCGTTGAGTTTGTGGGTAATGATGATGATGGACTTGCCGTCCTCTTTCATTTTACGGAGCACGGCGAACAGTTTTTCCGTTTCCTGCGGGGTTAAAACGGCGGTGGGCTCGTCCAGAATGAGCACGTTGGCGCCGCGGTATAACACCTTTACGATTTCCACCGTCTGTTTTTCCGAGACGGACATATTGTAAATTTTTTTATTGGGATCGATTTCGAAGCCGTACTTATCGGCGATTTCTTTCACCTGCGCGGCGACTTCCTTTTTTTTGTACAAGCCGCTTTCCATTTTTCTGCCGATTTTCGCGAAAAACTTCGAAAAAGCGTTCTTTTTATCGTCTACGGGTTTCGGTTCGTTTTTCTCGCCGAGAACGATGTTCTGCGCGGCGGTGAATACGTCCACCAGTTTGAAATGCTGGTGAATCATGCCGATTTTATACGCGAACGCGTCCTGCGGGGAGCGGATGACCGCCTCTTCGCCGTCGACGAACGTTTGCCCTTCATCCGGGAAATAAATGCCCGAAATCATGTTCATCAGAGTGGTTTTGCCGCTGCCGTTTTCGCCGAGCACGGCTAAAATCTCTCCTTTATACACTTTGAGATTTACGTTTTTATTTGCCACGACGCTTCCGAAATACTTCGAAACGCCTCTCATTTCCAGCGCAATTTCTCTTTCCACGCGCTACCTCCGTTGAGCCTATCCGATAAGACGGACAGAAAAAATCATTTAAAAAAGCAGGATAAGGCGGAGAAAATCTCCGCCCTTTCCTTTATGTTCGATATTTTTTCAGATTAGTTAGCGTCCTTCTGAAGTTCGGTGATGCCGTCTACTCTCAAATCGAAGTAAGGAGCGGCGCGGAACTTGGATTCCATGAATACCAGCTTGCCGTTCTTTTCTTCCACAACCTTCGTATCGGGAGTGTACTTATCGTCCGTATCAACGTCCGCAAGGAGGTCTGCCGTAAGAGTCTTGCCGCCGCCATAAGTGAAGTCGGCAAATACGAAACGGGTACCGTTTTCAAGTTCTTTCTTAGCCGCGTCAATCGCTGCCTGCGTGCCTTCCGCAGCAACGGAAGTGTTGAGGTCGATGAGCTCTACCGAACCGGTAGAGAGCGTGCCCGTCCAGTCGGCGTCGATTCTTTCGCCGTTCATCGTGCAGTCGATCATGTATTCGAAATAAGGAGCCCAGTTGATTCTGGAAGAAAGGATGTAGCTGTTGGGGCCCTGCTTTTTGGTGCTGCCGTTGTAGGAAATGTTGGGCACTTTGTTTTCTTCGCAGGCGTTGGGCGCGCCGTAAGAATCGGCGTGCTGGGAAATCAGCTTGCAGCCGTCTTTCTTGATCAACGTTTCGGCGGTATCGTGTTCGATATCGGTATCGTACCAGGCACCGGTGTAACGAACCTTCATGGTAACGTCGGGGCAAACGGATTTAGCGCCGAGATAGAAAGAGGTGTAACCGGAAACGACTTCGGCGTAAGGGAACGCGCCTACGTAACCCATTACGTGATCGGCAGCGGTAGAACCGATTTCGTTGAGCTTCATGCCTGCGGCGATACCGGCAAGGTATCTGCCTTCGTAAATGGAAGCGAACGCATTGGAGAAGTTCTTCATATCAAGCGTGTGCGCTTTCGTGCCGGTAGCGTGGCAGAAGCGAACGTTCGAATATTCCTGCGCGGCCTGAATCATATAATCTTCGTGCCCGAAGGAATCGGCAAAGATTGCCTGGCAGCCCTGCGAAGCAAGATTTTTCGCCGCATTGTAGCAAGCTTCGTTTTCTTCGACGCCGGTTACAAGAAGTACCTGTTCTTTCGTAAGACCTTTGTTTTCAGCCGCTTCGTACATCGCGTCGATGAAGTTCTTATCGTACGTGGAAGAGGTATCGTGAAGCGTGATAAGACCGACTTTGAGGTCCGCTTTGTTTACCTTTTCGAAGGAGGATTTTTCCTCGCCGCATCCCGCAAGCGCGGCGGTAACGCCGCATGCCATCACAGCCGAAAGAGCCAGAGATACAAGTTTCTTCATAGATTTTTTCTCCTTTGCCCGGACGTTTTTTCGCCACAGGCTAAAAAATTTAATACGTTTTTATTTTCTGAACGAAATTTCGCTTTCGTTCATACTTTCGATGATTGCAAGGGATTCCACTTTATAGCCTTTCGCGCGCAGCTCGTCGCCGCCGCCCTGAAAACCCTTTTCAATCTCCGCGCAGCACCCCACAACCTCGGCGCCCGCCTGATTCGCTATATCGATTAACCCTTTCAGAGCGTTGCCGCCGGCAAGAAAATCGTCGGTAATCAACACTCTGTCGGCAGCAGAAAGATAATCTTTCGTTACCGCCACGTTGTAGGTCTGTTTGTGCGTGTAGGAATATACCGCCGCGCTGTACTGCTCGCCCGATACGTTTGCGGAAGGATGCTTCTTCGCAAAGACCATGGGCACGCCCAGTTCCATTGCCACCGCCGTGGCGAACGCGATGCCGGAAGCTTCTACCGTGAGCACTTTCGTGATGCGCTCGCCTGAAAACAGGCGGCGCGTTTCTTTCGCCATTTCTTTTAAAAATACCGCGTCTACCTGCTGATTGAGAAACGAACCGACTTTCAGGACGTTGCCCGGGAGCACCTGCCCTTCTTTGAGTATTTTTTCTTCCAACGCTTTCATTTCGTAAAACCCTCTCCTTCGTGATCCCGACGTTTTTTTCAGCCGCCTGCTTTTCCGAGCCTGCAAAAAAAATAAAAGGCGAGAAAACACGGTTTTCTTCGCCAATACCGTTTCTCCCCTTTCCTTTACGAAAAAAAGAAAAAGGAAAAACCGCTCGATAGTCGCAGTTGGTTTTCGGGTACTGCGGTAGAGACATTCCCACCACTTCAGGGAACATATATCGGCTTTTACGTTATGGAATTTTGTTTGCCCTCACGAGCTTGTCTACACTATACCACACTTCTTCGGAATTGTCAAACGCAAGCCCGAAAAAAAAAGAAAAAAACTTTTTTTTGTGATTTTTTTTCACTTATTGTAAACTTTTTCGACACAATTCCCGTTCGGCTTTTGTTTTTTTCGGGATGATTCGTCTTATTCCGCATCCGCGGTTTTGTCTTCTTCTGCGGTTTCGTCTTCTTCCGCGGTTTTGTCTTCTTCTGCGGGTTTTTCGGGAGAACGCAGCCCCACGCCGCCCACGCCGACGAGATTATCGACGGGAAGCGTGAAAACGATGCCGCCGCCGTCCGTTTTTAAGCCGACTTTTTTCAAAATCGCTTCGGTAATCGCGTCTTTGCCGTCGTTTTTGGCAAGAATCAGCAAAACGTCCGTTTCTTTCTGCAGCGTTACGCCGATAAGCTGTTCCGCCTTTTTATCGCCGAGCGTTGCCGCCGTGAGTACCGTGCCGCCCGCGGCGCCCGCCGTGCGCGCGGCTTCCATCGCCTCTTCGGCAAAACCCTTTTGCATTGCGGTTACGATGAGCGTATACTCTCTTTGCTTTTTCACTTTTTTACCTCCGTTTTTTTCCGTATCGGAAACGCTTTTTTTCAAAGCGTTCGCCACGATTGCCGACGCGCCCGTAAGCGGCACCGTGAAGCAGATTCCTTTTCCCGCCAGATACAGCGACATGTTTTCGCGGATTTCTTCGAGCACCGCTTTTTCAGCGCGTTCCGGAAATAGAGATACCACGATTTTTTTATCCGTTTCGCCCAAGCCCAGATAATCGAGAACCGAGCTGCGCGCGGTGCCTTTCGCGTCCGCTTCGTAAGAAAGCGCCGCGCAGGACGCATTGATGAGCTCCGTGAGCTTTTCCGCGTCGCGCAGGGATAAAATTCCGACGAGCGCTTTTAAATTGCCGCCGCGTTCCGCCGCGCCGTTTCCCGTGCGTTCCGCCGCCCGCGCGGACTTCTTCGATTGCAGTTTTTTTAATACCGTTTTGCCTTTTTCCATATTCGTTTCTCCGTCAATCCACTTCGAAATTGAGGAAGGTATCCTCTTCGCTTAAAAACGTGCGTTTATAAATCGCCGTTTTGCGTTTGTATGTTACGCCGAGTATCTGGATGGAGATGAGCGGCGCGAGCGCGACGAGCGCGACCGAGCCGAACGCGAGCGTCATCGTCTGCCCCGGCGCGAGAATTTCGCAGGCGCCCTTTGCCATGGGCAGCACGAACGAGGACACCATGGCGCCGCTTGCCACGCCGCCCGAATCGAACGCGATGCCCGTGAACATCGACGGACAGAATATCATTAAAATCAGCGCGACGGCATAGCCCGGCATCAGCACCCACATGATGTTGAAGCCCGCGATGATACGGAAAAACGCCAGCGCCACGGCGAACGACACGCCCGCGCAGAGTCCGCGGTTCATCGCCTTTGCCGAAACAGCGCCCGCGCTGGTATGTTCCACTTCTTTATTGAGCACATACACGGCAGGTTCCGCCGCCACAATGAAATAGCCGATGATTGCGCCGACGGGGACGAGCAACCAGCCGCCCGCGATTTTTGCGAGCGTTTCGCCCATCTTTGCGCCGACGGGCATGAAACCGACGTTGGCGCCCGTGAGAAACAGCGTGAGCCCGACGAACGTGTATATAAGCCCTACGCCCACTTTGATTGCCTGACGCTTCGTAAAGGCGCGCGTGAACAGCTGGAACAACAGGAAAAACGCCGCGATGGGCGAGAGCGCCAGCCCTACTTCCTTTAAATATTCCGCAAACCCCGCGCCGTAATCTTTCAGAACGTTGCGCGTGGTTTCCGGCGCGACCACCGAGGCGCCGAGATCTTTTCCGCTCACTTCGAAAAGCATGCCGAGAATGAGCACGGCGATGACGGGACCGATGCTGGACAGCGCGACGAGCCCGAACGAATCGTTGCCTTTTTTGCCTTTATGTATCGCCGCCACGCCCACGCCGAGCGCCATGATGAACGGAACCGTGATCGGGCCGGTCGTAACACCGCCCGAATCGAATGCAACCGATACAAATTCGTTCGGCACAAAGGCGGAAAAGATGAAAACTGCAATATAGAATAGAATGAGCAGAAGAGAAAGCCGTATCTTGAAGATTGTGCGCAGCAGTGCGAGCACGAAGAACAGACCGACGCCGACTGCGACCGTCCAGATCAGCATGCTGTTCGGGATGGACGGAACCTGTCCGGCGAGCACCTGAAGATCCGGTTCGGCGATCGTGATCAGAATGCCGATCAGCAGTGTAATCGCGATGACCACAGCAAGATTTTTTGTCTTCGGCAGCTGTGCGCCGATACCCTCGCCCATCGGTGTCATG
>ENA-ORTB01003409-ORTB01003409.1-human-gut-metagenome-genome-assembly--contig:-NODE-3409-length-12471-cov-2.709488_pt1 | contig 12471 bp, 7 predicted proteins | sample MGYA00241905_ERZ509174 | MGnify/ENA primary metagenome ERZ509174 (study PRJEB26280, sample SAMEA2338851) | human gut metagenome | biome: human gut; feature: human-associated habitat; material: faeces...
GCGCGAGGCAAAGGTTTCCCCGCCCTGCGCTCCGGCGTTGAGTCGTCGCGTGCTCGTTACAGAAAAGCTGATAATAAGTTTGTGTGCCGCCCTTTGGGGCGGCACTTTTTGTGTGGGGTCCCTGTTTCCACAATTTTCGTCAAGCTTTTGGTTAGATTTTGGTCAGTTGGTGTAAGGGTGGAAGGCCAAAAGATTGCTGACGAAAAAAGCTCAGAGAAAGTGCTGGTAGGGGAGTTGTTGAGGTTTTCGACAGCTTTTGTCAACAAGAAACTTTGCGGCTATTGCTACGGATTGCGTTGCCGTGGCCTTGGCGGTGCGGGATGCTGGGCGTAAGCGTCGAATGCTCCGATTTTGGAGGCCAGCATGGACCTGTTTCTTGAGACTCCGCAGCAACAAGCCGAGCGCATGTTGCGCCAACAGCAACGGCTTATGGAGATGCAAATGCAAGGGGCGGCCGTTCAACCTCCTGCACAAAACGCCGCACCTGCGGTATCGTCTGCGGGCGAGGTAGACCCAGGAGCATATTCCGTACAACAAGATTCATATGCGCAGGAGCTTGCGTTCGACAAGCGCCGCACACGTCACCGCCGCGTGGGCCAGCGCCTGCGCACACTGGCGATGATCGTGCTGATCCCACTGGGGCTCGCAGCAATCTTCCTGGCCTCATATGCCCTCACGTGCATTCTCAACGGCGCCCCGCCCAATGAGGTGCTTCAGCACTTGGCGGCTCTCGGCCAGCGCCTAGGCGATGTCGTAACAACCGTCCGCGCCGGCTGGGAGAGTTAGCGATTTGACGCCTGTGGCCCAAAATCCATTTGTCCGACTTCCGTGGAGCGCCCGGTGCGTGTGGCGGGGTAAGATTGATCGCGGTTTTGATTGATAATCGATTGGGTTTGTTGGGCGGAGTCTATGTCTGCTATTGATATTGCGCTTGTTGTGATTGCCTTGGTGGCGGTGGGGGTTGCCGTGGCTTGTGCCCTGCAGCTTAAGAGCCTTCGCGCCGAGCTGCGGGAGCGCGGCGATAGCGGTGCGGAGACGCTGGCGGCGCTCGAGCAGGCCAACAACGCGCTCGATGCCCTCAACGTCGCGCTGGCAGAAACCCGCCGCACGGCAAATGCCATCGCGCAGCAGCAGACAACCGATGCGGCCGTGGAGCAGCAGCGCTACCTGACCATTGCGCGCGAGTTCTCGCAGGCCGGCGACCGTATGGATGACCTGCGCCGTGAGACGGCTCAACAGCTTGGCGCCAACCGCGAGGGCATCGAGCACCGCCTGGACAAGGTGCGCGAGACGGTCGATGCCCAGCTGGGCGCCATCCGCAAGGATAACAACGTTCAGCTCGACCAGATGCGCGCGACGGTGGACGAGAAGCTTTCCCGTACGCTCAACGACCGTCTGTCTGCATCGTTTAAGCAGGTGAGTGACCAGCTCGAGGCCGTGTACAAGGGCCTGGGCGACATGCAGTCTATCGCCACCGGCGTGGGCGACCTTAAGCGCGTGCTGGGCAATGTGAAGGCGCGTGGCATTTTGGGTGAGGTGCAGCTGGGCGCGATTCTGGCGGACATCCTTACGCCCGATCAGTATCTGGAAAACGTTGCCACCAAGCCCGGCGCCTCGGAGCGCGTTGAGTTTGCCGTCAAGCTGCCGGTAGACGAGGGCGATCCCGTGCTGCTGCCGATTGACTCCAAATTCCCGGGCGACGCGTACGAGCATCTGCTCGACGCCCAGGAGTCGGGTGACGCCGAGGCTGTGGCCGCCGCGCGCAAGACGCTCGATGCCATGGTGAAGCGCGAGGCCAAGGACATCTGCGAAAAGTACCTGAGCGTGCCCGCGACGACCAACTTTGGCATTCTGTTCGTGCCGTTTGAGGGCCTGTACGCCGAGGTCGTCAGTCGCCCCGGGCTTATCGAGACCCTGGGCCGCGACTATCACGTCAACGTTGCCGGCCCCAGCACCATGGCCGCCATCCTCAACAGTCTGCAGATGAGCTACCAGACGTTTAGGCTGCAAAAACGCACCGATGACGTGCTGCGCGTGCTTTCCGCCGTCAAGGCTGAGCTGCCGCGCTATCAGGCGGCGCTACGCCGCGCCCAACAGCAGATCGAGACTGCGGGCAAGACGGTCGAGGGCATTATCACCACGCGCACCAACGTTATGGAGCGCAAACTCAAGGACATCGATGCGCTGGAGGATGCCGAGGAGGCCGACGCGATTCTGGGCTTGGAGTCCGCAGGCTTACTCGCGGGCCAGGAAGACGAGGACTAGTTGCATCTAACGGCGGGGCGCCTGCGTAAGCACTGCGCGGGCGCTTTTCGTATCGTGCTTGCCTGAAGCGCACTTCAATGTGCAACAATGGCGTTTCGCCCTATCAGACGCGAAAGGAAGCCCATGTCTCAGAGAAGCACCAGTCCGCTCAAACGCTCCACCGTGCGCCGCACGTTGCAGCGTTTTTGGGATGTCACGCGCACGCAGCCGCTGATCGTCTTTCTCTCGGTATTCTCGTCGGCGGGCTATATCTTTTTGCTTACGTTTGCCAACACCTACGTGATGGCGCTTATCGTCGACCGCGTCCAGGCCGGCCCCGTGGCAGGCGACCAGGTGTTTGAGGTCTTTGGTCCTTACATTTTGGCGCTCGTGCTCGTTAACCTGGTAGGCCAGATCCTCTCCAAGCTGCAGGACTACACCGTCTACAAGCTCGAGATTGCGGGCAACTATCACCTGGCGCGCTTGTGCTTCGACACGCTCTCCAATCAATCCATGACATTCCACACCAGCCGATTCGGTGGATCGCTTGTGAGCCAGACGAGCCGTTTTATGAGCGGCTACACGGGTCTGGTGGACGTGACGGTGTATTCGCTCATTCCCACCATCACCTCGGTTGTCTGCACGGTGGTAGCACTTGCCCCGGTGGTGCCGACGTTTACCGTAATCCTGGTGGGCATCATGGTCGTCTACATCGCGTTTGTCTGGCTTATGTACAAGCGCATCATGCCGCTTTCGGCCGCGACGTCCGCCGCGCAGAACAAGCTGTCGGGCGTGCTGTCCGACGCGGTCACAAACATCCTGGCCGTCAAGACCTGTGGGCGCGAGGACTTTGAGCGCGACCTGTTCGATGCCGCCGACCGCGCCGCGCGCGACGCCGAGACGGTTTCGATGCACGCCATGATGCAGCGCAACTTTACGACCTCGGGCCTTATCGTCATTACCATGGCCGTGGTGAGTGTGTTCGTCGCGGGCGGCAACGCGTGGTTTGGCATCTCGGCCGGCACGCTCGTCATGATCTTTACCTATACCTATAACCTCACCATGCGCCTGAACTACGTGAGTTCCATGATGCAGCGCATCAACCGCGCTTTGGGCGATGCGGCCGAGATGACGCGCGTGCTGGACGAGCCATGTTTGGTGGCAGACGACCCGGACGCCCCTGAGCTCAAAGTGACCGAGGGCGCGATTGATTTTGAGCACCTGAGCTTTGCGTACCGTGACGCTGCGGCGGGCGAGACCGTGTTCGATGACCTGACGCTTCATGTGGCGGCGGGCCAGCGCGTGGGCCTGGTGGGCAAATCGGGCTCGGGTAAGACGACGCTCACCAAATTGCTGCTGCGCCTAGACGATGTTCAGGGCGGTCGCGTGCTCGTGGACGGCCAGGACGTCTCGCGCTGCACGCAGCAGAGCCTGCGCCGCCAGGTTGCCTACGTGCCGCAGGAGGCGCTGCTGTTCCATCGCTCCATTCGCGAGAATATCGCCTACGGCCGCCCCGACGCCACTGACGAGCAGATTCGCGAGGCAGCGCGCCTGGCCAACGCGACCGAGTTTATCGATCGCTTGCCCCATGGCTTTGATACCATGGTGGGCGAGCGCGGCGTTAAACTCTCGGGCGGCCAGCGCCAGCGCGTGGCCATCGCCCGTGCCATTCTCACTGACGCGCCGATTCTGGTGCTCGACGAGGCGACGTCTGCCCTGGACAGTGAGTCCGAGGCACTGGTGCAGGAGGCTCTCGAGAACCTGATGCGCGGGCGCACCTCCATTGTGGTGGCACATCGCCTGTCCACCGTGGCGGCGCTCGACCGCATCGTGGTGCTGGCAGACGGCGAGATTGTCGAGGATGGCACGCATGCTCAGCTCGTCGAGGCAGGCGGCGAATATGCAAGCCTATGGGGGCGCCAGACCGGCGCATTTTTGGAGGCGTAAAGACCCCATACGTGGGACAATCGTGCCCATAGGTTTGTTATGCCGCCGAGTCGAGGAGTCGTTATGCCACGCGAGACCAATGCCGCCAAGCGCGAACGCGCCATCGAGGTGTGTGAGCGCCTCAACCGTCGCTATGGCCCGGTCGAGTGCTTTTTGGACCACGAGAATCCCTTCCGCCTGCTGATTGCGGTGCTGCTCTCGGCGCAAACGACCGATGCACAGGTCAACAAGGTGACGCCGCGGCTGTTTGCCCAGTGGCCCACGCCCGAGGCCATGGCCGGGGCAAGTGTGACCGACGTGGCGGACACCATTAAGTCGCTCGGCTTTTATAAGAGTAAGGCCAAGCATGCCGTGGGGGCCGCGCAGATGATCGTTGCCGACTACGGCGGCGAGGTGCCGGCCGACATGAAGGAGCTCGTCAAGCTGCCGGGCGTGGGGCGCAAGACAGCGAACATCGTGCTCAACGTAGGGTACGGCATCGTGGAAGGCATCGCGGTGGATACGCACGTCAACCGCATCGCGCACCGCCTGATGCTGAGTCCCAAGGCGCACGCCAAAGAGCCGCTCAAGACCGAGCAGGATCTGCTCAAGATCTTGCCGCACGAGTATTGGGAGTCGGTCAATCACCAGTGGATCACCTTTGGCCGCGAGATTTGCGATGCCCGCAAACCCAAGTGCGACGAGTGCCCACTGGCGGACCTTTGCCCCAGCGTACGGGTGGTGCAATAGCTTTTTGCAAACTTTTTTGCAAAAAAGTCCCAAACCTTAGATATAGCTTGGTTGCGCAACCTTTTGAGTTTTTTCTCGGCTTAAATTGAGGATGCAATTCAAATGTCTTCTTTCGCGGAGTGGTCGCGGAGAAGAGAGTCGGGAAAGGACGACCACATGAATAGGAAGCTTAACGCTGCTATCACAGCTGGCTTGAGCCTTAGTATGGTTCTTGGCTCCACGCCGGTTGCTGCTATCGCGGCGGAGACTGCTCAGAACACGAGCGAGGGGGCTACTGCTGCAGCCTCTACTGGTGTTAAGACCGTTATTTTTGTGGCGGCAAATGGCGGCGGCGGCGCTTTCGCGGACGGAAACATCACTACTGAACCCATTGAGACTAACGACGAGGGCATATGCCCTGTGCCGGAGTCTCCCGTGCGCGATGGCTATGTGTTTGGTGGCTGGTATTATGACAGCGCTTGCACTCAGGCCGTAGATTTATCTCAGCCTCTTCTGGGCGGCGCCAGCAACTATGTCCTGTTCGCTAAGTGGACTGAGGCACCCTCGAAGGCGCTTAATGTGACCTACGCTGCCAATGGCGGTCAGTTCGCCGACGGCAACAACGTCATGCTGGGCCAGACTGACAGCAATGGTATTGCTCGCCAGCCGCTTGCCCCCACGCGTGACGGCTATGTGTTTGCCGGTTGGTATTATCACAGCGATGGAACCGACCCGGTTGACTTCAACCAGCCGATTGTCGGTGGCGGCAAGAATGTGACCCTTTTCGCCGCTTGGACGCCCGCGAAGCAGGACAAGACTGTCGAAATCCTCTACGTCGCCAACGGCGGTACGTTCTTCGACGGTAACGATACTATGCAGGGCGTAACCGATACCGACGGTATCGCACGCCTGCCGCTTCAGCCTACCCGCGAGGGCTATGACTTCCTTGGTTGGTCGTACGATCGCGACGGAAATGACCCCGTCGACTTCACGAAGGCTATCGTTGCGGGCAGCGGTCACGCGACTGTTTATGCTCAGTGGAAGCAGAACAACGAGAAGACGGTTCTCTATGTTGCCAATGGTGGCGCTTTTGCCGATGGCAATGAGACCATGGAGGGTGTCACTGACAGCGACGGCGTCGCCCGCCAGCCCCTGGCCCCGACCCGCGAGGGCTACACCTTCGCCGGCTGGACCTACGACTCCGAGGGCACCGACCCGGTCGACTTCAGCAAGCCCGTCCAGGGCGGCGGCGACCACGTGACGTTCTACGCCCAGTGGACCAAGAACGAGACGCCTGCTGTCCAGACCCACAAGGTCAATTTCTACGTTGATGGTTCCACCACTACGGTTGAGGTCGAGGACGGTAAGACTGTTGCTCAGCCCACTGATCCTTCCGTCGACGGCTTCAACTTTGTCGGCTGGTCTTCTTCCAAGGAGTCCTTCAAGAAGTTTGACTTCTCTACTCCTATCACCGAGGACACCACTGTCTACGCTTTCTTTACCGCTAAGACCCCCAAGTCCGAGACTTTGAAGAAGGATGAGGGCAAGAAGCAGGTTGCTGCTGATAAGAAGGACGAGGCTAAGGCCGAGAAGAAGGACGACGCCGCCCTTGCTTCTACCGGCGATCCGACCTTCGTTGTGACCTCTGCTGCCGCCCTTACCGGCGCTGTGGCTGTCGCTGTGGGCATGTACATGACCAAGCGTCGCGAGCACTAAACTCTACTAGTGTTTACCTCCGGGCTTTATTAGCCCAAACCTGATAGCCGCGTGGGGACCCGACCCCCACGCGGCTTTTATGTTTTAGTTATCTTGTTGAGTTCTTCGACTTCTGCATACGTTTTTAGATATCCACGCCATATAAAGGGGCGCCGCTGCGATGTGTGCAGCGGCGCCCCTTTGTGTTGATTCTTATTGGGCGGGCTCGGCCCTAGGCCAACGCGCGTACGTCTGAGGAGATCTTCAGCACCAAAAACTCGGTCGAGGAGCCCAGTTTGAGCAGGTCGCCGTCGTGGATGGGAAACTGCTTGTCCTCGTCATCGGAGGTGCGTAGCGAACGTGGCTTTTCGATAACGGTGGTCGCGCCGTTGCGTGTCACCAGCACCGTTCCATTAGTGGAGTGCAGGCCGCTCGCGAGCCATGCTCCGTTGGAAAACGCTACACGCAGGTGCCGACGGGATACATCGGGTCCTACGTTGGTGATGGCGTTTTGGTCGTGTGCAAAAGAGCCTAGTACCGTACCCTCGGGATCGAGGCTCAAAGGATAGATCGGCGGCAAGGCCGAGCCGTCTTTCGCAAGCCTGAGCAGCCCCAGTTTTGCAGGAGGCTCGTTGACCTTGCGGTTGGTGCACCGCGCCTGGACGACCTCGGCGGTCTCGAGCGTGCCAAAGGTCTGGGCCAGTTGCGTTATGGCAAAGTCTTTGACCTCGGAGGCGGCGGCATTGGGATCGGCCAAGCATCCGCAGACCGTTAGCGCAAGAAGCTCCAAAAGGCGCCGTTCGCTTTGCTTGAGGCCAGGCATGACAGCGATGCGGTCAAAGATATTGCGCAGGATGGAACCATCGAGCCCCCAGTGTTCGAGCGACGTTGCCATGCGCTCGAGGGCATGCGCCGTAATGGCTTGCTGGCGAGCGTTGGCGGCCGCTGGACTGCTGCCGCTGCCGATTTTTACAGCGGCAGCCAAGCTCTGGACGCTCTGCGAAAAATCGGCAAACATCTCGGGGTCGATCTTGTCGGTGCCCGGAACGACGTGCACCACGCGTCGCGATAGAAACGTCTTTTCTGCAATGCGAAATCGTGGGGCCGGTTTGGAGCCAATCGGCTTGTCCGAAATCAGGATGCGCGCCGCTTCGCGATTGTTGATCTGCAGGTCGCACTTAAGGAAATCAAAGAGCACCTCGGAAGGTGTTTCCGCACGCATGATGCGAGACTCCTTTCTGGTATCCGGTAAAGGTGTTAGATGCAAAAGCCGGGTAGGACATAGGTCTTTTGGTCCGGAGCGTTTCCGGGCGTTGCCCAGCAAAACACGTCGCCGTCTTTTCCAACGCGGTTAAAGTACGTCGAGTCGGCGCCCTCGCTGCAGTCGGCGCTGGGGGTGCGCTCCCAGTAGCAGATTTTTTTGCCAGAGACGGTGCGGATCATGGCTTCGTTTGTGGTCAGGCCGCTCACACTCTGCTCGCGATAGAGCTGGTACTGATCGCCTTCTCCGCTGTAGAGGGCAGAAAGGTACTCGCTGCCTTCTGCGAACGTTTCGGGCGCTTGGCAGCCGCACAGCTCGCTCATGGACGGTAGCCAGAGTATGTCGTCGGTGGCGGTGATGCTGGAGACGTCTTTGGTGCCGCCGGTGTTGTTGGTGAGCTTTCGCACCGAGCGAATCTGATTACGGAGATCGTCGGGCAGCGTAGCCATGCCCTTGTCCGCCAACCATTCACGAAGCGACGATTGCTCCCAGCCGCCCGTCGCGGCGTGGTCGTTTACGGCGCGCATGGCGATGGGGGTACGGAACATAAAGGTGATGCCCGCGGGGAGGCCGTCATCGGTGAGCGTGTCTGCCTTAAAGCCAACGATCTGGATTTGTGCCTTGGTCCCGTCGGAAAGCCTGACAGTCTTGGTGTTCTCGTTTTCGAGCGACTGCTTGCTGTTTACCAGGTGGTAGGTTTCGGCAATCGCGAGCGCGTTTTTGTTGGAAGATGTCTCTTGTATTTTGCGGGAGATCAGGGCGAGTTCTTCCCAGGTGTAATCGTCGAGTGACGGCTTGATGCCGTGCGCCAGGTCGATAAGTCCCCAGCATCCCGTGGCAATGGCAGAGCCTGCTATGCCGGCAACGCAGACGCCGCCGAGCGCGAGCGCAGCGCGATGCGAGATGACTGGGTGGCGCGTCTGAGCCTTGTCGGAGCCGGAAGGCTTCGGTTGCTGGCTAAAGTCGATCGGGGTGGGCAGCGGCGTGCGTGGCTCAAAATCGATGTCTTTAATCCAGGCATCGAGCTTGCCGACAATCGTAGACAGCGGCGCGCGCTGGGACTGCTCGTTATGGATACCGCTCATAATGACATCGACAAGCATTTGGTCGCCGGGTACGCGTGCCTCAAGCGGCTCGAGCTCGTGCTCGATCTTGTACAGGTAGGGCGACTGGTCCATATGCTCGTTTAGGCGATATGGCGTGTGACCGGCATAGAGCGTGTAGAGTATGCTGCAGAGCTCGTATGTATCGATACTGGGCGACGTACGCAGCGGCGCCAGCTCGGGGATGTCGTTGGAGAGCATCTCGGGTGGGGCGAACTCGGGGGTGCCGTTGCGCCAGATGCCAGTCGACATGGTAAACGAGGGGTCTGAGCGCTTGATGCTCGAGCTGCCCAGATCGACTAGGCAAAGGTCAAAACTGCAGTGTGCAATCTGCTGGGCAAGGGACCGGCGCGTCGTGCGAATAATGATGTTGCGCAAGGAGATATCACGGTGCGCAAACGGCGCATCGAGATTTTGGGCATCCAGGAGAATCTCTCCCAGGCGTTTTCCAATCGCGGCGACGGTGTTTGCGGGAATGTGGTCGCCCTCGGCGGGGTCGGTTAGCTCTGCCGCAGCATCGCGAAGGGGCAGGCCTTCAATCCACTCCATAAGGATGGCCGGTACGGAGCCGGTATAGCCGTAGCCATAGGTTTTGGGAAAGCCGCCCAACAGTGAGACGGCTGCAAGATTGCGATACTCCTCGGTAAGCGTCTTGATGCCCGAGGGGCTGATGGCGGAGCCGTTTTCATCACAGCCGCTGAGGGGCAACAGCGTCTTGAGCGCAAAGGTCTCGCCCTCGGTGTTGGCGACCTTGCGAAGATGGTGGGAACCGCCGCCGACTGCCCCACAATCCAACAGGGTGGTAAAGCGGCGAATGGTATCGGAGTCTTCGGTGGTCGCAAACATGGCGTTTGGTTCAAAGGGGGACAACGCGATGATATCCATGTCCGTGTCGTACGTCACGGGGCGATCCTTTCGAGAAAAAAGTGCATAGCGATAATGTTAGTGAAAAGGTAGCGCAACCGTTGCCTTAATCGAAAAGGTGCCGTTATTTGCATGGGTTGATGCAAATAACGGCACCTTGTGCGTCGAAGATGTGTGGCGGGCTAGTCTGTGATGCGAATGACCAAGAAGCGCGTCGTGGCGCCCAGGCAGAGCGTATCTCCGTTGTGAATCTCGACGGGGGCATTGGTAAAGTTAGCGGGGCGCTCGCGTCTGGGCGGTTCGATAGCCTGTCGGCAGCGGTCGACACCCGAGATCAAAAACGATCCGTTGGTGGAGCCGAGGCCCTGCGCAAGCCAGCGTCCGTCTTGGAGCCAAATACGCAGGTGCTGGCGCGAGACGTCGAAATCGACGTCGGTGATGGCGTTCTCGTCGCCCGTCAGCGACCCGATAATGCTGCCCACCGGGTCCGTGGTAAGGGGACGCAGCGGCGGTCGTGCCGAGTTGCCCACGACGCGCAGCAGCCCCAGACGAATGTCTCCCGTGGGGCGCGCGGTTGTCGAGAAAAACGAGGTGACGGTCGTCTCGACCGTGCCGAGTGTCGAGAGCATCTGGTCGGACACAAAGGACTCGGTGTATTCGATGGCGCGGGCGGGGTCGCCAAGGCAGCCGGTAACGATAAAAAAGACCAGATGGATGTAGAGGCGATCTTTGATGTCGCTATCGTCAGCGGTCTCGATGCGCTCAACGCCGTTTCTAAAGAGCATGCCGTCGACGCCGCAATTGGTAAGGGCATCCTGCATGTCTGGGACGCACGACTCCATATAGCGTTTAGCGACCTTGCTCAGCGATTGGGGGTCGGAGCCTCGGTTTTGCATGATGAGGTTGAGTATCTGGCGCGCACTTTGTTCAAAGGGCACAAACAGCGGCTCGGGAAGGTCACCGGGTTTGGCGTGAACGATTTCGCGTGAGATAAACGACGGGACCGTCAAGCGTTCGGAGATGGGGCGTCCACCGTAACGGGCGTTGCCGGCCATGAGAATTTGCGCGGCGTTACCGTTGTTGATGCGACCGAGTGACTTAAGCCCGGCGTACAGTGCACAAGATGGGGTGTCGGCCATTTGTTTTACCCCCCCCCTCCTCAAAAAGTGACATTAAATACGTAAGCATGGTCAATTATAGGCGCTTTGCAGCTCGAAATGCTCGCCAGGGGGCGCGGGCGGTGTAAATCGCTGCCGGAAGACAGCAAATCAAAAAGCGGAGAGCGGATTAATAAGCTGGGAAAACGCGTTAGCAAGACCGTTGTGGGCAACATTTGGCATGATGTCGCTTAGGCTTTTGGTCACGGGACCGTGCGGTACCATAAACGTTAATGAACTTTGACGAACGACCCGCCGAGCTTGCCCCGGCGGGCTTTTGGCGTTGCAATGCCGGAGGAACAGCATGCTCATTCACCGTATAGCCGCGCAGCTCTACACTGCCGAGGCGCTGCAGACTGTCGAGGCCGGACTCGATGCCGGCGAGGACGTGACGCTGGCCGTGTCGCAATCGGGTCGCACGCTTATGGCGGCAGCCCAGTTTGCGCGCCGTCCGCGCCCCACGGTCTACATTGTGAGCGGCGAGGACTCGGCCGATCGCGCCGCGCGCAGCCTTGCTGCTTATGTGGGCCTGGCGCACGTGTGCCGTTTTCCCGAGCGCAAGGACTATCCGTGGCGCGAGCAGGCGCCTGACGATGCCGTGGTTGCCCAGCGCTGCGAGGCGCTCGGGCGCATCGTGCGCGGGGACAACTGCATCATGGTCGCCTCGGCCCGTGCGCTGCTGCGTTGCGTGCCGCCAGTCGAGAGCCGCTACTGGGAGTCCACTACTTTTGCGGTGGGCGAGGAGATTCCTTTTGACGAGGTGCCACAGCGCTTGGTGGGCATGGGCTACACCAATGCCGGTGCCGCCGACGCGCCCGGCCTGTTCCGTGTGCACGGCGACACCGTCGAGGTGTTCCCCGCGCAGGAAAAAGCGCCCGTGCGCATTGAGTTTTTCGGCGACGAGATCGATCGCATCCGCCGTATGGTGAGCTCAACGGGCCAGACCATCGGCAACGAAGACAGCATCGAGATCTTCCCCTGCCGTGAGCTGGCGCTTACCGACGAGGCCGTCCACAACATGCATGTGGCGCTCTATCGTGCCAGCCAGGACGACAGCAAACTGGCCGCATTGCTCGAGATGGTGGATGCGCGCATCGTCACGCCTGAGCTCGATCGCTTTTTGCCGGTGATGTACGGCCAGACCGTAAGCCCGCTGTCGCACGTGAGCGGCAAGGCGCTCGTGGTGCTGTCCGAGCCGCGCTCGCTGTTCGACGATTGCCTGCGCGCCTACGAGGATATCGAGGCCCGTGCCGGCGAGGCGGGGGTCGATCGCCTGGACGGCTTGTACGTGCGCGCCCAACAGCTCGACTTTGGTGCCCAGCAGCGCCTGAACTACGTGAGCCTCATCCGTGCCGGCGGTGCGGTGACGGCCGAGCTCAAGATTGAGCAGCCGGCCATCGCAGGCTCGGACAACCGTTTTATGACGCGCATCCAGGAGGTCGTGGGTAAGCGCTATGCCTGCGTGTTTGCCATCCCCGACCGCGGTGCGCGC
>ENA-ORTB01003417-ORTB01003417.1-human-gut-metagenome-genome-assembly--contig:-NODE-3417-length-12458-cov-2.875998_pt1 | contig 12458 bp, 9 predicted proteins | sample MGYA00241905_ERZ509174 | MGnify/ENA primary metagenome ERZ509174 (study PRJEB26280, sample SAMEA2338851) | human gut metagenome | biome: human gut; feature: human-associated habitat; material: faeces...
CCTACTATGTCAAGGAGCTTGGACACCGTGACGATGATGTTGAGGCAATGTACAGCTGTACCAGCGACAACCCCCAAAAGGTGACGATTACCTACGGTACCACCGCATCTGTCAGCTTAAATACAAACGGGTTCTTTCTGACTGCATCCTCGTCATATGCCATCTGAAATGCCGGTTTCACGACACCACGCACGCTGGTAATCGTGCTATACCCTCTGCCGTCTTTTTGCAGCTTAGCAAACCACTGTTTGGCATCCGATACCTTAATTGTACTGATTTTTCGGTAGCCGAAATCCTCTTTCTTGACAAGATTCAGAACGAAGTTGTAACCGACCTGTGTATTATAACGCACACCTTTCTTCAAACTGATATACTTTTCTAACAGCTCAATTACGGTAATCTGTCCCGCCTCATAATCAATACCGTCATCTACCTGCTTCTGAATCTCCTTTTCCTTCTGGCGAAGCTCCTGCAAAGTCGCTGCATAAACGGTCTGTCTCTTTCCCCGGCAGTCTGTGTATCTATACTGATAAATCAGAGCCTTCCGCTGGCTTTCTCCTGTTTTCAGCACACGCCCTTTATTATCTTTTCGTTTCATATTTCATTCGATCTCCTTTCTCTCAAAAGGAGTCTCGATGTGACATCTCTATGATACCACATCGGAGTGCCTTTTTCTATCATGAAGCTTACAGATATTAGATTGAAAATACCTGTTCTATATACTTATCGAATAATCGTTTTTTGATCAGTCTCTTATTTCCGACCCAAAGGACAAAATTGCAATCCTTATCATTGGTAATTTCCCGCAGCTTTCCCGTTCCGATTCCGGAATATGCCGCAGCTTCTTCCAAAGTTAAATTTGCCTTTTCCCAGATAGGAATTTCTTTCATGCAATACCTCCAATTTTTATATCCAAGTGGCAAAACGGCAAGAATACATATCTATAAGTGCTTTGCCACTTCACAAAATCTTCCGTTTCACAGTCCATTATCGGAACCAGATCCACCAGTCTTTCCCCTGACGCTCGCTTGCAATTTTATCTTCCATGGAGTTTTTCGCCAGCCGCACGGTTCGTTCGGAAATTCCTCGTTCTCTTGCTTCTGCGTTAATTTCCGCACTGGATACTTTTTTGCCTTCTGCCAGGAACTCCGTAATCAGTTTCACTGCCAACTCCTGCTTCAATTCTGTTTTATTGCCTTCTCCACCGGCGCGCAAATCCTCTGCGCTGATGTCATAGGCACCAATCCACCGGAATCCTTTCTCGTCTCCCAGAGAAAACGCCAGCGACTGCCCCGGCGGTGCCAGAGAACTTTTTTCATGAACAATCACCCGTGTGGTCGGGTCTGTTTTTACCTTGCCGATAAATAACAGGCTTCTCACAACCGCTGTAATATCAATAGAACCGAGTCCCCGATAAGTGCTTTGACTGCCGGATGCCTTATTCAGATGCCCGATCATCACGATTGCACAGTTTGTATTTTGTGCGGTATCTGCCAGTCTGCGGAGAATCGGTCTGACCTCGTTAGCACGGTTCATATCCACATTGGCACCAAGAAATGCCTGTAACGGATCAATAATGACCAGCCTGGCATTGTTTTCTCTGATTGCATTTTCGATGCGCTTGTCTGCCAGTGTCAGCGGATGCTCTGTATCATCAATGACCAGTACCCGTTCCATGTCTGCTTCTGCGGAAACCAGTCTCGGTTTGACTGTATCTCCAAGACCATCCTCTGCCGTCTGAAAAATCACGTTAAACGGCTCAAACGGTTCCATTTGCGGCAGATACTTTCGGTTGGTACACGCCGCTGCAAGCTGCATGGCGAAGAATGTTTTTCCCTCACCGGGATTGCCCTGGATAATCGTCAGCTTGCCAAACGGAATGTACGGATACCAGAGCCATTCCACCTCTGTCTGCTGAATTTCACTCATACGAATCATCGGAACCGCTTTCTTTTCCGGTTTTGTGCGAAGTTCTATCGTTTCCTCAATATATTTTCCATGTGGCAATTCTTCTCTGTGCATCAGAACTTCATTCCAGTCCTTTGCACATGGCATCAGACGAACAACTGTCATATGTTCGGGAATGCTTTCCAGCAGGCGTCCTACTGCATCATTACCGGCTTTATCCGCATCTGTGCAGATATAAATAGTTTCCATATCACTGCGTTCAGAAAGAAAACCTTCCAGAGACTTTGCTCCGATGCCTCCCAAGGATAAATAATTGCGGGATTTCCAATTTTTCGGATACAATGCAATAAAGGATATCAGATCAATCGGTGCTTCAAATACAAACAGGCTTTTTCCATCACTCCGGTAAGCAAAATTATGTGCTTTATCAGACCCCAGCACATCCATCCGAAATGTATCTTCTGTTCCTTTGCAATGGGCATATCGGGGAATTCCGGATTCATCCTTTCCTACAAATACGACATTATGACGCTGTACATCTTCATAAATCAAACCTTCTCTGTAAAACTCCTGAATCAATTCTTCTGGAATCTTCCGCTGGCGAAGATATACCATTGCACTTTCAATGTATCTGCTTCTTGGTGGAAGGCGAAATTTTTCTGATGGTGCAGCTGTTGTACTATTGTCTGCCGGAGCTTCTCTAATCAGCAGAAATACTGCTTCTGGAAATGTCTTACTGAAAAATTCCATCACAAAATCAATCGGATAACCACCTTTGCTCTGACTGTGCCGAAACCATTTGTTTCCTTTAACTGTCAGGCTGTCATGCCGTTTCCAGCGATATTCATTTCCGCTTTTTATTACCGTCTCCCCCTGTGAATGTAAAAACTGTACCAGATCAACCCGATTCGCCCGATCAATCTGTTCTTGTGTGTAATTCATATCCCACCTCCGTCTTAAAGTGAATGTTCCGTTTCTTTTGTTCTGTCAGAACACTGTATTGCAAAATCTTCTTCTCGCAATGCCTTTGCCTTATCTATATCACCCTTAATCTGATACAATAGCGTTAAATCTTTCTGCATGAGCTTGTACTCCTGATACTCTGTTTCTCTCTGCTCTGCCAGTTCCGAAAATTCTTTCTGCCAGGCTTTCAGAGGAAAAGGCTCCTTTTCAAATCCTGCATCTTTTAATTTTCGCTTTACCATATAAAAACAGCGAAGCTCGCTTTCATGTTCTGTCTTATACTTTTCCCTGGCTTTTGCAAAACGATATTTCCCGGTTTTTAATTCTTCCGCAACCGGCTTTAATTCCGTGTAGACCTTAGCATTCTCTATCATCTGTCGGAGTTCTTTCATCCGCTGTTGTTTTTGATTCATAGATGATTTCTGGTCTTCCACTTTTTCATCAACAGAAGAAAGATAGCTTTCAAAATCACTGAGAGTCAGCACATTTCTTTGCTTCAAATAAGCACACTCGTCCATAAAGCGTTTTAAATTATTTTTCTTTGCTTTCGCTTTTCCTCTGGCATAGGTCATAGCTGTTTGATTGCGCATGGTATGTGCTTCACTGAGAAGCTGTGCCATATATATTTCCTGTGGCTCTCTCAAAATTTTATTTGTTTCCTGAATCCATTCTTTCAGTGCCGCAATGGTGCTCTGCATACTTCGGACCATACGATTGGCTGCTTTTATCCAGCGATTCAGTTCTCCTGTCTCGGTACGGATACCTTTCTTTTCCATCTTGCGAACATGCGGACCCTCATGCACGGTCGGTATCATATCCAAGCCCTGATCTACATAAGATTGATGCGTGATGCGGCACTCCAGTCCTTTTTCTTCAAATCTCATATTTACCATGTCCGCCCATGTTCTGCGCCACATATCCAGCGTTTCCGGCCTGCCCCAGTTTGTAGTCGGAACGGCATCAAATTCCCACTGTCCGTTTTCTTTTTTTATTCGATTTCCATTCTCATCCAGACGATATACTCTGTGCTGTTTTGCTCCCCATGTTCCATCTTTATTTAACGGACGGATGGGCACCAGAACATGAAAATGAGGATTTTGGATACCACCCTCTTCCCGGTCAGGCTGATGTATCGCAAGATCTACGATCATGCCATCAGAGACAAAATATTTCTGAACAAATTCTCTCGCCAAAGCAACATTCTCATCCATAGAAAATTCATTTTGCAAGGCGATGTCAAAGCTGTATGCGAGCTGTGCATCCGCACGTTTTTCTACTTGCTCTACTTCATTCCAAAGTGTATATCTGTCAGAAAATCGTTCCGGTGCATGTTCAGGGAGAAAGATTTCTTTCAAAACAACACCGCCCTTCCGCGTATAATCATGGGTTTCTCCATCCCATAAATTATGCAGTTTTTCTCCGGCACGGTAAGCGGCACTGGCAACGGCAGTTCGTCCTTCACTGCGTTTAATCTGCTCCACATGAAAATGATACAGAGCCATCAACTGTCACCTCCCATTTCATGCTTCTGCATTGCATCTGTTACCAGCTCCTGCACGGCAGGCAGGGCAAATACCTGTTCCATCAGAGAATAAAATTCTACCCTTGTCAGCATATCTGCTTCTTTGGAGATGCTTTGAATTGCTCCACCCATGTTGCAGAGATGATGGGTTCTCTGCTTATCTGCTTTTTTCTCCAGATGTTTCTGCCGGTTCTGCAAAAGCTGCATCTTATTTTCATATTGCTGTACCTTCAATCGAGCAGCTTCCAACTGCTCCAGAATTTTTTCTTTATCTCCCATGTTCCGTTCACTCCTTCATTTTTTATTTATCTTTACTGCTGCAAGATATGCAAAAAGAGATAGGCGTCAGCCGCAAGAGTCACATCTTGCCCGGAATGCAATTCCGTAATCTGCGAATGTGTTCAGACACGAGCCGATACCTTCGGAGAACGCACATACCGGAACGAAAGAACCGGTATAGAAGTGCGCCCTTAGTTCCTAAGGGATTTTCTCTTGCTGAAACATTCACATTTTCCTGTCCCTTACACTTCAAATTTTAATTGCAGAAATAAAAAAAGCTATGGACCTGTAATGCACCCAACGTGCATCAACAGTCCATAGACGAAAAAAATACCGCCGTATGCTTTTTCACACACTGCGGTACTTCCTGTTGTTTTAATCTAATTCTTCTTTCATTTGCAGAAGTTCTTTTCTTTTGTTCTGCAACAGTTCCATCGTTTGATCAATCTGCTCGATTGCTTCTTCTATTTGCCGTTTTTTATCCGTGGCTTCTTCTGAAGTGCCAATTACAATATAGTGGAGTGATGTTTCAAAAAACTCTGCCAGCTCAATCAGAAAATCTACGGAAGGTCTACGCAATCCGCATTCAATTTTGGCAATCATATTTTGGCTGACATTCAGTTTTTCTGCAAGCTGTTCCTGTGATAAATTCATCTCCTGACGAAGCTGTTTGATGCGCTTTCCGGAGGCTTTTGTATCGTATTGCATAATATTTTTTCTCCTTAGCAACGGACTGAAATCCGTAAACCGTAATTTCTGTCATGTCTTATATATCTCTGATTTCGACTGTTCGGTTCGTCCCAATATTGTCACCTGAAACAGATTCATTTTAATTGCCGGATACAGATAATTTTTTGGAATCTTTCTCTTTATTATACGGGTTTTAGAAAAAACTTCAATCTGCGCCACAGACAAATTTCTAATTTTGTAAGGTTGCTACCACTGCCTATAACTTGCCTTATGAGAAAGTCGGTAAGAATGAGACTTGATGGCCGTACTCCGTATGATGTTTCACTCGAAAACAATGACATTGATATTTTAAAAACGCTTCAGCTTAGGTCAATTCCACCCGACAAAGTAAATCTGACACCTAAGCTGATTCGCTCTAACAACTAACTTAGCATAAAGTCTACTGTCAGACTGGAACTTAACAATTTACTTTTTTCGGATGCGACCTATTGAATTTAGCCTTACACATCAGCTAATGTCTATGTGTAATTTACTCTTTCACTGGATTTTAAATTTTCAAGTTAGCTTTATCTGTAAATTTTATGTTACCCTACTATGCCTTTTCTGATTTTTACTGATTACGCATTGTTATTCGTGCGTTTTCATCAATATCATTGTTTTTTCGCTCATTCTATTCTATAATTATAAAAGGTAATTACTGTAGTTTTAAAAGAAGAGGTGGAGATATGGCTATCAGCTACAAAAAACTGTGGAAGCTTCTCATAGATAGGGATTTAAAAAAGAAAGACCTGCAGCAAATATCTGGGGTCAGTGCGGCTTCCATTACAAAATTAGGCAGAAATGAAAATGTAAATACAGAAATTATAGAAAAAATTTGTCTGGCACTTAACTGTGATGTAGCAGACATCATGGAAATCACAGACAATACAACGAATCGAGGTGTTTAAATGGAGAATTATACGCCACATCAAGCACGCTACTTTGCGGAGCAAATAAAACTGAAACGTTCCGAAACAACGATTGACGGGTTAGCATCCGCCATGTCCGGTGTTAAAGTCGATTTAAATCCGCACCAGGTAGATGCCGCTTTATTTGCTATGAAATCACCACTTAGCAACGGTGCACTTCTCGCTGACGAGGTCGGTCTTGGAAAAACCATCGAGGGTGGTCTTGTGCTTGCACAGTATTGGTCAGAGAGAAAGCGGCATATTCTTTTAATTGTTCCGGCTTCCCTTCGTATGCAGTGGAGAGCTGAATTGAGTGATAAATTTTATATTGATTCTGTCATCATGGAGGCTTCTACTTTTAATAAAGCCCAAAAAGATGGAAAAGGCAATCCTTTTGATGTCACCGACAAAGTCATCATCTGTTCTTATAATTTTGCCGCTCGAAAGGATGCCGAACTTCGCAGTGTACCTTGGGATCTGGTTATTATGGATGAAGCCCACAAGCTGCGAAATGTCTATAAACCAAACAATGTGACAGGAAACCGTCTTAAAAATGCTCTTGCCGGAGCAAGGAAGAAACTTCTGCTCACAGCCACCCCATTGCAAAATAATCTATTAGAGCTTTATGGTCTTACAAGTTTAATAGATGATCATGTGTTCGGTGATGAAAAAACTTTTCGTGAGATGTACGTTGCCGTAACCAATACAGATGTTCGTAATCGTTCTCTAAGAGCAAGATTGCAAAATTATTGTAAGCGAACACTACGCTCACAAGTTACAGAATATGTGAGGTACACAAATCGTATCGCTTTGTTGCAGGAATACTCTCCTTCCAAGGCTGAGGAAGAACTGTACAACGGCATCTCCGCATACTTGCAAACAGAAAAATTATATGCATTGCCGGAAGGCCAACGCAATCTTATTACAATGGTGCTTCGAAAACTGCTGGCATCTTCATCTTTTGCAATTAGTGGAACTCTGGATTCGCTCATTGCCCGTCTTGAGGGAATGCTGGCCGGATATGAAAGCGAACTTAATCTTGACGATTTCGATACATATGCGGAGTACGATGACGAGGACGAAGCGGCAGATGAAATTCTCGAAGAGGATCTGAAACGTGACTGTGAAGGAATCAAAGCGGAATTAGCACTTTTGCGTGGATTTGCAGAGCTTGCAAAGAGCATCACCAACAATTCAAAGGGTGATAATCTTCTCACTGCACTTCAGCAGGGTTTTGATAAAACTGCTGAACTTGGTGGTCAGCGAAAAGCTGTAATCTTTACAGAGTCCAGAAGAACACAGAATTATTTGTTTAATTTGCTCTCCAACAACGGTTACAAAGACCAAATTGTATTCCTGAACGGTGTAAATAACGATGCCGGGTCAAAGGAAATCTATAACAAATGGAAAGAACGCCATAAATCAGATGGAAAAATCTCCGGTTCAAAAACCGCAGATATTAAAGCAGCCATCGTTGAAGAATTCCGCGACAGAGCAAGCATCCTCATTGGTACGGAAGCCGCATCCGAGGGCATTAACCTGCAGTTCTGCAGCATTGTTGTAAATTATGATCTGCCTTGGAATCCACAGCGAATCGAGCAGCGAATCGGCCGCTGCCACAGATACGGTCAGAAGAACGATGTTGTCGTGATTAATTTTCTTAACAACAAAAATGCGGCAGATAGACGTGTGTATGAACTCTTAGACCAGAAATTCACGCTCTTTAGCGGTGTTTTTGGTTCTTCGGATGAGGTTCTTGGTTCTGTAGAATCCGGTGTTGATTTTGAAAAACGCATTGCAGAAATTTATCAGAAATGCAAGAACCAAGAAGATATACAGCGTGAGTTTGATGAGTTGCAGGAAGAACTCGCAGATCAGATCAACGAAAAGATGGTCGCTGCCAGACAGTCGATTTTGGAAAACTTTGATGAAGAAGTCGCAAACCGTCTTGCTGACTGCCAAAAGGATACGATTGCGAGCCTTGATAAATTCAGCCAGTGGATGTACTACTTCTTTCTTATTCATGGCGCAGAGCGAGTAGAACCTTTGGACGAATGGCGATTCACTTGTAAAAACGATGACGGCACGACTCAGACCTATAATCTCAAATGGAAGGATGCTGAAGCTGAGGGTGATTTGTTCCTGCGAAAAGAAGATTCTTTCTTCCAGCGTTGGTTAGAGGAAGCCATCCAGGTTGATTTGCCTGCGGTCAATATTAAATTTGACCATACAGGTTCTTCAAGAAATGTTTCCTTCTTTACATCCCATCCAGGTCTGAAGGGCACTCTCTCCATCGATAAAATGTCCTATGACGGCATCGGAGAAGAAGAACACCTTGTATACACCGTTATCACAGATGATGGCAGTGAATTGGACAACGACCTGGTAAACCGCCTTCTTGAACTTCCCGGAATGATTGACGGCAGCTGTCCTCCGGAGTCAGCACAGTTGATTGCCAAGCGAAAAGAACGACTTGAAATACAGCAAACGCAGATTGAAAATGCCAACAGGCAATATTATCTTGATGAATGCGATAAACTGGATGCCTATTCTGAGGAATTAAAAGACGGACTGGAACGTGAAATCAAGGAGATGCGAAAAGAAATCACTGCAAAAAAGAAGGAATTCAAAAACAGTACCAATCTTCCATTGGATCAGATGCTTGCTCTGAAGGATGAAATCAATAAGCTGGAGAAAAAGCGTAAAGAAAAACAGCGTGACCTTTACGCACAGCAAGACAAGATAGATGCAGACAATGAACGTTTGCAGGAAGAAATGAAGAAAAAACTCGAAGGTAAAATCGTCACTGAGCATATCATGACCATCTCCTTTGAGGTCGTATGACGGAGGTAAATCAATGCAAAGATTAGAACTTACATGGATTGGAAAGGACGAGCAGCCACAAGTAGAATCTCGCATTCTGCTCCATGATCCATCCAAAGATTATGGCGATCCAAACGCACAAAATATGTTAATTCATGGAGATAATCTCCTTGCCCTGAAAGCATTGGAACAGCAGTTTGCCGGACAGGTAAAGTGTATCTATATCGATCCGCCTTATAATACCGGTGCGGCATTTGAGCATTATGATGATAACTTAGAGCATTCCACCTGGCTCAATCTAATGTACGCAAGACTCAATATACTCAAGAATCTTCTTGCGGATGATGGTTTCTTTTGTGTACAAATTGATGATTCCGAGGGGCATTATTTAAAAACATTATTAGATGAAATGTTCGGAAGATCTAATTATCTTACGACTTTCTACATTCAAGTTCGCTATCCAAACAAAACACTCGCGGAAGATAGCGATTACCAGAAAATAATTGAGCAATGCCATGTATATGCAAAACAACGCAATTTAGCAAAGCTTAATCGACCTCAAGTTGAGTATGATGTTAGCAAATTCAAATGGAAAATTATCGAAAATGAACCCGGTGAAATAGTTACTTTAGGAAACAAACGAGTTGAAATTTTTAAGCCCGGTCAATACGAGGTTGTTGAAGTCGAACCATCCATCACTGGACTAAAGGAAACATGGGCTACCGGGTCTTTGGCTCGTGTTCGAGCAAGTGCCGGCGAATTTTTTGAGCTGTACCTTGCAGAACGAAAATCTACAGACGGACTTGGATGTTTATATAAAGTTGACGGAATCGGAGAAGACGGACTTGGATATAGATACATAAGCGGTCCGAAAAAAGCCACTGCAAACAAAGGAAAATTTTATTCTGGAATTCCACTTAAGCGTGTTGAAGAATTAAAAACCGGAAAAAGCATGAAATATCTTCCTGTTTCTAATTTTTATGATTTTGCTGGTGCATTTGGAAACTGCCGCTTAGAAGGAGCTGCGGATTTCAAGGGTGGAAAAAAACCAGAGGTTCTTTTAGAAATGCTTTTAAACTATTTTACAAATCCAGGTGATTTGGTTTTAGATAGTTTTTTGGGCTCTGGTACAACAGCTGCAGTAGCTCATAAAATGAATAGAAAATATATTGGAATTGAATTAGGGAATCATTGCTATTCATTATGTAAAACAAGATTGGATAGAATAATTGACGGTGTGGATAAAAACGGTATAACCAATTCGGTTAACTGGCAAGGTGGCGGCGGTTATAAGTTCTATGAACTTGCCCCTACCCTTATTGAAAAAGATAAATATGGAAACCCTGTATTTTCCGGCAAATATAACCCTACCATGATTGCCGCTGCCGTAGCAAAAATAAATGGTTTTACCTATGCTCCGAACAAGGAAGTCTATTGGAAACAAGGATACAGCCAGGACAACAGCTTTATCTATGTCACAACACAATACCTGAATTCCAAGATGCTTGACAGTATTGCAGAAGATGTCGATCCGTTCGAGAATCTGCTGGTCTGCGCACCTGCCTTCGATAATGGATTGAGCAAGCGCTATGATAATATAAATGTCCGCAAAATTCCGCAGTCCGTTTTGAAAAAATGTGAGTTTGGTGTTGATAATTATAATCTGAACATCATTGACCCGCCGGAAATCGATGAAGAAGAATGGGAGGAGGGCGAAGAATGCTAAGGGAGCCTTTCACTGAAAAATTCTATACTTACCATTCCAAGTACATCGAAAATGTCCTTGCTCTTCGCCAGCCGCAGCGCGAAAGCCTTGAGATTTTTGCAAGGCTCTGCGATATTCTGACATTTTCTAAAGAACCTAATCTTGGTGCAGAGCTGGAAGCCGTCCACGCTCTTTTCCCTACACTCAGCAGCTTTGAGAGGGATTTCCCCTCTTTCTGCTTTGCGTTGGCAACCGGTATCGGCAAAACAAGATTGATGGGTGCTTGCATTGCTTACCTGCGTTATGAAAAAGGAATCAAAAACTTTTTCGTTATGGCACCCAATTTGACAATCTACGATAAACTGAAAGCAGACCTGGGCAATACCTCAAACCCTAAGTATGTATTCAAAGGCCTCGATCTTTTTGCCAAACCACCAAGAATCATTGATGGTGATAACTATGCTGATTTTCGACAGGGTACATTTGGTGTGAATGATGTCGTAATCAACGTATTCAACATCTCCAAACTTAATGCCGAAAGCAAGGGAAAGAACGGTGAACCGGCACGTATCAAACGCTTAAACGAGGTGCTGGGCACTTCCTATTTTGAATACCTGCAGTCCCTTCCGGATCTGTGCATCTTTATGGATGAGAGCCACCACTACCACGCTGATAAGAGCTTTGATGTCATCAATGACCTGAAACCTATTCTCGGTGTTGAGCTGACTGCTACTCCGCAGATTCAGAAAGGTGCCAAGGCTGTTCCATTCAAAAATGTTGTTTATGAATATAGTCTGGCTCATGCGCTGAAAGATGAACGCTATGTAAAAGTTCCTGCCGTATTCACCCGTAAGGACTTCCGTCCTGAAGAATATACTCTGGAGCAACTCGACCATGAGAAATTAAACGATGGTCTACGTATTCACGAAGAAACAAAGAGTCATCTCGAAGTCTATGCCCGTAGTAACGACAAGCCTATCGTCAAGCCGTTTGTACTTGTTGTGGCAAGAGACACCGATCACTCTAAAGCACTGATGGAATATATAAAATCCAAGGATTTCTTTAACGGTTATTATGCCGACAAAGTTATGGAAATCAACTCCGATCAGAAAAAATCGGAAAAGGATGAAAATATTCAGCGTCTGCTTGCGCTGGAAAAGCCGGATAACAAAATTGAAATTGTTATCCATGTAAATATGCTAAAAGAAGGATGGGATGTCACCAACCTTTATACGATTATTCCGCTTCGTGCGTCTGCATCCGAGACTCTGACAGAGCAGACCATCGGACGAGGTCTACGTCTTCCTTACGGTGAAAGAACTGGCGTAGAAGAGGTGGATCGCCTTTCGATTGTCAGCCATGATAAATATGAGGCAATCATCAACCTCGCCAACGACCCAGAATCTCTGGTACGCAAGGTCTATTATATCAACGATTCAGAAATCGAGCATAATAACGAACAACGTGAAACTGTAGAACTTCCATCTGCATATGAAGTTGCTACCACAGATTACAGCTTTACCGAACAACTTTCTTTCATTCTGAAAGAAGAAACTGCCAAATACGGTAATGAGGAAAAGCCGCAGGAAAAAGTACAGGAAGTTGCAAAATTCGTTGCTCA
>ENA-ORTB01003419-ORTB01003419.1-human-gut-metagenome-genome-assembly--contig:-NODE-3419-length-12452-cov-3.469710_pt1 | contig 12452 bp, 9 predicted proteins | sample MGYA00241905_ERZ509174 | MGnify/ENA primary metagenome ERZ509174 (study PRJEB26280, sample SAMEA2338851) | human gut metagenome | biome: human gut; feature: human-associated habitat; material: faeces...
ACTGTTCCATCCCATGATGATGATGAATTTGACGAATTATCTTTAGGTGCCTCCGTCTCAGGTGCTTCCGTTTCAGGTGCTTCTGTCTCAGGCGCTTTTGTCTCTGCTTCTGTCTCCGTCTTTCCCCCACATGCTGTCAAGCTTCCCGCCATCATTGTCATCACCAGTAAACATCCAAGTGCCTGTACTGCTCGTTTCTTCATTTCTTTTCCTCCTTTTACTCCGATTCGCCCGTAGCAGGATTGCCCGAAGCCACTTCCGCGAAGATATCGCCAAAGCCTTGTTCACTCTTGGCAAGGTTGCTGGTTCTTACCGCGTCGCTTTCATTGAAAACGATTGCGACGAGGCGTGGTGTGGTGTAAAGTTTCATATTTTCCTCCCGTTTTGCCTTCCGGCTATTTATTTTTGTTTGTTTTCTTCCGCTTTTTTACGGCGGAAGAAAACAAATCTCCTTATTTGATTCGCCTTACTTTCGTTATTCCGCGTAAATGTTGGTATTGCCGTAATCGGCGTTGCGCAGGTACACCGTTGCGTTCGAAGTTGCCGAAGTATCGAATTCAAAGAACATTCTCAACGTGCCCCACGTTTTGTTCGGCACCGCTTTCACGGGTACCGCCATTTTATACCAGGTTTCGTTCTGCACCGTGGTTACGGGGTTGCCTTCCATATCGTAGAACAGCACAATGCCGTCCGTCTTATCCACGCCGATCGTGCGGGGATCGTTGTAGTTATCTTTATTTGCCATAAAGCCCAGCTGATCCTGCGTGTTGAAGGTTGTAACGTCTTTCATGTAAATTTCCGCAAACACGTACTTCGCGGTGTACACGGGCGAAGAAGTATCGCCGAGAATCAGCGCCGACTTCCACGAACCGCTCATGTTCAGCGTGAATTTGTAGGAATTTTTAAAGTCGCCCTCGGTAATCAGTTCTTTCGTGCCGCCCGAAGGATCGCCGAACGTTACCTGCAGGTATTCGTCGGCGTCTCTGGGAACGTCCGCCGGCTTCGTGTTATGATAGCTTAAATCTTTGAGATACGCCACCGCTTCTCCGTCGCCGTCGCCTTTCAGCAGCCGATAGTAAATCGACGACCAGTTTGTGGGTTTCGCCGCATATTCCACGGGAATCGTAAGCGTGTACCAGGTATCGGTTTCGATATAGCGGGCGTAAGTGCCGTCCTCTTTCATCAGATATACGTTCAGCGCGGTTTTCTTGCCCGGCGTGAGGTTGGCGGTGTACTGCTTCGCGCCCTTGCCGTCGTTGCACCAGGACTGTACCGCGATGCCGCCGAAGTTGCCCGTTGCGTACATTTTAAACGAAATGTAATGGTAGCCTTTATCGTAGAAATCACCCGCAGGGTGGAACGCGGAATCGTGAATATTGCTGAATTTCAAGCCGTCGTTCCAGCGCTCTTCCGCGTCGATAATCGCGGAGGTGAGCGACGAAGTATATTTCACCGAACCCGCAAACTGCTCGCCGTCGGCGGATTTCGCAAACGACACGCTTTCGTATACGCCGTCCGCAATATAATAATCGGATACGGGGCGTTCGCCGTCGAATTCCGCGGGAATATACGAATTTGTTTCGTAATAGCGGACGTTATCGATATACGCCGTTTCGTTCGCGCCCGTAAGCGCCACGAAAATAGACGCGCGCGACCAGCCGGAAATCGGCTGATAGGCGTCGCGGAACGCCAGCGACACGGTTACCCATTCGCCCTGCGGAATGGTGTACAGGCGCTTGCCGTCTTTTATCGCCGCGATGTATTTATCCGTTTCGAGCGACGTACCGACTTTTTTGCCCGCCGTTAAACGAATGGTTTTCGAATACAGCCAGTGCCCCATCGTAAGGGAGAGTTCTGCCGCGTTGTCGGTGTAGAAATCGAATGTGAGATAATTGCCGTGCTCGGTTAAATTGAGCATGCCCACGCCGATGCTGGAATCGTCCGACGGCACAACGACCAGCTGATTGTTCCAGCCGCTTGCCTTGCCGGGGGTAACGTATCTGTAAGCATTTGTATGTACGCCGTCGTCGGTAACGCCGTCTACGGCGCCCGCCTTCTCGTACGTGGTTCCGGAATCGACGCCGTGCACGTGCAGTTCTTCGTTGGTTGCCTGCACGAAGCCGTCTTTCTGTTCGTACGTGCGGGTTTCTTCGGGCAGGAACTCGCCGTCCAGATAATAGCGGATATTATCGAAATACGCCTGCGCACCCGTCTGCCCGCTTGTGAAGAAGAAACCAACCACCGCGTTGGGATAGTTGAACGCGTAGTATTTCATGTCGTACACCACGCGCACCCACTGTTCTTTGCGAAGCACGTTTGTTTCTTCCCATTCGCCCTCGCCGTTCTGCTGCAAAATGCGCAGATAGCTGCGGTGGAAATACTGATTGAAGTCGATAAATTCGCACAGCGCGCCCGGATGAGAAGCGTCGCCGCCCGAACCTACGTACAGTTTTGTATAAGGTTTATGATATTCTTTGCCGTCTGCGGTAATCACTTCGCCGTCTTTATAATACAAATCGTAAGCGAAGTATCTGTAGCCTTTGCGGTACGCTTCCACGAAGTTGGTGCCGTATTCGCTTACCAGAATCCGATGCCCCCACATTTCCGTTTTCGCGTTGTCCTCGTTGTTGATGTAGCCCAGCGTGAGTTTGTACATATCCGCAGAGCTTCTGCCGCCGATTTCGCCCGTTTCCGCCTCGTACGTGGTGATTTTTTCCACGCCGTCGGCAGGATCGACGCCGCCGACGGGCGAGGGCGTAAACGATTCTTTCACGTAGTTTTCGTGAATGATTACGGGAAGTTCGCCGTACACGGAAGGATCTGCCGTATACGTGGCTTTAATGGTAGCCGCGCCCGATTTCAGCGCCTGTACGGCGCCGCTTTCCGATACGGTGATGTTGCCCGCGCCGGAAGTAACTTCGTACGTTACGGCGGCGTTTTCCACTACGTGCCCCGCCTTTACCACTTTGGGCGTGATCTGCGCTCTGGAAAGTTTGGAATCCGCCTGATAAATTTCAAGCGACGTTGTATTGAATTCCAGTACGTTTGCGGGTTTTACGGCTACGTCGAACAAATCCGCGCATTCGTAACCTTTATAAACCAGCGTAACGGCAAGCTGCGTTTCGCCAAGCGCAAGCCCTTCGATTTTTCCGTTTTCGTACGATACGATGCCGCCGCCGATTTCTTCCGCTTCGTATTGCGTAACGTCCGCGGGCATCTCTTTATCGAGATACATCACGCTGACGGGCAGATCTATCGCCACGCCGAGATACACGGACGGATCGGGCATGGAAAGTTCCGGCACGGCGCCCGAATCGCGCACTTTTACGGAAAGTTTCGCCGACGTTTTTCCGTGCTTTACGGTAAGAGTTACGTCGGTGGTTTTTTCCGCCTTGCCCGTGGAAATCACGGTGCCGTTTTCATAACGCACCAGATCTTCGTGATCGGACGTTACGGTAAGCGAAGAAAGATCTACGCCGTCTTTTACGGGCAGCGCGCATTCTTCGTATCTGTCCAGCCAGAGTTTCGTTTCCGCAAGCAAATCGCCGGAACCGTCTGTTGCCGAGCAGGCAACCGCGCCGAACAGCAGTGCTCCCGCACCGGCGCCGAGTATGGCGGATACCATTCGTTTCAGATTTCTTTTCATCTTGTTTTATCCCCTTTTAATTGCTTTTTACCGTGCAGAACGCGCCCATGTAGCCCGTTTTCCGAACGTCTGTGCCCTCAAAATCATACTCGTTCATCACGGGAGCAAGCTTGCCTTTGGCAAGAAGCTCGGCGCTTGTTACTTTAAACGCCGCCGCGGCGCTAAGCCCGTTCTTCGCTTCCGCGCCCGCAAAACCGGGATCGAGGAAGTATGCGTTTTTGCTGATATACGACGTGGCGTTCAGAACGCCCTCTCTGAATTTTTCGTTGAAGCCGTAAAACACGTTGCCGTCGAACACGCACGTTTCCGTTTCGCACAGCGCCACGTCCAGCACCGTATCGGCGTCGCCGCGGGCATAGAAAATATTGTTGCGGAAATTCCAGTTACGCGCTTCCGCCATATAACCGTTGGTGGCGGAAAGGAACATTTTCTGGTTTTTCACGTCGCCCGGAAACACAACCACGTTGTTATCGAAATCCAGCGAGCCGATCGTCGCCTGAAAGCGCACTACGGCGCCCTTGTTATCGGCGAATACGTTGTTTCTGAGTTTGTTGTTTTCCCAGTGCGCGGAAACTTCTTTACGGATGGGCAAGCCGTCCTCGTCCAGCACGAAATTTCCGTTCTTGTCGTACTGAAGCTCCTCGGTGGAAATGCTGCACAGCAGAATGCCGCCGCCCGCATTATGGTGCGCGTAATTATACCGGAACAAAACGTTTGAATTGCCGATATCGATATCGAATCCCTGACCGTCGCCGCAGCCGTTATCGAGGTGCGTATACGCCGATTCGTTGTACTGCATCACCAAATCTTCGCACGAATGCGGCCAGATGCCCACGTTGTAATAACCGCTTCTGCCGAGATAGGAAGCGTGATAGGACGTATTGCGTTCGATATAGCTGTCGCGTGCGGACAAAAGCACGATGGAATCGCCGCCGCAATACGAAAGATCGTTATCGCGGATAACGAAATTCCGCAGCGGATAATAGCCGTACTCCTCGCCCGTTTCTTCGTCTTTACAGTACTTGCCTTTGCCGAAATCGTGTCCCGGTCGGCGCGACCAGGTGGAATCGAGGAACATGCCGCTTCTTGCCACGCGCTCCACGGTGTTGTTTTCTATCCACACGTTTTCCAGCCAGCTGGCGCCCTGAAATTCGTCCGTAGGGCTGGAACAGAAAATGCCGCCGGAACCGTAATCGTAGCGCGAATCCGGGCAGATCTGCTGCACCTGCGTGCTTGTAAGCGTTTTCGTAAGCGTTTCGGGCATAGCGTTTTCCTCCAGCCCCAGCGCTTTAGTATCCCAGACGTAGTTGATATCGTGAATGTAGCAATCGGACACCACGATGTTTTTCATCGCGCCCGCTTTTACCGTCGTCATATTCACGCCGCGTTTCGCTTTTTGCGCCGTAATTTCAAACCCGCTCACGCGGACGTTGCCCGCCTTGATTTCCACGCCCGTGCCGTCCTCGTCGGGCACGATTTTCGGGTATTGATTTTCTTCCGCCGTTTCGTCGGCGCCGTAAACGCCCACAAGCAACGGCGTTTCTTCCGCCGCTTCGAAATTTTCCAGCGTCAGCGTGCCGTAAAATGTTGTTCCCGCTTTGAAAAGCAGCTTCACGGGCTTGTTTTGCGTAACGTTTTTCGCAATCGCATTCGCTTCGGAAAGCGATTGTTTCGCGTTTTCGGCGCTTGCGCCGTTATTCGCGTCGTTGCCCGCTTCGCCGTCGAAATAATACACCGCGTACTTCGCTTCGTTTTCCGCCGTGATTGCCGCGTAATCGGGCGAAGAAAGTTTGCCGATATATTCGGTTGCCGCGGGCGCGGGCGTATCACCGCCGTCCTGTTTACCGTCGTCCGGGGCGGGATTATTCGTCGCGCACGAACACGACAGCAGCAGCGCCGCGGCAAGCGGCAGTGCTATACGAAATTTGTTTCTCATGATTTTCTCTCCTTGAAATTTTTTGCAGCCGCGTTTACAGCCCCACGGCATTGTTGCGTTTTTCGCGCACGGGAAGCGCGGCGTACGCCACGGGCAATGCGATTAACGTAAGGTATATCAACCAGTCGCACGGGAAGCGGCAACGCCATTCTTCAAACACGGCGAGGGAAGATTTTACGTTTCCCAGATAAAATACAATCAACGCCGTGCCCGCAGGCACCCACATAATCTGTTTCAGGCACGGCGCGTCGAGCTCGCCGAGGTGCGTTTCGCCCCACTTCGCATAGATGAACGCAAGAATACACACCGCCGTTTCCACAAGAACGCTTTTAAAAAGATTCTCCACGGGGATGGACATCACCTTAAAGCCTTTCGTGGTTTTGTTGGCGAACGTAAAGGCGTAAAACGGAATGAAATAATACGCCCACTCCTTACGCCCGCGCCGCTTCGCGAAAATCGCCACGCCCGCGCCGAACGCTTCTATATATGCCAGAAATACAATCCAGAGCGTCATAGCCGTTCGCTCTCCTTAATTTTTCTTATCTTTGCGCGCCTTGATTAAAAGGTACTGATCGGTCATCTGCTTTCTCACCGCTCCGCTGGCGGCGATAAAGGCGGCTCTGTTCTTTTCGTATACCGTGCGTTTGCCTGTTTCGTCCTTCGCCGTAGGATCCCATTTGCCGTTCCAGGCGTTGTTTATGTCCGCATAAACGATGTTCGTCGCCGTGTTGTACTGCGCCTTGGCGTCGTCTTTCAGCACGAAAAGATAATCGATCGTATCGTTCTTCACATAGTTGTCCCGATTGCCCGCCACGTCGTTGATCCAGCGGAGTTCTTCTTCGGAATAGCCCTTGTACGACAGGTTGGAAATGTTCTGATTTTCAAGCAGCGTTAAAATGCCCGAATACGGCGGAGCGGTAAGGTAGCTTTCCTTGCCCGCGGGATAAGAATACGTGCCATCGCCGTTGTTCACCCAGTGCTCGCCTTCGATGCCGTAGCGGCAAAGGTTGTAATTATCTTCGCTTTCGAACACCCAGTTTAAAAACTTCAGCACGTCGTCCACGTTCTTTGAATTTTTCGAGAAACACGCGGCGAACACGGCGCTGGTGTTTCTCATGAATCCTTTTCTCGCATTGCCGCTTTCGTCCTTGGGGCATTCGTCGGCGTTTCTGTGCGCGCGGAGCGCGGGAAGCACCGTGAACGTAGCCGAAGCGTCCTCCGCCTGCGTTTTTCTCGCCACCTGAATCAGGTGCTGCACGGTGGGATCTTCCACAAACACGCTGGTTTTCCCCGCAATGAATTCCGTTTCCGCTTCTTCCAGAAGCACGCCGTTCATCTTGGGATTGAGAATTTTTTTATTCACCCATTCGTATTCGCGCTGCAATACGGCTTCGTATTCTTTCGTGCCGGCGCCCTGCGTTACGAACGTTTTTTCGGCGTCCTCGCCCGAAAGCCCGATTTCGCTGCCCTTTCTCAGCGTAGAAGTGAAATACCCCGCCTCGGTGTACGCGCCCAGCGTAAGCGCCTTTTCGATATCCCACGAAGCGCCCGATACGGTGTACGCGCCCACGTTTTCAAGCGAGTTGATCGCCACGCACATATCCGCGAAATCGTCCAGATTATCCACAAGAATATAATTCTTTCCCGTTTCGGGGCACACCGTGTTCGTTTTCGCCGCGTCGTCCGTATAGCCTACTTTTTCCATGCGGTCTTTTCTGACGAGAATCCCGAATTTGTAGGGGCTGATGACGGAAGGGATACCCACCACCTGATTATCCGAAGTGGTAAGGCTCCACAGCGGGTCGCCTGCGATGTATTTCACCAGATTTTTCGCGCGGCTGTAAAGGCGGGTGCGGATATCGTAATACGCGTCGTGATCGATTAAATAATCGTCGACGCCCACGCCGCCGCGGGTGTGCGAAACGATTACGTCCACCGAACCCGAAGAAAGCGCCGTGCCCAGCTTCGAACGCATATTTTCGCCGAGGTGAGAAATCTGGAAATCGAGCGATACGCCCGTTTCGTCGTAATATTTCTGTTCCACGTAATCGATCACGCGCTCTTCGTCGGAACCGGCCGCCCACGTGAATTCGCTGGAGCCGCCCGTATAGATGGAAATGGTTTTTCCGAGGGGACGGGTGCCGTCGCTTCCGCCGTCATCAGGTTTTTTTTCCGGATTGCAGCCGCCGAAGCCCATACCGAGAGCCAGTACGCCCGCCGCAATGATTGCAGATACTTTTTTATTCATCTTTTTTTCCTCCGAATAAAATTTTAAGATTTTTGTATAGTCAAGGCATTCCGCCCGTTTTTTTATCAGCCTTTTTCCGCGCCCGCCGTAATTCCGCCCACAAAATACTTCTGCAGTATCGGCGAAACCAGAATCAGCGGCAGAATCACGATGACGATGCCCGCGTTTCTCGCCGAAGTGAGCGGCGCGTTGGCAACGCTGCCCGAAGCGTGGCTTGAATAAAACGCCTGCATGTTATCGATCATCTGTTTCAGAACGTGCTGCGCAAGCTGCAGAGAAGTGTGCGTGGCTTCGAGATACAAAACCGATGGCAACCAGCTGTTCCACTTGCCTACAAACGTTATCATGCCCACCGTGAACATCATCGGCAACGCAAGCGGCGTGTACACGCTCCGGATTTGCTGAAAATCGTTGGCGCCGTCCAGCTGAGCCGCCTCGCCCAGCGAGGGGGAAAGCCCGTAGAAATAATTGCGCAGCAGCAGAATATTGTAAGCGCCTATGCTGCCCGGAATAATCAGCGCCCAGATGGTATCGTACAGTCCGATGCCGCGGATGACGAGGTAGGTGGGAATCGTTCCGCCCGAAAAGAACATGGGAATCATAAAGAACACGTTGAAAAACTTTCTGCCCACCAGTTTTTTGTTGGAAAGCGCGAACGCCGCCCACGTACAGCCGAATACGGAAATCGCCGTTGCCGCCACCGCCACTACAACCGTTACGAACAGCGCGCGCAGGAACGCGTCGCCGATAGAAAACAGAAATTTATACCCGGCGAACGTGAATCCGCGGAAAAAAATCGAAAAACCCTCGCGCATCAGAATAGAATTGCTGCTCAGCGAAGCCGTTACGATCAGCCAGAACGGCAGAACGAACAACACCGTAAGCAAAATCATAATCAGCGCGTTCACGATATTGAATACGGATATTTTTTTGGTTACTCTGCCCGATTTCGTCATAATATTCCCTCGTTATCTGTTTTCTTTACGATCCGGTTGGTGAAAATCACAAGAATCAACCCGATGACGCCCTGTATCAGTCCGCACGCCGTAGCGATAGAAAATCCGCCGCCTCCCAGTACCGAATTGTAGGCAAGCGTACCTACCACGCTTGTGGTGGGGTATAGTATATCGAGGCTGCGCGTCATGGCGATGATCTGTTCGTAATTGTCGCCCATAATCGACGAAATATCCAGAATCAGCTGCAACATCATCACGTTCATTACGCCCGGAATCGTTACGGTAAACGCCTGACGGAATCTGCCGCCGCCGTCTATCGTGCAGGCGTCGTACAGCTCGTCGCTGATGCTGCCGAGCGCGGACATATAAATCAGCGTGCCCCAGCCCATGCCCTTCCATAGCGACGAAGCCGCCAGAATCCACCACCAGTAATCCGGTTCGCCGTAGAAATCGAAGCTATGCCCCAGCGTTTTTACGAATATTGCGTTCAGCGTGCCGTTTTCGCCCAGCAGGTTGAACGCCATGCCGCCCACGGCGATCCACGAAATGAAGTTGGGGATATACGAAATCGTCTGAATCACCCCTTTCGCCCTGCGGTTTTTCACTTCGTTCAGAAGCAGCGTGAACACCAGTATCAGGGGAAAATTGGTGCCGATTCGAATCAGCGATATGTAAATGGTATTGCGGAACATCCGGTACGAGCCTCTGATCTGCGCGTGAAAAATCTTTCTGAACGTTTTCATTCCGATAAATTCGCTGCCGAACACGCCGTCCAGAATCTTATAATCCTGAAACGCGATCACCAGCCCGAACATGGGCAGATAGCAGAAAATCAGCACGTACAAAAATGCGGGAAGCAATAACAGATACAAGAGTTTGTGCTGGCGGATTCCCGTGCAGAAATCGCCCTTTAAAAACTTCTTCCAGCCGCGCGCCAGAACGCTTTGTTCCTTTACTCCGCGCACCGTGCGCATCTCCGCCTGCGCCGCAGAAGCCGCGCTTATCTCCGTTGCCGACGTAAGCGCGACGGCCGCTCCGCCGCCCGCAGCGCCGTTCTTCGCACCGCACGGAACGCTTCGAACCGCGCCGTTTGCACTTGCGCCGCCGCACGCATTGCCGCCCGGAACGTTTCCGCGCGCGCCGTTTGCCGCGAAGGGCGCAACGTTTTACAAGATATACGAAGAACGCAGCAAGCAAGCCGCCGAGAATCACGCACGCCGCAACAATGCCGCATATCGCCGCGGGGCTCAGCCCTTTTTCGTAAATCACATAGCCGAAAATCGTGCCGACGTCCTTCGTTTCGGGAATCATATTTCCCTCGGTGGAAGTGATTTCCGCTTCGATGAATACGGGGCGCATTTCCACGGTGTTTTTGTTCACCAGCCGCATATCTCCGCCCGCGTAGTACGCGATGTCCGCCGGGAAAGATACGGTTACGCTTTCCACGCAGCCCACGTCCAGCAGGCAGAACGCCGCGGCGGTGGATTTATCGCCCGCGCCCGCCGCGTAAGCGTCCAGTTCGTCTACGGCGATTTCTTTGCCGCCCGCCGTATACAACCTCAGCCCGTCCGCAACCGTGGTTACGTCGATATCCACCGATTTCGCCACGGACTTATAATAAATGGTTTCCGTAACGGCAAACATTCCCGCTTCCCAGTTGCGGATCATTTCGCCCGTTTCGCTTGTTTCGGGCACGAACGAGGAGGTTTTCTGCAGGAAAAATTCGCCCATTGCTTTCACTTTATCCAGTCGGCGGAACGAAACTTCCACATTGTAGCCGTTTTCCGTTTTCGTAACGTCCTCCAGCGTAATCATATCGCTTTCGCCGGAACGCACCGTGAAGCCGTCCACATAGTCCTGCGCGGCTTGTCTGAACTCCTGCTCCGCCGCGTCGGAAATCACGGAAAAAGCGGCTGTGCCTTTGCCGCTGTACCTGATTTTCGCCGAGCCCGTTAACGTAAAGCCCGAAAAACACACGAAAATCAACGCAGCAAACACGCTCGCCGCCAGATATTTGAACAGTTTTTTCAGATTGACTGCCAAAGCTTTTCCTCCTTATGTCCGCAAAGCGGCGTTTCGCGTTATCATCTCCGCCGCCCGCACGGAAAAATTTCCGCGCATGTGCGTGGGGCGCAAAAAAACCGCAAATTTTTTGTTTCGCGAACTTATTATAACAGAGGAATGCGCTTTTGTGAATAGACAAAGTAACGATAAAAATGGAAAATGTAACGATGTTTTTCAGGTCATAAAAAAACGGAGGCTTCGCAAAGTTCTCCGTTTTTTCTTTTATTCAGCGTTATTTTTTTCCTCTTTTTTAGTATTTTTGCCCGTTTTTCAATGTTTTTATGAATTAAACCCGTAAAATATAACGATTTCTTTTCCGTTTCCGATAGCGCCGTCCGTATATTTTTTATGCAAATTTCCCCGCCGTCGTTTCTCTGCCGATGAAACCGTCGAAACGCCGTCATTTCACATCGACGTTACAGATTTTGCGAAAAATTCCGCGTGCTTTTTCCGTTTCCTCGGCGGAAGGCAACACGGGCGGCAGCGTATTTTCCAGCCCCAGCGCGGCGTATTTCGAACCCGCAAAATTGTGATAGGGCAGCACGCGGACGGCAATTATGTTTTTCAACGGCTTTAAAAATTGTGCCGCCGCTTTTATCTCCTCTTCTTCGGCATTAAAACCGGGAATCAACGGGTAGCGGATTTCCGTACGCGCTCCCTTTTCGTTTAAAAACAGCAGATTGTCAAGAATCGTTTTATTGCCGCAACCCGTACCCGCGCGGTGTTTTTCGCCGTCGATATGTTTCAGATCGTATAAAAACGCGTCGGTGTACGGCAACACTTTTTCGATCGCTTCGCGCGGCACGTTTCCGCAGGTATCCACCGCCGTATTCACGCCGCTTTTCTTCATCTCGCACAGCACTTCGGCACACGCCTCGCTTTGCAGAAGGCACTCGCCGCCGGAAAGCGTAACGCCGCCCGGCGCATAAAACGCCCTATCCCGAAGCAACGCTTCGCAAAGCTCCTCCGCCCGCACGCGCTTCCCGTACAATTCCAGCGCGCCGTACGCGCAGACATCCGCGCATTTTCCGCACGCCGTACACTTTTCGCGCCGAAACTCGTGGCGGATTTCGTTTTCTCCGCACTCGTTCTTTTCAAGCCGCAACGTATGGCATCCTTGCGGACACGCTTTTACGCAAGCTCCGCACAGACGGCAGTTCTTTTCGTAATATCCCGTCTGCGCGCGCGAAGAAAGCGTTTCGGGATTGTGGCACCAGCGGCAACGCATCGGGCAGCCTTTGAAAAACGCCGTGGTGCGTATCCCCTCGCCGTCGTGCACGGCAAAGCGTTTGATATTCACGATATTTACATATAATTCTTCGTTCATACGCCCATACTCCGCCTCTTTTCATTGCGCAATGTTTTCCGCGCGGCGGATATATGCGTTCTGTTCGTCTGTGCTCAGATTGTTCCACAACACGTTCCAGCCGCACACGCGAACCTGCAGATTCTGATATTTTTCGGGATGTTTCTGCGCGTCGCGCAGCATTTCCGCATCGAACACGTTAAACTGTATCGCCATGCCGTTGCCGTTAAGATACGCAAAAAGCAACGTGCGCATTACCTGCAAACCGTCGCTCCCCTCCGCCGAGGAAGGATGCA
>ENA-ORTB01003423-ORTB01003423.1-human-gut-metagenome-genome-assembly--contig:-NODE-3423-length-12441-cov-2.207735_pt1 | contig 12441 bp, 10 predicted proteins | sample MGYA00241905_ERZ509174 | MGnify/ENA primary metagenome ERZ509174 (study PRJEB26280, sample SAMEA2338851) | human gut metagenome | biome: human gut; feature: human-associated habitat; material: faeces...
GCGTCTTCCTCGGTTGGCGCGAGCAGCGTTAAGCTCACCCAGGGGCAGAAGATTGAGTTTGCCTTTACGGGCGGTAGCGCGTCCCCTGTCGTTAAGGACCAGCTTGCTGCGAATGTGACCGTCATTGGTCGCGATGCCCAGGGCAAGACTCAGACTTGGGTCGATAACGCGCAGTATGTGGTGACGTCCGGCTCGAGCGCGCTTGACCTTACGAAGGTCGCGCTCGAGGCGAATGATATTGACGCCGTTGCTGCGGGCTCCTTCATTCTGAGCCTTAAGTACAACGGCGTTGAGCTGGGTACGCCGCTCGATTATTCGACCTATTGGCAGCTGTTCATCAACGGCAAGTCGAGCGACTACACGGCAGACAATGTCACCATCCACGCCGGCGATACCGTCACGTGGTTCTACGGTGGCTGGGGCGACCAGTTGCCGTCCGATTCTGTTCATGCTTCCGTTCAGGTACTTGGTAAGGATAAGGACGGCAAGCAGCAGGTTTGGGCTTCGACGGGCCAGATGAGCCTCAAGGCAGGCTCCACTGCCAAGGATCTCCTTGAGCAGACCGGCCTTACTCTCGATGCTGGCGAATCGTCTTGGGGCTGGTTCCTCAACGGCATTACTTCGCCGTTCGATGGTAAGTCCTATGGCTGGGATGCTGCGACCAATAGCTATTGGCGCTTCTACGTAAATGGCAAGTTCGCCGACGCCGGCGCCGGTGCCTATGAGCTCCAAGAGGGTGACGCCGTCACCTTTATGTATGGTGCTGACGCCGATGCCCTTCCTGGCCAGGTTCTTGGTTCTGTCGATGTTATCGGTCCCGATGTCAACGACAACAATACTCGCTGGGGCTCGGCAAGCAACGTTTCTCTGCCCGAAGGCTCTACGGCTCAGGATTTCATTGAGACGGTTCTGAAGGCAAAGCGCGTTGATTACAAGGCCTCCCAGAGTGGTGCATACTGGTTCCTCAATTCCGTTACTTCGCCGTTCGATCACAAGCCGTATGTCTGGGATGCTACGACCAATAAATATTGGCACCTGTATATCAATGGAGAGCCCTCCTTACTCTGCGCCAATCAGATTACGCTCAAGAGTGGCGATAAGGTTACGCTTGCCTATACGACCGATGACTCGCCCATGCCCGATCCCGACAAGATTGTCGTGGACCCGAGTGCGACGACTCCTGATTGGGATGCCGAGTGGGCCGGCTACGGCAACAGTGGCAACGGTTCGACCGTAACGGATGCCAAGACGCCTGCGCAGGCTGCCGGTCTTAAGTGGGCCTTCGATTGGAAGGCCGAGTCTGGTCAGCAGTATGCCAACTGCAGCGAACCTGTCATCGCTAACGGCTTTGTGTACATCGCGACCGAGAACGAGCTCATTAAGATCGATTCGTCCACGGGCAAAAAGGTTGCCTCTGCGCCGCTTGCCTCCAAGGTGAGCTATACCTCTCGTCCGATCTATACCAATGGCCTTATCATCGTTCCGCTCAACGGCGGTGCGGTCCAGGCGATTACTGCAGACAAGCTGATCTGCAAGTGGCTGACGCCCGGTTTGACGGACTTGACGCAGAGCTCCTGCACCGTCGTTTCGGACGGCGAGTACGTCTATGTAGGCTCGGTCGATATTTCGTATGACGAGAATTACAACGCGACCTACGGCAACGGCTCCTTTGTGCGCATTAAGATTGCCACGGGCGAAGTTTCTTGGCAGAACATCGACCCTGCCGAGGGCTATTACTGGACTGGTGCGGCTTTGACGGATAAGTATGCCATCGTTCCTACGAGCGCAGGTACGCTTAAGTGCATTGATAAGGCAACGGGTGATGTCGTTTCGACCATGAAGCTCGGCGCCCTTGCGAACGCTGACTGCGTCGCCGATCCGTCCAATGGCTCGACCTTCTATCAGATGACGCACGACGGAAAGCTCCATGTGATTTCGCTTTGGGCGTGCTGAGTGAACAGAAGACGGTTGATCTGGGCCTTACGAATAATCTGAGCGCCCCTGCGGTGTCTGGTGACAATCTGATTGTCGGCGGACAGACGGCTACTGGCTCTGCTCTGGTTCTCTATAACCTGAAGACGGGTAAGACCACGATGGTCGCTGCTGCCGACGGCAAGGCGCTGCCGGCTGGCCTCAACGGTATTGCTGCTACTCCGCTGGTGAGTGTTCAGGGCGGCAAGACCTATGTGTACTTCACCGTTAACAGCGCGGATAGCAAGGATTACGTCAACTACTCTGCTGGTGGTGGCGTGTATCGCTATACGCTCGGCGATGCAGAGGCGACGCAGATTTATGATGCGGCTGGCCATTACCAGTACTGTGACTCTCCGGTCATTGCCGATGCTTCTGGCAATCTCTACTACATTAATGATTCGGGCACGCTGTTTAAACTTGGAGCTGTCGAGTCTTGGACGGTTGCCTTTAACTCCAACGGCGGGTCTGCTTGCGACACTAAGTTTGTTGCTACGGCCGATGGCAAGCTGGTCAAGCCGGCCGATCCGACGCGCGATGGCTACACTTTCGGCGGTTGGTATACCGATGAGGCTTGCACGCAGGCGTATGACTTTAGCACGCCGGTGACGGCCGATCTGACGCTGTATGCCAAGTGGACCAAGAATGCCGTTAACCCTGGCGGTAATGGCGGCGCTGGTTCGAATGGCGGCGGCGGTTCTGGTACCGGTACTGGTTCCGGCACTAGCGCTGGCACTGGCACGGGTTCCGGCTCCGGCTCGAAGGGCGGCGCTGTCGCCCCGGGTCATAAGCCGACGACCAAGACGACGGTGTCGACCAAGACCGAGACCAAGGACAACAAGTCCGACAAGAAGGACTCCGATAAGTCCGATAAGAAGGACGAGAAGAAGTCTGACAAGAAGTCTGACAAGAAGGACAGCAAGTCCGACAAGAAGTCCGATTCCAAGTCCGATACGGGTGCTGCTTCCACGACCACTGCTAAGAAGTCCTCTAGTGCTTCCGAGCAGGAGACTGGCACCAACCCGCTCGCCATTGTTGGCGTTGCCGCCGGCGTCATCGGTCTCGCCATCGTCGGCGTGTTCGTGTTCACCAAACGTCGGTAGGTGAGGGCTGTGTCCAATAAATCCAAGGACGCTGACCCCAAGCAACCAGATTCCTCGTTCATTCAGTTCGACGATTCAAAGCAACAGGGCGCCGCTTCGGCGGCGTCCGCCCCTCGACGGAAGGCGCTTCTTGGCGTTCTGACTGCCGCGTGCGTTGCGCTGATTGTCATATCGCTGGGCTTCGTCCATCCTTCCGAGAGCGGCGCCTGGTCCATTGACTGGATCGTTCAGGCCGTGACGGGGGAGAGCGTCGTCGCCAAGGACACCAAGGGGTTTGGCTCGACTACGACTTCGGGCGAGGCCAGTTCCAAGGATTCCAAATCTTCGAATGATGCAAAAGACGAGCCCAAGGGTTCGAACGACGCCAAGAACGATTCCGAGTCTTCAAACAAGGAATCGGACAAAAACTCGGATAGCAAGAAGTCCGAGGACCGGGGCGGCAAGAAGTCTGGCGATAAATCCGCTGCCCAAAATACGGGAGCCGGTGATACTTCCAATGCGTCTGGCGGTGCTTCTTCGGGCGGTGGCCAGTCGTCTGATGGAGCCTCATCCTCTAATGGTGGAAACGCCTCCTCGGGCAGCCAAAGCGGCTCACAGGAGTCCAACTACGTTACGGTGACGGTTTCGGTCACATCGAGCGCTGTGGGCAATCCCGTGTCCTCTGGCGGCACCTTTACCTTTAACGAAGGCGCCACCGTTTACGATGCCCTGTGCGCGCTGGGCCTTTCTGTCAACGCACACGGCTCATCGTACGGCACGTATGTTTCTGCGATTGGTGGTTTGGCCGAGAAACAGTACGGCGGCACGAGCGGCTGGATGTACTCCGTCAACGGCACAACGCCCATGACGGCCTGCAGTAACTACGTTCTCTCCAATGGCGACAACGTCGTTTGGTATTACGTAACGGGCTAAATGCCTCGAAATAACGCGCCAAACGGGCGGTTCGGACCAACATCCGAGCCGCCCGTTTTTAATACGGATGGGATGGGGTTCCCAATCGAGGCTCAACCGGAAAATGCATCCCACTCTGAAGGCGAATTCCGAGACACGGTTTCCGCATCAGCATCCATTGGGAAAGCACATCCCGTTCTGCTGACTGATTCCGGGACGCAGCTTCCGCTAGGACGGCGTTGCGGAAGCTGCATCCCATTCTGAGGCTGCAATCTGGGATGCACTTTCCGGAACGGCGCTCTTGGGGAAACTGCGTCCCATTCCGGCGTTGTAGCCCGCCTCGTGCGCCTTCCTCGGCAGGCTCTGCAAACAAAAAGCCGGCTGGAACGTGAATTCCAACCGGCTGCGAAGCGAGATTATGTTGGGCCGTCTACGACTGTGCGCCTTCGAGGAAGAAGCGGCGGCTAAAGTAGTTGTACCAGGTGACCAGGAACGTGGCGATGGCCTTCATGGCCTGGTAGCCGATGCTCAAAAACGTGACGCCCACAAACATGTACAGGTCGTTGAGGCCCAGGCCGATCACCGACAGGATGGTGAAGATCGTGAACTCGCGCTTGCGGCTCATGCCTTCGCGGTGGTCGAACACGTACTTCATGCTGAGCCAGTAGTTGACCACGACGGACGTGATAAACGAGATCGTGGTGCTCATCAAAAAGTCGAGATGGAACAGCTCGACGAGCGCAATGAGCATGCCCCAGTCGATGCCAAAGGAGATAAGTCCCACGACAGCGAACTTGAGGAACTGCTTGGTATGAGGTTGTGCCAGTGCCTTGCGCACGTAATCACATCCAATGCGTTGACGAATCGAGCAGAGGATACTTTAGAGCTTTTGCATGGGAAACGTAAGGTCTTTGCCAATAACTATACGAACTCGCCAAATTTTCAAGAGCTAATCCGCAAACGTTGAAAATTTGCCCGTAAACGAGCGACACCCACGGACGATACTGCGCTGAGTGCGCGTCGTCCGTGGGCGCCGTAATGCTGCAGGGGTTTCGAGCTATTTTGTCTCGTCGCCCTCCAGGAAGATCTTTCGGGTCACAAAGTTGTAGACCATAACAAGCGCGGTGGCGCAAATCTTGGCGATATTGGCCTCGAGTCCCAGGCCGGCGTTGAGCGCCAGCACGATGCCATCGTTGAGCACCAAACCGATCACGGACAGCACGACAAAGATAATGAACTCGCGGCGGCGGCTCATGCCTTCCTTGTGCGCAAACACGTATTTCATGCTTGCGAGGTAGTTAAAGATGAGTGAGATGATAAAGCCGCTGGTGTTGGCGATTAGGATGTTGAGGCCCAGACCGTAGTGGAGCAGATTCATGATGCCAAAGTCGATGACGGTGGCAATGACGCCGACGACGCCAAACTTCATGATCTGCGCAAGGAGCTTTTGCATGGTACCTGCCTTAGGGTGGCGCCGGAGCGCCGCGGGGATGACAAACTCAGCAAGTTTAGCCAATCCCCGCGGGTGGTGCTAGGCGCGCTCCTCGATAGCACCGTTTCTATATGCATCGAGCAGCTGACGCAGGTCCTGGATTTGGCTGCGGATCTTGGCACCGGTATCGGTGTCGCTCACCATGCGGCGACGGTCTGCTTGGTCAAAACGGTTGGTCTCGCTTTCGATGTCCACGTTGCGCGTGAGTGCCTCGGCAACCGTCGTAAAGGCCCGGTGCGACTTGAGGCGGCAGCCGCGCGAGCTCGAGATGAGCGTATAGCCGGCGATACCCGTCTTGGGATGGTAAGCGCGGCAGAAGCCGCCATCGATGACCAGCAGCTTGCCCTCGGCGCGGATGGGCTGCTCGCCCTTGGTAGTTTTAACGGGCGTGTGGCCGTTGATGATGTGGCCGGTCGGCGAGCATGCCATGGGCGCGACGCCAAACTCGCGCATGATGTCATCGCAGACCGAGGGCGACTTGGTAAGCGTAAAGTACGGGTCCATCGGCTCGGCCCAGGTGCTCTTATCGGCGATATAGGCGCGCTCAAAGGTACGCACCAGGCGTCCGCTGGCGGGTGAGTTAAAGCCGATCCACAGGTACCACATCCAGTCGAGGGCGTCGCGGTCGCCCACGCGCCAGGCGCGGCGGGCGATGTGGTCGCAAAAATCGAGATAATCGCGGCCAGCGTGCCAGGTGCCCAGACAGTTCATGCTGCTAAAGGTGCCGTCTTCGTTGAGCGGCACGCAGCCATGGAACAGCAGGTTGCCGTTGGTGACCTTGTACATCGAGCCGTGGGTGTAGAGGAAATCGATATGGCGATGCAGATGATCGGCGGTGACAAACTCGGACACAAGCTTGTCGATGATGTGTTGCTCCTGGGGCGTGAGCGTGTAGGGGTCCGCCGGATCGACGGTGGGGAAGTCGTTGGTCGTGAGCGGCCATACACTGCCGTCGGCAAGCGTGACCGTGCCGGCGTCGTGGTCGATCTTGTCGAGTAACAGGCGGTCGGTCATATCGAACTCGGGGTGGCGCTGGATAATCTGGCCCTCGAGTTTAAAGAGCAGCACGTTGATGGCCTTGATCAGCGGGGTGATGGTCTCACCGGCGGTGTAGGTGGCATCGGCAAAGGCGACGAGCTCGCGCAGCGAGATACCGTAGTCGTTCTCGAGGATCTCGTAGTTGTCGTAGCGCAGGTTGTTGCGCAGCACCGTGGCGATGCAGGCGGGCTCGCCGGCAGCGGCGCCCATCCACAGCAGGTCGTGGTTGCCCCACTGGATGTCGAGCGAATGGTAGGTGAGCAGGCGGTCCATAATCTTGGCAGCGCCGCCGCCACGGTCGAAGATATCGCCCACCAGGTGCAGGTGGTCGACGGCCAGGCGCTTGATGAGCGAGGCGAGCGACTCGATAAAGTCGTCGGCGCTTGCGGTCTCCAGAATGGACTCCACGATGCGCTCGTGATAGCGCACACGATAGTTGTTCTCGTCCGGATGCGTGTGCAGCAGCTCGTCGATGATGTAGGCGTAATCGCGCGGGATGGCCTTACGCACCTTGGAGCGCGTATAGCGGCTCGAAAGCGAGCGGGCAACCACAATGAGTTGGTCGAGCATGGTCTTGTACCAGGTGGGGGAGTCCTCGTGCTGGCTGCGGACCAGCTCGATCTTCTCGCGCGGATAGTAGATGAGCGTGCACAGCTCGCCCTTTTCGTCAAAGGTGAGTGTGTCGCCAAAGATCTCGTCGACATGTTCGCGCACGACGCCCGAGCAGTTGTTGAGGATGTGCATAAAGGCTTCGTACTCGCCGTGCACGTCGCTCATAAAATGCTCGGTGCCCTTGGGTAGGTTGAGGATGGCCGAGAGGTTGATAATCTCGGTAAATGCGGATTGTTCGGTGGGGAACTGTCTCGACAGCAGGCGCAGATACTTGAAGTCTTGCGGGTTGCGATCGAATGCGACCATGAAACACCTTCCAATATGGTTGGTAAAACTGATAAACATCGTCAAACGTTTATCAGTATGCGCCGCTTTTGTTTCGATTTTGCGCCAGCGGCTGAATTGTCGGCTGAATGGTTTGGTAAATCGATTTAGTGAAGGTAGATGTGTTGGTTGGGTGGAGACGACAGAAGGTGTTTTCTCAGATATTTATGCGTGGGGCCGGTGGAGACGATGGTGGTAAAGATGTTCACTATTTTTGGTTCGATTTGGTAAATAGTGGACATTTGTATCGTATTTAGGCTTGCTGTGCGATAATTTGCGTAGCAATACTTAAGGAGCCTCATATGAGTGATTTTGTCCTGACCTGTGAATCCGCCGCCGATCGAACCCGTGAGTTCTTTGCGTCGCGCAATATCCCTGTCGTGTGTTTTCATTACGAGATTGATGGTGTTGTCCATACGGACGATCTGTATCAGTCGATTACGCCGGATGAGTTTTTTTGCCCAGATTGCCGCGGGCGCCATGCCCAAGACCTCTCAGGTGAGCGTGGGTGAGTACGAGGAGTTTTGGGAGCCGTTTGTTGCCGAGGGTAAAGACGTGCTGCACCTGACGTTGTCGTCGGGCATTTCGGGTACGTATGGTTCGGCTTGCGTTGCGGCGCAGATGCTCGCGGATCGCTATCCCCAGGGCGGCAAGGTGCGCGTCATCGATTCGCTGGGGGCGTCTTCGGGCTTTGGCCTATTGCTGGAATATGCCGCCGACGTGCGCGATAGCGGCGCTTCGCTCGACGAGACGGCCGCTTGGATTGAGGAGCATAAACTCAACCTGCACCACTGGTTCTTCTCGACCGATCTGTCGAGCTACCTACGAGGCGGTCGCATTTCGGCTGCGAGCGCGATCATCGGCACGGCGCTTAAGATTTGCCCGCTTATGACGGTCGATTGCGAAGGTGGGCTGTCGCCACGTGAGAAGATTCGCACTAAGAAGCGCGCGATTTCCGAGATGGCTAAGACCATGATGGCACACGTGCAGGACGGTGCGGATTATTCGGGTAAGTGCATCTTGTCCCATTCGGCGTGCCGCGAGGACGCTGAGGCCGTTGCGGCGCTGATTGAGGAACAAGTTCCGCAGCTCAAAGGCAAGATTGAGATCGACAATATCGGTGCTCTGATCGGTTCGCACACCGGACCAGGTACGGTGGCACTCTTCTTTATGGGCGACCAGCGCGTGGATTAATTTGCCTCATCACGTCGCTGCATGATTGCTCAAACGAAAACGGCCCGCCTCACGTTTGTGGGGCGGGCCTTGCTGTTGGGGTTAGTGTTTCTTTCCGCGGAAGAAGAAGCCGTGCAGCGAGGGCTTGAGTCCACGGTTGGCGCGACGCTCCTCGATATGATCGTGGATCGAAGCGACGCGCTCAATGATTTCGTCGGGGATCGGCACGTCGGGATTCATGTTCTCGACCTGGCTGACCTCGGCGGCGGCGACCTGGTCGATAATGGGCACATCGTCGTGCGAGATGACGGGCGTGGCGTCTTCCTTCATCTTGCGGTAGCGCTGCATCATGTCGGTCTGCAGCTGTTGGGCCGAAGGCGGCGTCCAAATGATGGCGTTGGCACCGGCGGCGATGGTCTCGCGGATGCTCTCGGGCGTCTTGCCGCCCGGTGCGATGAGCGGCAGGTTGGGATAGTGCTCGCGCAGTTCACGCAGGACCTGCGGCGTGTTCTTGCCGGCCGCGATGTTGAGGATCTTGGCTCCGGCGCGCACTTTGGCATGCGCATCATCGTCGCAGCGAACGACCGTGGCGATGACGGGGATATCGGCGATGTTGGTGATGTGCTCGACCATCTCGGCGGTAGCGGGGGAGTTGACCACGCAGCCCGCCGCGCCCTGCATCTCGGAGACGGCTGCCATCTGCACGGAGCGCTTACCGGTCGTAGTTCCGCCGCCCACGCCTACAAAGACCGGGCACTCGGCGACGGTCAGCAGCGCCTGCGTAATGGCGGGCTGCGGCGTGAAGGGGTAGACGGCAAACACGGCGTCGGCATTGGAGTTGCGGATGACCGCCACGTCGGTGGTGTAGATGAGCGATTTGATGCGGCGGCCAAAGAGCGTAAAGCCGCTGGCCTCCTCGATCTCATCGGGCATACGGAGGGCTGCCTTGCGCAGACGCCCGTCGATGGGCAGCGGCTCCATGGGCAAAAGGCCGTTGGGAGTTACGGCCACCTGGGGCTCAGTAAATTCGTCTGCAAGCTCAACCTCGGAGAAGTCGACCGAGGCGACGATGTCCTCGTGAACCTCGGCGGGAACATCGATGGGGGCTTGGTCGTTAGTCGCGGCAGGCGTCTCGAAGGAGCTGGTGCCGACAAAGGCGTCGACGCGCTCGTTCAAATCGTTGAGAGTATCCATGGGGGCTCGATTCTATGCGATGGTGGCTGGCAGGGTGCCGACAGCGTTGTACTTGCTAAATCGTTTGACGAGTTGATTTTTCCCCGCCGCGCCATCCGTTAGACCGAAGGACCGGCGAACGTGAAGGAGCTGTGGTGGCGGGTATTGAGGTGCTATCTTGAATGTCCCGTTTAAAAGAGAGGTGACGCGGTATGGAATTCACAGCAATGTTGGGCTCGATTGGCCTGTGTGTGGGCGCAATCGTTGCCGCCGCGATCATCTACTTGGTGGTCACGGCCATTAAGGGCAAAAGAGCCGAGCGCAAGGAACGCGAGGCGCTTAAGCAGCACCGTGACCAGCAGGACAAGCGCGCACGGAGATAGTTTGTTGAGTTTTGAATCCGTGCGCTAGCTGCGTTTTCGGACCAGGGCGATATAGAAGCCCTCAAAGTCGCGACTGGGCGGAATGGTCAGCGTGCCGGGCATGCCGTTGGCAATGGCCGAGACGTGGCCCGCGGCAATGGCCTCGGTAAGGGCGTTGCACTCGATGCGCGGTTCCTCACCGGCTTCGCGGGCGCGGCGTGCTTCGCTTTCACTCGGCGTGCTGTCGAGGGGGATGAGCTCGCAGTCCATATGCTTGTCGAGGGCCTCTTGCAGGGCATCCTCGTTTTCCTGCGGCAAGATCGAACATGTCGAATAGACGAGCGTGCCGCTCGGTTTGAGGGCCCCCATGGCGCGATCCAGAAGTGCTCGCTGCGATCGGGCGCACTTGCTCAGCAACTGCTCGGTGAGGCCGCGCAGACTCTTCTCGTTGCCGCTGATGACGGTGCCTGTGCCGGTGCAGGGGGCGTCGAGCAGGATGCGGTCAAAGCGGAAGAACTCGTCGAGCTCGCGTGCGTCGATGCGCATGACGGGCACGTTTTTGGCGCCTTGGCGGCGGAGGTTGGACTCAAGCTTTTCGGCGCGGGGAATGCTCATCTCGCAGGCCGTGAGGTGCGCCTGTCCCTGCGTGAGGGCGGCAATCTGCGTCGTCTTGCCGCCAGGGGCTGCGCACATGTCCAGGATGTCCTCGCCGGCTTGAGCGCCCAGGACCAACGGCGGCATCATGGACGACAGGCTTTGCAAGTAGATTTTGCCGTCACGGTAGATGTCGAGGTCCCATAGGTCGGAAACCTGGGCCTCGGGCAGGATGAAGGCATCCCGGTACCAGGTAACGGTTTGGTGTGCGATGCCGGCCTCGTCGAGTGCGGCAGCGATGTCTTCGGCGGTCGCCTTGAGCGTGTTGGCGCGCAGTGTGACTGGGCGCGTGGCCGCAGCGCCAAAGCCTTCGATCATGAGCTCGGCATCGGCGGGTGCATAGGCGCCGGCGACCGTGTCGACCATAAAGCGCGGCAGGTCGGTGGCGCAGGGAAGGGCGGCAAGCTGGTCGGAAAGCTCGGTAGCAGCAAACTGCCTGAGCTTGAGCTCGGCCTTGACCTGCTTTTTCTGCTTACGACGACGCGGCTTGGACATCCGTTTTTCCTTCCCGTCCCAAATTGACTACTTTCCGGGTACGCCGTTGCTGGCGTGCTTTAGTACTGGCTCTCGTGCTTGCTGAAGAAGTCGAAGCGCGGGGGCAGCGGCTTCACGCGGTGCTCGCCGGGCTTCTCGCCCAAGCTCTCCACAAACTCATCCGTGGAGGCGAAGATGTTATCCCAGCTAAAGAAGGCGACCGGGTCAACGTCGAAGTACTCGCAGATGAGCTCGCAGCCGGCCGGCACGATGCCGTGCATGAGCACGGTCGCCACGCGCAGCTCGGTGAAGGCGTCGACGAGGGCCTGCGTCATTGCGGCGTTTGCCGGCTCACCTTCGAGCTTGTTGGCGGCCTTGGAGGCGTCGCTCCAGCGCTTGTTGGCGGCACGCAGGTAGTCGTCGCACACGGCGAGCGCACGGTGCGTCTCGAACTTGTACATGGCCTGCTCAAACGCGAGGGCGGCCTGCTCGGCGGCCTCCACCACGGTGGCCGAGGCGGCGCCGGCGGGGATGCAACCGTTGCGATAGGGGCTCTCGTCGCCCTCCTTGACGGCGACGCCGTAGAAGCAGCTGCGGGCCAGGCGGTTGAACACGCCGGTCAAAAGGGCGCTCTCCTTAAGGGCCGGATCGATGACGCGCTTGTCGTCGCAGGCGCGCACCTCGTTGCCGTTCTTGTCCTTGCCGGTCACGCGGGTGTCGTATGCCTTGGGGCTAAAGCTCACCGGCTTCTCGGACAGGCCGAGCGACAGCCAGTGCGCGCGCATCTGCTCGCAGGTGTAGTGGTTGAGCAGGTCGTCTGCCGGCGGGGGAGGCGTCTGCGAGGACGAGCTTGCCTTTTTGCCCATGTAGAGCAGGTGGTAGCAGGCGCTGACGGTGCTCTGCGTAAGGTCCCAACCCAGGGCCTCCCACATGGCGGTCTGCGCGATGCAATAGAAGTAGATGTTGTCCTGGCCAATGAACTGGTAGATCTGTGCGTCATCCGAGCACCACCAGTCGCGCCAGTCGAGCGAGCTGTGCTGGTAGGTGGGCGCGGGGACCTGCGTGGAATCGGCGGCGGGCTCGCCCATGAGGGCGGCATCCTGGGCGGCGACGCCCTCGGTCACGCCGGCGGCCTTGGCATCGCGTGCGAGCACGGTGCGCGTATAGCTGATGG
>ENA-ORTB01003428-ORTB01003428.1-human-gut-metagenome-genome-assembly--contig:-NODE-3428-length-12429-cov-2.526022_pt1 | contig 12429 bp, 10 predicted proteins | sample MGYA00241905_ERZ509174 | MGnify/ENA primary metagenome ERZ509174 (study PRJEB26280, sample SAMEA2338851) | human gut metagenome | biome: human gut; feature: human-associated habitat; material: faeces...
CTTTTCCAATGCCTTCAAATTCTTCTGTTGTGTGAAAGCTGCCAAGCTGTCTTCCATAAGCATTTCTTCTTACGGAAACAGGAAGTGTAGCAAAATAACGGTGGTCATCATTGGTAAGGTCTTTTGCCAGAAGGATCAGTCCTGCACAGGTGGCAAGTACCGGCATCCCCGCTTCTATTTTTTCTTTTAAAGCATCAAACATGCCAAGTTCTTTTAACAGCTTTCCCTGAACCGTACTCTCACCGCCGGGAAGTACCAGACCGTCAAAATCCTCTTCCAGGTTTTCTTTTTTTCGCAGTTCGATACACTGGGCTCCCAGCTTTTCAAGCTTTTTCTCATGCTCAATGAAAGCGCCCTGAACTGCTAAAACGGCTATCTTCATCTTATTTTCCTCTTTCTGCCATTAAAAGCTTGATCTCCTGCTCATTGATGCCTACCATGGCTTCTCCTAAGTCCTCAGAAAGCTCTGCTAACATCTTCTGGTCTGTATAATTGGTAACTGCCTTTACAATGGCTGCTGCACGCTTCTTTGGATCTCCTGATTTAAAGATACCGGAACCTACGAATACGCCTTCTGCTCCTAACTGCATCATAAGAGCTGCGTGTCGCAACACCGCCTGCTGCAAAGTTTACAACTGGAAGACAGCCGTTTTTATGTACATATTCTACCAGGTCATAAGGCACTCTTAATACTTTTGCCTCTTCAAACAGTTCATCTTCTCTCATGGATACGATCTTTGCGATCTCCTGATTCATCATGCGCATATGGCGCACTGCCTGGACAACATCACCGGTTCCAGGTTCGCCTTTTGTACGGATCATGGAAGCACCTTCGTTAATCCTTCTTAATGCTTCTCCTAAGTCCTTTGCGCCGCATACAAACGGAACTTTGAATTTTCTCTTATCAATATGGAATACATCATCTGCAGGGGATAATACTTCACTTTCATCAATGTAGTCGATCTCAATGGCTTCTAAAATCTGTGCCTCTACAAAATGTCCAATGCGGCATTTTGCCATAACAGGAATGGAAACTGCCTCCTGGATGCCCTTGATCATCTTCGGGTCACTCATACGGGATACGCCGCCTGCTGCGCGGATATCTGCAGGAATACGCTCTAAAGCCATAACCGCACATGCGCCTGCTTCTTCTGCGATCTTTGCCTGCTCCGGTGTGGTAACGTCCATGATCACGCCGCCCTTTAACATCTGTGCCAGCTGCTTATTTAATTCGTATCTCTCTGTATTTGTATTCATCTTTCAAACCTCCTGGTCTTATCTGATATATTTTTGAAATATTTTATTGATTGGCCCGAAACGTTTTGGATTGACTAGAGTATAACGTATATGTGGACTTTTTATAATAGCCAATTATCATATTTTTAACCAGTCCAGTTTGCATATAAATTAAGCTGCATCTACCGGTTGTTCAGTAAATACAGCTTGGGATATTTGTTATTATTTTTCTTTATTGGATACGTTTATTCTTCTGCAAGAGCAGCCGCTTTATCACTGTTCCACTGGATTGCATCATATGCTTCACCAATGTTTAACATATGGTCACCAATACGCTCATAATCTGTAAGCATTTCAGAATACAGGATAGAGGACTCTACATTACAATGGCCTTCCCGCATACGGTCGATCTGGTTCTGACGGAAGTTGTCGGTGATATCATCGATCTTCTGCTCGATCGCCTGGATCTTCTCCAGGGTAAAGTCACTGTCTCCGGCTGCTGCCTTTCTCAGAAGCTCCATACCTAATGCACAGCTTTCGTCCATGACTTTAAATTCATTTTTTGCATAATCAGAGAAGTTCAGGTTCTTTTCCTGAATGGTCTGGGCATATTCTGCCAGGTTCATGGCATGATCGCCAATTCGCTCAATATTTCCTAAAATACTGTACATCTTATTTAATGCTTCAATATCCTGAGGTGTCTGGTCTAAAACAAGAACCTTGGAAATCTTCTTTGACAGACGTACATTGGAAAGATCGATCTCCTCTTCTCTGTCTGCGATCTCCTGGATACCATTTTCACCCGGTCCCTGTTCCATGGCCTTAAAGCTGTCAGAAACATTGGAAGCAGCTATAGCCAGCATATCCCGGATCTCTTCATGGATCTGGCTGATGGCAATGGTAGAAACACCCAGATGATGCTTGGAAGCCATCAGGCCTTCAAACCACTGGTCTGCATCCATCACATGCTTTACCTGGGTATCCGGAAGGATCTTCTTTGCAATATTTACTAACATCGGCCCAAATGGGAATAATATTACAGTTGTGGCAATATTAAAGATGGTATGCACATTTGCGATCTGTGCAGCAGGATTTGCCGGGTTAGTGGTAATCATCCAGTCTACGAATGGTGTTACCATACACAGTACCACAAAGATAACTGTACCGACTACGTTGAACATCAGATGGATGGCTGTAGTACGTTTTGCATTTCTGTTGGTTCCCACAGAAGCCAGAACAGCAGTGATACAAGTACCGATATTCTGACCGAACAGTACGAACACAGCGCTGTGAAGGCCTATCACGCCGCTTACAGCCAGTGCCTGTAAGATGCCGATAGAAGCTGCGGAAGACTGGATCACTGCAGTAAACAGCGCACCTGCCATAACACCTAACAGCGGGTTTTTAAAGCTGGTCATCAGCTGGATAAATTCCGGTTCATCACGAAGAGGAAGCATTGCATCGCTCATCATTCCCATACCGATGAAGATAACGCCTACTCCGGCAACAATGCCGCCAACATGCTGCAGCTTTTTATTCTTTACAAAAACCACCAGTACAACACCGATAAATGCAATCAGCGGTGCTAAAGCGCCTACGTCCAAAGCGATCAGCTGTCCGGTAATGGTGGTACCGATATTAGCACCCATAATGATCCACACAGCCTGGTTAAGTGACATAAGACCTGAGTTTACAAAGCCTACGGTCATAACCGTTGTAGCTGAAGATGACTGGATCAGTGCTGTGATGCCTGCGCCTACCAGGATTCCCATAAAGCGGTTGGTGGTCAGCTTTTCCAGGATCTGCTTCATCTTGTTTCCGGCAGCTGCTTCCAGATTGTTGCTCATCATCTGCATTCCATACAGGAACAGCGCCAGACCTCCCAGAAGGCCCAAAAGCAATTCAACTCCCATTTTTTACTCCTTTTTCCTAAGGAACAGGGTATTTTAAATATTATCTATATATTGATAATATACGTTTTTTCCTGTTCTTTACTTGATTTTTACTTTGAGTTTACACTTGCTCATTATACGGGATATTTTCTCAGTCGTCAATACGGATTGTTGGACGGTTATGTAAAGTTCAGGTAAATTGTTTGTAAAATTACGCTATATTATCCATATATCGATAATATATTTTAACAGTTTTGAAGCAAAAAAAGACCGCCCCGAACAGGGCGGTGGGGTGCATATGGTCCACTCACAGTCACGCGCTGACGCGCTCCGCTGCCTGCTGACGCAGGCGGGCCATTCGTTAAGGGCAGAAGAAAAACAAATGACCGCCCCGAAAACGGGACGGTCGCTTGTTTTTCTCTTCTGCCCTTACATCAGAGACAGATATAAGTTCTTAATATCCTCAAAGGTCGGATCCTTTGGATTGCCTGGACGGCACGCATCATCCATTGCGGACTGTGCAAGGAAGTCTACATCTTCTGCCTTAACGATAGCCTTTAAGTCAGCTGGGATACCAACATCAGCGGACAGCTTCTTAACTGCATCTACAGCTGCCTTGCGGTATTCTTCCTGGCTCATGTTCTCTACGCCTTCAACGCCCATTGCGATAGCGATATCTTTGTACTTGGTTCCTGTGCATGGTGCGTTGTATTCCATAACAGTTGGAAGCAGGATTGCATTTGCAACACCATGAGGAGTATCATAAACAGCACCTAAAGCATGTGCCATGGAATGAACAATTCCTAAACCTACGTTGGAGAAGCCCATACCTGCGATGTACTGTCCTAAAGCCATTCCTTCACGGCCTTCTTTTGTATTCTCGCAAGCGCCTCTTAAGTTCTTGGAGATCAGCTCGATTGCCTTTAAGTGGAACATATCGGTCATTTCCCATGCGCCCTTGGTGATGTATCCTTCGATTGCATGTGTTAAAGCGTCCATACCGGTAGATGCGGTCAGTCCCTTTGGCATAGAGGACATCATATCCGGGTCAACAACTGCGATTACAGGGATATCGTGTGTATCTACACAAACGAATTTACGTTTCTTTTCTACGTCAGTGATAACGTAGTTGATAGTAACTTCTGCTGCGGTTCCTGCTGTAGTTGGAACTGCGATGATCGGGATAGATGGCTTCTTGGTTGGAGCTACGCCTTCCAGGCTTCTTACATCTTCAAATTCTGGGTTAGCAATGATGATGCCGATTGCCTTTGCTGTATCCATAGAAGAACCACCGCCGATTGCGATCAGATAATCAGCACCGGATTTCTTAAATGCTGCTACACCGGTCTGTACGTTTTCGATGGTTGGGTTTGGTTTAATATTGGAGTAGATCTCATAAGCAAGACCTGCATTGTCCAGTACATCAGTCACTTTCTTTGTTACGCCAAATTTGATCAGATCTGGATCTGAACATACGAAAGCCTTCTTGAAAGCTCTTGTTTTTGCTTCGTTAGCGATCTCAGCGATAGCGCCTGCGCCATGATAAGAAGTTTCATTTAATACGATTCTGTTTGCCATGATACATTCTCCTTTTTTATGAAAATATACTCTCTGGATACAAGATCCTGAGCAGTTTTGTATTTCATGTTGTTTTCCTTTGTTTCGTTAATATTATAACAACACTTTAACAAAAATAAAAGTGACAAACTTACTTGTCTGTCACTTTTTGAGAATATTTTTTGTTTTATATAAGTTTTATTATAAAAATCACACATAAATGATCACGTATACATTCTTATATTATCCGTATATCGATATTATCGTTTTGTGTTATATATAACAAAGTTTTCCATTTTTACAGCAGTTTCAGCTCATCAAATACAGCAGCCAGTCTTGGAGGCATAGCTTCCACCAGCTTCTTTGACATTTTCGCCGGTGAGTCTTTCATTCCTGTAAGGACCCATTTTACTGTCATATACACAGAGCCCCTGCAATACATTTCCAAAAGGAACTGCAGATCTTCTCCCAAGGGTCTGCTGGTCTTTCGTCCGATCAGATCCTGATAAAACTGTAAGATCAGTTCAAAATCATGTTCTTTTAAGGAGTTGCGGTCGTCACTGCGAAATGCCTCTGTAAAGAACACTTTTTCATTGACGATAAATTCAAATTTCTGTGTCAGGCTTTCTCCTACTGTATGTCCCATGCCGATCTGCTCAAAGGACTGGAGCACCAGTTTGTCAAAATACCAGTTGATCAGGTCATATTTATCTAAAAAATTCCGGTAAAAGGTCTGTCTTGCAACGCCGCAGCCTTCCACAATATTTTTTACAGTTATCTTATCCACCGGCATCTGCTTCATGCATTCTTTCATGGATGCTGCCAGTTTGTATTTCGTTTTTTCCTGCTTTCCTGCCGGTTCCATGTTTTCCTCCCACTATACAGCTATGTGATCTGCCCACGGACAGAATTTCAGCACAAGGCCCCCGGCATGCCATTTCACATACCGAGGGTCTGTATTTTTTCCAACCCTTATTTCTATCATACCAGAAACATAGGGCTGTGACTATCTGTTTTTAAACTATCTGTTCTTGAAAATAGAGATGATGGCCTGCCACATCTGTACCAGAACATTCCACATTCTCTTTAACGGGCCTTCATTTGCCTTCTCTGTTTCTGCATCGGTTTCCTTATGGTTTTCATCATCCAGACTGATCTCATCTGTACGAAGGACTACCTGTAAGGTCTTAGGGGCCGGGTTCTTATCAGAAGTAAAGGAAACCTTATCTTCTGACGGATCAATAAACAGGAAGCGGTTATCGGTGTCGAATTTATCCAGCTGCTCATCCATAACATCTTTCATGGTACGGCCTGCTGTTCTCACACCTGTAGTACTGTCTAAGATGCTGAGGCTCTTATCAAGCAGTTCCATACTGCCTCTTAAACTGTTCTTTGCTGCCTCATCCATATCACCGCTGGTTGCCTTTAATGTGTTCTGCACAATGGTCATAGTGCTGACACCTTTGTTCATGGCATCTGTGGTGCGGTCTACCAGCTCAGAAAGGTCATCTAAGGATGCCTGCAGATCCGGATAATACATATCTAGGGAGTCATGAAGAGCTGTCAGATCTTCGATCATCATGTCCATGCTGTCTGTCAGATCTGCACCATATTCTGCTGCATCTCCTACATTATCCATCAGATTGGATGCAACCTGAGTAAATTCACGGCTGTCCTTATCGATCTTTGTTAACATCTGATAAAGGGTCACAAGATCCACACTGGATGAAGCTGCTACCAGAGGCACATCATGTTTTTCAATATGCGCCCGGCTGAGTGTCTGTGTATCACTGGTATCTGCTGCATCTGCGCTGTCTGTATCATCTGTTGTGTCTGTGGCATCTGAACCATCTGCGGTACCTGCATCATCTGCTGTATCCGAACTGTTATCTGCCTCTGCTGCATTTTCCCCTGTATCAGAAACATTATCTGTGGCATCAGAAACAGCTTCGCTGCTCTTATCTTCTTTTGCTGCATCTGCGCTGCTGCCTGTCTTTGTACCGGCATCCTGATCATCCACTGTACTTCTTGTATCATTCAGAGCCTCGTCATACAGATCCAGTGCTTCTGCATCATAGTCCTGAAGGTCTTCGATCAGTCCCGGAAGTGCCTCCAAAATAGTAGTGGTCTGTACCTGGAACTGGGCATTGTTCTGGATCAGCCATGCCATATCTTCTCTTACATCATTTAACTGTTCCCCTAAAGACTGGGAAGTGGTGCTGATATTGCGCAGACGGTTATACATCTTGCGCAGAGGTTCCTGCATATCTCCCATGGTATTTACAATATCACCCATGCTGTTATGCACGGTCTCTGCCGCATCCTTAGCAGTCTGCAAATGTGGGACCAGAGTTTCCAGCTGCTGTGACAGCGCTGTCAGTGACTCCAGAGTCTGATCATTTCCGGCTAAAATACTGTCTTTATTGGCACTCCATTTCTGTCTTGCGCTTTCAGCAGAAGAAACGCCGGACTGTACCTGGTTGATGCCGTCACGCATGGACTCCACTGATTTAGCCATCTGCTCCAGACTGTCATATAAAGCATCTCCTGCGTCTTTCCATGTATCCTTTGCTTCTTTCAGGTCCTTAATATGGTTCAGGTCATCAATAGTGCCCGGTGCCATTGCCATGATCACACCGGTAGTTTCAAAACTGTCTGTACCAATACGGACAGTATAATCTCCTTCTTCCCCCGGAAGAGCGGAAAATACAGCTGCTGTGGTAGATCCAAGGCTCTGGATCTGGGCACCATCTGCGTCTACACTGTAGCATTTAGACATATCTACAGGAACTGTCACCATTAACATCATGTTGTTGCGGTAATACAGATTAGCATTATCATTGGGCGTAGCCTTCACATTGATCTCGATCAGGCCGTTTGCACCTGCCAGTTTGTCACCATCTGTTGGAACACCGTTTAACTTATAGGACACATCAAAATCCCATGGAAGTACCACCTGTTCATTGTCCATGGTACACTTATAATAAAAACGGCCCTTCTGACCTTCCGGCAGGTTCCAGGTTACACTTCCATCTCCTAAAACCGGAGCATCACTGGTACTCATATTTTCTACATTGATGTAATTTCCATAATCAGTGATCTCACCAAGGCCATTTAAATTTACCCCTTTTACTACGTTTACCTTTGTTGTTTTTCCGTAGTAATCCAGGTTCACATACATGGTCTCATCTATATCTGCACCTGCCGGTGCGCCATATACAGGAACGCTGCCTGCTGATGTGCAAAGCAATGCTGCCGTTAAAACAGAAGCTGTCACTCTTTTTCTAAATTTCATTTCCATCTACCTCCGCTGTCTGACTGCCTCTTCTTGCCAGGGCTGCTGACGCTTTTTTCTTAACTGCCCCAATTCCGGATTTTACTAAGGCTTTCCGCTTTTCATGTCTTCGTTTTAAATACTTCTTAAAGCGGTCCATTTCATTACTTGTGATTATACCGTCACAGAGGACTAGCAGTGCCGGCAAAATGGTAAGTACCAGACACACGCTAAACAGTGCACCTCTTCCGATCAGATGTCCCAGTCCGCCTATAGCCGCCGTACTGGAGATCATATATACAATATAACCTGCCAGTATCAGAATAGTTCCTGAAGTAAATACCGAGGAACAGGACATAGCCAGCGCCTCCACCACAGCTTCCTTCTTCTTCATGGTCTTTCTGCAGGCCATGTAGTTATTAGTAAGCAGGATCGAATAGTCTACTGTAGCCCCCAGCTGGATACTGCTTACGATAATATATCCCATATAGACCAGCGTCTCGCCAACCAGATAAGGCACCGCCATATTGATATAAATAGCTGCCTCAATAGGGATCATAACAATGATAGGCACCAGTACAGACTGGAAGCTGAACATGACTACCACAAATACACTGATCAGGGACAGCACATTAACTCTTGCATTATCCGCTGTGATCGTAGTCTTAATATCTTCCGTAGAAGGTGTTTCACCTACCACATAGGATTCTTCCGGATAATATTTCTTCACAATATCCCGTATATCGTTGGTATACTCAAAGGCCTTATCGCTTTCTGATTTAGTCCTTATATAGATCAGCATACGGCTGGTAGTATCTGTATGTAACTGACTGGTAATGGAATAAGGGAGAAAATCTTCCGGTACACCTTCCGGCAGTGTGTTTGCCATGGATGTTACACTTTTCACATATTCCAGATCTTCGATCTCATCTGACATTGCCTTTTCAGTAATAGCTGATGTATTGGGATAAATGGCAACCAGCATATTGCTTCGGCCAAATTTCTCATTGATTGCCTGCTCATCTGCATAGACCTGTGTTCCTTCGCTGACACCTACGGCACTGTTTCCAAATAAGAAGCTGTTCATTCCCTGTGCTGTATAGGCAAAAGGAACAATCAGGATCAGGATCACCAATGCTATATTACGGATCTTATAAATGCCTCTTCCCATTTTATGGAAATCCGGCAGGAAAGGACGATGTGCAGTCTTTTCATTCCATTTTGCAAAGCGGAATATCATGGCAGGCATGAAAAATACCACAGTCAGGAGGCTGAACACGATTCCTTTTGCAAGAACCAGACCCATGTCAAAACCAATGCTGAATTTCATGAACATCAAAGCTACGAAACCTGCTATGGTAGTAAGGCTGCTGGCAAAAATGGAATTGATCGCTGCATCAACTGCATTTACCATAGCTTCTTCATCAGAAAGCCCTTTTTTCTTCTCCCTGGTAAAAGCATCCAGCAGGAAAATAGAATAGTCCATGGAAGTTGCCAGCTGAAGTACCATTGCCACATTATTGGTCAAAAAGGACACTCTTCCTATGAAAATGTTAGTACCACGGTTTAGCAGGATGGCTACACCCATGACCAGAAGAAACAGGAATGGCTCAGACCAGGCAGTAGTCGTAATACATAAGATCGTAAAAATCATAATAATAGCTACTGTTAAGATCAACTGCATCTCACTAGCCAGATTTTCCTGTAAGGACTTGTTCTGTACTGCCATTCCTGTAAAACATCCTTTATCTCCTGCAATGGCTTTTAATTCATCAATGGCTGCGGAAGTGCTTTTCGCTGTATTTCCTTCTTTAAAGGTCACATCCATTACCGCATATCCATCTTTATAGTAATCTTCGATGTCTTCTTTATGGATAAAATCTTCGCCAGAGTAAATATTAACAGTGCTGTCACACCACAGGATCTGATCCACCCCGTCTACGTTTTCCATTCTGTCTTTGTATTGCTTGGCTTCATACAACGTCACATCTTTTAGCATGATACGGGCTGTTCCGGGATAACCAAACTCGTCTTCCATCTCATTTAAGCCAATACCTGACTGTGCATTATCCGGAAGATACTCGGTCAGATCGTAGTTTACTTCCACAAACAGCATGGCAACTGCACTAAGTAAGCAGGCTGCAACAAACACTGAAACGATCCAGTTCTGCTTTTCAATGATAAATCTGGCCAGCTTGATAGACGTCTTTTCTCCGGAAGCCTTTTCCTTTTTCCCACGCTTCTTTAATGGTCCAAACTTGAATTTCTTTTCCATGATCCTAACTCCTCACATAGATATGTGTTATTTAACGCATAAAAAGAACCATAAACCAATGGTGTCCGTTCTTTTCCTCATGAGCCATACCCATATATCGATAATATTGCAATGTGTATTTTCTGTCTGACTTTGATGTATATTTACGTTCCGTTACATTCATTATCTTGTCATATGCCTCATCCGCATCCTCACAGTCCCGCACATATACCTCCAGGCAGGAAGCATTTTTGCGATAAGGGATCGATGCCAATGTGTCCTCTATGGTTCCTTCTCCTGTAACCCGTCCGTCTGCATATCCTTTTTCCATGGCTGCTGCCAGACGGCTTTGCGCTATTTTATTTAACTTCATATCCATAATAAAGCCTGCGTACCGGTCATAACTGGTGTGGTTGTCGCCGTCATATTCCCGTTCTCTGTCTGGATATGCGTCAAAATACTGTTCTTTCTTTTCATCCCCCAGCTCACTGAAAAGTTCCTGTGTTATATCATCATAGCAGCCTGCATTATAAGCACCTCCGCCTGTATTTTCCAGCCACTTCGCTGTTTTCAAAGCTCCTGAATCTTCAAATTCATATACAGCATTATCTAAAACCAGCTGGCCTTCGTTCATGCCTCCATCTTCGTGGAAGTAATACCATTCATCTCCCACCTTTTCCCATCCGGTGGCCATGATCCCGTCTTCCTTCATATAGTAAAAGCGGCCGCCGGTATAGAGCCAGCCAATGTATGCCGTACCATCTGTTTTTTTCCAGTACCAGTTCCCGTCAAGATTTACCCAACTGCCATTTGGCTCTGCTGCATATACTGCATTTGCCGGTCCCGCTGCCAGAAAAACGGCCATCATAATTATAGAAATAAGATATAACCTGCTTCTGCCTTTCATCCTCTCATCTCCTGCTGTCTTTAAAACCTCTGTTTTCGTTTATTGAACTGTTTATTTGTTAATTGACATTTGTTCATTTATTAACTATAATGGATTATACTAACTAATGATGAAAACAACAATGATTAATTTTAATTCTTTTGTTTATTAATCGACATTTTTATGATATGTGTCAATAAAAAAGTATTAAAATACTGTAAACAAATTTGAACGAACATGGAATACAAAAAGGGGGAATTTCTTATCATGAGTACAGAAGCAGTAGATCGACGGGTACGGCGTACCAGAAAGCAGCTGCGGGAATGTCTTGTTACTTTATTAAAGCAGAAAAAGGTACAGGATATTACTGTCCGTGAGCTGACCGAACTGGCCGATCTGAACAGAGGAACTTTTTATCTTCATTATAAAGATGTATTTGATCTTCTGGAAAAAACAGAAAGCGAGCTTTTAGACGATTTTAATCAACTGGTCATGAAACATGATGCAGAAGATCTGAAGAAGCATCCTTACGGTATTTTCGTAGAAATTTACACACTGGCCTATGACAATGCAGACCTGGTAGAAATATTATTAGGTGAAAACGGTGATTTAAACTTTCTGAACCGCTTAAAACAGCTGATTCGTGATAAATGTCTTCACGACTGGATGGAAGTATTCCGCGCCGGAAATCCAGCTATTTTTGATGCCTACTTCTCTTTCATCGTATCCGGCTGTGTAGGACTGGTGCAGTACTGGTTAAAGACAGGCATGAAAGAGACACCGCAGCAACTGGCACGACTGACCGAGCAGGTGATCCGTAAAGGCATCGGTGTGCTGGATACAGATCCTTTTGCGGATATAGAAAATGTACGTTCCTGATCCAGTCTATATTATTATCAATATATTCATTACCTGCTGCTAATTGGAATTCATATTCAAAATCTGTAACAGCACGAAGTCCTCTTATTATAACTTGAACATTCTGCTCTCTTGCAAAATCAACTAAAAGACCAGTAAAGCTCATAACTTGTACATTACCGAGTTCTTTAGTTACCTCTTTTAACATAGTAACACGTTCTTCTACTGAAAACAACGGAGTTTTTGTGTTATTGTTTAATACCCCAACAATCAAATTGTCTGCCAGTTGTGATGAACGCTTAATAATATCTAAATGACCTAATGTCACTGGGTCAAAACTTCCTGGATATATTGCTGTTTTCAATTTTCCCTCCATTCTACCTATTCATTAAGGTTAAGAAATAAGTGTTTATTTGTTTTATAATTCTTAGTTTTGTATACTGTATACCCCAAATCTTCAACATAAGATAGG
>ENA-ORTB01003430-ORTB01003430.1-human-gut-metagenome-genome-assembly--contig:-NODE-3430-length-12423-cov-2.436206_pt1 | contig 12423 bp, 13 predicted proteins | sample MGYA00241905_ERZ509174 | MGnify/ENA primary metagenome ERZ509174 (study PRJEB26280, sample SAMEA2338851) | human gut metagenome | biome: human gut; feature: human-associated habitat; material: faeces...
GCCTTGGCTTTGAGTCGCATATGGCGGCGCAGCTTCTTGAAATTGCTTTCTCCGCTAAAGACGTTTTTGTTGCCGTTGTTTTGACCTTCTACAATGAGTTCTATTCTCCCGATGTCGTTTTTGTAGTCCAAACTCCCCCATGCCATGCGTGTTTCGCACACAATGGTGTCCTTTTCCATACTGACAACTTGTGAGCAACCGGAACTGTATATCCCGAATTGATTCCTGTTGTAGTTTTGTGGTATTTGCTTCGCGTGGAAACAGCTTTTGGGGTCATCTATTATTGCGTCAAATCTCTCTTGGCGCAATTGTCCTGCCGCCGTTATTAGTGGCAGCAGGAATAATGTGGTTATGACTATGCGTTTCATCTCATTTTGTAAATGTTACAATTGATGGATTTTTGCGCCAATACGATATGAGTGTCTCCCATATACGTACTTTCAATGTGAAATGCCAGTTCTCCGTTCAATTCTGCACGGAGGTTGATTTTTTCAGGTGAAGTGGTGGCGCAGTCAATTTGACAGGATTGCCTAAGCCCGGAGAAAGGGAATGATTTAGAACCTCCTGAAGTGGAATATACAATTGGTTTGCCCTCCTGATCGTACCCATAGCGGCGTTCTTTTCCCTTCACGTCGAAATTCATGTCAATCCTTTCTTCATGCATTGCCCATTCGTCTTCTTTTCTCCATCTGTCGATGTAAACGCTGAAGCTGCCGCTTAAAACAACATCGAATTCGTAGTCCTGATTATAGGTAACAGTGATTTTCTTCGAGAAATTTCCGCTGTAGGGAATTTTTTCGTACTTACGCTCATTTCCGCTGCCTGAACCGTCGCCACTTCCACAACCACAGCCAGACCCTGAACCCGATCCTGATCCAGAGCCGCTACCGCAGCCATAGGCTTCTATGCCATACCCGTTGTTGAGAATTTCGTTTGCCAGCTCTTGGCTGACTTTTTTCAATTTAGCCATAATGCTTTGTTTTTTTGTATTACAGAACCTTTTTGTTAGTTTAGCACCCGTTTGTTAGTTTAGCACCCGAATTTCGTGTGTCCCGTTTTTCACTCAATCAAGGCGGGCACTCCCATGTGCCTTTTGTGTATTCGGTTTTAATATCGCTCCAAATATACAGAATGTTTTAAAAATGGCAAAATTTAGTGCGTTGTTTTGTGGAAAATATTTTATGTCAAATGAAAAAGCCTGAAAACCAGACTGAAAATGCAAAAATGCAGTGTCAAGTCTGTGAAAATAGTGGAATGGACGAAGTGCGTAAGCGCAAATATTCCCTATATTGTGTAGGGCAAGCAGCCTTTCGTTATAAGAGTGTCAACTTCGTCCCAAAACTCCTCGGGCTTCAGTTTGGGGTTGTGCGATGCGTCAATCCGTTCCACGCTTTCAGGGAAATAAACGGCACGCAGCCTGTTGTGGAAAACGTTCGGCACTCTCAGCTTCGGGAAGCGTTTTCCCCATTCCCCACGGAACGAAAACGTCTGCAATAATGTCGCCTCAAATGTACCGAATGTTTTCCATACGGCAAAATACGGATTTTCTTTATAAAGAAACAAAGTGTTCGATAATTTGCGAATATAAAAATTAGCGGCTATCTTTGCAGAAAGAAACGGACGAAAATGATTATCGAATTTGATAAAGCCTATTTGTATGAGCTCTATACCGGGGGTAAAACAAACGACAAAAAACATCGCTATCAACCCGAAGTGATAAGGGGCTACCAAAAGGCTGTTTTCGTGCTTTCTTCCGCAAATGCCATTACAGATTTGTTTCGGAACAACGCACTTAATTACGAGGTGTTGAGGGGTGATAAAAAGGGTATTTCGTCCGTGCGAATTAACAAACAATACCGTTTGGAATTTACGGTAAGGGAAGTTCGAAACTAGCAAATTGTTACCGTATGCCGTTTGCTTGATATTAGTAACCATTACAAATGATAAATGATATGGAAACAACAAGAGCTTACGCGCCGCATGAACTGCAGCCGTCAACGCCAATACATCCGGGTGAGATACTGAAAGACGAGTTGGAAGCGCGTGGAATGTCGCAAAGAAAGTTTGCGGCTGTTATCGGTGTGTCTTATTCCGTGCTAAATGAGGTGGTAAACGGCAAACGTCCCATTACCACAGAATACGCATTGAAGATTGAGGCGGCAACGGGCATTCCTGCCTACATTTGGGTGAATATGCAGTCGGCTTATAATATGCAGACTGCAAGGAAAAACCAAAAGCTCTCATCCGCGCTTGAAGGCATACGCAGGGCTGTTGCCGCCCTCTGAAGTGGACTATGTGCGCTTTTGATGCCAGGCGTATTGACAACGATTTGCGGGCTTGAATGCGGGGATTTTACAACCACTTGATTTATAAAGAGTTGTTCAATCAGAATATGGTTTTGTAAGCTGTTGTTTTTCATATGTTTGCAAGCGGCGAAAAAAGGTCTGATGTAGTTTGAATTATGTCTGATATAATTTTTTCTACATAGGACATAGTTTTTACTACATTTGAAGTAGTTTTCGGGGTGTTTGAGATAAGTAATTTGTTTGCGTTTTGCGCGAATTGTAGGGTGTATTGAATACGTCCTGTACACCACCGCTTGCCCCGCATTGGCAAATCCCGCAAATCAATGTCGCTGTGTTTTGAAACCGTTGTCGCGGACAATTAAAATTCCCTCGTTCAACAGCCGTCCAATTTCCGCTTCAACGCATTTATTCGCTGTTTCAATGCCAATCCCCTCAAAACAGGGGGCGGCTTCCTGCATAAATTCCGAAAAGCTCTTTGGGTGTTTTGCAATTCCAAGCATATTTTCCGAAAGGTTGTTCAGTGCCGTTTCGTGAAAGCCTTTTTCCGACAAATCGGGAACTATTGCCACCGGCATTTCGCCGCCTGTGTACTGGTATTTGAGGCGTGCCGCCAATGCCGCGCTTTCATCCGCATTTGCGTGGAATATTGCCAAGTATGGATTGGGGGCTATCATCTGTTTCTCGCGCTTGCCTTGGGATGTGTTAAGGAATGTTGCGCTTCCGCATACCGCCCTTCCTATGCTCATGAGGTCTTTCTTTGACAGGGCGTCCCATTCCGTGTTCTTTTCCTTTATGAATGTGTCATACCTGTCAACGCCGCTGTGCGCTCCGTCGGTAATGCCCATTCCCGCAAGCCTTTTGTGGCGGGTGGGGAAGAGGGCGGCAATCCTTTCATAGAGTTCGGGATATTTCTGCAAAAGTGTGCGCTCCACCATGCGGCAGGTGCGCTGTGTGCGCTTGTGTCCGCCGAGAATGTGTATGAACTGGCGTTGTCCGTAGTGCATCAGATCGCAAAATTCGTCGGCTCTGTAACCGTTGTCTCGTATTGTCTCGGGGTGGATAGTGGCGATGTCCGTGCCTTCGTCCCTTGCCATTATTGAGAAAAACATTTGTTCGTAAATCACGTTTGCGCTTATGTCGGCGTTGCGGAACTTTTCGCCGTTGAAGTCGTTGTCCCAGAAAAATTTCTCAACCTCCCCGCAAAACCTGCCGAAGAAGTCCAAGTCGTTCCCGCCGCAAAATCCGAGGTTGTACGATGGTACGTTGTCACTTTTTAACGTTTCTGCAAATTGCGGCGCGAGCTTCAGTCCGTCAACGGAGAGAAAGCGGCTTATCATCCCACGGTAATATTCGGTGCAGCGTTCCTTGTTTTGTGCAATGAGTCCGGCTTCGGCGATGCTTGGTGGCAGCGGCTGCGTAAGGTATATGTCGCCGTCGATGTGCAGAAACGGCTCTGTTTGCAGGGAATACGCCCTCACCTTTGCAAGCGCCCAGTGGCACGTGAGGCAGTCGAAACCGTCGAAGTTCACCACAACTTCTGTGTAAGGCAGCTTCAGGGTGTCGATAAGGGTTTTCGCGCCCTCGCTGTCGGTGTAGAGCGTAACTTTGCCGAATTGCTCTTTAAGGCTCATGCAGCTCAACGCCCACGACATGAGGTTGTATTCGGCGTGGTTCCACCAGAAAGGCGATTCCGTGAGCTTGCGCCCGCCACACCACAATGTCTGTATAATGTTCATGCAGTAATAATCTTTTTTATGAGTTAAAAACGGCGCGGGTCGTACAACCCGCGCCGGAATGATCTTTTAGACGGTGTTCAAAGCCAATATCCTTCCCAAAGTTCTTTCCCCTCTGCGCAACTGTCGCGTTTAAGCGTGCCGATACTGTTTATTTCTTCAGGCTTAATTCCAATTCCGTTATACATCTTCCAGTTGTGCGAGATGTCCAGGTAGCGCAGTTTGAGCTTTTCTTTCCAGTATCCGGTTATTTTGAACTGGTACAGGTCGCAGTTGCTGAGATTGGCTTTTTCGACATATCTCGGAAACCTAACGACTGACAGATTTGTATTGTGCAGGTCTATTTCCCGCAGTTTTGGAAAGCTGTCTTCGTCAAACCAAATGGAAGCATCTGCGTCCTTTACGTATGCCACGCCTTTCTTGTTGCGGTCTGTTGTAAGGACCTTACAATTGCTCATTTCCAGAATTTCCAGAGATTTGGGAAGTCGCTTTTTCCCATTAAAGCCTTTTATCCAAAAGTTGTTGCCGGACAGGTTCAGCTTTCTTATGTTGTACGCCTTGAGGTCGGGCAGATATTTCAGTCCCTGTCCTGAAAGGTCGCAGGTCTCAATAACAGTTCCCTTGAGCAGTGCCTTGAGTTGCTTCAGGCTTTTAACGAGGCTGACTGTGTCGTTATTGCGGTTGCTTACACGGCTTGTGTCCGTTCCGCCGTTGTGTGCTGTAAGCCCATGGCAAACAGTAAATGTCAGAGAGCATACTCCTACGATCACAAATATGGCTGCATATTTGGCTTTCATCGTCTTGTTGTTTTAGGGTGTTGGGTAGTCGTTGTAACGGTTTTTGTATTCGTACCTTACCTTGTCAAGTACTTCTTTATCGTATTTGTCAAGATACTTGTGTTCATTTCCGTCAATGGTATCCCAATCATCATAACTTTCCCAACCTTCAGCGTTCTTGTTATAGAAGATCTTCACGAAATCTTCCGAAAATCCCCTGCTTTTGAGGAATTGCGCACGCTCTTCAGCAGTATCTCCGTGTTTCCAGGATTCTTTGTACCAATAATAATGCTTTGCGTGTATGCATTCGTGAGCGACAGAAGCCGAAAAAGAACCGTCCACGGTGCCGTCGTGCAAGTAACCTCCGTTGTCTTTGCTTTTCCCTATAAATCTCTTGTTAAAGCCTTCCTCGCCAACGAATTTGCTGTTTATGCAGATTGTGTCCGTTCTTGCATCAGTGCTCATTGCTACTTCATCTTTGTCTTCCGCCAAATCGAATGTCAGGTTTGAGTACCCATTGACAAACTGCGACAAAAGGTTTCTGATTGTTTCGCTTGAATACAGCAGTTCGTTTAACTGCGTGGCAAGTGCAGGGTTTTTCATGATATTGTCGCTAAGCTTGACACCCGGGTAGGGCTGGCTTGTAACAACTAACCCAAGTCCAGAGCCGGAACCTGAACCGCTTCCGTCCCCGCAACCGCATCCAGCGGGATACCATCCGCTTTCGCCACATCCACAGCCACAACCCGACCCCGAGCCGCATCCGCAGCCATAGGTGTCTATGCCAGTTCCGCTGCTTTTTAGGATTTCGTTTGCCAGCTCCGCGCTGACTTTCTTGAGCTTTGTCATAATTCTTACTTTTTTGTTGCAGTACATTTTTCTGTTCTTTAGCACTCGGTTTTGTGTGTGCAGCTTTCACTCAACCAAAGTGTCGCATTTCAAGATGTCTTGTGCACATCGGCATCTTCCCGAACGGGGGAGAAAATGCGTTTCGGGTCTCCCATCAACAATGCAAATGTATGTGTTGTTATTGAAACAGCCAAATATTAATGAATAATTTTTGTAAAATATTTTATGACACATACGTTGTTGTCGCAAAAGTAGAACTGTTGTGCGCAAAAAGATGTAAAATGTACAGTACGCTGTCGAGTGAGCTGTGTCGAATGTCTGAATGCAGTGGTCTTACTTCGGATGTGGTGAGTGTGTGGAACGCTCGGTGTAAGTTCGTGCTTCGTCCGAAGCAGGCGCGTTGAACGGACGTTGTAAGACTGTCTTGATGCGGAACTTTTTATCTTCTTGCCATTTTGTCGCGTTCGGGAATGCTTAGCTGGGCGGCGAGGTTGAGGTCTTGCGGCTCGCAGTCGGTGGGCATTCCGTTGGGATAGAGCATTTCGAGCAGGAAGAGGCTTGGGCCTACGGTTATGCTGCCTGTGAAAAAGTCGGCGCGCATCATTGCGTCTATCTGCGCGAGAAACCGCTGCATTTGCGTGCGCTTGGCGGCGGCTGCGGTTTGGGTGAACGAATTGTTGTAATAGCCCCGCTCCTCGGGCGAACAGAGTGAGTGCCAGCGGAATTGCTGGTGGTTTTGGCGCACGGTCTCAAGAATAGAATAGTCATCGGTAAGGAGCAGTACATCTCGTAAATCGGTGTTCTCTGTCAGAGCCTTGGCAAAAAGTGAAGGCTCGTAAAGCTCAACTTCCGTAACCTTGTCGCCGCCGCGTATCTGTGTGGCGGCATAATGTTCGGGAAGTGCAAGACTTTCAAGGTGAGAGTCCACTGCTTTTTGGGTATCGGGATTGAAACGCCAAATCATCGAGGCTATATCCCGGAACACTTCCAAATAGTTTCCCTCCAATCCGAGTCGGGGTATGGATATGCGGTTGCGCACAAGGTGTGGCGGAATGTCGGAAGTGGAAAGAACCCCCGCGCCATAGGTCATGAAATTCTCAATGCGGCATAGCTTGTTGTTCACAGCCGTTTTCAGTTTCCATTTCAAGAGGCTTGCCGCTGAAACATTGGGGTTGAGGCTTCGCAAAGTGCGCAAGTCTTGGAGCGAATGTACGTTGAGGCGCGAATGATAAGCATCATAAACCTCATTGCAAAAGGGCAGAAAATAATCTTGCCAGCCTTTGCTCCAACCGAAATTGGCTCCGTGGCTGTACAGCTGCAACTGAATTTCGTGTTCAAGGCAATAAATAACTGCGTGAACAAGATATTTGAACTCTGCAAAGAACCCTGCATCAATGCCAATGCGAAAGACGAGCTTTTTATTGAAGCTTTCGTTTACTTTGCGATATAATTGTGCCATTTCATTGGCTTGGACTTTTGAAATCATAGCTTGGGCTTTGGAATAAAGTTTAACAGTTTTGTAAGCAACCATGCTGCGGCAATGCTTATGACGAGATACTCCGTCAACATGACGTACACGTTTCCGCCGTAACGGGGATTGAGAAAGCAGCGAACCACAGGGTGAAGCACGAAAAGCGATGCCGAAATTCCGCCGAGCCATTCGAAAGGTTTGCGAACCCATAGGTCGGTGATGCTTTTAAGAGGAATGACGAGAAAGGCAAGTGCCAAAGGTGCAAGAATCCATGCAAACACGTTGAAAAGCGATGCCGCAAACACAAGGACGCATACAATATATATATATGCGTTAGTCTTTATTCCGTAACGCGATGTCCAAACTCCGAGAGCAAATGGCAGCAGGCATGCAAGCAATGTGTAGCGTATATAGTGAAGCATGTCTTGCGATTCGTTGCCGAAAACAGTTACGGCAAGCACTTGCAGAACAATGCAAACCAATGCGCTCGCAATTATAGCTTTTTTGCCCCGCCCAAAATACCACAGGCGATAGAGCATGTACATCTGCATGGTGAGCGAAAAGTACCACCACGGTCCGAGAAGCAGGTCCTGCTTTGGGATAACGCCAATGTTGGCTTGAGGAAAGAAGTTCGACAAAAATCCGAACAACCAAACAATATTCGTATACCCGTGCCGCCAGCCGGTGGTGAACATGGTTTCGTATATATAGAGCAACAGCACGCCCACAAGCATCAGTCGCCAAAGTTTAAGGGCGTTGTATCGTGTGAAACGCCATGTAGAAGGGAAAGTATCGGACATGCCGCCGGTTTTCTCGTATTTCTTAACCACGCCGTAGCCGCTGATGAACAGAAAAACGGGTACGCCGTAGCATCCGAAGTATGAAAACAAATTAAGAACCAGATGCGGACCACCGTTTCGCAAGATGTCAATCAGGTCTACGGAGTTCTGCACGCTGAAGTTGTATTCGTTTTCAATAACACTGCCCGGAATCCAGTGGCAAAAGTTATGGAGCACTATGGCAAGTATTGCAAAACCTTTCAGAAAGGCGGAATCGCGCCGCGAAACTATTTTCTCCATGTTTTTCTGAGTTTTTTGTCGACCGTCATCAGCGAATCGTAGTCCACAGAGCGTTTAAGGATTCTTTTTCGCGAGTCATTGAACGTCGGATTAAGCAAATCGCGCCGCGCATCATAGAGAGGAGACGAAATTCCTGCAATACCCATAAGCAAATGAGGCAAATCGTCGGTTGAGAAAGCTTTGTCCGCAGCCTTTCGCGCCGCATTGTAAATGTCGGAATGCTCCTTTTTCGCACGAGGCGAGAACCATATTTCAAAAGGAACTTCGAATTCAGAAAAAGCTATGTCGGCAGACACGTCTGCATTGTGATCGCGTCCGTAAGAATGGATTCTGTCGAAAACTTCTTCGCCATGGTCGGGCAAATAAACCACCACGGCGTCGTCATTCTTGAAACGTTCGCAAAGTAGTTTCACCACGCGGTCATTATATAGGGTGGCGTTGTCGTAGTCTGCTATGATTTGTTTCTCGTAAACCGTAAGGTCGTGGCGGGAAGGGTAATTGCCTGCAGTAAAACGGACATCGCTTTTGCCGAAACGCTTGTTGTATTCCTGATGTTGCCCCATGCCGTGAAAAATAATGAAATTGTAGTCGCCGCAAGGGAACTTGTTTATTTCTTTTATGAGTTGCAGGTCATAAGCTTTGCGATATTTGTTGCGATAATCGAAACATTTCCTCTCAATTTCCTTGTCGTTAAGAAAGAAACTGCCATTGAAGTCCACAACTCCCAAATTGGGGCTTTTATAAAACTGACTGGTAATAAAAGCTACTTTATATCCCGCCTTTTTCAGGACTCCCGGAATAAGAACTCCGTCAATCCACGAACCTTTTTGGTCGGTGGAGTGGGTGGAAAGCACGTCCTTGAAAACATTGCTCGTAACATTCCACGGCGTTACCGCATCTTTGAAAACTATAAGGTTGCCCTCATCTGCCATTGCCTTCTGGTTTGGCGTAGTTTCGAGTTCGTAGCCATAAACTTGCGAATGGTGCTTGTTATAACTCTCTCCGATGTAAAGTATTATGTTTTTGACGGTATGTTTACAGCTGTCTATTTTTATGTTTCTCATGTTCTCGCGCATACGTTCCAGTTCTTGCGAACTAAGACTAAGAAATTTTGTGGAGAAAACAATTCTGTAAAAAGGAGTATGGAATGCGTGATTGTCCGCGTGCTCTGCCTCGTCGGTGTCGTGGCTTGTGAAAAATTTTATCATTTGAATCTTTTCGCCTCCCGAGCATATAAAGCACGCCACAACTATTATGGGGATGGCTATGTTGCTTGCAGTTTTCAGGACCTCCGGCATTGCGCCCGACAAAAAGGCGGTGATTCTCTTTTTGAATGTTTCCGCCATGGCGTTAACGGCTATCATGGGCACGTAAACAAGCAATATTTTCCACAAAGCCCATCCTTTAAGATACGAAGCAAGAAACTCCGACGTTTCACCGGGTGTTGTTTCCATTACAAGCTGTATGGTTATCGGACCGAACATCAAGTGAAATCTTTCATGGACAAAACCTTCGGCTATAACGGCTGTGTATCCCACGATGTACATTATGGCGCGAATCCAACGCCTTGCCTTTTGCGGAATGACGCACAGCAGGGCGCAGACAAAGTAAAGGTCGGCAATGTTTTCAAGATAGAAAACGTATGTCGGCGTATGTGATGTGGGCGATTCGAGTATTCGTGCAGCCACAAAAGCAATGTACATGAACACAAAAAACACATATTCTTTGCGTAACGGGGTGGCAAGACATCTGAACGCCTTATATATATTGTATGGTTTCATAAATTGCAAATCTCAGCAAAATTAGTATTTTCTTATAAGAGTGTGGCGCGTTTCTTAATTATTTGTGTGCATCCTGTCTGTACATACGTGTGAAAAGTTTAATTTTGCAATCTATGGCAGAATCGTCGTTAAGAGAAAGAACAGCCAAAGGGCTTTTCTGGGGAGGCATCTCCGGAGGCGTGCAGCAGATATTGGCGTTGGTGATAGGCATTGTGCTGGCTCGTCATCTGCTTCCCGCCGACTACGGAATGGTTGCCATGCTCACGGTGTTCTCTTTGTTGGCTGCCAATCTTGAAGAGAGCGGTTTTACATCGGCTATAGCCATAAAGAAAAACGTTGGCGACCGAGACTATAACGCTGTTTTGTGGTTTTCGCTCATCATGAGCGTTGTGTTGTACGGTGTATTATGGTTTGCAGCCCCTTTAATATCCATGTTCAACCACACGCCCGAGCTTACAAAGCTTGCCCGCGTGTCGTTTCTCGGTTTTGTAGTTTCAAGCCTGGGTATAGCGCAGTCGGCTTACCTTTTTCGTAATCTCATGGTTAAACAGAGAATGATTGCAACCTTTATAGCCGTGTGCACGGCGGGAGTTGTGGGCATTGTTCTTGTTCTCCGGGGATTTGCATACTGGGGGCTTGTGGCGCAGGACCTTACTTATAAGTTCATGATAGTGCTTATGTATTGGACTCTCTCGCCTTGGAGACCCAGGATGCAGTTTGACTTGAAACCCATAAGAGAAATGTTCGGCTTCAGCAGTAAGATTCTCGCCACAAACGTTCTCACCACGCTCAACAACCAGTTTTTGCAGGCGCAGCTCGGACACTATTTCCCGCGCCACGAAGTTGGGTTGTATTCTCAGGCTAACAAATGGAACACCATGGGCTATTCGCTCATAACAACCACCATGTCCTCGGTGGCGCAACCGGTTTTGGCTAAGGCCGGTGAGGAATCGCGACAAAAGCTGGTGTTTCGCAAAATGGTGCGTTTCACATCATTTCTCTCTTTCCCCGCCATGTTCGGGCTTGCTGCCGTTTCTCCCGAATTTGTTCCCCTTGCCCTCAAAACGCAGTGGACAGCTTGTGTGCCTTATTTGCAGATTCTTTGTGTGGCAGGAGCATTCATTCCCGTATCTCAACTGTATTCCAATCTTCTGATATCGCGCGGACGGTCTTCGAAGTTCTTCATCGGCACGGCATCAATGATGTTCATGCAGTTGGCAATAATTCTTGTGCTTTACTTCTGCGGCAACGGAGTGCTAATGTTGCTTTGCTTCATTGCCGGATTGCAAGTGGCATGGCTTATGGTGTGGCATTTCATGGCTCACAGGGAGATAAAACTGCGCTTCATGGAAACATTGCTCGACATATCGCCTTTTGCCGTTTCCGCAGCGGTTTCCATGGCGGCGGCATGGGGTGCGGCAATGCTCGTTGACTGCATGGCGGCTAAACTTGCGGTTAAGTTTTTGATTGCTGCCGTAAGCTATTGCGCCATAATGCACTTCGCCCATGCCGAAATATTCCGAGAAAGCGTGGAATTTGTATTTTCGAAACTCCGAAAGCACTAAAACGTCGAAAAACGACGTTTCTGTATTTTTGGTAATCATATCGGAAAAATGTACACTTGACATATTATATATATGGTCTATTTTTGCAGTCGATAAACTATTAATTCAAAAAATCATGAGACGAAACGCATTTCTGCTCACGGTTATGATGTCACTGCTTGCGGTCATTACTTCGTGCGCACAGAAAAAAGACAAGAAAGTTATGGAAAAGAAAGGTGATAACAAGGTTCTCGTAGCTTATTTCTCGGCAACAGGAACCACCGAAAACGTGGCAAAGATGATTGCTTCTGCCACGAAAGGAGAACTGTATAAGATAAAACCCGAGAAAGAATACTCGGCAGAGGACTTGGATTGGACCGTGAAGACATCGCGGTGCAGCCGAGAAAACGACAATCCCAAGTCGCGCCCGACCATTGTAAAGGACAAGAAAAACCTTGACGCATACAGTGTGGTTTATCTCGGTTTCCCCAACTGGTGGAATATGGCTCCGAGAATCATAAATACGTTTGTGGAAGCCTACGGTCTGAAAGGTAAAACTGTGATTCCGTTCATGACTTCGGGAGGAAGCGGAATAGAAAATTCCGTAAAGATTTTGCGAAAAGACTATCCCGATGTAAAATGGCTGGACGGTAAACTTCTCAACGGGGTAACGCAGAAGGAAGTTAACGCATGGGTTTCAAAAAACAGTAAATAAGGGAAGTGTATCAAAGTGGAGCCGTTCCGGGTGGTTTATAACACGGAGCGGCTCTTTTTTTGCGTTTTTCGCCCCGGTTTCGCGACATGTAAAACGGTGCTTCCGCATCAGTCGAAAAAACACATGGCTTATCGCAAAAAATACAAGGCACTTATTTTAAAATAAGTGC
>ENA-ORTB01003435-ORTB01003435.1-human-gut-metagenome-genome-assembly--contig:-NODE-3435-length-12391-cov-2.866650_pt1 | contig 12391 bp, 6 predicted proteins | sample MGYA00241905_ERZ509174 | MGnify/ENA primary metagenome ERZ509174 (study PRJEB26280, sample SAMEA2338851) | human gut metagenome | biome: human gut; feature: human-associated habitat; material: faeces...
CCAGTGCCTTTCGCAGCTCCGGCTGGAATACAACGATAACCGCAATGATGCCGACGGAAATGGTGTTGGAAAGAATCCAAAGAATCGTATTCAGCTTTAAGAGCATGGCAACCGCCGCAAGGGCGAAAATAACCAGAATCCCCTTGAACAGCACCCACGCGCGTGTTTCCTTGATCCAGAATATGATTTTATAAATAATATAGGCAACAATGAGGATATCCAGAATATCGGAAATGCCGAGGGATGGCCTTGCGAATTCTGTGATTCCGAGGTTGTCGAAAATGTTTTTGAAAACTTCCATCGTTCACACCCTGTCTATGTTTGTTTTCTCTGTCATGAAATGGTAAGATGTACTTCGTTTGGTACATCAATATGGGCGCAGAAGCCCAATATTTTTCATTATAGCATAAACTATGACAAAGTAACATGAAAAGATGCGGAAAAAATGAAACTTCTTTTCCTATTTTTCCTATGAAAATAGAATGTATATGATTTTTCTATCGGTTTGCTAAAAATATCGAATTGATGTAAAATTCCTGAAAATCATTTCCATGTTTTGGTTGTTTTTGTTTTTGTACAAAAGGCAGAAGGGATTGACTTTGTTTATTTTTTGTGTTTTAATAACGGTATGAAGGAATATTTTTGATATTTTGCCAAAATAAAAGAAAATTCCTTTATTGTTGTCTGACACTAATGCACGTATTCATTTTATATTCTTAAGGAGGAAGATCCAATGGCAGTTAAATTTGCAAACAGAATGAATCTGTTAAAAGGTTCCGAAATCAGAGCTTTGTTGGCACTGACAGCAAAACCCGAAGTTATCTCTTTCGCAGGCGGTATGCCCGCACCCGAGCTGTTCCCTACAGAAGGCGTTAAGGAAGCGGCTTGTAAGGTAATGGATAATATGGGTAGAGTTGCGCTGCAGTACACAGGTACAGACGGTTTTGCATCCCTGCGTGAAAAAATCGTTGCAAGAATGGCAGCGAAAAACGATATCCATGTAAGCATCGATGATATCCTGATTACAAGCGGTTCTCAGCAGGGTCTGGATTTCTCCGCTCGTGTATTCCTGAACCCCGGCGATGTTGTTCTGGTAGAAAGCCCCTCTTATCTGGGTGCAATCAATGCATTCAAGGCTTGTGAACCTACTTTCGTAGAAGTTCCTACAGATGATGCAGGTATGATTCCCGAAGAGCTGGATAAGATTCTGGCTACAACAGAAAACGTAAAAATGATTTACGTTATCCCCGATTTCCAGAACCCTACAGGCAAAACATGGACTCTGGAAAGAAGACAGAAATTCATGGAACTGATTAACAAATATGAAATCCCCGTTATCGAAGATAACCCTTACGGCGAGCTGCGTTTTGAAGGCGAATTCCTGCCTTCCCTGAAATCCATGGATACAAAGGATCTGGTAATCTTCCTGGGCACAATGTCCAAGATTTTCGCACCCGGTCTGCGTATCGGTTGGGTTTGCTCCACAAACGTAGAGGTTCTGGGCAAATACAACTTCATCAAACAGGGTGCTGACCTGCAGTCCTCCACAATCGACCAGCTGATTACAAATCAGTTCTTGGAGGATAACGATCTGGATGCACACGTTGAAAAAATCAAAGCAGTTTACGTTAAGAGACGTGACGCAATGCTGAAAACAATGGAAGAAACCTTCCCGAAGGAAGTAAAATTCACACATCCCGAAGGTGGTCTGTTCACATGGTGCGTACTGCCCGAATACATGGACGCAAAGGTTATCGCGCCTCAGTGTCTGGAAAAGAACGTTGCTTACGTTCCCGGCGGCAGCTTCTTCCCTAACGGCGGTAAGGAAAACCACTTCCGTCTGAACTACTCCTGCATGCCTGAAGACAAGATTGTTGAAGGTATCACAAAGATTGCAGAGGTTCTGAAAGCAAACCTGAAATAATTTCTGCTTACACAGAGAATCAAGCCCTCCTTTTTGGAGGGCTTTTTTATGCCGAAATTGACAGTCTGTTTCAATGAGAATATAATGGATACAGTATGAAAAAGGGTGGACAGAGGATAGACAAAGTGGACAGAGTGGACAGGTAAAAAACACGAAAAAATTGCGAAAGCGGACAGGCAAAGGGTGGACGGAAGAAAGGAAAATTCCAATGGCAAAAGAGAATTTGTCCATACAGATAGAATACGAAAAAAAAGAGGGCGGCGTGGTGCTGAAAAAGCTGCATGGTCGCTGTGCGGAGCTGCATGTTCCTGCCAAGATTGACGGACTGCCCGTCATTGCGGTTGCCGAAAGGGCATTTGCGGCAGAAAAGGAGGCACCCCATGCGGAAATCGGCGAGGAGAAGGAGGCGAGCCTTTCCTTTGTGACGGAGCCACCTGCCGAAACCGCGGAGGGGCAGGCATTGCGAAGGGTTTTCCTGCCGGATACGATTGCGGAAATTGGGGCGTTTGCCTTTTCGGGCTGTGCCGCACTGGAGCGGGTACATCTGCCGGAGAGATTGACGGCGGTTTCCAAGCGGATGTTCGATGGCTGCGGGGCGCTGCAGGAAATTTCCCTGCCGAGGGCGGTCAGAAGAATCGGGGATTATGCGTTTTACGGCTGTGAACGGCTGAAGGAGCTTCGCCTGCCGGAGAGCGTGGAAAGCATCGGGCGGTATGCCTTTTATAACTGCCGCAGGATGGAGAAAATCAATATCCCGCTGGCGGCAAGGGAATTAAATACGGGGCTGTTTCTGAACTGCGACAGTCTGAAACACCTTTCCTTCGGGCGTTGCAGACATATCTCCGATTTGATTTCGGGGCTGAACCATGAATTGCAGCTGTCGATTGATTTCCCCATCGAGGGCGGCGAAACGAAGCACGCAGAGCTGGTACTGCCCGATTTTCAGTATGAATATATCGAGGATACGCCGGCAAGGCTGTTCCATCAGGTGAATTATGGCACGGGGCATATTTTCCGCCAGTGCATCGGGAATTCCGAGATTGACTTCCGCCGTTATGATGAGATTTTCTATCTGACGAAGCGCGAGGATGCCGCGGAAACGGTGCTTTTGCTTGCCATGAGCCGCCTGCGGTATCCGTATCGCTTGCAGGAGAAGCACAGGGAGGTCTACCTTGATTATCTGCGGGAGCATTTGCTCTGGGCGGCGGCGTATTTCATGGAGCAGAAGGAGGGGGAAACCCTGCGGCTGTTCGCGGATTGGGGACTGCTGACGGCGGAAACCACACCCGAATTGATTGCCCTTGCGCAGAAAAAGGGGCAGACCGCAGTGCTCAGCTTTTTAATGGATTATCAGCATAGGCATTTTGCCGCAACCAAAAAGAAAAAAACATTCGACCTATAATAATACATATTTTTGATATACCGCAGAACCATGAAATGGTTCTGCAAATGGGGGTACAGGGGAATCATTCCCCTGTCAGGGTGTGGGACAGCGTCCCACGGTTTTAGGGTTATAGGAGGTGAGAAGGCATGAACGAAACACATCAAAACCTCATCCGTATCGGTACGGATATTTTAAGCGCATCGCGTAACGAGCTTTACCTTTCCATGCGCTTTCTTGATTTGGCACTCAGCGGTCTTAGGTACGAAATGAACCTTTCCTCATTGTACGTCGGGACAGACGGCGAAAAGATATTGTTTAACCCGCGCTACCTCGTACAGCGCTATCTGAGCGACCGCGTGCTTGTCAATCGCGCCTATCTGCACATGGTTCTGCATTGCCTGTTCCGCCATCCCTTCCATCTGAACCATCGGGATGAGGAGCTCTGGCACCTCGCCTGCGATATCGCGGTGGAATCTATCGTGGATTCGCTGTCGGTGAAGGCGGTGCGGCTCGTTGTCTCCGATAAACGAAACGAAATGTACGATATGCTCCGCAGAGAATTGAAGGTGCTTTCCGCCGAGGGTATTTATCGCGTGCTGGAAGAAAAAAAGCTTTCCTTGCAGGAATTCGGTAAGCTACAGCTGGAATTCTGGGTAGACGACCATGTTTTCTGGGAGCATCAGAAGGATGACGAGGACGAGAATAACAAGGACGGAGATAACCAAGATAACAGCAACGACCAACAGCAGGAGCAGGAGGAACAGGACGAAAAGCAGCAGCAGCTGGAGGAAAAATGGACAGAAATCGGGGAAAAGACCGAAACTAACCTCGAAACCTTCTCCAAGGATATGGGCGCAGAGGCAGGCGAGCTTCTGCAATATCTGAAGGTCGAGAACAGGGAACGCTACGATTATCGGCAGTTTTTGCAGAAATTCGTGACGCTCAAGGAGGATATGCGCGTGGATGACGATGCCTTCGATTTTATCTTCTATACCTATGGCTTGCAGATGTACGGCAATTTGCCGTTGATTGAAGCACTGGAATATAAGGAAGTGAAGAAGGTGGAGGAGCTGGTGATTGCCATTGATACCTCCGAATCCTGCGAGGGGGAAACGGTGAAGCGGTTCTTAGAGGAAACCTACGCGATTCTTTCAAGCAGTGAAAGCTTTTTCCATAAAATGAACGTGCATATCATACAGTGCGATGCGGCGGTGCAGATGGATAAAAGGATAACCTCCAAGGAGGAGTTGGCGCAGTTTATGGAGGATTTTGCACTGCGCGGCAGCGGCGGTACGGATTTCCGCCCTGTGTTCCAATATGTTGATCAATTGATTGCCGAAAGGGCGTTTCAGAACCTAAAGGGTCTGATTTATTTCACAGACGGCTATGGCACCTTCCCCAAGCGCCGACCGCCCTATGATGCCGCATTTGTGTTCTATCATGAGGATTATACGGATGTCGGTGTGCCGCCATGGGCGATGAAGCTGATACTGGGGAAAGAGGATTTGTCCTTGGGACTGCCGTCTCATGGGCGTTAGGAGGATAGCATGAATATTAAAAAAGCGAAGGAAGAAATCAAATATGCCATTCAGGCGTATCTGGCGAAGGACGAGTTTGGGGAATACCGTATTCCTGCGGTCAGACAAAGACCCGTTCTGCTGATGGGCGCGCCCGGTATCGGGAAAACCGCCGTGATGGAGCAGGTGGCGAGGGAGTGCGGCGTGGCACTGGTATCCTACAGCATTACGCATCATACGCGTCAGTCTGCCATCGGGCTGCCCTTTATCAGCAAGAAGGAATACGGCGGAAAGGAATACACCGTAACGGAATACACCATGAGCGAAATTATCGCATCGGTTTATGATAAAATGGAGGAAACCGGTTTACAGGAGGGGATTTTGTTTATTGATGAAATCAACTGTGCCTCCGAAACGCTTGCGCCTGCCATGCTCCAATTTTTGCAGTGCAAGACCTTTGGGGCGCATAAGGTGCCGGAGGGGTGGCTGATTGCCGCGGCAGGCAATCCCCCCGAATACAACAAAAGCGTGCGCGAATTTGACGTGGTAACGCTTGACCGTGTGAAGAAAATCGACGTAGAGCCTGATTTTTCCGTCTGGAAGGAATATGCCTATCAGCAGGGCATCCATGGGGCGATTCTGTCCTATCTGGAAATTCGCAAGGATCATTTTTATGCCATGGAGACAACGGTGGATGGCAAGCGGTTTGTGACGGCGAGAGGGTGGGAGGATCTTTCTACCATCCTGAAGGTGTATGAGGATATGAATCTGCCGGTAGAGGAGGGGCTGATTTATCAGTACTTGCAGCACCGCAGGATTGCGAAGGATTTTGCGAATTATCTGGATTTGTACCGCAAATATCGCACCGATTACCGCGTGGACGACATTTTGCAGGGGAAATATACCAAGCAGGCGGTGACAAAGCTGCAGGATGCACCGTTTGACGAGCGACTGAGCGTGATGGGACTTTTGCTGAGCAGGCTTTCCGAGGGCTTCCGAGGGGCATACGAGGCGGATTTGACCGTAACGGGACTGCATGGGGCACTGCTGGAGCTGAAGGAGAGGTTCAACAGCCCCTATTGCAAGGAAACGCCTTGGGAGAACCTCTTTACGGGACTGGTGGAGGAAAGAGAAGCTGCTTTTGCGAAGGAGCGGAAGGCGGGACTTCTGGAGAAAACGGCGGAGCATGCCTGCATGCGTGAATTGGAGCGGCTGCATTTCTTCCTTGCGGAGGGCAAGCGGAACGGCTGTCGGGAAAAAGAGGATGCGTTTGCGCTGGTGAAGGGACTTTTCGCAAAAGAGGCGGAAGGACGGGAAAACGCCATTGCGGATGCGTCTGCGATGCTGGACAATGCCTTTGCATTTCTGGAGGAGGCCTTCGGCGCAGGGCAGGAAATGGTTATCTTTATTACGGAGCTGACCACGAACTTCTATAGCGTGAAATTCATCAGCGAGAATGGCTCGGAGAAATATTATCGGTATAACGCGGAGCTGCTGTTTGATGAAAAGCAAAAGACGATTTTGCAGGATATTGAGAAGGCGAAAACGGAATTAAATCTTCTGTTTTAAAGAAAAGAAAAAGGCTGTCATCCCTTTTACTGGAATGACAGCCTTTTTGATTGCTTTCGTTTAATATTTGCTCCAATCCGGCTCTGCGGTCAGTGCTGTCCATGTTTCATACTTGGAATCCTTCTGCTCATAGGTGTGGCTGTTGGTTGCCTCCTGCACAGCCAGATAATACCATGCGCCGGGCTGATTATCGGGCCATTTGGTCATGCTGTCCAAAAGGTCGGCCTTTGTTTCGGGCATACGGCAAAGCACACGGTTAATCAGTGTCATTGCCTCTGCTCTTGTAATCGGGGCATCGGGGTGGAAGCTGCCGTCCGTATAGCCGCTTACCCAGCCAAGGGTGGCGGCACGCTCGATTTCCTTTTCCGCCCAATGGCCGGAAATATCCGTAAAGCCGCTGTTTTCCTCTGCTCTGCCGCTGTCAAAGCGGGCGCAGATGGCGGCAAATTCCGCACGGGTGATGGGGGCCTGCGGTGCAAAGCTGTTTGCTGTGCGGCCCTTGAGAATATTCATGCCTGCCATGGTGGAAACTGCTGTATTGTACCAGCTGTCCTCTGTTACATCGGCAAAATCGTTGTGCTTGCTGAGGTTTTCGCTGCGCACCTCCTCCTTCAGCAGGCGGAAGAAGATAGCGGCGGTTTCCGCACGGGTGATGTTGCCCTGCGGCCTTACGTTGCCGTCTTTATAGCCTACAACATAAGCAAAATGATTGCTGCCGTTGAGCAAAGCGGGAACCTTTGTCGGCGTGGTTTCGCCGGTATTGTTGTCTTTGTTATTTTCTTTGTTGTTATCCTTGTCCTTGTTTTCGTCTTTGCTGCTATTGCTGTTGTCATCACTGCTGCTGTGGTGCTTTTTGCCGAAGATATAGGTATAGGTTACATTGCCGCTGATACTGTTTTCTTCGGTATTTGGTGTCACATCCCAATGACCGGGGGTATTTTCATAGCCTGCGGCAGGAATCATAATGGTGGGAACATGGCTTGCATCCAATGTGCCGCTTGCAGAACCATTTGCCTGCGGATGCAGTACAACGGTAACCGTTTTATCCTCTGCGGTATTGCCCGACCAATAGCCGTTTACGATTTTGAAGGTGACGGTGGCATTTTTTGCCCAGTGTGCATAAACGGTTGCCGCACCCTTGAAGGTTCTGGTTCTAAAATCAATGGGTTTTCCGGAAGTATTTTCTGCACTGTCATACCATCCAAGGAAGGTGTAGCCTTCCCTTGCGGGGGGACGCAGGGCATCAATATGGTCGCTGTTTGCAGGTACGGGGACGTAGCGTTCGGTAGGTCTGTCCTCCATAAGCTCCCAATCGCCGCCGTTGGCATTAAAGGTAACAATGGGCCACCATTGTGCCACGAAATTCAAGTCAGACTTTATCGTCATATCCTGAATTGCCTTACTGGTGTAGAAGGTGCCTGCTGTGGAATCCTCCGAATAGGCTGCAGGCTTGTCCTGTGTATCCTCCTGCTCTTCCTCTGTATCCTCCTGCTCTTCCTCTGTATCGAGGAGAGATGTTTTATAATCATCCCTCCAACCCTCGAAGTAGTAGGTGTGTGCAAGCTCTGTGACGGGTGTGGGAACGGTATCCTGTTCCTTGGTAAGTGTAGAGCCGTAAGGAACGGTATAGCTTATTGAGTAATCATCTGTATTAAAATGCCCCTGTGCAGGCTGGAAGTAGTCCGCATAGAAGGTTACGGTGCAGGGGTCATGTGTCCATTTGCCGTAAAGCGTGAGGTTTTTTGTGTCATTTGCGTTGTCTGCAGGGAAGGCATAACTGTCGCTAATTGCTGTGCCGGTTAATGCTTCGTTTGTATACCAACCGCTAAAGCTCCATTTTTTATCAGCAGAGGTTACGGTTGCAATCTCAAAGGTCGGATTTGTGCCATCACTGCTTTCTTTTTTTTCCTGCTGTGCAGGCAGGCGCACATCCTCAGGTACCTCTGTGCCTGTTACCCAACGATAGGTAATCGTATAGGTATCCGCCTTGGGGAAGGTATAGGTATACGCATAGGTGCCGTCCTCGGTGATGGCATCCGTATTGGTATCGGGGGCGTTATCTCCCCAAGTGCCGGGTGCTTTGTAGCCTTCTGCGGGTATCATATCCTGATTATCTACATGAGGAACCAAATCGGGTGTCAGCGTGCCTTTGCCGTTGCGCAGAGGAACCTCAATGGTCAAGGTTTCCGTATCATTCGTTTGGGTTATTTTGTTGTACCAAGCGCTTTCCGTATTCCAACTGCCGTTTACAACGGTAAAGGTAACCGCTTTTGTGCCGATTCTCGTCCAACGGCCGTAAAGGGTGGTATTCTCTGTTAGGTTTTCGCCGTTTTCGCCATAACGCTCTGTGCAGGCGGAATCCTTATACCAGCCGTCGAATTCATACCTCTCTTGGGATGGTACGGCGGGGGTAAAGGAGGCGGTTCCGCTGTCGCTCAGTGGAAGGGAAACGGTGGAAGGCAACTCTGCGCCTTCGGGGATGACAGAGCCAATCCATTGGAAATTTACATCAATGGAAGGAATCCAACGCCCATACAGGGTGAAATCACTGCCGAAGGCATCATATACGGTATCCTGATAGGCAACGTATTTTTTTCCGTCATACGTCCAAGTTTTCTTTCCGTTTCCCTCATGGTCAATGCTGTCATCCCAAAGACGATACCAACCGTCAAATTTTAATTTCATGGTGTCGCTTGTGGTTTCATTTTGTTCCGGATTTGTGGGGCTGTGCTTCACACCACGCGCGGCGTGCTCGTGGTCGGGCGGATTGAAATCCGGTGTCCAACGCCCTGCCCATTTATAGTCCACACAGACGGGATCGGTAATGGTAATGACTGCTTTTACGCCGTAGGCAGTCCCTTCTGTGCCTACAGGGGGAATCGGCTGAAGGCTGAGTGCCGTTTGAATACTGTCGCCACTGCCGATATCGGAAAGGCTCCGCTCGATGCGCAGAAAGGGGGTTGCGGCAAATTGCGGATTGCCGTTTGCATCATACCCCGTAAAGCGGTAATAATCCACAGAGGCAGTTTCGTTGATGGCACTGCTTGTAAGAATATGGTGTTTCCCTTTCAATTCCTTCCAAGTATGAGAGGTATGCGCTGTGGATTTTTCTTGGAAGTTATCCACATTGATATTCAGGCTTTTCGCATTTGGATTGACATTTGCGTCAATCTGAATCAGCAGTTCATTGAGCGCCTCATTAATATCATGCACTTGGCTCAAGCCCTTGAAATAGGGTGTGCCATCCAGTGTGTTGGAATTGCCGCAGATTCCGGTCATGGTTTCATTGAATTGTGTACGCTGATCCTCTGAGGACATTCCGCTTTGCAAGGTCAGCGGACGGAAGTCGCCAAAGCCGAAGATGGTGGCGTTATAATTATTTTTCAATTCCGTTGCCGCTGCCTGTGCCGCTTCGGAACGAAGAATCTGAAAGCCTGCGCTATTCTGATAGGGCAAGGAGCTGGCGGCAACAAAGATGATAAGGTTGCGGTCCTCGTCTTTGTGGTTTTTTGCAATTTCTGCCAACTGCTTTGTGATTTGCAGACCTGCATCCATACGGGAGGCACCTGCGTGCCAAGATACCATTTTATCAACATCAATGACAGCCTTTGCCGCGTCAATGCTCATAAAAACATCATCATAGTTTTCATTGGCAAGATAGCCATCCGGCATCTGCGGCAGGGTTGTATCGTTGTGATCTGTGATTCTGTTCCATTCTGTCCAACCGCTTTGGGAATGGAATACAGGTGATTTATCTGTGTTACAGGTATAATAGCCTGTGTTCAAGCTGGGGTTTTGGGTTGCAGATAGCCTTGTACCGGGGTGCTGACTTTCGATGTATGGATCGGATGCGCCGCTGTTATTGATACGCCCAAAGCCTGCGATTGCCACCCGATGTTCGCCTGTGGTGGGGGCAGGAAGATTTTGCAGCAGATTTTCCATGGACTTGAGAATATCCGCTCGCTCCTGCCCATACTGCGTTGTATCGTTTTGCGTATTCATAAAGGCGGATTGCTCTATCAAGAAGATGATATCGCAGGGCTTAACGGTGCGGGATTGGTTATCCTTATCCGTCAGATAGGCTTCGATTTGCGCTGTAATCTGCCCCGTTTCCGCTCCGCCGCTGTCCAAAGCGTGTTTCACTGTGGCGGTGATGTACGGCGTTGTGGTACTTTCCCCTTCTGCCAATGCGGAAGCAGGCAAAAGGGCGAGTATCATGGAAAACACCAAAAGATAAGAGAGTATGCGTGTTTTCATGAGATTCCTTCCTTTCTGCTATGAATGATTTTCGATAAAATTTGCTGTTTTTTGACAATTTTTATTTTACTGTAAGGGAAATACCCAGTCAAGCGGTTGCAAATAATTTCGAGTGATTTTGTATGGATCGAACAATCGCTATCAGGTTATTCTTCTGCCTAAATAAGTCGAAGGCCTGCTTTCGACTTTATTCAAAATGCTCCGGATGAAGCCCCGACCAGCCTGTCTGGGGCATGGTCAGCAGACGATAGATATCCTCCTGCTCTATCTCGAAATCGAAGATATCGAGGTTTGCCTTCATGCGCTCCGGTGCGGAGGATTTCGGCAGGGGCAGGACGTTATTTTGCAGGCAGAAGCGCAGACAGATTTGCGCCGGACTTTTGCCGTATTTCTTCGCAAGCTCCAGAACCAAAGGGTCCTCCAGAAGCCGCCCTCTGCCAAGGGGACTCCATGCCTCCGCCTGTATGCCGCGGCTCTGGCAGAACTGTAATGTTTCATACTGCGGATAGCCGGGGTGGAATTCAAACTGATCAATCATGGGGGCGGTATTGGCGTTTTTCAGAACGTGCAGGAGGTGCTGCGGCAGAAAATTGCAGACACCGATGGCACGCACGGCCCCTTCATCATAGAGCCGCTCCAAAGCACGCCAGCTTTCCGTTACCAGCGGCTTCCAATCTGCGCCGGGGAAGGGCAGGGGCCAATGAATGAGGAACAAATCCAGATACTGCACCTGCAAATCTTTGAGGGAGGCTTCAAAGCTTGCCATGGTTTTATCATAGCCTAAGTCCGTTTTCCAGACCTTAGAGGTCAGGAACAGTTCTCTGCGGGGGATACCGCACTGCTGTAGGGCGTTGCCGACCATTTTTTCGTTTTCGTATCTTCTGGCGGTGTCGATATGGCGGTAGCCGGATGCTAAGGCATCCAGAATGATTTTTTCCTCCTTTACAAGCCAGGTGCCAAAGCCCAGAAAGGGCAGCTCCGTACCGTTTTCCAGAACAAATCCTTTTTCACTAATCATGGCTGTTTCCTCCTTATAATTCTTCCAACAGCGCAAGTGCAAGTGCTGTCAGCGTTTCTTTTGTGTTTTTTTCGGGCGCACGCAGAACGATATCCAGTAGCTCCGCAAGGATAGTGCCTAGGATTTTGCCGTGCGGCGCACCGAGTGCCATCAAGTCCTGTCCCGTTAGGGCAAGCGTTTTCAGAGAAAGACAATCCCCTGCCGCAAGGATTTTTTCCAAGGTGGCTTTTGTCTCGGCGTGGGGAGAAGTGGGACGCAGGATGCTTTGCAGAAGCAGAAGCTGCTCTGTTGCCTCCTGCCCGATGGTGCTGAGCTTTTTGCGGAGCGGATAGGGCTCTGTCGGCAAATCCGCGGACAGCTCCTCCAGAAGCAGGGAAATCCGCTTGAGGGAGTGGTTATCGAGCCGCATACCTTTTAAAAAGCCCTTCACCTCGCCGATGGGGTAATGCTGCAAAACAATGCACCACCGCAGAATATTATCCTTCGGGCAAAGGGAAATTTCCTCCAAAAGGGTCTGGCTGTTTGCGATAAGGCTTGCGGAAAGGGTCGCATCTATCTGTGCGAGCAGACCGCTTTCCCAGAGCAGGGGCATTTTATTCGCAAAGGGCGCAAGCCAGAGCTTTTGCAGCTCTTCACGAATTCGCTCCGCACTGATTTTCTGAATCAGCGCCGTATTGGCGCAGAGCGCCGCCCATGTTTCGGGGTCAATCGCAAAGCCAAGC
>ENA-ORTB01003438-ORTB01003438.1-human-gut-metagenome-genome-assembly--contig:-NODE-3438-length-12375-cov-4.173458_pt1 | contig 12375 bp, 9 predicted proteins | sample MGYA00241905_ERZ509174 | MGnify/ENA primary metagenome ERZ509174 (study PRJEB26280, sample SAMEA2338851) | human gut metagenome | biome: human gut; feature: human-associated habitat; material: faeces...
AAGATCTGAGTTTTCCGGATTATGAGCCGGACGGACCGGATGGAATGACAGGAATCTTCCATATGGTTGAGGGCGTCGATGGCGTTGGTGAACTGTTAGAGGATCTGAAGAAGCATACATTTGAAAAGTACGATGCGTTTACAGTTGCTGAAGTATTCAATATGAAGAAGGATGAGCTGGAAGAATTTATCGGTGACGACGGACATTTTTCAACGATGTTTGATTTCTCAGCGCATGAGATGACCTTTGGCGATCATGGCTGGTACGATGCGAAGAAGGTCGGATTTGATGATCTGAAAAAGGTGATCTTCCATGCACAGAAGGAATGTGAAGATGTCGGCTTCCTTGCAAATATTATAGAGAATCACGATGAGCCAAGAGGTGCGAGCCGTTATCTGCCGGATTACCTTCAGAATGAAGACGGAATCAAATTGCTGGGAACGATCAGTGTTATGCTGCGTGGTATTCCGTTTATTTATCAGGGACAAGAGATCGGTATGCGTAACTGTCATATGGCTTCAATCGATGATTACAATGATATTAGTACAAAGAATGAATATGCAGTTGCAATCGATGCTGGCTGCACGGTAGAAGAAGCGATGGAAGCCTGCTATGAGAACAGCAGGGATAATGCCAGAACACCAATGCAGTGGGATGATTCTGCACAGGCAGGATTTACAACCGGAACACCATGGCTCTTTGTAAATCCAAATTATAAAGAGATCAATGTAAAAGAACAGCTTGGCAGGGAAGATTCAGTATGGTACTATTACCAGAAGCTGATCGCACTTCGTAAGTCCGAGGACTACAAAGAAGTATTTACCTATGGCAAGGTCGTTCCAATGTTTGTGGAGAAGGATGGAATATTTGCATATGCAAGAAAGACGGAAGACCAGACCGTTTACATTATAACGAATTACAGTAGAGAAGATATCACGGTTGATCTGCTGACTGCAAATGAGCAGCCGAAGCTTCATGTTTTGTTAGATAATAAGAATGACGTATGCTTAAATGGCAACCGTATACGGTTAAGCTCCGGGCAGGCAGTGATCCTGGGATAATGCTTTGAATAATTGATCAACATATAAAACCATTAAAATGATGGCGAAACAGTGCTTAAAAACCATCATTTTGATGGTTTTTATTAGTTACAGGGAAATTAATATATGATATTCTGTTAAAAAGTGGAAATAAATTAGGGGTATTATAATGGCATAGAAATGGGGCGCATATATGAGAAAGAATTATAGGAAAGGTATTGGCAGATGGCTGGCAGGAGTGCTGGTTATCAGCATGACACTTGGACAGATAGCAGGCTGTCAGGTGACAGGTGGGGATAAGAATGGGGGAACAACTTCCGGGTATCTGACAGAAGAAAAAACTGACAGGGCAGATGGCTCACAGACGACAACCGAAGAAACGACCACAGAAGAAGAGTGGAAGTCGATCATCTCGGGAGAATACTACAAGCAGGCAAAGGTATCCGGACATACGAATCTGTATCAACTGGATATGAAAGTAGAGGAAGATAATATTTACATCAATAAGATGTTTGCTTTTGGGAATGCCCTTGGAATCCAGTATGGCGTAGGAGAAGACGGTTATCTGGCACTATATGATCTGGCGGATCTCAGGCAGAAAGCGGTTGTAAGCTGCCCGAAGGATATATATGCGTCAGATGTTTTTTCAAATGGAACCGATGAGGTGATTCTCTATGATAAAGGCAACAAAGAGCTGATCCGGTATGGAGCATTGTTGGATCAGGAGACTGTTATGCCAATCGAAAAGGGGACACCGGACAGTTATCTGATGTCAAAGGATCTTACCGGCTTCTTCTATACAAATGCAGAGGATGGACAGATCTATGAATATGATCTGCGGTCAGGGGAAGAGGCAGAGGTGTGTCCGGCATATTCAGGAGAAGGAAAAGATACAACGCTGCTTGGATATGCGGAAGAACCGGAGTATCTGGTGGTGTCGGCATATGATAATACGGCAGAACGTGTGGAGGTCAGATGTTATAGTGTGACCGGAACGGATGTAAAAGAAACCGGTGATTATGATATCGTACAATTTGAAGGAAGTGGGGATAAATACTACGCATCGGTATATGCGGATGGTCAGGTCTATCAGGTGTATGGAGAAACGTCCGGGGAAGAACCGGGCATTCTGATTCCGGATAATACAGGTGATTTTCAGGTTGGCTGTGATGTAGAACATGGTCTTGCGATGTATGGCTGTTCCAGTCAGTCGAAGGAGACAAATACACAGAAGCTGCAGTTCCGGATCTTTAATGTGGATACCGGTAAATGTGAAAGCAGACTTGCAGTAACATTCCCATTTGATGAAACAAATTATATTTATATCGATCAAGGTACTTATATAGATACATACAACTTCTTTGCATTTTCAACGAGTGGACTCACACCGGAAGTATACATATGGGATCTGAACGATGCGCGCAGCATTTCCGGTGATTCCAGAGTCTACCGTTATCCATGGAGTTATCTGGATCATCCGTCCGATGAGCTGAAGCAGGAGCTGCGGCAGCAGGCAAAGGATATCGGAGATCAAAATGGTGTAGAGGTACATATATTGGATGAAGTGACGGAGTGCAGCAAGGATATCTACCGGTATGAGGCGTCAGACAATGCACTTCTGACCGCGCAGTCACTGGAAGTATTGAAGAATGAGTTGAAGAAATATCCGGATCGGATGTTGAAAAATCTGGATGATGGATATGGAAGCATATTAAAGATCTATCTGGCAGGAGCAATCATAGGAACAGATGAAACGGCACTTACAACTGCTGCCGGTGTTCAGAATACTCTGGAGAATGACACATTTCTGGTTATTGATATCAATGATCAATCTGCCTATATCAGCACGATCCACCATGAGATCTTTCATGCGATCGAGAACCATATGAATTACACCGGCTGTTGGTTTGATGAAGGAATTTGGTCGGAGTGCAACCCGGCTGGATTCGATTATGATTACGATTATATTGCAAATGAAAATAGCTATGACAATACCTATGTAGCATTTTCATCCGGTGATGCGTCAGAGATTGCATTTATTGACACCTACTCAAAAAGCTTTCCAAATGAAGACCGTGCGAGAGTGTTTGAATATGCCATGACGGATCAGCAGAATGATAATGGATTCTTTAGCTATGAAAGAATACGGAAAAAGTTAAAGGTGATATCGGATCAGATGAGCGCATGTTTCCCGGAGGATGATGGAGCGACACTTATGCCGTGGGAAAGAGTATTGATGTATGAAAAATAGCAAGATTACGTTTAAAACCGCTTGACACTGGAAAGACTTCTGTTGTACTATGAGATTTAGTTTAACAGCATAAATGCAAGGAAAAAGAGGAGTACCATAAAAGAACTGCCAGAGAGGAAGATCCACAGGCTGAAAGGTCTTTCGAGGAAATTTGTGGGAAGGTAGCTTTGGAGCAGCACATCCGAAATGTTCAGTAGGATGTGCCGGGTCGTTCCCGTTACAGAATAAGATGAGTGATAAATTAAGGTGGTAACGCGTAAGATACGCCCTTTGGAACAGAGATGTTTCAAAGGGCTTTTTCTATGTAAGAAGATTGATTCTGTAAAGGAAAAACGCTCCACTAAAGATGCTATAAAAACAGAAAGGATGGAACAGATGAAAGAACTGGAAAAGACATACAATCCGGCCGACATAGAAGACAGGCTGTACAGAAAATGGGAAGATAAGAAATATTTTCATGCAGAGGTAGATCGCAGTAAGAAACCATTTACGATCGTTATGCCGCCTCCAAATGTAACCGGACAGCTTCATATGGGTCATGCCCTGGACAATACGATGCAGGATATCCTCATTCGTTTCAAGAGAATGCAGGGTTACAGTGCATTATGGCAGCCGGGTACAGACCATGCAGCGATCGCTACAGAGGTAAAGGTAACAGAGAAATTAAAGGCAGAAGGCATTGATAAGAAGGAGATCGGCAGAGAGGCTTTTTTACAGCATGCCTGGAAATGGAAAGAAGAATACGGCGGAAGAATCGTAAATCAGTTAAAGAAGCTGGGTTCATCTGCTGACTGGGACAGAGAGCGTTTTACAATGGACGAGGGATGTTCAGAAGCAGTTAAGGAAGTATTTGTTAATCTCTATGAAAAGGGATATATCTACAAAGGTTCCAGGATCATCAACTGGTGTCCTGTATGTAAGACATCCATTTCGGACGCAGAGGTAGAGCATGTAGAGCAGGAAGGACATTTCTGGCATATCAATTATCCGATCGTTGGAGAAGAAGGAAGATATGTAGAGATTGCAACGACCAGACCGGAAACCCTGCTTGGTGATACAGCGGTTGCTGTAAATCCAAAGGATGAGCGTTATAAGGATATCATCGGTAAGATGCTGAAGCTTCCTTTAACAGACAGAGAGATTCCTGTTATCGCAGATGAATATGTTGATATGGAATTCGGAACAGGCTGTGTAAAGATTACACCGGCACATGATCCGAACGACTTCGAAGTAGGTAAGAGACACAATCTGGAAGAAATCAATATCTTAAATGATGATGCTACAATCAACGAGAAGGGCGGCAAATACGCAGGCATGGATCGTTATGAAGCCAGAAAAGCAATGGTAGCAGATCTGGAAAAAGAAGGTCTTCTTGTAAAGGTTGTACCACACACACATAACGTAGGAACACATGACAGATGTAAGACAACGGTAGAGCCAATGATCAAGCCACAGTGGTTTGTCCGTATGAAGGAAATGGGACAGGCAGCTCTTGATCTGATCAAGACAGATGAGCTGGAATTTGTACCGGAGCAGTTTGATAAGACATACATCCACTGGCTTGAAAATATCCGTGACTGGTGTATCTCCCGTCAGCTTTGGTGGGGACATAGAATCCCGGCTTATTACTGTGATGAGTGTCATGAGACGATCGTTTCCAGAGAAGTTCCGACGGTATGTCCGAAATGTGGATGCACACATCTGACACAGGATGAAGATACACTGGATACCTGGTTCAGTTCAGCACTGTGGCCGTTCTCAACACTTGGATGGCCGGAAGAGACAGAGGATTTCAAGTATTTCTATCCGACAGATGTACTGGTAACCGGTTATGATATTATTTTCTTCTGGGTAATCCGTATGGTATTCTCCGGATACGAGCAGACTGGCAAATGTCCATTCAGTGACGTATTGATTCATGGTCTTGTTCGTGATGAGCAGGGACGTAAGATGAGTAAGTCTCTTGGTAATGGTATTGACCCATTAGAGATTATCGACCAGTATGGTGCAGATGCCCTTCGTCTTACTTTAGTAACTGGTAACGCACCTGGTAACGATATGCGTTACTCTGAGAAGAAGATTATTGCAAGCAGAAACTTTGCCAACAAAGTATGGAATGCTTCCAGATTCATGTTAATGAATATTGAAAAAGCAGACCTCAGCAACGTATCTCTTGATGATTTAACACCAGCAGATAAGTGGATCTTATCTAAGGCAAACTCTCTTGTAAAAGAAGTGACAGACAACATGGAGAATTACGACTTCGGTGTTGCTGTTTCCAAGTTAAATGATTTTATCTGGGAAGAATTCTGTGACTGGTACATCGAGATGGTAAAACCAAGACTTTATAACGAAGAGGATACAACAAAGGCAGCAGCACTCTTTACATTAAAGAAAGTATTGACAATTTCCTTAAAGTTATTACACCCATATATGCCATTTATCACAGAAGAAATCTTCTGCAGCTTACAGGATGAAGAAGAGTCCATCATGGTATCTGACTGGCCTGTATTCGAGGAAGCATTTGACTTTAAGGCAGAGGAGAATGAAGTAGAAGTCATTAAGAATGCAGTAAGAAATATCCGTAACCTTCGTGCAGATATGAACGTACCACCAAGCAAGAAAGCAAGCGTATATGTAGTATCTGAAAAAGAGGAAGTTCGTAAAGTATTTGAGGACTCCAGAGTTTTCTTTGCAACACTTGGTTATGCAAGCGAAGTACATGTACAGGCAGATAAAGCTGGTATTGCAGACGATGCAGTATCTACCGTTATCCCTGACGCAGTAATCTATATGCCATTTGCAGAGCTTGTAGATGTAGAAAAAGAAATCGCCCGTCTTGAAAAAGAAGCAAAACGTCTTGAGGGCGAGATTAAACGTGCCAAAGGAATGCTCTCTAACGAGAAGTTCATAAGCAAAGCGCCAGCAGCAAAGGTAGAGGCAGAAAAAGAAAAATTAGAGAAATACACTTCTATGGCAGCACAGGTTGCAGAGCGTCTTTCTCAGCTTAAAAAATAAATAGAGATAAGAGGGATAGAGGAATGATGACCTACAGCGAAATGGAACGGGAAATTAATGAGATACCCAAGTTCGGTGCCAAAGCAAGTCTGTCCAATCTCTCCGATTATCTGGAATTAGCGAATCACCCGGAAAGGAATCTCCGGGTGATTCATATTGCAGGGACAAATGGAAAAGGTTCGGTCAGCGCATATATTGACTCGATTTTAAGACAGGCAGGGTATACGACAGCATTATTTACCTCTCCTCATCTGGTAAAGATTAACGAGAGATTTCGTATTAATTTTAAAGAGTGTTCTGATGAAGAATTGATTTTAGCGTGGTGTCAGGTGAAGTCTTTTATGGAAAAGGGTGAGAAGCAGGGATTGCAGCCTCTTACATTTTTTGAGATTCTTTTTCTGATGGGAATGATTATTTTTTCACAAAAAGAAATTGACTATTGTATTTTAGAGACCGGACTTGGCGGACGTCTTGATGCAACAGTACTTTCAGATCCAGTACTTTCCATAATTACTTCCATCAGTTATGACCATATGGAGATTCTCGGCGATACGATTGAAAAGATTGCAGCAGAAAAAGCAGGAATTATAAAAAATGGGATACCAGTTGTTGCTGTTGATGAAGAAAACGGGGCATTTCCTGTTATCGAAAGAACTGCGAAAGAAAAAAAATCCCCAGTTTACGGGCTGAAATCGCAAGACCTTACAATTTTAAAAAAATACGAGAATAAGATTGATTTTTCTATCAATAGCCGTTATTATAAGATAAGTAACTTAAAGGTAAAGAGTTATGCTTCCTATCAGGTACAGAATGCAGCGCTTGCCGCACTTGCCGCACATGTCCTTTTGCCAGATTTGGCGGAGAATGTTATCAGAAATGGCATTTTAGAGATGTTCTGGGCTGGAAGGATGGAAGAGATTGCAGAGAATGTTTATGTGGATGGAGCACATAATCCGGGAGCGGTTCGTCAGATTTATAACAGTTTAGCTGATTCTGATAAAGAGTGGCTCTTATTGTTTGCAGTCTGCTCGGATAAAGATTATACCGAGATGATTCGTATACTTGGAAAGATTCCGTGGAAGAGAATATACATTACAAAGATAGACAGTGCAAGAGGAGCGGATACTGATGCGGTCAGACAGTGCTTTGAAGAAGCGGCAGGATGTCCGATATGCGAATTTGAGAGTGCCGGTGAGGCATTTAAGGCAGCTTTACGAGATAGAGGAGATGAAAAAGAAGAGAATCTTTTATGTCTTGGCTCCCTGTATTTAGTGGGAGAGATAAAGGAACTTGCAGCAACAATGTTTTGAAAGTGAGGATATATCATGTTTGATTATGATTTAGAGTTAAAGAAGTTTAAACCAGCAGTAGGCGTAGAAATCGGTGAGGATGAGCTGTTTAGTGATGACATTAAGGATATAACAGATCTTGTAGAAGAACTGGTAGCAGAGCGTGAGGGAAAGAAAGCTTCTAAGTAAGTTTAGTAGGAGGAATATAATGAAGTGTATTAAATGTGGTCGGCCAGTCGGCGCGAGCAGATACTGCAACGCCTGTGGTTTTGACAATAAACACATAGCAAAAGCATTAAATACCGCAGATTATTATTATAATATCGGCCTTGAAAAGGCGCAGATGCATGATTTAAGCGGCGCAGAGATTTATTTAAAGAAAGCTCTCAACTATAATAAGTCCCACAAGAATGCGAGAAATCTTTTAGGTCTTGTCTACAATGAGATGGGAGAAGGCGGAAAGGCTTATATCCAATGGAAGATCAGCGCAAAGCTTTCTTCTGTAGAAGAGAACGTTGCGAATCTTTACATCCGTCAGATGGAAGAACATCCGGCAGTGTTTGAGGAAATTAACGAGACCGCGAAGAAGTACAACACCGCACTTTCCTATGCGAAGCAGGGAAGCGATGACCTTGCAATGATTCAGGTAAAGAAGGTACTTAGCATCACACCAAACTTTGTGAATGCACATCTGTTATTTGCCCTTCTTCATATGCGTGCAGGAGATAATGTTTCCGCACAGACTGATTTGAATAACGCACTTGCAATTGACCGCTATAACACAACAGCGCGCAAATATCTGAATGAGATGGGCGAGAACCCGGACACTGTACCGGAGAAGCGTCCGGCAGATGCCTTAAAACCGGATAATGAAAACCTTAGAAATGTACGTCCGGTAGACCATTATGAAGATCCGAACAAGGAAACATGGAAACAGTTTGTTTACATGCTGATTGGTCTTGCTATCGGTGTAGTTGCGATGTTTGTTCTTGTTATTCCTAGTGTAAAGGCAAGCGTAAGCGTTGACTATAATAACTTAAAGAAAGAGTACAGCCAGACTACGAATAAAAAAGATGCAGAAATCAGCACATTAAAAGATGACAAGAAGAGCCTCCAGAAAAAGAATAAGAAGCTTACTAAGCGTCTTAAAGTTTACGAAGGCTCCAAAGGCGAAGACAGCATGTATGACAGCATCTTAAAGGCCAGTCAGGCATACTCCAGTGGAAATTATGTGGAATGTGCAAAGCATCTCTTAAAAGTAGACAAAGACTCTCTGCCATCCACAACAGCCAAGAATTTATATACATCCATGAAGGATAAAGCTTTCCAGAATGCTGCAGCACAGTTATATAACAGTGGAAAGGCTTCCTTTGATGCATATAAATATCAGGATGCATTAGATGATCTTGAGCAGTCCTATAAGTATGATAAGAGCTACAATACAGAGTATCATATTGCGATGTGCTATAAGTACTTAAATAAGAATACAGATAAGGCACAGGAATATTTCTATGATATTATCAATAATTCAGGAGATAGTGAGCTGATTCGTAAGGCAGCAAATCTTGGTCTTGATATGGTAATTAACTCTGCGAAAGAAGCAGCAGCGAAGGCAAAAGGCGGAAGTACAACGACAGACTCTAAGTCAGATACTGCGAGCAGTTCTGATTCTTCCACATCTAAGAAGAGTAGTACAAAGAGTACAACAGAAGAAGACTTCGGTGCAGATACATCAAATAGCAATAACTAATTTTATAAAATTATTACGAATAAAAATAAGTTCGACAAAATATGTCGGACTTATTTTTTTGTTTTCGGTAAAATATAGTTATTCAGAGTTAAATATTACAATAAAAATAAAAGGAGAGGGAAAAATGGGATGCTGCCATGTAAAAAATCAATGTTTAGTTATCAGACTTCCGAAAGAAATTGATCACTATCAGGCTGAAAAAGTAAGAATGGAATGTGAGCAAAGTTTCATGAAATTTATTATCCGTGATATTATTTTTGACTTTTCTGATACTTCCTTTATGGACAGTTCAGGAATTGGCCTGGTATTAGGGCGAGTGCGGAAGATACATCCAATTAATGGAAAGGTATATCTGTTTGGAGGAAATGAATTAATTCAAAAGATGTGGGAAATGGCAGGAATATTAAACCTGGTTACAGTTTTAGACAGTATTGAAAAAGTAAAGGAGGTATACGAATGAAACAGGCAGGGGAGAATAGTAACAGTTTAAAAATGGTATTTCGTAATCGCCCGGAAAATGAAAAAATTGTCAGGACGACAGCAGCGGTATTTGCTTCGGTATTAGATCCGACATTAGAAGAAATTTCTGATTTTAAAACGGCTGTTTCAGAGGCAGTCACTAATGCGATTATCCATGCCTATCCAAAAACAGGCGGCGATATTGAGGCGTATTTTAAAAGAGAAGATAAAAAGATAACAGTACTTATAACAGACTATGGTATAGGTATAAAAGATGTCGGAAAATCGATGCAGCCATTGTATTCAACCCTACATACACAGGAACGTTCCGGGATGGGCTTTACCTTTATGGAAGCATTCGCAGATGAGGTAGAAGTGAAAAGTGTACCCGGAAAAGGAACGACAGTAAAACTTATAAAGATTATAGGGAAGGGGGAGGAGTGTGGAGAGAACCTGTGAATTAATTAAGCAGGCAAAAGAAGGAAATAAAGAAGCACAGTCAATATTAGTAGAAGAAAACTCCGGTTTGATCTGGAGCGTGGTAAAACGTTTTCAGGGACGGGGATATGATAAAGAAGATTTATTTCAAATCGGCAGTATCGGACTGTTAAAATGCATTGAAAATTTTGATTTAGAAAGAAATGTAAAGTTCTCCACCTATGCAGTACCATTAATTATGGGAGAAATCAAGAGATTTTTAAGAGATGACGGTATTGTCAAAGTAAGCCGAAGCCTAAAAGAGGCTTCTTATAAAATCAAAAGAGAAAAAGAACACTATCAAAAATTATACAATAGAGAACCAACATTAAAAGAAATTGCGGTCACCTTAGATATGGACGAGTCCGATATCCTTATGGCAATGGAATCTGGTCAGGAGGTGTGTTCTCTACACCAGGTCATTTATCAGAGTGAGGGAGATGAAATTCATTTAGAAGATAAACTCGAACAGCAGGCTGACTTGATAGAACAGACCGTAGATAATATATATGTACAGGAATTATTAAAAAAACTAAATGAGCAGGAACGCCAGATTATCCATATGCGGTACTTCCAAAATCAGACCCAGGCGGCGATTGCAAAAAAGATTGGAATTTCTCAGGTACAGGTATCTAGGATGGAGAAAAAAATACTGAATAAATTGAGGAAGAATGCCAATACTAAGGAAAACTGAAATCTTTGAGGAATTTGTTATGGAGAAAAAAATTATTTATCTGAAGGCAGAGCAGAGTTCCTATGTAAATCATGGAAAAATTCATATTGGGGACATTGCTTCTGTTTTTTGTGAAGATAAGGAGATAGAGAAGAAAATCAAAAATATTGTTTTATATGAGTTTGATGAGAAAAACGAAAAAGAAGGGAGGGTTTTTCTATCAATCTTATTATTGATTGAGAAAATTTCGGAACAGATTCCGTATGGTGAAGTTCGAAATACCGGTGAGACTGATATGGTTATCTATTATAAAGCAGAAGAGCTAAAAAGCAAAAAATGGGTACAGGTGATAAAGATTTTATTTATTTGTGCGACTTGTTTTTTTGGAGCAGGCATTACAGTTATGGGATACAATAATGATGTAGACATGGTGAAAGTATTTGGCCAGCTTTATAAAGTATTTCTTGGAACAAAGCCAGACGATCCTACATTTGTGGAACTCTTTTATTCTGTGGGACTGGCATTGGGAATTTTTCTGTTTTTTAATCATGTTCCGGGGAAAAAAGTTACAAATGAACCAACACCAATTCAGGTGCAGATGCGCCTTTACGAGCAGGATGTAAATAGAACTTTTTTATTGGGAGCCTCACGGAAAGGAGAAGAACTGGATGTGTCTGGGAATAATGACAGTGCCAATAATAAATAAAGTTATTTTAGGCTGGGTTGCTTTTGGTGCAGGATTTGCTGTGGCAGGTGGGTTTATTGCATTTATCAGTTTGATTGGAATTGTAACAAGGCTGGCAGGACTCACGAAAACGGCAGACGCAATCCCGACCTACGAAAATAGCATGGCATTAGGATTGATTTTTTTTAATCTCGTATCATTATATCAACCAGACTTACAGTGGATTTCTTATACGGCAGCTCTTAGTATAATCAATATTGTCGGTCTTTTTACAGGAATATTTGCTGGATGTCTTGCCGGTGCACTTGCGGAGGTAGTAAATATCATTCCTATATTTTCCAGAAGAATCAAACTGAGAAAAGGATTTCCTTACATGGTAAAAGCCGCCGCAGTAGGAAAGTGCATAGGCTGTTTAATACAATTTTATGTATTCTGATTTGTTGAATTGGCAAAACTGACGAAACATCGAAATCCCATCGTCCATATTTGTGATTTTAGTCGCTGCGCGTTGAATGTTCGCTTATGCGCTCGCATCCAACACTTGCTCCGAGACCACAAATATGGACGATGGGATTTCGATGTTTCTGACAGTGGTTTCTGAAGTAAAATCAGAAATCATGTTGAAGAGATTTGGGGATTCCCCGAAAGACTGTGATTTTATGAGAAAATATAGTGAATCCATAACAGTATATTAAAAAATAGTATTTAAATTCGATTTTTTAAAGTTTTTATA
>ENA-ORTB01003451-ORTB01003451.1-human-gut-metagenome-genome-assembly--contig:-NODE-3451-length-12338-cov-10.421640_pt1 | contig 12338 bp, 9 predicted proteins | sample MGYA00241905_ERZ509174 | MGnify/ENA primary metagenome ERZ509174 (study PRJEB26280, sample SAMEA2338851) | human gut metagenome | biome: human gut; feature: human-associated habitat; material: faeces...
GAATGCACGGTTAGCTAATTTATAAGGCTGTTCAACTCTCATTACTTTTTCTACAGAAGGTGAAACCTCAATATCTCTAGGATCTACTTTAGTAGTATCACCAATTACACCACAGATAGTCACATCATGACCTACAACTAAATGAGTTTCTAATCCTTTTTCTTCTACCTTAGCCTGGATCTTCTTTACAGCTTCTTCACTTGTTTTTGGCTTGAATACAATAATCATAATCTTTTCTCCTCTTATCTTCTACCTGTATAAATAAAAGACTCTCATCCTATAAGGACGAGAGTGTATCTTCGTGTTACCACCTTATTTTATATATCTATCACTAGATATAGCTCAACGAGTACTATCATACTCTGACAATATAACGGTTGTGACCGGAAACGCCTACTTCATTCAACGCTCTACTCCAAGATGAATTCAATATCCCTCAAACATCCTTTTACACCAGCCAAGGATTCTCTATGCTTCTTTGAGATATCTACTATTTCTTTTCACTGTATTTATACTTAGTAGTTCTTAATTTGTGAACTCATCATACTGAATAATCACACTCATGTCAACTGCTTTTTCTATTTTTCTTATGCTTTTGCATAATATTTATGTATTATCTAAATATTACACTTTAATTATATTAATACAATAGTAACTAGAACCATTCTTACAATACAGGGCAGGTATGCCTTTTGAGAGTTGATCTACTTTACCAATGACTTCTAATTGATATTTTATTGTTTCACCTGATACAGTATGAATAGTAAGTTTATCCCTATTCTTTAATGACTGCACCTGTTTCAATAATGATTCTGGGATGATTATATTCTTATTCTTATAATGCGGAAGGCTTTCTTCATGCCCTATAACCCACTTGATATCATTGACTTGAAGTATCGCATATATATCATGTCCATCTATATCTAAATAAGCATTCTCAGATGAAATATATGAATCGGGGATTAATTGTTTTGTGTGAGTATATAGTGTTTGTATATCCTTTATTTCTTTATTCTGTCGATAGAATGAATAACCAAATAAAGCACAAGACACCAGGATGCAGAAACATCCTAGTGTCATTAATAATTGACTAATCTTTTTCATGTCTAAATAGAGTTCCTACTATAAGTAAAAATAATCCTGATAAAGCCATTAATGTGACCCAGTGATTCATTCTTGTAGTATCCCCTGTTTTTACATGAGAACCAGTACTAGATGTACTTGTATTAGTAATAACATATTCTGTTTTTGCATCATTACTACTTACTGATACAATACCCTTATACCCTTTTACATTCTTTTCTTTAATACTGTAGTTCATTACTTGTTCAGTTTTCCATGAATAAGCATAGTTATGAGCTGCATCTAAAGTGATTGTTTTAAGAAACGTATTTCCATCATAAAGTTCTACTTCTATTGAGTTAGGATGAGTTGAGCCATTGTCTTTCCACTGTTTAATAATTTTATATTCATGAGAATAAACTTCTGAATATTTCACAAAATTAATAGATACATCATACTTAGTACTTTGTGGCAAAGAAATAAGATAAGGTAAATAAGTATATGTCTTACCATCTATTACTAAATTATCTGCCACAACCAAATAAAGACCTGTAGTTAAGTTTGAATAAGTTAAAGTAGAAGAAGTTGTTACCTTAGTCATACCTTCTTTGTTTGCAGAATATCCTTTTAAAGTCATAGCTGCATTTTTTAATTCTTCACTTGTTTCTAGCTTATTTAAATCAATAGAAGTATTTTCTGCATCTTTAAATTCATCTGTATATTCATAAGTGCCATTTTTAGAAACACTTGCAACACGATATAAATGAACATTCAATCCTGATAAACATTCATTAAGTGTAAGTGAACAATTCTTGTTCACTTCAACAGCAGCTACCTGGAATAAATTGAATACAGCAACTGATAATATAACTGTAAAACATAATATAATTTTCTTTAAGCTTTTATCCATAATAATTGCTGTCATCACCTTTCTTTATGTTTTTTTGATGTGAGATACCAGATAAATGCAATAATAATTGCAAGTAGTATCCAGAATATATCTAGAATAGCTGGATCTGTTTTTACTAGATCTCTTCTAATTCTTAGATTTGTCTTATTGATACGATGACCTCTGACAAGTAGTCTATGGGTATTGACACCATAAGGTGTACAAGTCATAAGTGTACAATAGTCCTGTCCTTCTACAATCTTTAAATCATCTTTTTCTGTAGGAAGAACAGTTTTAATTTGATCGACCTCATAATATAGAGTTTGATCCAATATCTGAAGCATGAATGTATCACCTATCTTTAACTGATCAATATCAGTAAAAAGCTCAGCACTTGGTAATCCTCTATGTCCAGATATAACACAATGAGTACTTTCTCCCCCTACTGGTAAGGATGTACCTGGAATATGTCCTATCGCAATCTGTAAGATTTCAGCATCTGTTCCATGATAAATAGGAAGTGATACATTGATTTTAGGGATTTCTACATAACCCATCATCCCTGTTCCTGTGACATCTAGAGTCTCATTATATATTTTTTTCTCGTCATCATTCAAGGCATACATTGTATGTCTTAAATTTTTGTTGTATGAAACGGCATCATTCTAGAGCTTTTCATACTGTTTTTCAGTCAGGTCTTCGACCTTTTCCTCATATCCAGCAATCGCCCTGGTCTGATGTCTTTGATTCCAATAATTACTAAAGCTTGGATAAATAAGTAAGGAGAGTCCTGCAATAAAAAGTATTCCGATAAATAGATTAATTATCTTCTTTTTCATTATAGAATATCTCCTTTCTATTTTAAATTATTTATTTTCAGCTTTTTTCTGCATTACTAAGAATGCACCTGCTGCAAGAATTAAAATTACACCAGCAGCATATAGGATTGTAGTACCCATACCACCAGTACTTGGAAGTTCATCACCCTGGTAGTTAACTACAGCTGCAGTTAATGTACCTTTATCTTTGTTGGCAGTAAATTCAATTTCGCCATTAACAGGATTACCATTTAAATCAGTTAACTTTGGATCAGCAGATTCTGTATCATGAGATGCAATGACATTAAATGTGATTGGGTCCATTGTGTTATACCCTTCAGGAGCAACTGTTTCTGTAAGAATATATTGACCATCATCTAAACCTGTGAATTCAAATTTTGTTTTCTCAGGATCGTTTTCATCGGCACCAATTGTATATTCTTTTACTAATTTCTTTTCACCATTTGTAAGTACTTTTTCTAATTTGAAGGCTGCACCCGCAAGTGGGATTCTACGAGAATCAATTTTGTTGATAACTATTTTATATGTAAATACGATTACTTTATCTTCTGGTGTCTGGCCTTTATCTCCACCCTGTTCATTGTTAGGGTTATTAGAGAATTCCATATACATTTTATTTGGGTTGCCTAAAGAACCAATAATTGCATTTTCATTTAATGTTGCAGTATATTCAACTCTTACTTTTGATACATCAGTCCCTAAAGATTTTACGTCATGAATAGTTACATCAAAAGAGTGATTATCAGTTGCAGGATATGTAATTGTATACTGATTTGTTGCAACTGGAGTATCGCTGTCATTTACATATACTTTAACAGAAGATGCATTAAATGTTAAACCATTTGATAAAGTATCATGGAATACTAACTGATAAGCACCTTTGTAATCATTATAATCCTGAGCTACAGTACCAGTTAACTGGAATGGAACTGCATCCCCAATATCATAGTCTGCAGAATCCTGCCATTCCGTTTTTGTGCCTTCAGTATCATTTGCATCCATTACTTTCTTTTCTGAAGTAGGAACACTTGATTTTACTTTTGCAGATACATCATTACCTACAACTTCTAAAATAAACTTAGTATAAGAATCCTGACCAGTTACTGAACCATCTTTATCCTTTACTAAATAATAACCTGGTTTCAAATTGTTAATCTTATAGTTTTTACCATCTACTACACTTGTACCAGATGCTGTAGCTAAATATTTTGATACTTCATATGCAAAAGTTTTCGCAGCTGAACTATCATTTAAGCTCTTAGCCTTAGTCTTAGCATCACCTAATGCAGTCTGCCCTTCAGTGCTTACACCACTACCCCACTTAAGGTTTGAAAGTGTGCGACCTGACACATCACCTGCAAAAATCTGGTATGCTTCAAAAGTATGACCAGCATTAGCACCGGTAATAGTAATAGAACCATTACCTGCTGCTTTTACTACTGATGGCATAGCAATTGCCATAACCATCGTGAATGCAAGTACGAAACTTGCGAATTTCTTAAATAGTTTCATATTCTTTTTCCTCCCTTTTGTCTTTTATAAAACCATTTTTTCAATGAAAAAATAAATAAATACTTTGTTACTACGTGATAGAGTCCTCCTTCTTTTTCAGATTTACTATATAAATCAATAGAGTTGTTGTAATAAACAGAGCACCTATTGCGTAATAACCTAACTTACCAAAACCTCCAGTATTTGGAAATTCTGTACTGTCTAACTTCTTGTTTGTGACAGTAATATCTCCTTCTAAAATACCATTGTTGTTATAAGAAACCTGATATCCTGAAGGGACTTCTTCGATTGTATATATACAATCTTTTCCATCTACCTGTTTAGGTAGATCAACATTTGTCCATGTATGACTCCAATCATTCAAATCATTCAATGTGACTGTATCAATCACTTTCTTATCTGTTTTGTACTCTTTATCATAATCATACTTAACTTGAGAATTATCCTTACCTGCAAGCTTGATTTTCAAGTTCATATTCTGTGTGACATTATTGATAGTCAAGACAATATGTCCATAATATTGATTATCATTAGAGAAACTATAACTAGTCGCTCCTGTGACTGATACTTGACTTGCTTCACTACCAGGAACACATGAAACAGGAAGAGTCATCTTAATAGATCCACCTTCCTTAACGACAAGTGATTGATTATCTATTACACTTTCGTTTACTTCCCACTCATTTTTTATATAAATATACGTATTGACTGTTACACCTGTTGGTGTCTGGATATTCTGTATTAAGTTCAATTTAATAGAAGATGGATGGTTTGTGGTTTCCTTATTATCAGAATCAACCCATACCTTCTTTACAGAAATACTATTAGAGTTATTCGGTACATAGACAGAGATTTCTTTATTATTAGGCAGATAAGAAATATCTGAATAAGTATTTAAGCCTGTATATCCACCAATATTAGATGCATTTAACGCATTAATCGCATCTTGTTTTGTCTTATTTTCGATAGCATCATAAAGAGAAAAATAGTGTATTTTATCTTCTTTATCATAACCAGATGGTGCTTCAACTTCTTCAAATTTATAAAGTGTATTAGGTTCTAAGATACTATCATCATGAGCCTGCGCAAAGACAAGTTCTCCATCCTTATTTGTCACAAAGACACTTTCACCTTCATATGTCACAACATCCCAATTATGTGTATTTGTATTAAACTTCCACATTCTAAACTTGGCGCCTTCAAGTTTCTTAGAGTAATCCTTACTATCTACCTTATAAATAATAATCTTACCCTTAATAACTCCTGCAGATGCATGATGTGTATCAATCTTTAAGTTAGCACCAGAGCTATATTGTCCATTTAAAGAGATGTTATTTTGAATATATGGATCATTAAGATTAGCTACATCAAAATCATATTCATATACAAGTACACAAGCGAGTTCATCTGGTATTGTGATAGTAAGCTTATGTGTTGATTCATCTATTGTCATCTGATAACGACTCACATCAATAATGTTTCCTCTATGATCTTCAGCTTTAGAATCATATTCATAGAGCTTTAGTTTAGATAAATTAAGATATGATGTGATTTTTGAATCATGGCTTAATTGATCGACTAATGTAAGTTTATCTGAAGTAGGATTTAAATCCTTAGCTGCTGGGTTAATTACAACAGAGTATTCTACATTTGTAGTGTTCTCTATTTGTTTAGCTGTTTTAGAAACATTTTGTGTTTCTCTATTTACTTCTGTATGCTGTGTTTGTTTTTTATTCTCATATTCTAATGTATTTGAATAATTCTTTGATTCATTCTTTAAATCATTCCAGAACTCATCATTTGTGATATCTACAGCATAATAAATCGCAATTGTGCCATTAGGATGACTTCTATTTGTCTGCCAATCACCATCTGTTTTGTTGTAACCTGGTGTAAATGTAAAGGTTACTTTGTTGGTAGATTGATTACAAGAATACTTAAAGTACTTACTTATATCAGTATTGTTTGGATCACCATCATAATACTGTTCCCAGTAATCACTGAAATAATAAACAGCTTCTGGTGAACTACGATCTGCTGGATTATCCTTACGTGGACTATCCTTATAATCAGAGCGTAACTTAGTTTCTACAAGTTTTGTACCCTTAGGTAATGTATCAGTAAAGCTGTATTTTTCATTAGAATCTGGTGTAAATAGAATTCTATAATAGAGCTTACCATTCTGACTTACATAGTTTGTATTAACTTTGTCTGCAGTATACTTATTGTAGTTTTCACCTTCTGATTGCCCATAACCCTGTTTAATCAACTTTTTAGGTTTATTGTATGTCACACTAGCGCTTGATGTTTTATTCTTCACAATACCCTTATTTGAGAAATAGTAATCAATACCTTCTTGAGCATCAGATAAATCAGCTATTGTAGAATAAGAAGTAATATTAAGAGATTGTCCAATAAATGAAGAACCATCTTTTCTCTTCACTATTACTTCAAACGCTTTGACATGAGCATTATCATTTGTAACTTCGTTTTTCTTTTCTTCATCCGAATAGAATTTGATATCAATATCTAATTCTTCATTAGAAACAACATTTCCATTCTGAACCTTTAACTGGATATTATTTAAGATTTCCTGTTTTAATTCAGATAGAATAGCATAATGTTTACCATTAAAATCGGTATCTTTTTTACTTGTTCCATTTTGAATTACATCAGAATAAGTGACTGATTTAATCTCTTTATTAGGTAAAGTAATATAAGCCTGCCACTTATTCTGCATAGTTTGAGAGTCTTTATCTACAGTACTACTGATCATAGATTTTGATAAATTCCAATCTCTATGCCATACACCAACAGTTGTGTCTGATTCATAAGACTTGTCACCTTTAGAGAAATATGCTGTATTGTTTACATTACCATTTTCTTTTGGGGCATCTGTCTGGTATTCAACAGTATATGTATCTTGAGATCCTTCAGGGAATGTATAAGGTAATTGAATCGTTTCTGAAGTTCCATCGCTTTTCTTTAGAGTAAATGAGCTAGGTAATGTAAGTCCATCCTGGATCTTATCAGTTAATGTATAACCACCAATATTCTTTTTGTCCGGATTGATTGTAATAGTCCAGTTCATCTTTCCTGTATTGTAATCATATCCACCTTGCTTTGATACTACAGCATTAGAGATAGTAGTCCATGTACCTGATTCTTTAGAAATGTTACCACTTGTCACTTTTACACTATTTCCTAAGGCTCCAGAACCATCTTTACTATCAGACGTTGCATTTGCGGTATAGATGATTTCATAGCTTTCACCAGCACTTAGTTGAGGTAAATTATCAATAGTAAAGGAATCACCATTTATATTTGGTGAAACAGATACATCTGTCTTATTACCATGACTATCGACCTTGACTACTTTAAAGTTCCCTTTATTGTAACTACCTGTAGCTGTATCCCAGTTTACAAACGCATCTTTAATATTGACAGGACCTTCAGTACCTTTAGTAGAACTTGCAGTAATTGTATAACTGATTTTTCCATTTGATTGTAATGTCCCTTGTTTAGAAACATTTAAATCATATTGAGACTTATTCGGTTTAATAGTGATAGAACCACCTGTACCATCAAACTTTATATTTCCATTATCTCCAGCACCATCGGCAGTTACTGTTCCTTCAAATTCAATATATCCTGAGAATGGTTCAGAGTTTGCATAATCATCATTGAATTCGATTGTGATTTTTCCATTTGTATCAATAATATATGTACCAACCACTTTACCATTAGAGGCATATACAGAACCTGTTTCTTTTTTAAGAGGTTTAACACCATCAGGCAACTGATAACAAATAGAATTATTTTCATTAGTGACAGTATTAGCAGGAAGATTATAATCAATGTCTACTTTTACTTGGTCACCTTCTTCAAATTCTGTAGATTCTACCCATTGACCATTATTTAATTTACTTACAGTAACTGATGTAATATGTGGTCCAAAGTCTGTTGCAGTGCCACATTTTGGTTCTACTGTTGTCTCTTTTAAGACTTTAGAGAGTGTATTTGTAGTTGTTGATACTTCAATGTTTGAGTTATTCTTTACTTCTATAATCTTTTCATCTATTTGTTTTGTAACTTGTGACTGTTCAATATACTTATTTCATTCAATATTTTTTGTATTGAATGAAATAAGAGAAGAACCGTTTGTATCATAGATAACATGTGAAGAATCGGTATCTAGTACCAATGCAAGTTTTAAATCAGTTTCTGCATTCGTACTCACGTCATCAAAATACATTGTGAGTATATTGTCTTTGATTTCATAAGTACCAATAGAGTGTACCAAATCATCTTCTAGATAAAGCTTATTTGTTTGTATATCTTCTAATTCTAATTGTTCGGGTAAGTTATAAAATAATGTTTGGTTTTTTACTTCTTTAGTTTCTATTGAAGCAAGGGTTCCCTGTGGGATGGTTGCTTTAATAGTAAATGTAAGAGCTGTATGATCTTCTAACTTGATATCAGATGTATAATCCTTCATCACACCTTGCGTTTCATATTGGAGAGTTACATCTGTAATTAGTGAAGTAAAGTCATCCATTCTTGCACTATTAATATAGAAGAACGCAATAGCCGTCAAAAAAACCAAGCAAAAAGATAACAGCATCTTCTTTCTACCAGGCTTATTTAAAATATTATAATCTGTCATATTCTCTCCTTTCTTTTAATAAATAGAAAAGCATGTAATTGGATAAACCCTCATGACAACTTTTCCGATAATTTGTTTTTGATCAATACATCCTAAATCTCGCATTCTAGAATCTATAGATTGCGTTCTATTGTCTCCAAGTACAAAGACTTTTCCATTAGGCACGGTATAGGGAAATACTTCATCACGTGATGGATTGTCTTTTCTACTTGTTAGATAGTCTTCTTCTAGTTTCTTATCATTCACAAATACATAGCCTTTTGTATCAATATTGACTTCATCATTACTTAAAGCAATAACTCTTCTTACAAGAAGCTTATTGTTGTATTCAAAAGCGATTAAGTCTCCCTGTTTAAAAGATTTTGTTTTTTTGATACATACATAATCATCCTTCTTTAATGTAGGGCTCATAGAGTTTCCTTCTACCTTATAAATTGGACAGAAAGCAGTAATCAGAAACATTATGATGCAAATGATAATTAAACTAATAAAAATTATTTTCTTCTTCATATAAGCACCTTTTTTAAGTTTTTTTGTTAATGTTTAGAAAAAACCATGCAAAAAAATATCATAGAAATAATTTAAAAACAATTAATTTGAAACACAATGTAACAAGTAACACTCACTCGAAACATTTGCTATGGTTATCTATTTCTAATATTTTACTTATGATAGAAATCTTATATATTTCATACCAACAACAATAACGATTTCATCTATTATATGAATAAAAATCAAAAGAAAAAAGTAACTATTTACTTTAAAATAGTTACTCGTTATAGGTATATGTAACACTAACTGTTATTTGTGTTGGTGGTCTAATTAAAAAAGAATAACCGTTACTGGTGGAACAGTTATTCTTTAATCTCATCTTTTGTAAGTATACCAACAATTCTCTCAACTGCAACATTTTTCTAAGTATATATCAAGTGAAATATGGGTTTTTCGCCACAAATTTATAACACCCTCCCTTTTAGTGTCCTCATGCTTTATAATTATATACCCAAATATGAGCGATAGCATCATCCAACAAAAATATTTTAAGTAAAAATCTGTTTTTCAGACATTAATTTATCAATTTAACAAACATCTAGACTTCTATTAAAACCCATCAAAAGCAACTGTTTTATACTCAACAGTTACTCAGAGAGTTCTTTCATAATTTTTTCAAAAGTATATAACACAGGTATACCAGAGACAATGTTTCCCATCTTCACTATTCCTTCTGATGCATAAATAACATTATCACAAAGACACTCTAATCCACCTATAGGCTCACTTGTAATCATAACAATCTTATAATTTCTGCTTTTATATTTTTCAATTTCTTCTACGACTGCATCTTTTATAGCAGAAGCATATCCAATTAATACAACTGTATTATGTCCTTCTTCTACTTCAGGCATAAGGTAATACTTATCTTGAATCCCATAACAATAATAACCAATTTCAGAAAATAAGTATGCCATGGTTTTCGCAAATCCACTAAAAGGACCTAAACCTAATATATAAAAAGAATCCGCATTTTTGATTAAATCAACAGTTTTTTGGATACTTTCTGAATAATTATGAGTATAAACATGTTCAATAAAATTCACAAAAGAAGATTGATCTAATTTTTCATCTTTTGCTTCAATTTCCAAAGATTCTTTTAATTTATATTTTAATTCTGTGAATCCTGAACATCCTACCTTCTTACAAAAACGAATCACTGTTGCAGTAGAAACATTTGTATGATTAGCTAATTCACGAATACTCTCTTCTAATACCCTATCTTTATTTTTCGTTATATAATCATATACATGTGCTTCAGTTTCATTTAAACTGCTTATCTGCGCGTATGTAAAAGCCAAAGTACACTCCTCCTTTAATACCCCACTATGGTATTATTATATACTTAATTTTATTTAGAATCATCTAATATGACAGTATTTTCATGAACGGTAAAATAATAACGTTTAACTAGTGTTTATCAAATAAAATTTATATTTTTGCTATAGAGATTAAGGATTAAGACAAACCAATAATTGTTAAGTAATATACTATAAAACAGACACTTATGCGTGTCTTTCAATCTATCTTATTCATACTTATATTGTTTAACTAATACAATGAGACTTAGACCTGTAATAACTATCAATTTAAACCATTTACTTATACTTGTTGAATCTCCTGTTTTCACTTATACATAAGTAAAACTCACAATAATCCATCCTTTAATTAATTCATCGTACACTCAAATAAATACAACAGTAACCAATATATTCAATAATTTCTATTTTTGTGCAACATACAGATTAAGAGATGCTTCATCACATATGAATTCACCATAGCCATCAATAATATCAATAGTATGTTTACCATCTGTCATATGTTTATACTTCTTACCTACAAACATACGTTTTGTACCACCTTTGCTATTAGTAAGTATGACTGCAAGTCCTGTTTCATAAGTCCAACCTATCACATCTGGATCATCTATATAATCATGTCTTATTCCTTCTACATATTGTTTTCTTAGCTTCAACATAAAATCTAATATGTCTTTTTTGGGATTGATATGATCATGAGGGATTCCATAATAGTCACCATAGAAGATGCATGGATAACCTTGTTCTCTTAGTAAGATACAGGCATAGGCCTGTGGTTTGAACCAATCTTCAATAAAAGAAGTTAAAGATTGTCCTGGCTGTGTATCATGGTTATCCACAAATGTGACAGCATACTTGTCATATCTTTGTACTAACGTATTATTAAAAATTTCTCGCATATCATAATAACCATTAGAATGACTGGCATCATAGAAATGATAGTGTAGTGGGACATCAAATAGACTCATACAGAAGTGTGTAGATTCTAGATAATGACATAAATGGTTAATATCACCCCAGTATTCTCCTACTGTAAAGAGTTCTTTTTTAGAGTGATTACGCATTGTAGTGATCCAATGTTCATAGAAAGATGAGTCTATATGTTTAATGGCATCACATCTAAAGCCATCTAGATGAGTAATATCTTTATACCAAAGTCCCCATCGAATGGCTTCTTCGACTACTTCAGGATTATTGTAATCTAGGTCTGCACCCATTAAGTAATCATAGTTTTCATATTCATCATCAACATTCTCACTGAAGTGTTTTCCCTTAAAAAGATAAAGACCATGTTGATGTTTAGATGCATCATAATCTACACTCGTAAAATGTTTTGAATTATATATAAAGTCAGAATATTTATTTCTAGATGGAAATGAGAAGTATGTAGAAGCACGAATGACCAATGTCATTAAGTTAATAATGCTAGAATTTAAGTCAGATGATATATCAGCAGATATATTATTCTGACTTTTATTTTATTGCAGCCAAAAAAGTAT
>ENA-ORTB01003459-ORTB01003459.1-human-gut-metagenome-genome-assembly--contig:-NODE-3459-length-12321-cov-10.970651_pt1 | contig 12321 bp, 15 predicted proteins | sample MGYA00241905_ERZ509174 | MGnify/ENA primary metagenome ERZ509174 (study PRJEB26280, sample SAMEA2338851) | human gut metagenome | biome: human gut; feature: human-associated habitat; material: faeces...
GGCACAGAAATAATAATTAAATCCAATATTTACATTGTTTCTTGTCTACTCTATTGTGGATTCTTTATGCATTTGGTTCTGCCTTTTTTGCAGGACTTACAGCAGTTCTCGCAAAATGTGGTATTGAACATACAAACTCTCATCTAGCCACTGCATTACGTACTATTGTCGTACTCATCTTTTCATGGATTATGGTAGGAATAGTTGGCTCATTTGATACAATCCATACAATCACCTATAAGACATTTCTATTCTTAATTCTTTCTGGAATATCTACTGGAGCGAGCTGGTTATGTTACTTTAAGGCGTTACAATTAGGTAATATCAATAAAGTTACGGCTATAGATAAGACAAGTGTTGTATTGACGATTATTCTTTCTTTTCTCTTCTTTAAAGAAAGTGTCACAGTATATAAGATCATAGGTATGATCATTCTTACAACAGGTACATATTTAATGGTAGAAAAGAAGGAAGATAATAAACAGACAAGTAATGCTTGGTTACTTTATGCTGTGCTTTCAGTTATTTTTGCAAGTTTGACGACTATACTTGGTAAGATGGGTATTACAAATATTGAAAGTAACCTAGGAACAGCTATTCGTACAAGTGTTGTACTTATTATGAGCTGGATTGTGGTCTTTGTAACACATAGTCAAATGAATATGAAAAGTATTCCTAAGAAAGAATATCTCTTTATTGTATTATCAGGACTTGCAACAGGAGGCTCATGGTTATGCTTCTATCATGCCTTGCAAAGTGGACCAGCAAGTCTAGTCACTCCTATAGATAAGTTGAGTATTCTATTTACTGTATTATTCTCTTATCTTATTTTCCATGAGAAACTCTCTAAGAAATCATTACTTGGATTAATACTAATAGTATCTGGCACATTGGTTATGCTTCTCTAACAAAAGTTATACTACTCTAACTTTTTTTGTTCACAAACTTCCTCTGTAGTGTTATCATTACAGTGTTAGATATAACTAACAATAGGAGGAGACAAATATGAAAGACTTATTCAAAAACAAATTATTATGGTCATTTGTAGGTGGCGTAGCCGCTACAGTGGCAGGCAGTAAGTTTGCAAAGAGTGACTGTGCAAGAAAAGCTGCAGTAAAATCAGTTGCGACTGGTATGCAGTTAAAGGATCAGGCACTTGCATCATATGATACAATTGTAGAAGACGCAAAAGATATCTATGCTGAAGCTAAAAGCAAGAAAGAAGCAAAATAGGAAATAGTTATTTCCTATTTTTTAGGTGATAAGAGAATGTTAGAGTATCGTATAGTACACGACATCCCAGGACGTATGAGAATACGTTATGGCCGTTATCGCTTTTCTAGAAATAAAGCACTTGCTTTACATTTCGCATTATGTAAATGGGATATGGTTGAATCAGCTGATGTCAATGAAAGAACAGGTTCTATTTTATTCACTTACAGTGTTGATAAAAGAGCTGCTTTGATTGACAAAATCAACTCTCTAGATATACCTCACTTTGATGAAACACCCTATGAAAAACTCATTAAAGAAAACAAATATCTTATAGATCACCGTGATATCAATGATCAATACATTGGTAAATTCACCGCAATCATCGCAAGAAGATATGCTTCTAAATGGTTTTTACCATTACCAGTAAGAAACGTATTAACTATTTATCATACAATTCGTTATGTAAAAGAAGGACTTAATTCTCTTGTACATAAACGTATTGATGTACCAGTATTAGATGCGACAAGTATTTCTGTTTCTTTATTATCAGGACAATGGGGTACAGCACGTAATATCATGTTCTTATTGAATATCTCTTCATTACTTGAAGACTATACAAAGAAAACAACATCATTACAGCTTAAAGAAACATTGTCTGTCAATATTGATAAAGTATGGGTATTAGAAGAAGGAAAAGAAAAACAGATTCCTACTTCTCACTTGCAGAAAGAAGATATTGTAGTCGTGCAGACAGGTTCTATGGTTCCAGTAGATGGTGAAGTAGTAAATGGTGAAGCTATGATTAATGAATCAAGCTTTACTGGTGAACCATTAAGTAAGATGGTAAAACAAGGAAGTTCTGTTTTTGCGGGTACTGTTGTAGAAGAAGGTAAGATTTATATCAAGGTACGAAATCTACAATTAGAAAGCCGTATTAATAAGATTGTAGATATGATTGATACAAACGAATCACTGAAAGCTGGTATCCAATCTGGTGCTGAACATTTAGCTGATGCGATTGTACCTTATAGTTTTGTAGCTTTCTTTGGATTACTTCTTGCGACAAGAAATCTTACACGCGCTTCTTCTGTATTACTTGTAGATTATTCATGTGCAATTAAGCTTTCTACATCTATTTCTATTATTAGTGCAATGCAGGAAGCAGGACGCCATTCTGTTATGGTTAAGGGTGGTAAATACCTAGAAGCAATGGATCAGGCAGATACAATTGTCTTTGATAAAACAGGTACCCTTACAAATGCGCAGCCATTTGTACAGAAAGTGACACCAATAGGAAACTATACACGTGATGAAGTATTACGTATTGCAGCTTGTTTAGAGGAACATTTCCCACATAGTGTGGCTAATGCGATAGTAAAACAGGCATCACTCGAACAATTACATCATGAAGAAGAACATGCTGAAGTGAAGTATATTATTGCGCATGGTATTGCGACTATTTATCGTGATCAGCGTGCTATTATCGGTAGTGATCATTTTGTATTTGAAGATGAACATATTACTAAAACAGAAGAAATAGAAACACTCATCAATAACTTACAAAGTGAAGGTGCCAGTTCTTTGATATTCCTCGCAATAGGAGGAGAACTCGCAGGTATTATTTCTATTTATGATCCACTTAAACCAGAAGCAAAAGAAACTATCATGAATCTAAGAAGTAGTGGTTTTAAGAATATTATTATGTTGACAGGTGATAGTGAGAATGCTGCAAAGCATATTGCGGAAGAACTTAATATTGATGGCTATTTAGCTGGTGTATTACCAGAAGATAAAGCAAACTATGTCAAAAAATTAAGAGATGAAGGACATAAAGTTGTTATGGTAGGGGATGGTGTTAATGATACCCCAGCCTTATCTTGTGCGGATGTATCTATTTCCTTACAGGATAGTTCAGATATTGCGAGAGAACTTGCAGATGTCACATTAACATCTTCATCATTAAAAGAAATTGTCGTATTTAAACAATTATCAGCATTATTAATGAAACGTATTAAACGTAACTATACAAGAATAGTTACTTTAAATACTGGATTAATATTATTAGGTATGTTTGGTATTTTACCAGCAAGTACAACATCACTTATTCATAATGGTTCAACATTTGTCTTTGCGATGTCATCTTCTACATCATTATTAGAAAATTGATGTATAGCCCCAAATCGGGGCTTTTTTATTTCTTAGGAAAAGAGCATATGTCAACTCAAGTTTACATGATAGTTGGTGGTGGGGTAACTGACCTTTAGGCCTACATTTGTAGAGGCACTATTCATAGAACTTTAATACGTCGTGAGCAAGAATTCCACCACTTCTAAAATAGGGGGATTGCGGTAAACACGGCGTTTCGTTTTGCCTTTATTATCAGCTTAAAATGCGCATTAAACATCGTAATAAGATGATAGATGATGTGATCTCAAATCGTCTCAGGGAGATGTTTGAGAATCTATCTTAAAACATATAAGCTAGGGATTAGTCGAATATAACGCTTGTAGACACCATTTAGTCTTGACGGTAGTGTAAGGTTACTAGCCAGGCAGTGGTGGTTGAAGCAAGAATTCCTGACTTCTAAGTGAAGCGTTAGTCGGGGGAGTTCGCAATGATATTGTTGTATATCCATTTTTTGACAAAGCTGCAAAGTGTTGGTTAACTTTGTATAAATAAGTCTTATAAGTTGCTTGGAATATAGGAATTTTTCGTTAAAATAGTAAAAATGAGATTGTGACACCACTGGTGTCACAATTCGGAAGGTGGAATATTTGTATGGGTAATGATTTGATGTCGGCAGCTGGATTAATCCATATAATTGAGGAATCTAGACAATATGCATTAAAAAAAGTAAATGAGGAACTTATCAAAATGTATTGAAAGTAGGCGAGTTCTTAAGCAGGGGAATGGAAAACGCTTCGTATGGCGATGCATATATAGATGAGATTTCAAGAGAGATACATGAGATGTATCTGGTGGCATCGGATAATCAGATGTAATCGTAAATACTGCCAATCCCAATCCAGTATGTGCAAGTGGCACGGACTTAGCAACAATATGATAGGGAAGCTGTAGAATCACTTGAATGTATACAAGAAAAAGAGCCTGTCTAATAATAGACAGGCCAGACAAAAAGGAAAATATATTATGAAAAAAACATTCTATAAGTATACTAATAAATTCCTGATATCAATGCAAATGAATACAAAAAAACAAATAAAAAACTTAAATTAAAACCCCTTATAAATATTATTTTATACAAACTAAAAAAGCCTGGCGAGATGAGCATCTCAATAGGCTTTTTTATTTAAGGAATGACTTAAGATTGCTTAAGTTCCTCTATGATTATTGTAGAAAACTCTATACTTAATTTCAATAAAATTCAAAAAACTAGAAAAAATTATAGTTTCAATAAGAGCTTTGTTTCTTTGATTTAATTGTTCAAAGACTTCTTTACTAGGAATATGATTTGATTTAGAAGAATTATGGCTCTTAGAAGTGAGTACAAGATTCCATATATCATCACTATACATAAATGACCAAGGAATCACATGATCCACACTAATATCATCCATATCTAATTCATCACCTGTATAGAAATCAATCGGTTTATTCATATTCTCTAGTAATATGTTTTTATCTAAAGAAAACGGCAGAATCCTCACCTCAAAATAGAAAAGAAAGACGTAAAAAAGAAATAAACACGCATAAGACTCAAGATGGGCATTTTGTCCATCTTTTTTTACGCGATTTTTACATCCGCTCTAATAGAAAGGAGATTCGTAGGGTGGGTATTGCTATCACGTTTACGTGATAGCGTATTCTCAAGTTACGAGGATGTAAATAACGTGTTTAAGAAGATTGAAGAAGTGAGTAAGTTATCAGGAGTCAGTAAGCGTACATTACAATATTATGATGATGAAGGTATATTATCTGTGAAGCGCTCTAAGAATAATTATAGACTCTATGATGATGAGACTATAGAAAGACTATGGGAAATATTATGGTATAAAGAAATGGGATTTGATTTAAAAGGAATCAAACTGATTCTAGAAGGAATGAAGCAGGAAACTGTAATAGAAGAGAAAGTAAATAAAATCAATAATACGATAAGAGTATTAGAGGAACAAAAGAAAGTAATAGAATTTATACAGAGATATTCTATTCCAGCAAAGAGTGAAGAGAATAATAAGACTTATAAAGATCAAATTAAACAAATAAGACAAGAACAAGGTATGTAGGAGGGAAGAACTTATGAAAATTAGTAAAATGATTGATGATGTTAAACATGGTATTGATGAAGCAAGAGTGAAAGTAGTTAAAGCAGTTGATGATGCAGAGTTAGATAGGCGCGCTAAGGAACTAGGAGATGTTGCAGCAGGCAAAGCAAAAGAACTAGGAGATACTGCATCAGAAAAAGCCCATGATGTTGCAGTAAAGATGGATGAAATGAAACGTCAATGGGATTTGAAAAGACTGAAACCAATCTTCTCTGAAGATTTAAATGGTATGCAATATTCACGACTTGTGAGAATTGTAGAAAGAGATAAGAAGTTTGATATAGAAGTATGTAGAGGATCAATTGGATATTGGGCTACCTGTAAGGGTGAGAGATGGGTGAATATCTTTAAAGATTCAGTCAATAAGTTTGGGTTGAATTTCTATCCTTACGAAGAGGTTAATTTCTATTATGTAGATCCTACTGATAAAGATAACTATATTGTGCTAGATGAATATTTTGATCGTTTGAAGCAGGCTCGTGTGAATGAATTACAGAAGATTGCGCAGGATTTAGGTGCAAAAAAATTCAGAGTTACATATATGAGAGAAAAATCTTCACTTATTAAGAAGAAGTGGAATGGAAAAGCAGACGGAAAAGCTAAAGATGGAGATGGTACAGTGTCAGTTGATGTTGATAAACTATCAAAACAATACGATAAAGTAGAGATTGAAGCTGAAAATAGTTTCCCAGGACATGATCCAGCTGAACCTCATGTAAGATATCTGAAGTATGATCAGAATGTTCAAAACTTAATAGATATGCGTATGGATACTAATGGACCTATAAATCATCAGACACTAAGTATCAAATTAAGCAGTACATCAGGTTTAAAAGAAAATGATGCTGCAAAGCTTGATATGATATTGAAAAGTTTGAAGATGGCTGGGAATACAACTGTATTAAGTGAAGTACAAAATGAAGAGAAAAGTATTTTAAAGTATGAAATAGAGTTTTAAGGTAAAGGACCTAGGTTGATTCTAGGTCCTTTACCTATGGTATTTCCATATTCAAAACAACTATTTCTATATGTTATAATATGGTTAATCGGTGGTAGTACTATGAATGCATACTTAAAAATATATAGTTATACTGCTACAGAAAAGCTAATAGCTAGTTATATACTACAGGATTCTGCAATAGCTAATATCAGTATCTTAAAGAAAACAGGTTTAGTGATCTAAAGATGAACCTTGCTCAATCTACTAAAGAAGAAAAACCACAAGAAGTAGAGTGGAGCAGTTTTTGCTTTTATTATGCTTGTTTCATTTATTGATTTTAGAGAAGAAGAAATTTCTATTACATTTATATTGGTTGCAGCTATTTTTATCGGTCAGCAAGTATATGAAGGTATTGCAGTTCAAAACAATATTTCAAATATCGCACATATTGTCGGTGGTATAGTTGGTGCAATAATTGTATATGGGTTAAATGTGAAAGCGAAATATGGACTTTACAGATAGTGATGATTAGTGGAAATGTTAAATAAAGGGAGAGTTTTATGAAGAAAATAATCATACTGCTTCTTTGCTTGGTATTAGTAAGCTGCGGTACAACAAATAAATCAAAAAGTACAACTGAACACACATTAGAAAATAGTTTCTTTGGAGTTAAGAAAAAGGTAAAAGAAAAGTTGATTTATAAAAAAGATAAAAGTATTAATTCTTTTTTGAATAAATATAACGAAATTAATGATCCAGATATTACTAGTGATATGGTAAGTATGAAAAAACTTGAAGGAAAAGATTCGCCTAGTATAGTTGATATATCAAACGAGAAATTAGGAATATGGATACAACGTAAAAACATGTTTGGGAATAAAATGGCTGTTGCTATTCTAAATAATTCCGATAATGTGACTAATGACGATCTCAAAGAACAATTCCAAAAGTATTCAAAGGCATTTGATGATAGTTTAACTAATAAAGAAATAGATGAATATTGGGATAAAATGTTAAAGGGTAAGAATAGAGGAAAAAAGTTAAAAAACATAAAGGTAAAAAGAATTATATTCTATGGTAAAGTGATATATTTAATTCTTGAAGGGAAAATATAATTTGATAAGAATAATAAACAAAAAATCATAAGAAGGACAATGAAATAGGTTGAATCTTGGTAATCTTTTTAAGCACTGATTAAAATGATGTGAACAACTTAATTATGATGTTTTCTTATAAAAGTTGAAAACTGAATTTTTGACAGTATAAAATGGCAAGTACGCAATCCCCTTTTCAGGGGATATTTTTATATACAAAACAACTCTTTCCATATGCTATAATAAGGTTAATCGGAGGTGATCTCATGAACGCATATTTAAGAATTAAAGAATACAATGATAGCTATACTGCAACAGAAAAGCTTATAGCTGAATACATACTAGAAAATGATATTTTACAGGATTCTGCACAGGCACTAGGTGAAAAGACAAATACCTCTGCAGCTGCTATTATCCGTTTCTCAAAGAAAATAGGTTTTAAAGGCTTTAGTGATCTAAAGATGAACTTAGCTCAATCAACTAAAGAAGAAAAACAACAAGAAGTAGATCTCATCTTTGAACCAGAAGATAATATCAGTACACTAGTAGAAAAAGGCTGTAGATTAAATATGAATACAGTCTTAAAAACATACCAGTTAATAAACATAGATACACTAGAAGCATCAATAGACTTACTCAATAATGCTTCTACTATCTATCTCTTTGGTGTAGGTGGTTCATCAGTCATTGGTTTAGATATCTATCAAAAACTCATGCGTATAGGCAAGAAGGTGATCTATAACGCTGATTTACATGTACAGATGACCTTTGCCCAAAGCATGGATCAAAATGATGCAGCTCTTATTATCAGTTACTCAGGTTCTACGACTGGTTTAGTAGATGTTGCTAGAGGGTTACATGAAAAACAAATACCATTTATTTCTATAACACAGATCAACTCTAATCCAATCTCTAAACTAAGTACCTACTCACTTAAAGTACCAAGTGAAGAAAAAGCTTTGCGTATAGGTGCTGTTTCTTCTCGTATCTCTTCATTCGTGATAACTGACTTATTGTACTATGGTGTATTTAAGAAGAACTTTGAAGAACATAAAAAGAATCTCATAGATTCTAAAGACAATGTCTCTATACTCAAAAAGTAGACTCATATTTCACTATGAGTCTTTTATTATAGAAATAACATTTCATTTATAATGAAATATACTTGAAATAATATTTCAACAAGTCTATAATGATATTGGAAGGAGGGAACAAGAATGAACTTAAATAACTTAGATACAGAACAGTCAAATCCTGATTCATTACATATAGATGAAATGTCTACGATAGATATTCTTACTACTATTAATAATGAAGATCAGAAGGTGGCTTTAGCTGTAAGAGACGTCTTACCGCAAATTTCAGATGCTGTTGACTGTATCTATCAACAGATGAGTCAAGGTGGCAGACTGATTTATATTGGTGCTGGTACATCAGGGAGATTAGGTGTACTAGATGCATCAGAATGTCCTCCTACCTATGGTGTTGATCCTCAACTTGTACAAGGATTAATCGCTGGTGGGAACATCGCACTCACAACTGCAATAGAAGGTGCAGAAGATTCTCAGGAACTTGCTGTAGAGGACTTAAAGAACATCCACTTAACAGACAAAGATGTTGTATGTGGTATTGCAGCATCAGGCAGAACACCTTATGTCATTGGCGGACTTCAATATGCGCGCACACTAGGATGCCAGACAGTTTCTATCTGTTGTGTTCACAATGGGGAAATATCAAAATACTCCCACTATCCAATTGAAGTAATTACAGGTGCAGAAGTCGTGACTGGCTCTACAAGAATGAAGTCAGGTACCGCACAAAAACTTATCTTAAATATGCTTTCTACATCTGTAATGATCAAAAGAGGAAAGGTCTATAAAAACCTAATGGTTGATGTACAGCCTACCAATGAAAAACTTAAGATCAGAGCCGCCAACATTGTCTCACAATCTTTAGATTGTTCTGAAGAAGAATCAATCGCACTATTAACTAAATGTCACTACAATGTAAAGATTGCGATTCTATCTGGTTTAACAGGTAAAGATGAAAAAGAATGTGAAGAAGCTCTTCTTAAAAATAATGGAAATATAAGTAAAACTGTAAAAAGTAATCTATAGGAGGATATGAGATGAATAAGTACATTGTAAAAAATCAAAACAATAAACAAAACAAGAATGTCTTTGGTATGACGGATTATGATATTCCTATGTTTGGTTTCAAGAGTGCTTTACTTATTCTTGTTTCTACAATGTTGTCACTTATCATCTGTGTCAATGGATTCACTTATCTCCACATCGACTTCAGACTCCCTAATGCTCAAATTAGTGGTCTTGTATGTGGACTCAGTGTAGCTTATTCCCAGTATTTCATTGAAAGAAAAGAAGGATTATGTAAAAACTTCTATCTTGTAACAGGTCTCTTCTCTTTGATGGCCTTTGTATTAATATTAATGATTAAATAATAGGAGATTAAATTATGTTCGATGCAATTACAAATGTCATTGAGGGTAAATTGGCGGGTCCATTAGAAAAACTCTCTAATCAAAGACATTTACGCGCAATTCGTGATGGTATTATTGCGACATTACCAATCATCATCGTCAGTTCATTATTAATGGTTGTTGCTTTTTCTTACAACCAGATGCCTGCAGACTGGGCACTCGCAAAATTCATTAAAGCAAATGCAGTCGCAATTCTTTTACCTTATAGAATGTCAATGTATATCATGACACTCTATGCTGTATTTGGTATTGGTTACTCTTTAGCTAAATCATATGATTTAGATGGTTTAAGTGGTGCAATCATGGCAGAACTTACATTCCTGCTTACAGTTGTACCAGCATCTATTCCAGATGTCACAGACTCAATCGCAGCTCTTGCTACTAAGAATGCTGAATTAAATGCATTCTTACAGCAGTTGCCATCTCGTTATGTTATTCCTGCAGAACACTTAGGTTCAGCAGGTATGTTTATTGGTATTATTTCTGCCTTTATTGGTGTAGAAGTATATCGTTTTACACAGGTGAAAGGATTAAAGATCACTATGCCTGCAGCTGTTCCACCTGCAGTCGCAAGATCATTTGAATCATTGACACCTACTATTATCATTATCTTAGGTATTTCTACACTCACTATGTGGTTAGGTGTAGATGTTCACAGCATTGTAGGTAACTTAATTAAACCTTTAGTTAATGCGACTGATACATTACCTTCTACATTACTCATTATTTTCTTAATCATGTTCTTCTGGTCATTTGGTATTCATGGTGACTCTATTGTTAGCTCACTTGCTAGACCAATCTGGTTAATTCTATTAGATCAGAATACTGCAGCAGTTGCAGCAGGTAAGACTGCAACTCATATTGGTGTAGAACCATTTTTACAGTGGTTTGTCCATATTGGTGGTTCTGGTGCTACTTTAGGACTTGCGATTCTATTCTGTTTTGCAGCTAAGAGTAAATATGGTAAAACACTTGGTAGAACAACTATCCTTCCTTCGTTGTTCAATATCAACGAACCAATGATCTTTGGTGCACCAATCGTATTAAACCCAATGTTGTTAATTCCATTTATCTTAGTCCCATTAGTTCTTGCAACTATTGCTTGGATTGCAACAGCTATGCATTTAGTAAACTGTGCAGTCACTATTGCCCCTTGGACACTTCCTGGCCCAATTGGTGCATATCTTGCATGTGGTGGTGACTGGAGAGCAGCAGTATTAAGTATTGTACTAATTATACTTTCAGTTATTATGTATTATCCATTCTTTAAGATGTATGATAACGAATTATTAGAAGAAGAAAAGGCAAACGAAGCATCTGAAAATTAAGAGGTAACAGAAATGTTGTATATAGGTATAGATGGCGGAGGTACAAAAACAAAGATGGTTCTTTTTGATGAGAACGGATTTCGTTTAAAAGAATTAATCCTTCCTACAGTACATGTTTTAACTCAGCCACAAGATCAATCTATTGAAATATTAAGAGATGGTGTCAATCAGCTAGATCCTGATCATACTGCCATTATTGGTGCAGGACTTGCAGGATATGGCCAACAGAAAGAACTAAGAGACAAAATAGAATATATATGTAAAGAAGCATTTGGAAATCGACCTTTTGTCGTAGAAAGTGATGTAAGAATTGCGATAGAAGGTGCGTTAGATGGGCATGATGGTATTGTGGTCATTGCAGGAACAGGCAGTATTGCCTTATCACTTAAGAATAATAAGCTCACACGTTGTGGAGGCTGGGGTTATCAATTAGGAGATGAAGGCAGTGCTTATTGGATTGCGAAGAAGATGTTTAATACATTCTGTAAAGAAATAGATGGCAGACTAGAAAAGACAGCTCTTTATGATCTTGTTATGGAAGAATGTCATCTAGATATAGACTATGATATTATCACATTTATGAATCATCTTGATCGTACATCTATTGCATCCTATGCTTATATCAATGGATTAGCTGCCAATCAGGGAGATCCTTATGCGATAGAAATATATAAACAGGCAGCATTAGAAATTCGTTCACTTATAAAAACACTCTTAAAAGAACATGATTCAACACCTCGTATTTCTTATATTGGAGGCGTATTTGATCATGCTTCTCACTATATTCTACCTATTTTGAATGAAACAGTAGATTATCTTATTTCACCTATCCATACACCGGAATATGGTGCTTACAAGCTTGCGAAGAAACTAGGGTGAAAACCTTAGTTTTTTTAATAAAGGAGGAAAGTGTGAAACAAAAATCAATCAAAACGTATAAAAAAAGTCGAACTTAAAAACA
>ENA-ORTB01003460-ORTB01003460.1-human-gut-metagenome-genome-assembly--contig:-NODE-3460-length-12320-cov-4.504851_pt1 | contig 12320 bp, 9 predicted proteins | sample MGYA00241905_ERZ509174 | MGnify/ENA primary metagenome ERZ509174 (study PRJEB26280, sample SAMEA2338851) | human gut metagenome | biome: human gut; feature: human-associated habitat; material: faeces...
CTTTGTGTTTTGTACAACTGAGTCAAAATCAATACCTTTTCATGCCGGCCTTTTCTTAGAAGACGACTTCTCGTAGCGACGAAAATCACAAATATAGATGATTTGATTCTCGGACTTCGTCTGTTTATTCACCCCGGCAAATTCCAATTTTTAATAGTAGAATTCCCATAAGGATGTTATAATACAAATGATATCTTTTAAGAAGGGACGGTGATATAATGGGTATCTTTTTAAACAGTACTGCACCATTTGAAGCATATAAGATAACAGCCCTGGATAAATACTTTGTAGATAAAACGATGTTAATAGAAGAATTGATTCCATCAATAGGAAGAGAACAAAGATTTTTGTGTATCACAAGACCCCGTCGATTCGGAAAGACCGTAATGGCAAATATGGTAGCGTCATATTTTGGCAAGGCAATAGATAGTAGTTTTGTATTTGAACATCTTGCGATAGCAAAAAGCCCGGTATATGAAGAATATATAAATAAATATGATGTTATCTATATTGATTTCAGCAGGCTTCCAGAGAATTGCCAAACTTATGAAGAATATATTAATAGAATCAAAACAGGAATAAAAGAAGATTTGCTTGAAGAATTTCCCAAATTAGAATTGAAAGAAGAAATGTCACTTTGGGATATCCTGGCAAAAATTTTTCAAAAAACAAATCGTAAATTTATGTTTATAATGGATGAATGGGATGCAGTATTTCATATGCCATTTATTTCCCAAAAAGAAAGACAAGAATACCTGCTTTTTCTTAAAAACTTACTGAAAGATCAGGTATATGTAGAACTTGCTTATATGACCGGAATACTTCCAATAGCCAAATACTCTGCCGCTTCAGAGTTAAATATGTTTGTGGAATATAACATGGCAACAAGAGAACAGTTTAGCTCTTATTTTGGATTTTCAGAAGAGGAGGTAGATAAACTGTTTCAAATTTATAGTGAAACCACAATTCGACCACGAATTACAAGACATGATTTAAAAATCTGGTATGATGGATATTGTACGGCATCGGGTGAACAGCTTTATAATCCCCGTTCAATTATCTGTGCTTTATCAGATAACCAGCTAGGCAGTTACTGGACAGGTTCTGGTCCCTATGATGAAATATTTTATTATATCAAAGGGAATATTGATGAAGTCAGAGAAGACTTTATTCTTATGATTTCCGGCGAACATATAGAGGCGAAAGTACAAGAGTATGCGGCCACCGCAGAAGAATTAACAACAAAAAACCAGATATACTCTGCAATGGTCATATACGGGTTACTTACTTATGAAGATGGAGAAGTCTTTATTCCAAACAGAGAGCTGATGTACAAATATAATGAACTCCTTTTAACAAATGAAAGTTTGGGATATGTATATCGATTAGCAAAAGAATCTGAAAGAATGCTAAAGGCAACACTAGCTGGAGATACACAAACAATGGCAGAAATTTTGGAGTATGCTCATAATACAGAATCTCCTATTCTATCTTATAACAATGAAATAGAATTATCTGCCATAGTTAATCTTGTATATCTGGCAGCAAGAGACAAATACCGTGTTGAGAGAGAAGATAAAGCGGGAAAAGGATATGTAGATTTTATCTTTTATCCGGAGAAAAAGAACATTTCTGCAATTATACTAGAATTAAAAGTAGATGCATCCCCAGAAGAAGCAATCCAGCAAATCAAAGATAAACAGTATATTTTACGTTTTAAAGGAAAATTAGCAGAAAAAGCAAAGTATACAGGAGAAATACTACTTGTAGGCATAAACTATAATAAAGAAACAAAAATGCATAGCTGCAAGATAGAAAAGATAAATAGGAATTTGCCGCAGGCAAAGGAGACGCCCTCTGGAAGATAAATAAAGCATATTTGTGACTTTAGTCGCTGCAGGTTGAATGCTCGCTTTAAGCGCTCGCATCCAACCTTTGCTCCGAGGCCACAAATATGCTTTATTTATCTTCCAGAGGGCTGTGTTTTGGCTGGGGAGGAAAATTCTATTTATTGCTGGAGGGATTTGGGGAATCATCAGATGGTTATGGCTTTCCATGAAATAGTAGTTCCATCTCCAACCAAAGTACAGCCCCCTCCTCTGCTTTCGCAAAGGAGGGGGCTGTACGTTTTGCCTCTCTCTACTGGTTCTTGGTTTTTTAAGGCATATCTTTATCTCTTGTATACTACCACAGGGAACTCCCGTTGAAGTAGCTGGGTTAGAAGATTACTCTTCTGTCAGCTTAAATCCGGCAATTCTAGCAAGCTCGCGGATAGAATCTCTGGATACCTTCTTACCTCTGTATTCAATGAGGTCTTCACACTGTCCTGTAAAGATATCACTAGGGTTATACTTCTTAATGATGATCTTATCTTCTTCTGTGAAGATTTCTAAAGGCTCTCTCTCACCAATATCGAAACTTTTACGAAGTTCCATAGGTAATGTAATTCTTCCTAATGAATCAAGCTTTCTAACTATTCCTGTACTCTGCATAACGTACTCCTCTCTGGTGCTATAATATTCTCTCTTATGATGTGCACCCGTGCAATGTCCTCTGGGTTGATTGTAGTATATCATAAAGCAGCTAGTCTGTCAACCAAAAAATAGATAATCTTTTTTAAAATGTTAAATGTTTTAGAAACTGTTGTTTTGAAATTGTTATGACAGTTTGCCGTTTTATTTTCATTCTAGTATAAATATGGAAAGTTTTGTGCTTTCTGCTATAAAAAATTGTTATTTGATTCGGGTTGTCTCATTATCTCCCGTGTAAAATAGCAACTTTTTACTTTAATTTGAGTAAGTACTGTCCATAGTTGGTCATCTTGAGGCTCTCGCCAATCTCATGAACCTTATCTAAAGATACGAATCCTTCTTTCCATGCAAGTTCTTCTAAGCAGCCTACATAGCATCCTGACTTCTGAAGTGCCTTAACAATCTCGGCTGCCTCTAACATACTGTCTGCTGTTCCGGCATCCATCCATGTAAGTCCTCTGTCAAATGGAATTACCTTTAACTGGCCTCTGCTTAAATACTCTAAGTTAACATCTGTAATCTCGTACTCACCTCTTGCGGATGGTTTAAGATTCTTAGCAATGTCAATTACCTGATTATCATAGAAGTATAATCCTGGTACGATGTAATTAGACTTTGGATTCTTTGGCTTCTCTTCGATGGATACAGCCTGTCCGTTCTCATCAAATTCTACAACACCAAATGGTCTTGGGTCATCTACATAATAACCAAATACCTTTGCGCCGTGGTCATCCTTGATGGCTTCTTTCATGATCTCATCAAGATTATGGCACTGGAAAATGTTATCTCCTAATACGAGGCATACAGAATCATCTCCAATGAAGTCTTCTCCGATGATAAGTGCATCTGCGATTCCCCGCGCAACTTTCTGTACTGCAAACTCGATATGAAGTCCTAATTCACTTCCATCTCCGAGAAGGTTCTGGAACTCTCTTTCTTCCCCTGGTGGAATAATTACAAGAATATCCCTGATTCCTGCCTGAAGTAAAGTGGCAATTGGATAATAAATTAATGGTTTGTCATATACTGGTAATAACGGTTTACAAACTGGCTTTGTCATAGGGTACAGTCTCGTACCTCTTCCAGCCGCTAATACTATTCCTTTCATAAAAATAAGTCCTCCTTAGTAACTTTGAATCCCTATGTTACTCATAATGTCTCAACTATGCTGTCAACATTCTTACATGATGCTGTCTTTAGATTCATGCTTATTAATGCTTTTATTTTAACAAACTACCATGATTCCAATATTTTATATTATTTCCCATGAGCTGTCAAACTTTTTTTGCAATTTAGTTAAATATTTATATAGTTTGTCTTTATTTTCCTGCAAATGCGCTCTGTACTGCAGCCATCGACAGTATTTAGGAACGTTTCGCGGAATTCCTTAAGGTCTGCCTGTTCATTTGCCGATACAATATTCTGAAGCATGGCAGCAGATTCCTCGCATAATGCCTCAAAATCCGTGACAACGGGACCTGGTGTAAACTGCGAATAATCAAAGTAAAAGTCTCTGCTGTCCATGTATTCTTTCTCATCAAATGCGTAGAAAAGCATTGGTAATTCAAGGATTGCTGCCTCAAATACGCTGGAACTGTAGTCTGTGATAAGAAGGTTGCTGATCAGCATGAGGTCATTGATATGTTCTTCCCCGCTCAAATCAAGTACTCTGTCCTGCCATTGTGCATCCACAGTAAACTTTTGCTTTACAAATGGATGATTCTTTAAAATAAGTACCGTGTCTTCTGGCTGCCTTTCCATAAAGTGATTCACATCAAATGCTTCCAATGGATAATATGCATCTTTATTCCCATCTCCGCGGAATGTCGGTGCAAACAAGATTACCCTGTTCTCCTTTAATATAGGATATTTCCCGTAGAGTTCCTCGCGCTTTTTCTCCTCATAATCCCAGTCAAAAAGCAGATCTGTACGCGGTACTCCCAGCGCCTGTACCTTACTTCCTGAAATGCCAAATGCTTCTGCATAAATATCTCTCACCGTATCGCTGCTGACTGGTACGAGGTCATAATTCCTGTGATTCATCGATGTCTGAGGCGCACCGCCCTGTTTACCCATACGGGTAAGGCCAAACGTCTTAAAAGCTCCGCAGGCATGCCACAACTGCACAATCTTTGTCTCGCTGCGTTTCTGAATGCTATGAAGCTGCGGATAGAAATCTTCTAAAATGATAACTGCAGATGTAGCGCATTTGAACGCACAATCCCGAAGTTCCTTCTTACGAAGCTGATCAACTGTCTTTGTATTGATAAATGTCGTAATCTCTACCTCGGGTTCATTCTCCTCAAACCACCTCTTCACAAGCATAAGATTCCCATTCTTCTCTGGCTCTCTCTCTGAAAGGAAAAGAATCTGATTCGGATTTACCTTATTCTTCGCTATATATTTGCGGTATCTGGCTGCAAAATAGTCAGTATTTTGCTGACGGGCACTATAATTATAACCACTAATTCTATATACGGTATCATTCGCCCGCTTCGCTGCCTTTATAAAATTCTTGTCTTCCTTAAAATAATCTCTGACCAGTAAAAATGGCAGTCCAAGAGAGCAAAGTCCAAACTTGAACAGATTCCTCTTGCGGACAATCTCCGCTCTGGCAAATAGTTCCTTTTGCACTGGAAATGGCTGGTCATCTAAGCAAATCTCTTCCGCTCCACACCAAAGCGTAAAAATAACATTCACCTTATGGCGTGGCGGACTGTAAAATACATATGGCAGCAATATCTCTGCATCTGCGCGAATCTGGTCACCAACTTCTCCTTCTTCTATTACTACTTCCATCGGAAAACGACGTTCTACCTGTCTCTGGGTAAATACAGCCTGCACGCGGATGCGCTTTCCCTGCATCTCGTCCGGCATCTTTGCGCGAAATCCAAGCTTCATCGTCTTCTGTGTTATATTAACTGTAATTCTGTAATTAATCTTTCTCATAATTCTTTGTCCATTATTTTAAATTATCACAACTTATTTGTTCATTAGCTTAAAGTGTGTTTGAAAAATCATTCCTACAACCTGCACGCCTCAATTTACAGATTATTTTTCCAAAGTTCCCTGCATATAGTTGTCCATCCAGCTTAAATCAATCTTTTTCTCCCACTGCCTTCTTGCGATATCCTGCTTCAGTGTGAGCGCCAGATTCTGTGACTTCTTCGCAGACTGACCCTGGCTCACTGTATCTGCAGCACTTCCTGCAAGTGCTGTACTTCCACTCTGGCTACCTGCTTTCTTATTACTCGCATCTGTGTTCACCACAATAACCTGGCTATTCTGGCTCACTGGCGAAAGTACAGAACTTCCCGCATTAGAAGTGCCTGCCAATGCGGTTCCTTTACCTGCTCCGATTGTATCTAAAAGGCTCTTACCAGTTGACATCTTAAGAATAGATACTACCTTTTTCATAGAAACATCTGCCTTCTCTTCCTGGAGTACTTCTGGAAGATCTCCCTTTACTTTCATGTAGGAAACATCGGCAAAATCTTCTGCCATATCTTCTTCTGTATAATCCTTAATCGCCTGTTTCTCCTGAAGCGCAGACTTACTCTCCTTATCATAGGACATAATCCAGAATGGACCGCCTGCACTGGCACCTTTTGACTGTGCGATTACATCTGACAGTCTGTACTTGTAAGCGGAACGCACCCTGCTTCCGACATCGGCTACTGTTACGCAATCGTTCTTATCAATTGCTACCAGTACCATAAAATGCCCGCCTCGGGTAAAATATCCAGGCCCCATAAGGCACACTACTGGCTTGCCTTCTTTTAATGCCTTTTTAATCGCATTATAATCGGTTCCTGCTCCCTGACACTTCAGTCCATAAGCCGCTGCCATCGCAGGAATCATCTCATGTGCCGAACCTGCTCTTGAGTAAAAGCCATGCTGATAGCCCCAGATGGCTGTATCCAATGGAGTTACCCACTTACCTGTAAGAGATGTGATTACTACTGCCATGGAAGTCGGACCACATCCAGCCTTAGCGATACAGTAGCCATTCTGATTCCAGGCACTATCTGTCTGATTAAAATATACATATCCCGCAATGTATTCCTTATTATTCTTCATAGCCAGACGGGTATCATTATAAATCTTCGGGATAAATGTACTCGTTTTATCGCTTCCGTCCGGTGCGTCTTCCTCTGCTAACTGATTCGTAATCTTCTTAATCGCCTTTGTACGAATCTCTGCATCTTCTCTTGAGGAAATGTCCTTCTTCGCCTTCTTCTGAGTTGTTCCTTCTTCGTTACTATGAGAGGAATTTCCGGATGTATCTTCTGCCTGATCTGTATTACCAGATGTACCAGACGTATTCCTCTTCGTACTTTCTGTTGTATGTTCTGTCTGCGAATGCTCTTTATTACCGCTGCTTGTATCCCTTTCGGAAGAAGTCTGGCTCTCCTGACTTTCCGTTGCTGTCGTACTCTCTTCTTTCTTCTCTGTTGTCACTTCTGTCGTGCTCTCGCCTTCTTCAGAATTATCTCCTGCTATCTTGCTCTGCACAGCCTTCTCCTCTGCTGCATAAACACTTACAGGTTCTACCCCTGACTGAAAAAAGCATTCCGGACCTGTAAATGTCATGACTGCACTTAACCCCACTGCCAGTACTGCCCGTCCAAAGTTGTTCATTAATCCTAAACCTTCTTTCTTTTTGATGTAGATTTTTTCGTGACTTACTGATATAATAAATCAAATAACATATTTTTACAATAGTCTTTTGCATAGTTTTGCATATTTAAGAATTACTTCTGCATGATAGTAATTCCAGCCGCATTCTACTTATATTTTATTTGTATTTACTTGATACAAAGATTTTATAGATATTGAGACAATATTACATTTCAACTTGAAATGTAATTGGATAGCTGAATATTGACCACATATTATTAAAGATTATTTTCCATTTTATTCTGTTTGAAGGAGGAGCATTTATAATGGATAAAAAGTTTAATTTTCAGGAATTACAGGCGATTGTTGCCACACTTCGCGGAGAGAATGGCTGTCCGTGGGATAAGTCACAGACGCATGAATCTCTTAAGTTATATACATTAGAGGAAGCCTACGAGGTGAATCAGGCAGTAACTGACCTCACTAAGACTGGCGACTGCGCTAATTTAAAAGAAGAACTTGGTGACCTTTTATTTCAGGTACTTTTGCAGTCCCAGGTTGCTGAAGATAATGGCGAATTTGCTATCGAAGATGTTATCGATGGCATCGCCCGCAAGATGATCCACCGTCACCCTCATGTATTTGCTGGCCGCCATTATGATAGTGTAGAACAGCAACAGGCCGACTGGGAGAAGTTAAAATCTCAAGAAGAAGGACATAAACAGACCTCTTTAAAAGAAGAGATTGCCCTTGTTCCAGAAAGTTTCCCTGCCCTCATCCGCGGCCAGAAGATTGCGAAAAAGGCTGCCGCCGCCGGACTGTTTTCCACGGAGGATGAAGATGTCTTTAAAGACCTGCTAACTTCTGTTGTGAATTTACAGCTCGGCACCGCTGGGGAAGATCCAGAGAAAAAATTCAGCAGTGATGAGGAATTGTCAGAGAAGCTGGGGGAAGTTCTCTTTGCATTATGTCGGTTCTGTGCGAAGTATAAGGTTTCAGGGGAAATGGCATTGCTGAAGAAGCTGGAGGAATTCTGATTGCCGCAGGCAGGGGGAAACGCTCCTAACGGGAGAAGATACCCTTTTTGAATGGCTCCAAAGTCATTTTCGCTCATACGAAGAATAATGCCTGCCCCGAGAAGATACCCTTTTTGAGTGGCTCCAAAGCCAGAAAAAAGCAGCTTAATTCATTAGCATTAGAAGGTGTTTAAATGCTAATGAATTAAGCTGCTTCTCCTGTCAGAGACACTCAAAAAATCTCATCTACTAAAATCGTGCAAAACTGGCTGTAATAATAGAGAAACTTATACATATCCTTTTCTCCCATTCGCTCTTTTACCCTCTCTAAGAGCTTACAGCATTTTTCAAATTCCTCGATGATAAGTTCTTTTCCAGTCTGGGTGAACTGTACCTTGACGTAGCGGTGATCTTCTTCGCTGCTTTTCATTTCCAGATATCCTTTACGCTCTAAATTATGGAGCATTCGGGATACAGCTGGCCTTGACAGCTTCATCGCATCCCCAATATCTGACGGAATGACAAATTCCTTTGCCAGTAACAGGTGGCGCAGGGTGAGTAACATTGTCAGTTCTCCTGATGGAATGTTACACATTTGCTGAAACTGTACATTGGCCTTTCGCATTTGGATGATTAGTTGCTGGTAGTCCTCTAAAGTCACTTTTTGTTCTGCTGACGGCTCGCCTTCTGGCCAGTCAGAACTCCCTGTGTCTTTCGCTTTCATATTTTTGTTATTTTCCTCCCAAAAATAGCTTTATTTTAAAATTCTCTTTACTATTCCACGATAATTCTATCCTTCATTGGAACATATTCCTTATCCATAGCCACACTCTGGTATGCTGGACGGATAATCTTATCGCAGTTCATTAACTCTTCTAAACGGTGTGCGCTCCAGCCGACCATACGTGCCACGGCAAACATCGGGGTGAATAACTGGTCTGGCAGCCCTAAGATCCTATACATGAATCCGCTGTAAAAGTCGATATTGGCACTTACACCTTTATAGATACGGCGTTTTTCCTGAATGGTTTCGACGGCGAGTTTTTCTACTCTGTCATAGAACTCAAATTCTTCATCGTAACCTTTTTCCCTCGCGAGTTTGTCAAGGAATCCCTTGAAGATTCTCGCTCTTGGGTCAGAGATAGAATAAACGGCATGTCCCATTCCATAAATTAATCCGCTGTGATCAAAGGCTTCCTTATTGAGAAGCTTCAGCAAGTAATTTTTAATCTCGTCTTCGTCTTTCCAATCCTTCACTTCCTGCTTCATCTCATCAAACATATGAACAACTTTGATATTTGCTCCACCGTGTTTTGGCCCTTTGAGTGAGCCAAGAGATGCTGCCATAGCGGAGTAAGTATCTGTTCCAGAGGAAGTTACTACATGATTGGTAAATGTCGAGTTGTTACCACCGCCGTGATCCATGTGAAGTACGAGGGCAATATCTAAAACTCTTGCTTCAAGTGGTGTATACTTTTTATTTGGGCGGAGCATACGCAAAATATTCTCCGCCGTGGAAAGTTCCTGCTTCGGAGAATGAATGTAAAAACTCTTGCCTTCTACATAATGATTATATGCCTGATAACCATAAACTGCGAGTAACGGCACAGTACTTGTAAGCTGTAAGCACTGGCGCAGTACGTTCGGTATGGAAATGTCATCTGCCATATCGTCATAACCGTATAATGTCAGTACGCCTCGCTGCAGTGTATTCATCATATCCTTACCTGGTGCTTTCATAATAACGTCTCGCACAAAGTTCGTCGGCAATGTACGATAACTTCCAAGAAGATTCTGGAATTCCTGTAATTCCTGCTTCTGTGGCAAACGTCCAAAAATAAGCAGATAGGCCACTTCTTCATAGCCAAATCTCTGCTCTGCTACAAATCCGTCTACTAAATCGTGAATGTCGTAGCCGCGATAGCGCAGCTCTCCATCGCAGGGAACCATCTTTCCATCAACTTCTTTGGAAGAGGTGATGGTGGAAATATCCGTAAGTCCTGCCAGCACGCCTTTACCGTTCACATCACGGAGACCTCGCAGTACATGGTACTGGTCATACAGGCCTGAAGGAATCTGTCCGTGTTCCATAGAAAGTGCAGCCAGATCCTGCAGTTCCTGTGTCATCATTGAGTATTCATTCATTCTATCACCTATTCTTTCCTGGTTAACAATGTTAGTTAGCTTTGTTAATTATTATATAGAAAAAAATTTGTTTTGTCAAATTCATCACAGATGAAGTATACTAGAGCGTGTTTGAAAAATACTTTCCCCATAAATTGGAACATACATATTACTGGAGTGATTTCTCAAACACTCTTTATTTAACTACAATTTATTCTGACAAGATTTTACCCTGTTTATAAGTAGTTTACGCAAAAACCGTGTCTCTTACCACCAAAATTTTATGTAATGTGTACAAGTTTTTTCTGTTTTAAAATATTTGACTGTGCTATACTATAAATAACTGTATATACGCTGAAGAATATATGCACTAAAACGTATATATATTACATATTATAATCGGGGATAGTATGCACTTTTCCCGATTTTAATGCAACTTATAATTATTTAAATAAAAATATTTTTTAGAAAGGAGCGTATCATTTATGCAAATACAACGTCTCGTAGATCTGGAGGACTACGAATTTGATACATTGCTCGTCACATACAATCATAAAAATCGTCTGAGTATCGAGCTTGGAAAAGTTAGCGAGATTTTTGAAAGTCTTCAGGCCGATGGTCTCGTCGGAGGAAGCAAGGTATACGGTCTCCGAGGAAAGGATTTTTCTTATCAGGGACAGCCTTATTATAACCTGATTTTCATTGGTATTCCTGAGAAGGCAACTCCGAGAAGATTTCAGTTACAGTTCGGTCAGGCTATGAAGGAAGCAAAGCGTTTCCACGGAAAGAACCTTCTTATGACCGCAATCGGAGAAGATGTTTCCTACTGGTTAAGTTCTGCTATGAAGGGACTTCTCCTCGCAGATTACTCTTTTGACAAATACATTTCTGATAAGCCAGAATCTCCAGAGCTGCATCTTGGAATTCTGACAGGAATTGATTCTGCATCCTTTAAAAAGGAAGAGCAGTACACAAGAATGATGGCAAAAGCCGTTACAACAGCTCGTGACCTGGTAAATGAACCAGCGAACGTGATGACTCCTGTAGCTCTCGCAGCTAAGGCAAAGGAAATCTGCGAAAAGAACAATATCAAATGCACAATTCTTGAAAAGCAGGATTGCGAAGCACTCGGCATGAATTCCTACCTGGCAGTTGCCCGTGGTTCTAAACAGTCCGCTAAGTTTATCGTTATGGAATATAACGGCCGTGTTACAGACGATGAAAAGATTGCTTTAATTGGAAAAGGTCTTTGCTTTGACTCCGGCGGATATAATTTAAAGCCTGGCAATGCCATGAAAGGCATGCATGGTGACATGGGCGGCGCAGCCGCAGTTATCGCTGCTATGGGTGCAATCGCAGAGGCGAAACTTGGCATTAACGTAACCGCAGTTATTCCTGCCTGTGAAAATATGATTTCCGGCAAGGCAATGAAACCGGGCGATATCGTTAAGTCTATGAATGGCAAATACATCGAAGTTGTTAACACTGATGCTGAAGGCCGTATGGCACTTATTGATGCCATTACTTACGCAATCCGTGAATGTGGAGCTACAACATTAATTGACGTAGCAACTTTAACTGGAGCCTGTGTTGTTGCCCTCGGTGACCGCTACACTGGTGCTTTCAGTAACAGCGACGAACTTATGTCCAAGATTGTCCAGGCATCCATCCTTGCAGGAGAAAATATCTGGAGACTCCCAATGGGCGATGAAGAATATGATAATCTGAACGCATCTACTGTAGCAGATATCGCTAACTGTGGTAAAAAATGTGGTGCAACTGCCGCTGCAAGATTCTTAGGTGAATTCGTTGAGAAAAAACCTTGGGTACATCTTGATATTGCTGGAACATCGGAATCTGATGAAGATACTGAGATTTACTCTAAGGGTGGAACTGGTGCAGCAACAATGTTGCTGTATGAAGTAGTGAAATTGATGGAAAAACCATATAAGAGTTATTAAATCCTGATTTGCACAGCAAAGGAGACGCTTCCAAAGAGAGCCGATACCCTATATTTGTGACTTTAGTC
>ENA-ORTB01003461-ORTB01003461.1-human-gut-metagenome-genome-assembly--contig:-NODE-3461-length-12318-cov-18.281905_pt1 | contig 12318 bp, 14 predicted proteins | sample MGYA00241905_ERZ509174 | MGnify/ENA primary metagenome ERZ509174 (study PRJEB26280, sample SAMEA2338851) | human gut metagenome | biome: human gut; feature: human-associated habitat; material: faeces...
AATAGCTTTTAGATTTGTTGAAATGTTCATAATGATGCCTCCAATGATGTAATTAATTTTGTGTAGTCCTATCTAATACTATATTCTACCACAAACTTCATATCAAGTCAACATCCTTAAAGAACTTTGCCATAAAGCAACAAAAACACTCTTTATGAGTGTTTTTGTTAGCATACTATATATTTTCCGCAATAAGTTTAGCCATTTCCTTACAGCCAACCTTTTTCATACCGTCTGACATAATATCGGTTGTTCTGTAATTTTGGTCAAGTACCTTATCTACTGCGTCATTTATTGCCTTTGCCTCTTCTACAAGACCGAATGACATTTCAAGCATCATAGCGGCTGAAACAATGGTTGCAATAGGGTTTGCAATATCCATACCTGCAATATCAGGAGCACTGCCGTGAATCGGTTCGTACATACCGCACTTTGTTGCGCCAAGTGACGCTGACGGCAACATACCGATTGAACCTGCAATAGCACTTGAAAGGTCTGAAAGAATATCTCCGAATATATTTGATGTAACAATTACGTCAAATTGTGCCGGATTAATTGCAAGCTGCATAGCGGCATTATCAACATACATATGAGCAAGCTCAACTTCGGGATAGTCTGCCGAAAGCTCAATCATAGTCTTTCTCCAAAGTCTTGAAGAATCAAGAACGTTAGCCTTATCAACGCTTGTAACTTTCTTTCTTCTCTTCATGGCGATGTCAAAGCCACGGATAGCAATTCTTCTTATCTCGTTCTCGTTATATGTAAGAGTATCAACGGCAGTTTCAACGCCGTCAACGTTCTCTGTCTTTCTCGCACCAAAATACAGACCGCCTGTAAGCTCTCTCATTATCATCATGTCAAAGCCGTCGCCGATTATATCGTCCTTAAGGGGGCAAGCTTCTCTAAGCTCAGGATAAAGATTTGCAGGACGCAGGTTAGCGAACAGACCAAGCTCTTTTCTAATTTTCAGAAGTCCGGCTTCAGGTCTGAGGTTCGGAGCAAGCTTATACCATGGTGAAGTGGAAGTATTTCCGCCGATAGAGCCAAGCAGAACTGCGTCTGAGTTCTTTGCTATCTCGACAGCCTCGTCTGTAAGCGGAACGCCATATTTATCTATAGAACAGCCGCCCATAAGGATATCAGTATAAACAAACTTATGACCGAACTTTTCAGCAACCTTGTCGAGGACCTTCTGTGCTTCTGTTACTATTTCAGGGCCTATCCCGTCGCCCTTTATAACTGTTATTTTCTTTTCCATGTTATTTTTCCTCCTCAGAATTTAAAGTCGAAACGCTTATCTCGCAGGAATAACTCTGCTTTTCGGCTGTCATGAACAAAATGCCTGTATAGACCGAACACTCGCCGTCAATAAGCTTCTTTTTGCAATAGTCGTCAGCAGCCATGCCCTTGAGCTGATACTGCATATAAGTGTCCGCCGTATCAGTGCCGTCAAAGCTCACCTGACTATAGTCTATCTCCTCACCGTCCATATAATATGACCAGTAATAAGACAAGCCGTCAGAGCCTTTGACCTTTATGCTGTTGGGCGAAACCGTGCTGTCTATGCTTGCTTCGTCTATATTCGCCCAAAGTCCGTTGAAAGTGGAAAATCCAGCACCATTTATCTCAGGCTTATTGCAGGCAAAGGTCTTTGTTGTAACGCCTTTTTTATCGGTCTTTTCGTCCTTTTCCACAAGCACTATACTGCTGTTTGAAGCAGTTCCCCTTGCAAAACTGCCGCCAAGCTTTCTGTTTATCTCTGCAGAGCTTAGGGTCAGGTCTATCTTGCTACCGTCCACCATTACCATAAAAGGCAGAAAATCCTTGCTGCTGTATTCAAATTTATTACTGCTCTCCTCTTTTTTCGAGCAGCCTGCGCTGCACACCAGCATTACCCCTGCTGCAAGTGCCGCAAATAGCTTTTTAGCTTTCATAACTTCACCCCTTCATAGAAACAGTTCAAGGGCGACCCCTTTTGAGAGATCCCCCTTAAAGCTTCAAAATATCTTATTTAAGTGAGTTAAGAAGACCATTGCTGTTGATGATATTGATAAGAAACTCAGGGAACGACTGACCCTGATAGGTCTCATTCTTGGTCTTGTTTGTGATAACGCCACTGTCGAAATCTATCTCCACCTCGTCGCCGTTATCTATCTTCTCAGCAGCTTCCTCGCACTCGATGATAGGAAGTCCGATATTTATAGCGTTTCTGTAGAATATTCTTGCGAATGTCTTTGCTATAACGCAGGATATCCCGCTCGCCTTGATAGCAGCAGGCGCATGCTCTCTTGATGAACCGCAGCCGAAGTTTGCACCGCCGACCATAATGTCGCCGTCTTTAACTTTATTTACAAATTCTTTATCTATATCTTCCATACAGCTCTTTGCGAGCTCTGCAGGATCTGATGAATTCAGGTATCTTGCAGGGATGATTACATCTGTATCTACGTTGTCACCATATTTAAAAACTTTACCATGTGCAGCTTTCATTTTTTCTCTCCATTTCTATGGACAATTCTTAGTCCATTACTTCGTCAGGTCCTGAAATCTTGCCGGTGATTGCACTTGCAGCAGCAACTGCAGGGCTTGCAAGATATACTTCAGACTCTACATGACCCATACGTCCTACAAAGTTACGATTTGTTGTAGAAATACAACGCTCGCCCTCTGCAAGAACTCCCATATATCCACCAAGACATGGACCGCAGGTTGGTGTGCTGACAATTGCTCCTGCCTCAATAAATGTACGGATCAGACCTTCTGTCATCGCGTCCAGATAAATCTGCTGTGTTGCAGGAATTACGATCACACGGATTCCCTTTGCAACTTTCTTTCCCTCGAGAATCTTTGCCGCAATGCGTAAGTCATCCATACGTCCGTTTGTACAGGAACCGATTACTACCTGGTCGATCTTTACATCGCCAACTTCATCAATCGTTCTTGTGTTTTCCGGAAGGTGAGGAAAAGCTACGGTTGGCTTTAAAGTACTTAAGTCAATCGTATATTCCTCATCATACTCTGCATCCTCGTCTGCTTCATACTCAACGAATGGACGCTTGGAATGTTCCTTCATATATGCACGCGTCAGATCATCTACCGGGAAAATACCATTCTTTCCGCCTGCCTCAATTGCCATATTTGCAATTGTAAAACGATCATCCATTGTCAGATACTGGATACCATCTCCAACAAACTCCATAGACTTGTATAAAGCGCCATCTACACCGATCATACCAATGATATGAAGGATAACATCTTTACCGCTGATCCACTTTGCAGGCTTACCTGTAATGTTGAAACGAATTGCGGATGGTACTTTAAACCATGCCTTTCCGGTAGCCATACCAGCTGCCATATCAGTACTTCCGACACCGGTAGAAAATGCACCAAGTGCGCCATATGTACATGTGTGTGAATCCGCACCGATAATCACATCTCCGGCTACTGTAAGACCTTTCTCCGGAAGCAATGCGTGCTCGATTCCCATCTCTCCAACATCAAAATAATTTGTAATTTCATTCTTACATGCAAACTCGCGGACACATTTACAGTGCTGTGCAGATTTAATATCTTTGTTTGGTGCAAAATGATCCATGACAAGTGCGATTTTGTCCTTATGGAATACACCATCCACTTTCATTTTTTCAATTTCATGAATTGCCACTGGAGATGTAATATCATTGCCCAGAACCAGGTCAAGATCTGCCTCTATCAGTTGACCGGCACTCACGCTGTCTAATCCTGCATGCGCAGCCAGAATTTTCTGAGTCATTGTCATACCCATGATTGTTTCCTCCTTTATACTTTCACTCACTAGCATGTGCTATATTTCCATTGATAGTATTCTAGCATGGTTTATTTCATAATTAAAATACATAATAAACATATTTACCATAACTTAATTTTATGATATACTACCTATGTATTATAACACAACCACCATAAGAATGGAGGTCATTATGAATCAAAATCTATCATCTTACTGGATTTTTTATACAGTAGCCAATGCTGGCAATATATCAAAAGCCGCAAAGGAACTCTATATCAGCCAGCCGGCAATCAGTAAATCCATACAAAAATTGGAAGAAAATCTCAATTGCAAGCTTTTTTCCAGAAGTTCCCGCGGGGTGCTCCTGACAGACGAGGGCCAGCTTCTGTATGGTCACGTAAAAGAAGCTTTTGAAACATTGAATCTTGGGGAGGACAAGTTGCGACGTTCGATCGAATTAGGTGTCGGTCATCTGCAGATTGGAGTGAGCTCCACGCTCTGCAAACATATGCTCCTTCCTTATCTGAAAGAATTTATCCGCCGCAATCCCCATATCAGCATTTCCATCAGCTGCCAGTCAACCAACGAAACACTTCGTCTGCTTGATGAAAATAAAATTGATATCGGACTCATTGGCAAACCGGAAAATCTCAAAAACATTGACTTCTACTATCTGGACAATATTGAGGACATCTTTGTTGCGAACCGCGATTACCTGAACAATCTAAAAAAAAGAGGCATCGCGGAAAATGAAATTCTCAGTAATTCTACGCTCATGCTTCTCGACAAAAACAATATGACTCGCCAGTATATCGACGATTATCTGCAGGAAAATCATATCTCCGTCGCTGATTCTATTGACATTTCAGATATGGATCTTCTGATTGATTTTGCTAAAATCGGTGTCGGCGTAGCCTGCGTCATCCGAAGTTTTGTGTCCGGCGAGCTTGCAGACGGAAGTCTTGTAGAAGTCCCGCTCGGTATCCCAATCCACGAACGTGAAGTAGGATTTTCCTATAAAGAAAATTTAAAACCATCGAAATCCCTACAGAGTTTTATCGATTTCTATAAAAATTTTAATCCAAAGGAGCAATCATGAAAGAACAATTACACACTATCCCTATCTCTGACGCCATGGCCAATGCCGGAGAATGTCCCTTCTGTTATATCGAACGTAAGACCGAAGAACATATGATGGACTTTGTTCTCGGCCACGGTGCATCCTACATGGAGGCTGATATCCGCGACATGACCGATCGCGAAGGCTTCTGCCGTGCCCATTTCAAAAAAATGTTTGATTATGGAAATTCTCTTGGAAATGCATGGATTCTAAAAACATTGTACAAACGTCATCTCGAAGAAATGGATCGCGAGTTCAAGCACTTCAAACCGGAAAACACCGGAAAAAAAAGCGGATTTTTCAGCAAAAACAAATCCGATTCCAGCAGCAATTCGATTGTAAACTGGATCAACCGCAGAGAATCTACCTGTTTTATCTGTACCAGCGTACAAAACACGTTTCAGGCATATATGAAAACTTTTTTTGACATGTACAAAAAACATCCGGAATTCCGTGATCAGGTTGCCGCAACCAAAGGTTTCTGCCTCGATCATTTCAAAGTGCTCTGCGAAGGGGCAGATGAAATGCTTTCCGACAAGGAGCGAAAAGATTTCTATGACACTATGCTTCCTCTCATGCGCGAAAATGTTGAGCGCGTCTATGAAGATGTTGCATGGTTTGTAGAAAAATACGATTATAAGAACCGTGATGCAGACTGGAAAAACTCCAAGGACGCCATCCAGCGGGGCATGCAGAAACTCCGCGGAAGCGATCCTTCTCTTCCACCACATGTTCTGAAAAAATAGCGGTCATTTACTTCCTGTGAATTTTTCATAACCCAAATCCATCAGGAAAATGCAAAGCAGAATCAAGCCGGCATAGCCCAGCAGGTATCCCGGATTTCCCATCCATTGTGCAAGCCACTCAAGGGGAGATCCGCCAGACGGCCGGTTTACAAACATATAATTCACCTGATATTTCTTATCAAACACATAAATCGGCGGAACAACGACTGCAAGAAATACAATTACCTGCCACATTTTTTTCATCTGTGGAACAATTTCATGTGATGTAAGCAGGCATGTCACATACAAAATAATCCCTAAATGGAACAATATCGCTTCCAGGGAAATAAAATGAATCAATGGATATGCATTCCAGTTTGGAAAAAGCAATGCCAGTATTGCCCCAGGCAGACACAATGCATACAGCATCTGTCCTAACCATTTCCACTTCGTGAAGCAATGAATCCCACATAAAATTCCTGTCATACTGCACAAATGAAACGGAAGTTCATATAAGAAATTCTCCCCGATGACCGCAATATAAATTGCCCGAAGAATCATCCAGCCAACCAGCGACATAGCAATTGTTTTTTCGAATTTTTGCTTTTTTTGCGCCTTTGCCTTCCAATACCAGTGCAAAGAAACTACTGTAACAGCAAGACATAACAAAAGACACAGAATATGCCATATTCCAAACAATTTAAATCCAATGCCATCCGGAATTTTGGTTTCATATGTAAAAAAATATTTCAAAGATGACAATTTCATGACTTCATTCACACTCCAGACCTTTTGATGATATATAGTTTATCCTTTTATTGAATTTCTAAAACAAGAACCCCGGAATAAATTCCAGGGTTCTAATCATATAACTATGCTATTTCATTACAATATTTACAAGTCTTCCCGGAACATAAATCTCTTTAACAATATTTCCAGTCAGCTTGTCAGCGATTACTTCTTTTGCTTTCGCAATAACTTCATCCTTCGGATCATCCTTCTGAATTCCAAGTGTTCCTTTTACTTTTCCGTTAATCTGTACTGCAATTTCTACAGAAGACTCAACGGTCTTTGCTTCATCATATTCCGGCCATGTCTGCTGGTATACTCTGCCTTCGCAGCCAATTGCCTGCCACATTTCTTCTGTGATATGAGGTGCAACCGGATTGAGCAGGATAATCAGAGTCTTAAGCTCACCCTTTGTGATAGATCCCTTCTTGTAGAAATCATTGAGGATTGCCATCATTGCAGCAATTGCGGTATTGTACTTCAGATTTTCGAAGTCATTAGAGACTTTCTTGATTGTCTGATGCATCTTTGTCTCAAGATCCTTTGAGTATCCTTCTTCTTCTGTCATAAGATCCTGTAATTTCCAAACACGATCGAGGAATCTGCGGCATCCCTTTACTCCATCCTCGGACCAGGAAGCAGCCAGATCGAATGCGCCAATGAACATCTCGTACGTACGAAGCGTATCTGCACCGTACTCATTTACGATGTCATCCGGATTGACAACGTTTCCTCTGGACTTTGACATCTTCTCACCGTTTTCACCAAGAATCATACCGTGTGATGTTCTCTTCTGGTATGGTTCCGGAGTCGGAACAACGCCCTGATCATATAAGAATTTATGCCAGAAACGAGAATACAGTAAATGAAGGGTTGTATGCTCCATTCCACCATTGTACCAGTCTACTGGAAGCCAGTATTTTAATGCTTCCGGACTTGCAAGTGCCTTATCATTATGCGGATCTGTATATCTTAAGAAATACCAGGAAGATCCGGCCCACTGAGGCATAGTATCTGTCTCACGCTTTGCAGGTCCACCACAGCAAGGACAAGTTGTATTTACCCAGTCGGTCATCGCTGCAAGCGGTGACTCACCGTTGTCTGTAGGCATATAACTTTCTACTTCCGGCAATAATAATGGAAGTTCACTCTCATCAATCGGAACATATCCGCACTTGTCACAATGTACAATCGGTATTGGCTCTCCCCAGTAACGCTGACGTGAGAATACCCAATCTCTTAATTTGTAATTTGTCTTTGCCTGACCGATGCCTTTCTCTTCCAGGAAGGAAATCATCTTCTCTTTGGCATCCTTTACTTCCAGTCCGTTTAAGAAATCAGAGTTAATGAGTACACCTGTTGCAACGTCCGTAAATGCTACTTCATTGACATCCACTTCCTCACCGTTCTTTGCAACGACCTGAATAATTGGAAGGTTAAATTTCTTTGCGAATTCCCAGTCTCTTTCATCATGTGCAGGAACAGCCATGATTGCACCTGTTCCGTAGCTCATAAGTACATAATCAGATACCCAGATTGGAACTTCTTTCCCGTTTACCGGATTGATTGCAGTCAGTCCATCGATTGCAACACCCGTCTTATCCTTTGCAAGCTCTGCACGCTCAAAATCAGACTTTCTGGAAGCCTGCTCACGATACACAAGAATCTCATCCCAGTTCTTAATCTGATCTTTGTATTTGTCCAGATATGGATGTTCCGGAGATACAACCATGTAAGTTACACCGAACAATGTATCACATCTTGTTGTATAAATGCGAAGCTTATCTTCCGTATCTTTGATCTGGAAATCAACTTCCGCACCGGTAGAACGTCCAATCCAATTCTTCTGTGAAACCTTAACACGCTCGATATAATCAACGTCATTCAGACCTTCAATCAGCTTGTCTGCATACTCTGTGATTTTAAGCATCCACTCACTTTTTACCTTGCGGACAACCGGAGCTCCACAACGCTCACATACACCATTGACAACTTCCTCATTTGCAAGACCAACCTTGCAGGAAGTACACCAGTTAATTGGCATCTCTTTCTTATAAGCAAGACCAGCTTTGAACAGTTTCAGGAAAATCCACTGTGTCCATTTATAATAATTTGGATCGGTTGTATTGATCTCACGATCCCAGTCAAAAGAATAGCCAAGAGAATGTAACTGTTCCTTGAAATGTTTTACATTGTTCTCTGTTACGATCTTCGGATGAATCTTATTCTTAATAGCATAGTTCTCTGTAGGCAAACCAAATGCATCCCATCCCATTGGATAAAGTACATTGTATCCCTGCATTCTTCTCTTACGGGCAACGATATCCAATGCCGTATATGGTCTTGGATGTCCTACATGAAGTCCCTGTCCAGATGGATATGGGAACTCAACCAATGCATAATACTTTGGTTTTGAATAATCATTTGTTGCAGCAAAAGCCTTCTCATCATCCCAGACTTTCTGCCATTTTTTTTCCACGACTTTGTGGTTGTACACTTCTGACATATGTTCCTCCTTTAAAATCAAAAAATCTTCGTCTCTATAATTTAAGAGACGAAGATTATACTCCGTGGTACCACTCTGTTTCGTGTCTGTTTATAAACAAACACGCACTCATAATCTTTTATCGAAGATTAACCGTCCAAACCTAAACAACTTCCGTCGAAGTCTTCTGCCTGGCTGCTCCAAGGCGAGTTCAAATTCAAAATCTACTGCCTCGCACCTGCCGACAGCTCTCTGAAAAATCCTTGAATCCTACTATTCCTCTTCATTGCATTGTCTATTCAGATTTAACCAAATAACAGATTTATTCTATCATAGTTCCGGTTTTTGTCAACTGATTTTCATAACAAACCGTAAAACCCATTCCATGTATTGGAATAAAAGCAAAAAGGCTCCGGCAAAATGCCGAAGCCTAATTATGTACGGATTAGTTATTGATGAGCTTGTCGCCCTCGTTGTTCCAGCTGTACAGCTTACGAATCTCAGCTCCAACCTTCTCTGATGGATGCTCAGAAGCAAGCTTTCTCATAGCCTTGAAGTGAACCTGACGTCCTGCTGGAGACATATCCAGTAAGAATTCTTTTGCGAATGTACCATCCTGGATATCAGTAAGAATCTGCTTCATAGCCTTCTTTGTATCCTCAGTAACAATCTTAGGTCCTGTAATATAATCACCATACTCTGCTGTGTTAGAGATAGAATATCTCATTCCTGCGAAACCTGACTGATAAATTAAGTCTACGATCAGTTTCATTTCGTGGATACACTCGAAGTATGCGTTTCTTGGATCATAACCAGCTTCACAAAGTGTTTCAAAACCTGCCTGCATTAAAGCACAAACACCACCACAAAGAACTGCCTGCTCACCGAAGAGGTCAGTCTCTGTCTCTGTACGGAATGTTGTCTCAAGAAGTCCGGCTCTTGCTCCACCGATTCCAAGACCATATGCAAGTGCAAGATCAAGTGCTTTACCTGTTGCATCCTGTTCTACAGCTACCAGACAAGGAGTTCCCTTGCCAGCCTGATACTCAGAACGTACTGTATGTCCTGGAGCCTTAGGTGCGATCATAGTAACATCTACATCCTTTGGTGGCTTGATGCATCCAAAGTGGATATTGAAACCATGAGCGAACATTAACATGTTACCTGGCTCAAGGTTTGGCTCGATATCTTTCTTATACATATCTGCCTGTAACTCATCATTGATAAGGATCATGATGATATCAGCCTGCTTTGCTGCTTCAGCTGCTACATATACTTTAAATCCCTGCTCTTCAGCTCTCTTCCAAGACTTGCTACCCTCATAGAGACCGATAATGACGTTGCATCCGCTCTCCTTTAAGTTTAATGCATGTGCATGTCCCTGGCTACCATAGCCGATGATTGCGATTGTCTTTCCCTCCAGCAAAGAAAGGTTACAATCTTCCTGATAGAAAATTCTTGCTTCTGACATTTTATTGTCCTCCTAAATATATACTCTTATATAAAAATAATAAGTAGCTTAATCTAAAAACTTAACATCAGATGAACCTCTTGTTAAGCCTGTGATTCCGGTTCTCGCAAGTTCCAGAATCTCATATCCATCAAGCAGATCCAAAAATGCATCCAGCTTGTCCTGATGACCAACTAATTCAATCACCATAGAATCATGCGTAACATCCACAATCTTTCCGTGGAAAATTTCTGTCACATTCATGATTGGCTGACGCTGCGTATCTGTTGCACGAATCTTGACCAGAATCAATTCTCTTGTAACAGAGAACCCCGGTTCCAGCTTCTTGATGTCCAGTACATCTTCCAGTTTTTCAAGTTGCTTCTCAATCTGATCCAGAATCAATTCGTCACCACTGGCAACAATAGTAATTCTTGTATATTTCGGATCTGCAGTAACTCCGGATGAAAAACTGTCAATATTATATCCTCTGCGACTGAACAAACCGGAAATACGGCTTGTAACGCCAGGATTGTTTTCAACTAAAAGTGATAATGCCTGCTTTCTCATTTGAAAACCTACTTCTTTCTTTTTGTTTATTTGATAATAATACCATAATCAATATTTGTCAAGCACTATAATTATTATAACTTTAGGTTATAATGCAAATAACCCGAATCTATTATATATACTTTTCTTAGCAATTTAATATAATGAAAATAAAGTGGAAAGCACTAATGTTCCAAACACCAGACCTATAACATAAACAACCATCGCTATGCCACTGCAGATAATACCCGCAATCGCCATTCCTCTTCCAGCATTATTCTTGTTCTGTAACGATATAATTCCAAATACGAGTCCAAGTACTGCAACGATCGTCTTTAACCAAAAAGATGGTACACAACACATCATTAAAATAGCAACAATTCCAAGTATCATAGACGCAATTGCAAATCCTGTCGATCCGCCATCCATATTCGATGGTTGTGGAGCTCCATATCCCTGATTTTGATTTGGATATCCATTATTCTGATACTGCTGTCCATTGTATCCCTGATTCATATTTTGACCGGAATTCTGATAGTTGGTATTTTGTGTTGAACCACTATAAGATGGAGTTGGTTCTCCATACACCTGCTGTCCGGAAGCTGTGTTGTTCTGCTGCTGGTTATTTGAAAAACCATTTTGTGTATGCACAGGTGTCCCGCAATACCCACAGACATTGGCGTTGTCATTGATCTGACTGCCACAATTCTTACAATACATATCTTTTATCCTCTCTATAATTTCTCGTTTTCTCTCCGAAAACGGTCAATTGCCGGGAAGTTGTTTTGTGTGATATTTTCCGGAAGATTATCCAAATCAAAACAGCTTTCAAAACTGTCACCAAGTTCTAGCCCACTGTCCATTGTCCTTTCTCTTCTGTAAAAGGATTTGATTCTCTTCATTAATAATAAGAACGCCTGCGCAGGTCATAATCAAAGGACGATGTCCGACTACCTTGCGCAAATCCATGATATATCCCATGTTTTACTTCCACCATTGCTCATTTTGTTAATCTGTCGAGTCTTTTTACTTACTTCCGACATACAACACATTAATCGTATCATTCTGCATATAAAAAGGCAAGAAAAATCTACTCTTCTATTTGAAGCGAAAAATTATCAAGTTCCGTGGCAGCATCTTCGAATACATTTCTTAACTTTTCGGCGTATTCTCCTAAATAGTGGCAACTTGCCTTATAATTACTCCACTTTATGCAAACCGGCAATTCAATTCCCCCCGTCAGGCAATCCCATAGTGCATCTAAATTTTCACCATAATAATCAGGTAATTCCAATTTTTCTTTCAATATCTTGTGTGTAATCGCAACATCTTTAAAAAGATTTCCATCTAATGATATATATTTCAATTTTTAATATCCTTCCTATAATTTCAAGCCCTAAATCATTGATTTTTGGACTTTTTCTTTAAACA
>ENA-ORTB01003477-ORTB01003477.1-human-gut-metagenome-genome-assembly--contig:-NODE-3477-length-12267-cov-3.467655_pt1 | contig 12267 bp, 13 predicted proteins | sample MGYA00241905_ERZ509174 | MGnify/ENA primary metagenome ERZ509174 (study PRJEB26280, sample SAMEA2338851) | human gut metagenome | biome: human gut; feature: human-associated habitat; material: faeces...
AATACGGCAGGCGTCTTTCAACGCAGTTTCCTCGCTGACTCCAATGGACATCAGATAACCGGAGATAACCTGATGACGTTCGTAAATGCTTCGGGCGATGGCCAGACCGGATTCTGTCAACGTGAGAAGATTGTTGTCGTCCATATTGACGTATCCGTTTTCGCGGAGTCGCTTCATGGCAACACTGACGCTGGATTTCTTGAATCCAAGCTCATTGGCAATATCTACGGAACGCACTACAGGCAGTTTCTGGCTTAAAATCAGAATCGTTTCAAGGTAGTTCTCAGCAGATTCATTTAATACATTGCTCATAATAAGTCATTCCTTCCTTCATACGTTAACATTGAATTTAGTATAGCACAGTTCCAAATTACTGGCAAATAAAAGAAAAATCTTAATGAGAAAAAATAATCAATAAAATGAAATAAAGTGGTTGACAGCTAACGAACGTTAGCATATACTAACTATTGCAGGAGATAATGAAAACATTTATCATTATCAAAATCATTATCAAAACAGGCAGAGAAAATGCAAAAAATCATACATAAAGAAAACGAGGTGTTATTATGCCGCTTACAATGGCCGGTATCGGTGAAACAAACACAATCTCACGTATTGGTGGAAATGAAGAGACAAGACGTTTTCTGGCAAATCTTGGATTTGTTGCAGGAGCGGAAGTTGTTGTACTGTCGAAGATCGGAGGCAATGTGATCGTAAATGTCAAAGACTCCAGAGTGGCAGTAAATGAGGATATGGCGCGGCACATCATGGTTTAGTACCGGGGTGTCTGCTGTATTATAGATACTAACAATCTAAGGAAAGGAGAAACAGCAATGACTTTAGGTGATGCAAAAGTTGGAAGTACAGTTGTTGTAACGAAGATTGAAGGGGACAGCGCATACAAGCGCCGTATTATGGATATGGGCATTACAAAAGGAAGCGAGCTGTATATCAGAAAGGTAGCTCCACTTGGAGATCCTGTAGAGATTACAGTAAGAGGCTATGAGCTTTCAGTAAGAAAAGACGATGCTCAGTGTGTCCAGGTAAAATAAGACTTACCGAAGGAACTGACAGATACATATTGTCGCATTAGAATTTACACGTTCAAGGAGGTAAATAGGAATGGGAATCAAGATCGCACTTGCGGGAAACCCAAACTGTGGTAAAACCACAATGTTTAACGCCTTAACGGGTGCCAACCAGTATGTTGGTAACTGGCCGGGGGTTACAGTAGAGAAAAAAGAAGGAAAATTAAAAGGAAAGAGAAAGAATGATGACATTGTTGTAACAGACCTTCCGGGTATCTATTCTCTTTCACCGTACACATTGGAAGAAGTAGTCAGCCGTGATTATATCTTAAACGATAATCCGGATGTTATTATTGATCTTGTAGATGCAACGAATATTGAACGTAACCTGTATCTTACAACACAGCTGATCGAGACAGGTGTTCCGGTAGTTATCGCACTGAACATGACAGACCTTCTGGAGAAGAGAGGAATCAAGATCGATACAAAGAGACTTTCTATGTTGTTAGATTGCCCAATCGTTGAGACTTCTGCCCTGAAACAGACAGGACTGGATGCGCTGGTTGAGACAGCAATCAAAGTGGCTAATAAAAAAGAAGTTGATCTTCCAAGAGAAATCTTCTCTAAAGAAATGGAAGCTGCAGTTGCAGATGTGAAAGGGGTTCTCCCGGATACAATCTCAGAAGACAAGAAGAGATGGTATGCAGTGAAATTCCTTGAGAACGACAGCAAGGTTGTAGAAAGCATGAATCTTTCTGCAGCAGCAAAAGCAGCAGTTGATAAAGACAGAAAAGAACTTGAGACAAAACATGACGATGATATGGAAAGTATCGTAACAGATGAACGTTACAAATTCATCCAGAAGATCGTTGAGACAACAGTTAAAAAAGGAAAAGACAAATTAACAACATCCGATAAGATTGACCGGATTGTTACAAACCGTATTCTTGGTATTCCGATCTTCATCGCAGTTATGTTTGTTGTCTATTATATTTCCGTAACAACAATCGGTACAATTGTTACAGACTGGACAAATGATACATTCGTAGGTGCAATTCAGGATATCGCTTCAAAAGGACTTGAAGCAGCCGGCGTAAGCAGCGTGATCGAAGGATTGGTAGTTGATGGTATCATCGGCGGTATCGGAGCCGTACTCGGATTCGTACCACAGATGGCAATCCTGTTCCTCTTCCTTTCTATCCTGGAAGACTGCGGATACATGGTACGTATCGCATTCGTTATGGACCGTGTATTCAGACACTTCGGACTGTCTGGTAAAAGTTTCATTCCACTTCTGATTTCATCCGGTTGTGGTATCCCTGGAATTATGGCTTCTAAGACCATTGAGCAGGACAATGACAGACGTCTGACAATCATGACAGCAACATTCATCCCATGCGGAGCTAAATTACCGGTTATCGCATTAATGGGTGGAGTTATGACAAGCTATGCAACAGGAAGCTACACGGCAGGTGGATTTATGGCACCTATCATGTACTTCGTAGGTATCGTAGCAGTATTAGTAGCAGCAATCATCCTGAAGAAGACAAAACCATTCTCAGGAAAACCGGCACCATTCGTTATGGAGCTTCCACAGTATCATATTCCACAGGCTAAGACAGTTCTTCTCCATGTATGGGAAAGACTGAAAGGATTCATCATCAAAGCCGGAACAATCCTGTTCCTTGCTTGTGTAGTAATGTGGTTCCTTGGTGGATTCGGATTCACAAATGGCGGATTCGGACTTGTAGACGACAGTGCAGACAGCTTACTTGCAGCAATCGGTGGATTTATCGCACCAATCTTTGCACCACTTGGATTTGGAGAGTGGCAGCCAGTAGCAGCTTCTCTTTCCGGATTCACAGCAAAAGAAGCAATCGTTTCAACAATGGGTGTACTTGCGAACGTAGCAGAGAGCCAGTCAGAAGATACTGTAACAGTAGCTCAGGCTATCCAGAACTGGTTCCCAAGTGCAGTAGCAGCATTTTCATTCCTGTTATTCAACCTGTTAGATTCCCCTTGTCTGGCAGCCATAGCAACGATGGCACAGCAGATGCAGTCTAAGAAATGGTTCTGGTTTGCAATCTTGTTCCAGAATGTATTCGCTTATCTCGTAACACTTTGTGTATACCAGATCGGTACATTAGTAACCGGCGGCGGATTTGGAGTTGGTACAGCAGTGGCATTTGTGGTAGTAGCAGTCATGCTGTTCCTGTTATTCAGACCTGATCCGTATAAAGATCAGAAAGTTTATTCCAAACGTTCTGTAAATGCATAAGTAGAGCGGACCGGACGTAACTCATTTACGTCCGGATTTCCCTTTGAAGGAGGCAGTTTTCATGGTAGCCATTTTAGCAGATATCATTATTTTAGCATTAATATTAGGGTATTGCGCATACCTGGTATACGGAATTGTGAAGAGATTTAAAAATGGAGTCATCCAGGGATGCGGCGGCAGCTGTGCCGGATGCAGTGGATGCGGTGGTGGATGCTGCAGTTCAGATCCGGATGAAGTGAAAAAAATGATCGAAAATATGTATGGTAAATAAAGGAGTTGGCAGTCATGGGCAATTCGACAGGCTCTATGTTCTACATGTTCGTGATCGTGATTGTCCTTTACATTGTCGGTGCTTCTATCTATCAGGCATTTCTCTGGTTCAGGAAATGGCAGGAGAAAAAAAGAGACGAAAAGTTCAGCATGGATAATGAGGAGAACAAAGAATAGAGGGATAGAGATATGGCAGATATTATAGTTGTATTAATCGTGATCGTTCTTCTTGGATTTGCACTGAGAGGAGCAATCAGGCATTTTAAAGGTGACAGTCCCTGCTGTGGCGGCGGAACCGGTATCATCAAAACTGACGATAAAGAACTGAAGAATCCGGTGATCGGAAAGAAGATAGTTCATATCGAAGGTATGACCTGTGAGCACTGCGTACAGTCAGTAAAGAAAGCGTTAAATGAGATAAAAGGTGTTTCGGCAAGAGTGGACTTACAGAAGAAAGAAGCAGTGGTGTCTTATGACCGTGAGATTGCAAATGATGTTTTGAAAAAAACAGTTGAAAAAGCAGGATTTCAGGTTGCTTCTATTACAGAGTAGATACGATAGGAGGATGACAGGTGGATAAGGCAAAAGAAGCGATTGTACAGAAACTAAAAGCCAGTGGATGCAGGATCACCAAGCAGAGACTGATGCTTCTGGATATTATACTGGAAGAAAACTGTTCCTGTTGCAAAGAAATCTATTACCGCGCATCTCGGATCGATCCAAGCATCGGAACAGCAACCGTATACCGGATGATCAACAAGCTGGAGGAAATCGGAGCGATCAATCGAAGAAATATGTATAAAGTAGCATGTGATCCGGATTGTGACCTGCAGAATGCATGTACGGTTGAACTGGACGATGATACGATCAAGCATCTGTCTGCAAAGAACTGGAATGCTGTGATACAGGCAGGACTGAAAGCATGTGGTTATGTAGAAGATCAGAAAGTACGGAACATAACAGTGCAGTCATAAATATGCAGTTGATAAAATTTATCAATAGCCTGAAAATATTTGAAAAGGACATTCCTTGGTGTTATAATTTGCAGAAACAAAAACGACTGCCGGACACAAATGAAGGGATGTCCTTTTTGTTATAATGTTTGTAGTGATGAATTAATAAATATACAATGGAGGGAATACATATGTTAAATTTAAAAGACATTAATTGGAAAAAACCAGGACTTTTTGCGGCAGGAGTAGCTTTCGGAACAGCGGGAATCAAGATCCTGACAAGTGATGATGCAAAGAAATTTTATACAAACTGTACAGCAGCCGTATTAAGAGCAAAATCTTGTGTGATGAAGACTGCAACAAGCGTTCAGGAGAATGCAGGAGATATTTTAGCAGAAGCAAAGCAGATCAATGAAGACAGAGCAGCAGAGGCAGAAGCAGAAGTTGTAGATGATTTTTGCGAGACAGAAGAGACAGCAGAAGATACTGCTGAAGCAACAGAAGAATAAAAATCCGGCACTGAAGATAAAGAAAAGTTGCCGAAAATACATAGATACAGGCACCTGCGGAACATCTGCAGGTGCTTTTGTAAGACTAGCAAGAGGTGACAAGAGTGAAATTTAAGATTAAGCATGAGATAAGAGGAAGAATCCGTATCCACATGGAGCAGAAACGCATGACTCATGAACAGGCGGACATTCTTCTCTTTTATTTGCAGAATATAGACGGCGTATTCCGCGCAGATGTCTATGACAGAACGGCGGACGCAACGATTCATTATAAGGGAAACAGAGAAACAATCATCGAAGGACTCCGCAGATTCCGTTATGAGGAAGTAGAAGTGCCGAATGGCCTGTTAGAGACATCCGGAAGAGCAATGAATGCAGAGTATCAGGAGAAACTGGTGGATAAGATTCTGTTCCATTATGGAAGAAAATTCTTACTGCCATATCCGATCTCGGCAGCATATACAACGATCATGTCGGCAAAATATATCTGGAAAGGCATCAAGACCCTGATGGAAAGAAGGATTGAAGTTCCGGTACTGGATGCAACAGCAATCGGAGTATCAATCTTCAGAAGTGATTTCAGTACGGCAAGTTCGATCATGTTCTTGCTTGGAATCGGTGAACTCTTAGAAGAGTGGACACATAAAAAGTCTGTAGATGACCTGGCAAGAACCATGTCATTAAATGTAGGAAAAGTATGGTTAAAGACCGGAGATCAGACGGTTCTGGTTTCTTCTAATCAGATCAAATCCGGAGACCAGGTTGTCGTACATATGGGAAATGTCATCCCGTTTGACGGAGAGGTTGTGGATGGAGAAGCTATGATCAATCAGGCTTCACTGACAGGAGAATCTGTTCCGGTAAGAAGAACTACAGGAAATTATGTTTATGCCGGAACTGTTGTAGAAGAAGGAGAAGTGACAGTCGATGTTAAAGCAGTCGGCGGTTCCAGCCGTTATGAGAAGATTGCAGCAATGATCGAAGAATCCGAGAAATTAAAATCCGGACTGGAAAGCAGGGCAGAGCATCTTGCAGATAAACTAGTTCCGTATTCGCTTGGCGGTACGGCCCTTACTTATCTGCTTACAAGAAATGCAACAAAGGCACTGTCGATTCTGATGGTAGACTTTTCATGTGCATTAAAGCTCGCTATGCCAATCTCCGTACTTTCTGCAATCCGTGAAGCAGGTATGTACAAGATTACTGTAAAAGGTGGAAAATATCTGGAAGCGGTTGCCGAAGCAGATACGATCGTATTTGACAAGACCGGTACACTGACAAAGGCAAAACCGACGGTAGCAGAAGTGGTATCATTTAACGGAATGAGTGAGGATGAACTGCTCCGTATTGCTGCATGCCTGGAGGAACATTTCCCTCACTCAATGGCAAAAGCAGTGGTAAGCGCGGCAAAGACAAAACATTTGGATCACGAAGAAATGCATTCAAAAGTTGAGTATATTGTTGCTCACGGCATCTCAACACAGATTGAAGGAAAGAAAGCCGTAATCGGAAGTTATCACTTTGTATTTGAAGATGAAAAAGTAGTAATACCGGAAGGCATGGAAGAAAAATTTGAGAATCTGCCCGAAGAATATTCACATCTTTATATGGCAATTGAAGGAAAACTTGCAGCCGTGATCTGTATCGAAGATCCACTGCGTGAAGAAGCAGTAGAAGTGATTTGTGAACTGCGAAAGGCCGGACTTAGCAAAATTGTCATGATGACAGGTGACAGTGAACGTACAGCAAAGGCTATTGCAAAGCGTGTTGGTGTAGATGAATATTATGCGGAGGTATTACCGGAAGATAAGGCAGAATTCTGTGAAAGAGAAAAAGCAGCCGGACGTAAAGTTATCATGATTGGTGACGGTATCAACGATTCACCGGCACTTTCCGCAGCCAATGTAGGAATCGCAATCAGTGATGGAGCAGAGATTGCAAGAGAAATTGCTGATATTACAGTTGGCGCAGACAATTTAAAAGAACTGGTTACATTAAAGAAGATCAGTAACGGTCTGATCAAGAGAATCAGCCACAATTATCATTCAATTGTAGGATTCAATGCAGGACTGATCGCACTTGGTGTAGCAGGTATCATCATGCCGACAACATCCGCATTACTTCATAATACATCCACTCTGATCATTGGACTTAGAAGTATGCAGAATCTGCTCGATGAGTAAAGATACAATATGAAAAAATATCTAAAAAATAATGGATAAAGAAATGAACAGGGATGACAAAAGTCGTCCCTGTTCATTTTAATACGTGCGCCTTGCGGCGCACGTTTCTAACGGGTGAAAGTCCCTAATCCGCTCTAGTAGTGGGAATAATTATTGACCTCCTACCCGATCAAAGTATGCAAGAGAAGTTGCCGGTGGCAAGTTCTCTGTACGAAGGAAGAATAACTGTTGACTTTTGCGAAGCGCAAGTGTAGATTAAAAGATAGTCAATTTTGGAAGAACAAGACAGAAAAGAGGAAAAATATAAATGAAGAAAACAGGAAAACAAAATATCAGATGGAATACCATGAAAATTCTGGCAGTAGGTTTTCTAAGTGTAATTTTTCTTGGAGCGGTGCTTTTATGGTTGCCGGTATCTAACGAAAAATCAATCAGTTTTCTGGATGCGCTTTTTACATCAACATCATCGGTATGTGTGACCGGATTGGTTACAATTGTTCCCAAATACCAATTTACAATTACAGGAAAAGTAATTTTGCTGATTTTAATTCAGATTGGAGGATTGGGCGTGATTGCATGTATTACCGCATTTTTTATGCTTCTGAAAAGAAAGATTACGGTAAAAGAGAGAGTTGTTATTCAAGAAGCTTATAATATGAATTCTCTCGGTGGTCTGGTAGGTCTGGTACGTAAAATTTTGATTGGGACAGTAGTAGTAGAAGGAATTGGGGCCGTTTTTTACGCCATACAATTTATTCGGGACTATGGGGTTGCAAAAGGAATCTGGTATGGAATTTTTCATTCAATTTCTGCATTTTGCAACGCAGGAATTGACATCCTTGGAGATGACAGTCTGGCAAGATACGCAACAGATCCTTTGATTAATATTATAACAATGCTGTTGATTATCCTTGGCGGAATTGGTTTTACCGTGTGGTATGACGTGATTGATAACGGAAAGAAGATTTGGCATCGGGAAATTCCCGGAAAATGCTGGTTTACCAGACTTAAGTTACATTCAAAAATAGCGATCATTACAACGGGATTCTTATTGATAGCAGGGACAGTTTTGAACTTTGCACTGGAGTATCATAATCCGGCAACGATAGGGCATCTTAATACCGGACAGAAATTGATGGTTTCCGCATTTCAGGCTGTGACAACAAGAACGGCTGGGTTTAGTACATTTCAGCAATCTGGGATGTACGAAGAAACTGGTTTTTTAAATATTATTTTGATGTTTATAGGCGGTTCTCCGGGAGGAACTGCAGGTGGTCTGAAGACGACGACATTTGCACTTTTATTTCTCGCATTTCATACAATGCTTCGGGGAGGGCATGATATTGAATGTTTCCGGAGAAAAGTGGATGAAAAAAACTTCCATGTAGCATTTGTTACAATTATGTTGGCATTAGCTATATACATAACAGGAACAACATTTGTTGCTGTCATTGAACCAGATACAATTTCATTTCAGAGAATCATGTATGAGACCGCATCTGCAATGGCGACAGTTGGACTCTCGCAGGATCTGACAACACACTTGCGGACGGGAAGCAAGATTGTGCTGATGATAATGATGTATATAGGACGTGTCGGGCCTATGACCATTGCATTATTATTTGCAGGAAAGGTGAACTTAAAAGAAAAGATGCGGACACTTCCAACGGAAAAGATTATGATTGGGTAACAAGGAGGAAAAGATTATGAAGAAACAATTTGCAGTATTTGGTTTGGGAAGTTTTGGAGAAAGCATTGCATTAGAATTACAAAAACTTGGATGTGAGGTAGTTGCTGTAGATAAAGATATGGAGCGGGTAAATGGAATTGCTGATTCTGTATCATATGCGATGCAGGCAGATATTGGAGATCCAGAATTTATCAGATCTCTTGGAACAAGAAATCTGGACGCTGTTGTGATTGCTGAAGCAGAAAGTCTGGAAGCAAGTATTATGGCAGCACTTGAGTGTAAGGAAATTGGAGTACCGAACGTAATCGCAAAAGCAAAAAATAACCGTCATGCAACTGTATTAAAGAAAATCGGTGTGGATACCATCATTTTTCCGGAGAAAGAAATGGGAGTCCGTCTGGCAAAGAATCTTATGTCAGCCAGTTTTACAGATTGGATTGCACTATCTCCGGCCTATAGTATAGTGGAAACTCCAATGCCGGCTAAATGGAGTGGAAAAACTTTGAAAGAACTGGATGTGCGCCGGAACTATGAAGTGAATGTCGTAGGAATTAAAAGTGGGGCGCATGTAGAAGTCAACCCGGATCCTTTAGAAGTATTGCGAAAAGATATGGTTTTGATTTTGGTTGGATCTAATACAGCGTTAGAAGCATTATAAGGAAGAGTTGTATTTGGAATATTATACATATGAGACGGTTTTGCTACAAATATTTACAATCTGAGAAGTTTAATGAGGATTTATGTCATTAAGCTTCTTTTTTTATACATAATTCTTGACAGCAAGGGAAGAATGATATAGTATTCAAATATAGAATGTTAGACATAACTAACGGCTGTTAGGAGGTACTAAGATGATGAACAGATATCTGATTGAAAAATGTCTGGTGGAACATTGTTCGGCAACACTGGCATCTATGAAATCAGCAAATTTATTTAATATGACATTTGCAGATGATACAGACGTGGAAGATCAGATTGAGTTCTGGAATCAGTGCATGAAAGAAAAAGGAATCCGTCTCTATATATTACAGAGACAGGATAAACGTGTACTGGTCTATGTCTATCGGAAGAAACAGCTCGAGGTCAGTCTGAACCGGCCGGGAGTAGCAAAGTTCCTGAAGAAATACGGCTATGAAAGCACAGAGATCAAATATGCATTGAGCCGGTTAAAGTCAAGAATAGGGGAAAATAATGAATTTCCACATGAAATCGGAATTTTTCTGGATTATCCGCTTGGTGACGTGATCGGATTCATTGTGAATCAGGGACGCAATTTCAAATGCGCAGGATGCTGGAAGGTATATTGTGATGAGTGTGCATGCCGGAAAACATTTGCAAAATATAAAAAATGCAGAGATGTCTATGTACGTCTCTGGCAGCAGGGAAGAAGTGTTTTGCAGCTTACGGTAGCTGCCTGACATATAAATTTATCAATGAAAGAGGTAGAAACAATGAGTAAAATTGCAGTAGTATATTGGAGCGGAACAGGTAACACAGAGGCAATGGCCAACGAAGTAGCAGAAGGAGCAAAGGCGGCAGGAGCAGAAGTTGATGTATTAACGGCTTCAGAATTTGGCGCAGACAAGATGGACGCTTACGATGCAGTGGCATTCGGCTGCCCGGCTATGGGAGCAGAAGAACTGGAAGACAGCGAATTCGAGCCAATGTTCTCTGACTGTGAAGGAAAACTTGGAGGCAAGAAGATCGCACTCTTCGGTTCATACGGCTGGGGAGATGGCGAGTGGATGCGCGACTGGGAGGCGAGAATGCAGTCAGCAGGCGCAGAACTAGTAGGCGGAGCCGGACTTATGTGCCATGAGACACCTGACGCAGAAGGCCTTGAGGAGTGTAAGGAGCTTGGACGCCAGCTGGCAAATGCGTAGGTGACGGACGGCACGGACAATAAAAAATAACCATATATATGCAGTCACGTTCGGTATATATATGGTTATTTTTTATCTACGTGCCTGGTCGTGGGGATATAAAAAGAGCCGCTTGAGAAAATCTGTAATTTGAATGTGATTCTCTCAGGCGGTTCTTTTTTGTGTTGAATTTGTTCTTAGTGTCCTGCGTACTGGGCCTTGTGGCTGCCGTGGCGCCTGATGTGATTGGTTATGTATGGTGCGATGGCGATGTGCTTGTCCATGGCATTTCCAACTATGGCGATTCCCTTGCCCATGGTGAAGGCAGCTAGGACTGTGCCAATTCCCAGACCGTAGATATGACCGAGGATAAAACCTGTCATGGCAGCTGTCGTTGCAAGGCAGATTACATCAAACGAAATCTTAACCTTGGAATATTTTGCCGATATAATCTCAGACAGCTCTCTTGGGAAAAGGTCTGTCGGGATGATCGGAAGTCCACATCTGTTGGACAGTGCGATTCCGATACATATCAAAATGTAACTTATCACAAAGTAAAGGATTCTCCATGGGAGGGCAGTTGGCAAAGCCCCGATCCATATCTCATGGATATCCAGCATCTTGCCAAATACGAAACCAACTATGAAACTGCACAGATATTGGGGAACGAATTTCTTTCTCATGATCATGAGGGTGAGAATAAGTACGCCCTGAAATATGTATGTCCAGGTTCCGAGAGTCAGTCTTGGAAGAACCAGCGAGAATGCGTATGGCACGCTGGATATTGCCGATATTCCTGCTGCAGAATAGAGCATGAGAACCACTCCGAAACTGTTGATGGTGACTGCTGTTATCAGGGCGATCTCGCCCCACATGTTATGCAGATGTGCATTTCCTGATTGAGTATTCATTTTCTGCTTTTCCTCATTTCTTTCATTAATGTGTTTTATAACATAGCCTTTGATTTCCCCGGCATCAGGGGAGCTTTAATTGTCTAAGACTTCATATATGTATATCCCTGCGGTTTTTGATTGTAGCACCGACAATACCACATAACAAATAAATAGTTTTTATGATTCGATAGATTTTATCTATAAAAAATATTCGGATTGTATTAAAATATGAATAGGATCATGTATAAATAATGAAAAGGGGGAGTTATAAGTGAACCTGTCATATATTAGATATTTTGTTGAACTGGCCCATGTTCAGCATTATACAAATGCGGCCAGAAATCTGAATATAACGCAGCCAAGCCTCAGTCACGCAATATCCCAGCTTGAGGAAGAACTTGGGGTAATGCTTTTTGAAAAGAATGGGCGCAATACGGAGCTCACTGCATTTGGCAGAGAATTCCTTGCATGTGCAGAGCGTTCGCTTGGCACTCTTGATGCGGGGGTAGAGTCCATACAAAAGGAGGCTGCCGGGGATGGCGTGATACGGCTTGGTCTCATAAGACCTCTTGGAATGGAATTTGTACCTCGTCTGGCAGCG
>ENA-ORTB01003481-ORTB01003481.1-human-gut-metagenome-genome-assembly--contig:-NODE-3481-length-12258-cov-2.417356_pt1 | contig 12258 bp, 9 predicted proteins | sample MGYA00241905_ERZ509174 | MGnify/ENA primary metagenome ERZ509174 (study PRJEB26280, sample SAMEA2338851) | human gut metagenome | biome: human gut; feature: human-associated habitat; material: faeces...
CTCCCTCTGCTTCACAAAAACGGCTTTCAGGGGCAGATTTACGCCACAGAGGCCACCACAGACCTCTGCCGCATCATGCTTCTGGACAGTGCGCATATTCAGGAATTTGAAGCGCAGTGGCGCAACCGCAAAAATAAGCGTGCCGGCAAAGCCCCCTTTGAGCCACTTTATACCACAGAGGATGCGATGGCAGTCATGGAGCATTTTGTTCCCTGCGATTATATGAAGGAAATCGAAGTCTGCGAAGGGGTGAAAATCCGCTTTACGGATGTCGGGCATCTGCTCGGCTCCTCCAGTATTGAAATCTGGCTGACGGAAAACGGCGTATCGAAAAAAATCGTATTCTCCGGTGATATCGGCAATATCAATCAGCCCATCATCCATGACCCCCGTTATACCACCGAAGCGGATTTTGTCATTATGGAAAGTACATACGGCGACCGCTACCATACCGTGCCGCCCGATTATGTGGCAGAGCTTGCCGGGCAGATTCAGCAGACCTTTGACCGCGGCGGCAATCTGGTCATCCCCTCCTTTGCCGTCGGGCGAACGCAGGAAATGCTGTATTTCATCCGTGAAATCAAGGAGCGCAGGCTGGTGCATGGGCATGACGGCTTCAAGGTTTATGTGGACAGCCCGCTTGCAATCGAAGCAACGCGTGTGTTTGTGGAAAACCACCTAAGCTGCTATGACACTGCCGCAATGGCACTGGTTAAGCAGGGCATCAACCCCCTGCAATTTGACGGCCTGGAGCTTGCCGTTACGCCGGATGATTCCATGGCAATCAACTTTGACAAAAGCCCCAAGGTTATCATCTCCGCATCGGGGATGTGCGAGGCAGGACGTATCCGCCACCATTTGAAGCACAACCTTTGGCGACCCGAGTGTACGATTCTTTTCGTTGGATATCAGGCAATCGGCACGCTTGGCAGAAATATCATCGAGGGTGAAAAAGAGGTACGCCTGTTTGGCGAGACAATTACCGTCAACGCGCATATCGAGGAGCTGGCAGGCGTAAGCGGTCATGCGGATAAGAAGGGACTTCTGAATTGGGTGAACCATTTCGAGAAGAAGCCGGAGCGCGTTTTTGTAGTACATGGCGAGGATTTGGTCTGCGAGGACTTCACAAAATGCTTAAAGGAAGAATACGGCTACAATGCCTTTGCCCCCTACAGCGGTGCCTGCTTCGATTTAGCGGCAAATCAGATGATTTCCGAGGGCGTAAAAATCCCCGTTGCACCGAAGGAGCTGCCAAGGGGACATGCAGCCTCCGAGGGCGGCAAGCGCGCGATGTATCTGGCAAATCAGCTTGATCTGGCAAATAAACGCCTGCAGCAGATTATCAATCTGAATAAGGGCGGCACCAATCGGGATATGGAAAAGCTGCTCAAGCAAATCAACGACCTTTGCGACAAATTAGACGGATAAGCTTACAAAGACTACATAAAAAAAGACCTAAGAGCGTCTCTCTTAGGTCTTTTTTTATTAGCTTCCCGCAATAGCAAGTCCTCTCACCAGAACAGACGGCGAGCCGACACCGCCGGAGCCGAAATATAAGTCATCGGCAATTTCCTCCACCTCTGCCAGAAGCTGATAAAAATTGCCTGCAACGGTAATCTGCTCCACAGGCGTGTCAATTCTGCCGCCTTTGATACGGAACCCCTCCGCCGAAAGGGAAAAATCGCCCGAAACGGCATTTGTGCCTGCATGCAGTCCCATCAGACTGGTAAGCAGCAGACCATCCCCCATTTGGGCAAGCAAAGCCTCCTGCGAAAGCATTCCCTTTGCCAGATAGAAATTGGTGGGCGCAGTTTTGACAGAGCCTGTCAGCCCCATCTTAAAGCCATTGCCTGTGGATGCCACGCCATCCTTTTTCGCCGTCCTGCGGTTATAAAGCAGGGTTTTCAGCACGCCGTTTTCGATAACGGCTTTATTTTTGCCCGAAACGCCCTCACTGTCGAAGGGCTGTGTGCCATAGCCGCCCAAAAGCAGGGCATCATCCCGCAGTGTAACCCTTTCGGATGCGATTTTTTCGCCCGTTTTGCCCTGCAAAAGAGAGAAGCCCTTCTGCGCATTTTCCGCAAAGAATACCCCTGCAAACGCGCCCAAAAGAGAAACCATCGCCCTGCCGTCGAAAATCACATCGTATTTTCCACTTGGCACAGACGCTGCCCCCAGATGGGATGCGGCACGCTTTGCCGCCATTCTGCCCGTTTCCTCAGGGTTGAAATCATTCCAATCCTGTGCCTTCCAGAAATAGGAGCCTGTTTTGGTTTCTCCGCCTTTTTTTGCAATCGCAGAAACATAAGCCGTCGCAAAATTTTTCGCAAAGGAAACATCCAGACCTCTGGTGTTGCGGATGACAACCTCCGCCAGAGATGTCCCCAGCGCGCAGTAATCCAGAGAAGCAACCTCCTCCGCTCCTGCCAGTGCCGCTGTTTCCATACGCATGGCGGCGTTGATTTTTTCCTCTACCCTTAATTCCTCCAGAGCGGCATTCACGCCCTCCAGCTCAGGGTAGCTTTCCTCTCCTGCATAAAGCTCCTCGCAGTCCTCCGGGGAAAGAAGCGCCGCATTTTCCTTCGCCGTTTCTACCAGATATGCAATGGCATCCTCTGTCAGCTGCTCGGTATAGGCATAGCCTGTCCGCCCGTTGATGTTTCCGCGAAACGCCAGACCCTCCTCCCTGCTGTTTTCATAATCGCTGACCTCACCCTCCAGAATCAGCACCTCAAACGCCTTGCCGCCGCGGTAATAAACCTCGCAGTCCGCAAAGCCTGCCTGTCTGCCGTAGGCAAGCACCTTTTCCAAAAATTCCTTCCGTTCCATTCTGCTTACCCCCTTCCGCCGACAGTCATACTGCTGACGCGAATCATAGGCTGCCCTACATCGGTCGGGATAGAGCCGCTCTTGCTGCCGCACATCCCCTGCGCCCGTTTCAGATTATTGCCGACCATATCAATATCACGCAGCACCTCCGCGCCCTTGCCGATAAGGGTTGCCCCTCTGACCGGCTCAGCAATCCTTCCGTTGCGAATCATATAGCCCTCCAGAACGGCAAAGTTAAACGAACCCGTTGCAGGGTCAACGCTGCCGCCGCCCATCTGCTTGGCATACAGCCCAAATTCCGTATTCGCGATGATTTCCTCCGGCGTGCTTTTGCCGTTGGCAATGAAGGTATTCGTCATACGGCTGGTGGGAGCAAAGCGGTAATCCTGTCTGCGTGAGGAGCCGGTAATTGCCGTGTGCATGCGTCTGCTGTTCAGGCGGTCAACCAGATAGGACCGCAGAATCCCGTTTTCAATCAGAATATTTTTTGCCGTAGGCGTGCCCTCGTCATCCATTTCGGCAGAGCCCCAGCCATTGGGGATTGTCCCATCATCCAGCGCCGTCACCAAAGGGGATGCAATCTGCTGTCCCAGTCTTCCTGCGAAAACGGACGCATTTCTTGCCACCGCCGTTGCCTCCAGACCATGTCCGCAGGCCTCATGGAAAATGACACCCCCAAAGCCGTTATCAATTACAACAGGGATTTTCCCCGCAGGGCAGGGCTTTGCGCCAAGCATGGTAACGGCAATGCGTGCCGCCTCCCTTGCGGTATCCTCCACATTGATGCGGTCAAACAGCTCATACCCCTCAGAGCCGCCCGGCCCCAGATGTCCGCTCTGCTTTTCCGTCGCAGAGGATGCCACTGCCTCAATGGTAAAGCGGCTGCGTGTGCGGTCCTCCTCGCCCCAGATGCCCTCGGAATTGGCAACCAGCACATGCTTCATCACCTCAAGATAGCCTGCCCTTGTCTGCGTAACGGCATCGTGATATGCCCTTGCCGCCGCGGATGCCAGCCGGAGCTGCTCCGCCTTTCTCTGCTTGGACACGCTTTCCGGCAGGATACGGATGGGGTTGATGCAGCGCTCCGCCATCCTTTTCCAGCCGCAGATATCATAAATGCGGTCGCCGCGCAGAGCCGCCGCGCCCTCCCTCGCAATGCGAATAAGGCTTTCCTCGGAAAGGTCATTCGTAAAGCCGTAAATCGCCTGATTCCCGAAAAACAGCCGCACCCCTGCGCCGTAATCCATGCCGCCCAGTGCCGTTTCCACCTTGCCGTTGACCATGGCAATGCTGCTTCTCTTTGTCCGCTCTGCGTAAATCTCGGCAAAATCGGCACCGCTTTCCAGTGCCGCTGCCAGTATATTTTCTACTGCCGATTTTTTCAGCATGATTCCTCACTTCCTTGCTTTTCCGTTTCCTCCAGATACAGGCTGACCGCCTCCAGATAATGCAGGAGATTGCCCGTCTGCCGGATGCTGTATTTTTCCTCAAACGCCGCAAGGGGAATCGATTTGCGTCCGCCCCTTGCCGCATTTTCCCAATATATCTTCAGTGTTTCAAACGGCAAAAGATAATATGCATCTGCCGCAGAAAAATGCACGAGAAGAAAGGAAAGTCCCCGCTGGCGGCGAAATTCCCCCATAAAAGCCATCTGATGTGCATGGATATTCTGCAAGGGCAGGCTTTTTCCTGCCGTTTCCTTGGCATCAAAGGCAATGGGAATCCCCTGCGCCACGCCGATATAATCAACCGTAGACTGCTTTTCAAAATACGCAAGGGTAATCGTCCGCGTTTCCTCATCCATCCGCACAGGGGTGATGGGCGTGGGGATTTTCTGGAATAATGCCAGACCCGACTGCCTGTAGCGTTCATTTGTGAAATTGATGATTTCTTCAAAGCTGCTGCCGCGCAGTCCTCTGGAATTCCAATGTGCCACTGCTTTTCTCTCCTTTATTCACTGTATGTATTCAGTATAGCACATCTGCTGTCATTTTGCCAATTCACTGACGGTCACAAAGGTAATGCCTGCCCGCTCCAGCTCCGGCGCAACCTCTTTGATTGCCTGTGCCGTAATTTTTCCGCCTTCGGGGCCGACATGCCCAATGGCAATCGCAGACCCTTTTTCCAGTGCGACCTCTCCCGCCTTGCGCAGATTGTCCTTGACGACCGCAACAGAATCCGTGCTGTCCAGAAACACATCCCGTTCCAGAAGGGCTACGTCCTTTTCCGCGGCAACGGCTTTCCCAAGGCTTTTCGCCGTTGTCATGCTGTCTACAAAGGGAACGCCCTTTTCCTTTAGCACCTCCATCACCGCCGAAAGGCTGCGTGCATCCTCCATAATAGCAGAGCCCATGTGGTTATTCATGCCTGCCGCATCCGGAAGAGCCGAAAATGCTTCCTCCATGCGCTCCCGAATGGCGGCATCGTCCATATCCCGAAAAACCCCCTTCTCACCAACCCATTCCCGCTTGCCCGTGAGGGATTCCATCGGCATGTGGATAAAAATTTCCTTGCCTGCCTGCCGCACTCGCTCCGCATCCTCCGCCGTGCAGGAGGAAAAAGGCATAACCGCCGCCGTAAAGGGGATGGAAAGCGCAAGCATTTCCTCTGTCCCTGCGCCGCAATAGCCGAAATCATCAATCAGAATTGCCAGTCTGCAAGGTTTTTCTCCGTCAACACGCACCACCTGTCCTGCCGCCAAGCTCCTGCCGCCCAGAAAGCACATCCCGAACAAAGCCAGATATTTTATCCCCGTTTTTATGTTTTCTCTCATGATATAACCGCCCTGTTTTTTGGTGTGCTTTATAAATATGAATCTACGCAGAAAAAAAGACATCGGAAGCCTCCGATGCCCTTGAGTCGAAGCAGGATTTCGACTATGCAATCATATTTTTCTTTTTCCAGCCGCGCAGCTCCCTTTTCAGGAGCAAAGCCGCAAGCAAAAACGCCAACACATCCGCGACAGGAGCCGCGCCCAACGCACCATCCATCCCAAAATGCGCCGAAAAAAGGAGTGCAAACGGAATCAGGAAAATCACCTGTCTGGAAAGCGAAACCATCAGAGATTTCACAGGGCTGCCGATTGCCTGAAAGAAGGATGCCGTCACATTCGGCAGTCCATAGACAAAGAACCCCAGCATATACAAGCGGAAGCAATGCACCGCAAATTCCTGATAGAGCGGTTCCTCCTCCACAAAAAGCGCCGCCAGAAAGCCGCCGCCATAGCGGAACACCAGAAACCACAGCACAGAAATCCCGATGGAAATTTTTGCGGCAGTCTGAATCGTCTGCTTGACCCTCTCATATTGCCTTGCGCCAAAATTAAAGCCGTTAATCGGCTGTGTCCCCGAAGCAAGCCCAACGAACATTGCATGCGCAATCTGATAAATTTTCATCATTAAGCCATAGCAGGAAAGCGCAATTTCGCTGCCATAAATCGTCGCCGCACCATATTTGCGCATGAGGTTATTCATCACAATCTGGGTTGCCGCCGTTGCGGTCTGTGTGCAAAGGCTGGGAAAGCCAAGCTGTACAATATCCCCGATAAATCTCCATTTCAGGCGAAGATATTTTTTCCGAATGGCAAAATGCGAAAAACGGGGAAGATACGCCAGTGCAATCACCCCCGAAACAATCTGCCCGATAATCGTTGCCAATGCCGCGCCCTGAATCCCCCATCGGAACACAAAAATAAAAATGGGGTCAAGCACAACATTTAATGCCGCACCTATCATCATACTGCGCATCATATACTGCGGATTGCCGTCCGCGCGGATGATTGCCGTAAATGCCATATTGCACATGCCGAAGGGCTGTCCCAGAAGAATGATGCTCATATACAGAACCGCCTCCGCCACAACAGAGGGTGATGCCCCGAAAAATACCACAAGCTGCCTTGCGAAGATACACCCGAACACCGAAAGCAATATCCCTACGCCAAACAGAAGCATAACCGCGTTCGCAAAGGTACGGTCTGCCTCCTCCTGCTCCCCTCTGCCAAGGTGCAGGCTGACGTTTGCGGCACAGCCGTCCCCAATCAGAAGTGCCAGCGCCGCCGCAATGATGCCGATGGGAAAGGTCACATTCGTGGCGGCAACGCCCTTGATGCCCACCGCATGCCCGATGAAAATCTGGTCTACGATGTTATACAGGCAGTTCACCATCAGCGTCAGCGCCGTCGGAACGGAGAATTTCAGCAGCAGCCGCCCGATTGGCTCTGTGCCTAAGCTATTCTGTTTTGTTTCCGTCATGTGCCTTCACCCGCCTTCCCCGCTCGATGCGAAAAGCCCCTGCTTCAAAAAAGCCTTGTTTTTCTACCGGCTTGCCACATTCACCGCAGAATTTCTGTCCCTCGGCAAGCACCGCGCCGCATTCCGTGCAGACAGGCACAGGCTCCTTTTCAATGCCCGCCCTTTCTGCCGCCTGCTCTGCCTCCGCCGCCTTTTCTGCCGCCTTGCGTTCTGCGCGTTCCGCTTCACGCTCTGCCTTTCTTGCCTCCCCTTCGGCTTTGATTTGCGCAATCTGCGCTTCCATGCCGTGAATTTTATCCTGCGCGGCTACGATTTTATCGCAAATCATCATTGCCTCATCATCAAACTGCTCCCCTGTGACAAATTTCGCCCAGAAATGCTCGCCCAGCTCTCTCTGGAAGGACTGAATATTGCCCTTTGTCAGGTTAATCTCCCCAATCAGCTTATTGATTTCCAAGCTGTCATTTGTCTTTTCGGATACCGTTTTTGCCATTTCATTCAATCTATCAAAAAAAGCCATGTCACATTCCTCCTTAGATATCTGCTTCTTTAATTTAATTTCGCTTTTTTTCCTGAAATTCCTTTTTCTGTCCACGTTTTTTCCGCATGAAAAGCCAAAATTCTTTCATATTAAATAGAAAACAGAACCACAAAGGAGGAATGACACATGGATTGGCTTCGCAAATGGGACACCCTGCCGCAGGAGGTGCGCCAGCTGATTCTGCATAACGGCGCGGACATGGAACGCTTTTACACCCTCTCCACTGAGGAGCGGCAGGAGGTGCTCAACCGCATCCGCATGGCAAACACGCCCGATGAGCTGGATGCAACGGCAAAGCGAAAATAGCCGTATTTTCCTCAGAAAATCCGCCAAAACTTTTTGAAAAAAAGGAAACTTTCTATTCAAATTCCCGATTCTCTCTAAAATCCGGCTGTTTTCGGCAAAGAGCGGTTTACATCCCCGGATGCGCGCCGTATAATAGTGAATACTTGAGAAAAAGCAAAAGCATTGCAAAAATGAGAGAGAGCAGCAGGAATTTTAGAGAAGGAGCCGGCAACATGGATTTGTTAAAGAGAAGAATTATCGAAGACGGTACAGAATTAGGTACAGAAGTTGTAAAAGTGGATTCTTTTTTGAATCACCAGTTGGATATTGGTCTTTTTATGGCGATTGGGAAAGAAATCAGCCGCCGTTTCGGTCATCTGGGAATCAATAAGATTCTGACTATCGAATCCTCCGGCATCGGCATTGCTGCCATCACTGCATTATATTTTGATCTGGTGCCTGTGGTTTTCGCAAAGAAAACACAGCCCAACACCATGACAGAGGATTTTTACGGCGCAGAGGTAAAATCCTTCACAAAGGGTACGGTTTCTGTTGCACGCGTATCCAAGCAGTACCTCAATCCTGAGGACAGAGTGCTCATTATCGATGATTTCCTTGCGCACGGCGAGGCAGCCATGGGACTTTGCTCCCTTGTAGAGCAGGCAGGCGGCACCGTCTGCGGCATTGCGGCTGTCATTGAAAAGGAATTTCAGGGCGGCAGCAAAAAGCTGCGGGATGCAGGCTATTATGTAGACTCTCTGGCTGTCATTACCGCCATCAAGGATGGTCAGATTACCTTCAAGGATTGAGCACCGAAGAAAAATAACAGAAAAAGGAAAATAACAGAAAAGCAGGATTCCCGTCCTATTGGTAGGACGGGCTTTTTCATGCTTTGCCAAGCTGTAAAATCTTAACACAAAATTTGCACAAAAAAGGGTTGGAAAAATCTACACTTTTCACGGTTGAGAAGTCTCTGCGGCTTTGTTATGATATTCAGGCATGCTTTCTTCCGAAAAAGCAGCTTTTCCACAAAAATTCAAGGGTTATCGTATGAAAGGGGAATTCGTGATGCTGAGTAAATTTATCAGCAGTTTAAAACAGGAATTTGGCGGCTATAATGCTGCCGCATTGACAAAGGACTTAATGGCAGGTCTGACGGTTGCCGCCGTTGCGCTGCCTCTGGCGCTTGCCTTCGGTGTCAGCAGTGGTGCGGATGCCGCATCGGGGTTAATCACTGCCATCATTGCCGGGCTGATTATGAGCCTGCTTTCCGGCGGCTATTATCAGATTTCCGGGCCAACGGGTGCCATGGCGGCAATTCTGATGTCTCTGGTTGCAGCCTACGGGATGGACGGCGTATTTATCGCAACGCTGATTGCAGGCATCATCCTGCTTCTGGCAGGGATTCTGCATCTGGGCAAGCTGACCTCCTTCATCCCCGCCCCCGTTATCACAGGCTTTACCTCCGGTATCGCCGTTATCATCGCCTTGGGACAGGTTGACAATTTCTTCGGAACACATTCCGAGGGAACCTCTGCCATCGGCAAGCTGTTCAGCTATGCGCGCCTTGGCTTCTCCCCGAATCTGACCGCTGTCGGTCTGGGGCTGTTCGTGGTTCTGTTTATGGTATTCTTTCCGAAAAAATGGAACGCCGTTGTCCCTGCCTCTCTTGTCAGCATCATCCTCACCACTGCGTTTTCCATTTTCATGCAGCTGGATGTTGCTGTGGTTGGGGAAATCCCCAAAACACTGATTCCCGAAAACCGCCTGCTGCTTGGCGCGCTGAATCTGAAAACCATCGGCGCACTGGTCACACCTGCGTTTTCCATTGCCATTCTGGGCATGATTGAAAGCCTGCTTTGCGGCGCATCCGCAGGGCGCATGACAGGCGTGCGTCTGGATGCCAATCAAGAGCTGATTGCACAGGGGGTCGGGAACATTCTGCTGCCCTTCTTCGGCGGCATCCCCGCAACCGCGGCAATCGCGCGTACCAGTGTTGCCATCAAATCCGGCGCAAAAACAAGACTGACCGGCGTATTCCATGCCGTTGGGCTTCTGATTTCCATGTTCCTGCTGGCTCCCGTCATGTCCAAGATTCCTCTGGCGGCTCTGGCAGGGGTGCTGATGGTAACAGCATGGAGAATGAACGAATGGGAATCCATCCGCTATATCTTCTCCCATAAATTCAAGGGCGCAATGCTCGAATTTACGGCAACCATGTTTGCAACCATCATCTTCGATCTGACCGTTGCAATTCTGATTGGTGTGCTGATTGGTCTGGTATTTCTGGTATCCCGTCTGTCCTTCATTGAAATCAACTATGAAAACGTGGACATGAACCGTATGCATGTAACCGATCCTGTGCTTTGCGAACGCTACAGCAATGCAAAGGTTGTTTATATCACAGGCCCTATGATTTTCGCCAACACACAGGCAGTTGCGGATATCGCAGGAAAGGTAGAGGGCTCCGATACGGTGCTGTTCTCCATGAGAGGCGTATCCAATATTGATATTTCCTGCGCACAGACCCTGCGTGAGCTGGTGGAGGGTCTGCGCAAAAAAGGCGTGGACGTTGCCATCTGCGGTATGACCACCCACGCAATGAAAATGATGGATCGTTCCGATTTACATAAAATCATCGGGGATGAAAACTTCTACTGGAGCGTAGAGCGGGTGCTTTTAACAAACCGTCCTCGCCCTGCCTCAAAAGTAGATTGATAAAAGCGCAAGCTGATAAAAAAGCTTGAAAAAAAGAACATCCTCCGCCCTTGACGGACAGCAGCAAGGATGTTATGATTAAAAAAAACTTCAAAAAAGGGGAGCTTGCGTAAGTAGGCTGAGAGTAAGCTAGATTGCTTTGACCCATAACCTGATTTGGATAATGCCAACGTAGGGACATACTGTTGACGCGAGGAAGCTGCGCTATGTTTTGGCATAGTGCAGCTTTTTTATTGTCCATAGGTGAGGATTGCTTCCCTCTGTGGCAGGCTGCATGCACCACAGCCCGATACAGAAAAACAGCAGCACAGCAAAATTTGGTGCGACATGGACAAGGAGGAACCGAATATGTACACAACACAGATGGACGCGGCAAGAAAGGGCATTATTACGCCACAAATGAAAATCGTGGCAGAAAAGGAGCGCATGGACGCGGAGGAAATCCGCAGTCTGGTTGCAAAGGGGCAGGTCATTATTCCCTGCAACAAGAACCATAAAGCCCTGCACCCCAGCGGTGTCGGCGCAAGGCTGACAACAAAAATCAACGTCAACCTCGGCGTTTCGCGCGACTGGAAGGACGTGGATATGGAGTATGAAAAGGTACGCTCCGCAGTGGAAATGGGCGCAGAGGCGATTATGGATTTAAGCTCCTACGGAGATACCAGAAGCTTCCGCCGCAAGCTGACCGCCGATTGCCCTGCTATGATCGGCACCGTGCCGATTTATGATGCCGTTGTGTATTATCATAAGCCTCTGGCACAAATCACAGCAGAGGAATGGCTGGATATCGTGCGGATGCACGCAGAGGACGGCGTAGATTTCATGACCATCCATTGCGGCATGAATCGTGCAACAGCGGCACGCTTTAAGCAGAATAAGCGTCTGATGAATATTGTTTCCCGCGGCGGCTCGCTGCTGTTCGCGTGGATGGAGATGACCGGCAACGAAAACCCGTTCTACGAATACTATGACGACGTGCTGGACATTCTGCGGAAATATGACGTGACCATCAGTCTGGGTGATGCTCTGCGTCCGGGCTGCAATGCGGACAGCACTGATGCGGGACAGATCAGCGAACTGGTGGAACTGGGTGCCCTGACCAAGCGTGCGTGGGAACGCGACGTACAGGTAATGGTAGAAGGACCAGGACATATGACCATGGACGAGATCGCTGCCAACATGAAGCTGCAAAAGCGGCTGTGCTATGGTGCTCCGTTCTATGTGCTGGGGCCGCTGGTAACAGACGTTGCTCCGGGATATGACCACATCACAGCTGCGATCGGCGGTGCCATTGCTGCCATGAGCGGTGCGGATTTCCTGTGCTATGTCACACCGGCAGAGCATCTCCGCCTGCCGGATCTGCAGGACGTGCGGGACGGCATCGTGGCTTCGAAGATTGCCGCACATGCTGCCGATCTGGCACGGGGCATTCCGGGGGCACGAGATTGGGACAACGCCATGAGCAAGGCTCGCTGTGCGATCGACTGGGAGGGCATGTTTGCTCAGGCAATCGATCCTGAAAAGGCTCGGGATTATTTCGAGAGCCGTCCGCCGCAGGATCGTCACACCTGCTCCATGTGCGGAAAAATGTGTGCAATGCGGACTTCCAATAAGATTCTGAACGGGGAATCGGTT
>ENA-ORTB01003489-ORTB01003489.1-human-gut-metagenome-genome-assembly--contig:-NODE-3489-length-12229-cov-3.159274_pt1 | contig 12229 bp, 9 predicted proteins | sample MGYA00241905_ERZ509174 | MGnify/ENA primary metagenome ERZ509174 (study PRJEB26280, sample SAMEA2338851) | human gut metagenome | biome: human gut; feature: human-associated habitat; material: faeces...
CTCAGAAAGTTCCAGATACTTTTTTTCAACAGGAACTCCCTTAAAACGCTCCGCATCTGTAGCTCTTGCTTTTCGCTTTTTTGCTGTTTTTTCTGGAATGCTCCTGTTTTATCTCCGGGCTATTTTCAATCATAGGATCCGCAGCCGGATCATGTTCAGAACTCATCTCGTTTTCTTGTCGGGAAGCGGGTGTCTGTACCGGTTCAAGATGCAGTGCATCGTCAAACGGAATCTCTTCCTGTACATCCATTGCCGGTTCTGCTCTGTTAATGACAAAATGATCTTCAAAGGAATCCGTCAGATCTTTTGAATCCGGCTCTTTCTCCGGGACAAGTTCTGTCATTTCAGGTGATTTTGGAGTCCGCCCAAAGCCACCAACAGGTGATTCTTCCTCTGAAAGAAGCGTTGTGGCGAACGTAATACCTGATGCTTTAAGGTCTGTCCGCTTTGTGCGTTTCTTTTTCTCATTTGGAGAAGATGCATCTGCCTGTGAAGTTTCGACTTTTTCTCTTTGCTTCAACGCAAGTGCCTCTTTGCGGGCATCCCGCTCCAGTGTACGGATCTCAGCAGTTTCCTGATGTTTCCGTTTCACTTCCTGATAAGCTTTCTTTCCATGTCTTCCAAGTGGAGCTAATAAAGAACGTTCTGTTACCAGAATGATACAAATGATTGAGAAAATGATCAAAATAACATAAGTACCTGCTTCTCCAATCAGTGGACATAAAATACTGATCAGAATTCCGCCAAGTAATCCACCCGCATTTTTATCAGCACTGGAATCTTTGTAGTAAGATAAAACAGATGTCCCGGCAGTATATGGATGAAACATCAATTCTAAAATTCCACAAAGGAGAATGACCAGAACAATTGCGGCACCTACTTTTATGTAAGCATGAGGATTTCCTTTATTGGAAATATAAAAAGCAACTGCTCCGAAAAATACAAATGGAAATAAATATGCCATTGCTCCTACAAGTCCAAATCCTACAGAAGAAATTGCTCCTCCCGCTATGCCACCCATACCAAAATTACTCAGGATAAGAAGGATGCAGATGGCAAGGGCACCCAATAGAAGGATCTCTGAACGGATTTCCTGACTTTGTGATGTATTATTTATATGATTTGAAGTTCTTTTTGTCTTACTGCCAGAACTTTTCTTTGTGGAGGCAGAAGCTTTTTTTGCTGTCGATGTTTTCTTAGTTGTTGCATTTTTTGCTGCTTTCGCTGTGTTGTTCGTAGAACTTTTTTTTGTATTTGTAGATTTTGCAGCCATCTGATTCCCCCTTAATTATTATACCATTGTACTGATTCAATCAAACGATAGATTGAATACATACTATTTCAAGTATAACATCAATTAAAATTCATGTCATTACAAAATTTCTTTGATCAGATGCCATTTTTTTGTTCTATATTTACATTTCCGAAGGTTTTTCCCGTTTTTCATCAATCAATTCATAGAGTTTTTTAAATGCCTGGTGAATGCCTCCGACTTCGTCGATGATCCCTTCTCTTACAGCTTCTTCTCCTTCTAACAGTGTTCCTACATCTTTTACAAGCTGCGTAGGGTTCAACATCAGATCAACAAGACGTTTTTCTGTGATTTTAGAGTGTGCAGCAATAAATCTGGCAATTCTGTCCTGTGTACGTTCCATATTTCTCAGACTCTGTGTCACACCGATAAAAGTACCGTTTGAACGAACCGGATGAACAACCATGGTTCCTGTCGGTACAATAAAGGAATAATCTGCAGAAACAGCAAGAGGACCGCCAATAGAATGACTTCCACCAAGGACAAGAGAAACGGTTGGTTTTCCCAAAGAAGCTATCATTTCCGCAATTGCAAGTCCAGCTTCCACATCTCCACCCAGTGTATTTAATAAAATGAGAACCCCCTCTACTTCATCGCTTTCTTCAGCTTCAGCCAGTTGTGGAAGTAAATGTTCGTACTTTGTTGCTTTTGTATTATTTGATACTGTTTCATGTCCTTCAATTTCACCTATAATTGTCAGAAGACGAATTTTGTAATTCTTTTTATTTTCATTTAACATTAACGCACCAAATTCTTTGATTTCATCTGATTTTTGCTTTTTTTCCTCGCTCATATAAATATGCCTCCTGTTGAAAGTAAATAAATACTATTACTAGAATGCACAGAATGCGGGGAAAATATGTATTGTATCCAATTCTGCATATCAATCTCCACAATTTAAGCAAAAGAGCTAACTACTGTTTAAAACCTACAATTCGGATACAAAAAACAGGAGGTATGGATACAAAATCATGGGAATCCATACCTCCTGAATCATATGTTATTTATATTAATCTTCCAGTGCCTGTTCTACATCGGCAATCAGATCTTCAATATTCTCAATTCCAAGACTGAAACGAATCAGATCTGGCTGTACACCTGCTTCCAACAGTTCCTGCTCATTCATCTGTCTGTGTGTATGACTTGCAGGATGAAGTACGCAGCTTCTTGCGTCTGCTACATGAGTTACAATCGCAACCAGTTTCAGTTTGTCCATCATCTTAACTGCTGCTTCTCTTCCGCCCTTTAATCCAAAAGTAATAACACCGCATGTTCCATCCGGCATATATTTCTGAACGAGGTCATAATCTTTACTTCCCGGAAGTGACGGACAGTTAACCCATGCTACTTTCTCATGTCCCTGGAGATACTGAGCCATCTTTACAGCGTTCTCACAATGTCTTGGCATTCTCAAATGAAGACTCTCGAGTCCAAGGTTCAGAAGAAATGCATTCTGTGGAGACTGGATCGATCCAAGATCTCTCATCAGCTGTGATGTTGCTTTTGTTATATAAGCAGCTTTGCCAAACTTTTCTGTGTATACAATTCCGTGATAAGTCTCATCCGGTGTTGTAAGTCCGGCAAACTTGTCTCCGTAAGCAGCCCAGTCAAAGTTACCGCTATCAACGATTGCACCGCCAACACAGGCTGCATGTCCATCCATGTATTTTGTAGTTGAATGAGTAACAATATCTGCACCCCATTCAAAAGGACGACAGTTGATCGGTGTTGCAAATGTATTATCTACGATTAACGGAACATGATGTGCATGTGCAGCTTTTGCAAATTTCTCAAAATCAAAAACAGTCAATGCCGGATTGGCAATCGTCTCTCCAAAAACAGCTTTCGTATTCTCCTGAAATGCCGCATTCAGTTCTTCCTCTGTGCAGTCTGGGTCTACGAAAGTTGCTTTCACACCCATTTTACGGATTGTGTGAGCAAACAGATTGTATGTACCGCCATACAAGGCAGACGCGCATACGATATGATCACCTTCTTCAGCAATATTCATAATCGCATAAAAGTTTGCTGCCTGTCCGGAAGAAGTCAGCATTGCTGCTACTCCCCCCTCCATATCACAGATCTTTGCTGCTACTGCATCATTCGTCGGATTCTGAAGTCTTGTATAAAAATATCCGGACTCTTCAAGATCAAAAAGTCTTCCCATCTGATCACTGCTGGTGTAACGGAATGTTGTGCTTTGTACGATCGGGAGCACACGTGGTTCACCGTTTCCCGGATTGTAACCGGACTGTACACATTTAGTTTCCATCTTGTAATTACTCATCATTGTCCCCCATTTCTTATAACTGATTATTCGTTCCAGTTATGGTATACGTCCTGAACATCATCATCTTCATCAAGAAGATCAAGTGTTTTCTGGATGTTTTTAATATCTTCTTCTTTTGTAAGATCAACATATGTCTGTGGAATCATTGTAACTTCAGCAGAAACCATAGGGATTCCGGCTTCTTCCATCTTCAGACGAACATCACTGAAGTCTTCCGGTGCTGTTAATACTTCGTAGCTGTCTTCTTCTTCGTTAAAGTCTTCAGCACCTGCATCAAGTACAGTCATCATAAGATCATCAGAGTCCATATCGCACTCTTCTTTATCAATAATGATCTGTCCTTTTTCATCGAACATGAAAGATACACATCCAGGTGTTCCTACGTTTCCGCATCCCTTTGTAAATGCATTTCTTACATTGGAAGCTGTACGGTTCTTGTTATCTGTAAGAGTCTTAACGATAATAGCGGTTCCGTTCGGTCCATATCCTTCATATGTAATACGCTCATAGTTATCAGCAGTTCCTTCTCCGGCAGCTTTTTTGATATTTCTCTCGATTGTATCATTCGGCATGTTGTTTGCTTTTGCTTTTGCAATAACATCACGAAGTCTGCTGTTGTTTGTCGGATCAGCACTTCCACCTTCCTTAACAGCAATTGCAAGTTCACGTCCGATCTTTGTAAAAATCTTTCCTTTCGCTGCATCATTCTTTTCTTTCTTATGCTTGATATTCGCAAATTTAGAATGTCCTGACATATTCTGATTCTCCTTTTCTATTGTATCAATGTATTTTATATAAATTCATTTGCATTCACAGATACACACTAAGTTCTGTAAAGCACTATCCTTATGATTTTACCACGCTTTTTTTGTTCTGTAAAGAATTTGGTTGGATTTATGTAGTAAGATCCAGACTGATTCTTATTGCTTGGTCAATTTTTTTCATTCGTTCCTGATCAATATGACAGACATATTCTCTCAGTCTTTTCTTGTCAATTGTACGGATCTGTTCCAGCAGAATGACTGAATTTTTCATAATATTATAATCATTTGTACAGATTTCAATATGTGTCGGCAATTTTGCCTTATTCATCTTCGACGTAATTGCGGCACAGATGATGGTTGGACTATGTCTGTTGCCTATGTTATTCTGTATTATAAGTACCGGCCGGATTCCACCTTGTTCGGAACCAACGACAGGACTAAGATCTGCGTAATAAATGTCGCCCCGCTTAATTATCAATTCATTCACACTCCGATATTCCAGTTACTTTTCGTATTTGTTCTCTGATTCTTCTCAGAACCTTTTGTTTTTTTCTAAGAACATACTAAAGTATCTCCGGTTTTATCGGATGTATGCATGTCAACCGGATTCTTTCAATTATTCCGGTTATTCGAAATAATCAATCTGTTTTACGATCGTACCGTTTTTATAATACTCTCTCGGAACACGCTTGCTCAGATCACAGACAAATTCATAATTGAATCTTCCACTCAGATCAGAAAGATCTTCTACACGGATAATGGCGTCCTTGTCTTTTCCGACCAGAGTAACCGAATCCATGAATTTTGCTTCCGGAATCTCTGTTACATCTACCATAAACTGATCCATGCAGACTCTTCCTACAATATCTGCACGTTTTCCATGGATAAGAACATAGCCTTTATTTGAAAGGGAACGCGGATATCCGTCACCGTATCCGACAGGAATCGTAGCGATCCGCATCTTCTTTGGCGCGACGAAAGTTCCACCGTAACTGATGGAAGTTCCTTTTTCCACATCCTTTACAAAGCTGATATGGCTGATTAATTCCAGTGCCGGTTTCAGGTCAACAGCATCTTTTTTCACTTCATCTGACGGATACATTCCATAAATAGAGATTCCGGCTCTGGCAAGATCATGCTTCATATCTGGAAAATCAATAATTCCGGCACTGTTATCACAATCATAATAGGAGATCTGGACTCCATTTTTTTCTAACTGTTCTTTCATCCAGAGGAATTTTTCATGTTGGGTAAATGTATAAGACTTGTCAAATTCATCTGCCTTTGCAAAGTGTGTGAACATTCCTTCCATTTTAATATTAGGAAGTTTGCTGATTCTGGAAATTGTCTCAACACTCTCTTTGCTTACTTTGAATCCAATTCGTCCCATTCCTGTATCGATTTTTATGTGAAGAAATGCGGTCTTTCCTGACCTTACGGCAGCATCAGCCATTCCCTTGGCCATCTCTTCTGTATAAACTGCTGCACGGATTTCTTTTTCAACCATTTCTTCATACTCATCAGGAAAAACACAGCCAAGAATCAAGATTGGTTTCTTGATTCCATGTGCTCTTAAAGTTCTTGCTTCTCCCATGCATGCTACAGCGTAACCCCAGATATAAGGCGTTTCCTCAAACATTTCCGCAAGAGGAACTGCTCCGTGTCCGTATGCATCCGTCTTGATAACAGCTATTAAACGTCCCTCCTGACCAATGCGATTTTTCATCTGTTCCATATTATATGCAATTGCGTCCAGATTGATCCGGGCACATACTCTGTTATACTGTTTCATAATTTATCTGCACTCCTTTGCATTCTTCATTGCATCGGCCATACCCTGAATCAGGTCTCTGGCTAATACGCTGTAACTTCCTTTGCTCTTTTTCGCTTCATCTCCACCACAGGCATGTAGGAAAACTCCCACAGTAGTGGCTTCAAATGGTGCCATATGCTGTGCAAGAAGTCCTGCAATCGTTCCGGCGAGAACGTCTCCGGAACCACCTTTTGCCATAGAGTTATTACCAGCGAGATTTACAAATCTCTGCCGATTTGTCTGTGCGACAACAGTACGACTGTCTTTTAACACACAGATTATGGATGATTTTGTATCCGGTCCGGATTGTTTTATGATCTGATCAAGTGCCTGGAAGCGATCTTCCATGATCGTATCAATACTCCATCCGGTCAGCCTTGACATTTCTTTCATATGTGGAGTTAAAATCACAGGTGCACAACATTGATTTAATAACGCTATATTCCTGCTCAGTAAATTAAGTCCATCGGCATCTATGACACATGGACAGGATACATTTTTCAATACATTTTTCAATATCTTTTCGGAAATCTGTCCCATTCCAAGTCCACAGCCAATACAAACCGCATCAGCCCAGTCAAGAAGATGAGACAGTTGACTGTCATCATAAGAATCATAGCAGGATATGATTGCCTCCGGAAGAAGTTCCTGCAGTGCCAGACGGTTTTCACTTGCTGTATAAATCTGTACTAGACCGGCACCAACTGTATAGGCAGCACAGGCAGAAAGAAATGCAGCACCAGCCATCCCGGGACTTCCGGTGATCATAAGAACTTTTCCATAACTTCCCTTGTGTGAATTCATCATTCTCGAAGGAAGAAGTTTTCCAAGATCATTTTTGTCAAAGGTATAACAAACATCCAGGCGATTCGAAAAATATTTCGGATCAATTCCAATCGCAACCGGAATGCTCTCTCCTGCATAGGACTTGCCAGGGAAAAGCTCACAGCCTAATTTTACACATGCCATACATACTGTAAGGTCGGCTCGAAATGCTGTTCCAAGAATCTTTCCTGTTGCAGCACAGATTCCGGATGGAATATCAACAGCAACTTTTTCTGCATCCTGAAGATTCATCCAGTCGATCACATCTTTATAATGTCCTGTGATTTCACGGCAGAGTCCAACACCAAATACAGCATCAATTATTACAGTATATTCTTCATCCGGGAATTCTGTGAATACAGAAATCCCCATATTTTCTACAATCTGTTTCTGACATCGACATTCTTCACTTAAAGAAGCTTCTTTCCCTGCAAATAGTACATCTGCATGCTTTCCCTGTTCGGTTAAGAGCCTTGCTACTGCAAATCCGTCTCCACCATTGTTGCCGCTTCCACAAACAATCAGACTTTTTTCTGTGGAAATATTTTTCTTATGCATTGTCTCGACAATCTGAAGTGCTGCACGTTCCATAAGTACAAGGGATGGAATCCCAATTTCATGAATTGTGTGTGCATCAGCTTCACTCATCTGCTTCCCATTTGGAAGATATCTCATGCTTATCGCCTGACCTTTCTAACATTATTAATTCCTTTTAACATGAACAGATGCTGCGAAACCTCCTTTTGTCAGTTGGTCCCACAGCATCCTTGCAGCTTTGCTAGATTCTATTCTTTATCCTGCTGACAAAGGTTGTAAGATAACTTCATCAGTGTGTCAGATAAATGTACGTTCTCAACGACCACATCCTTTGGAAGGGAAAGGTCTGTATGTGCAAAATTCCAGATTCCCTTCACACCGTTATCTACCAGAATATCAGCCACTTCAATTGCTTTTGATTTTGGAAGTGTCAGTGCAGCAATTTCAATGTCATTATTCTTAAGAAAATCTTCCAGTTCATCAACCATACGCACAGGAATCCCCCTGATCGTTACGCCTTCCAGTCGAGGATTCACATCGAAAAGACTTTTCAGAATAAATCCGCTTCTTTCGAAGGAAGCATAGTTTGCCAGTGCCTGTCCTAAATTACCGGCACCAATGATAATAAAATTATGACATCTATCCAATCCTAAGATCTTTCCAATCTCTGTATAAAGATATTTCACATTGTATCCGTACCCCTGCTGGCCGAATCCACCGAAATTATTCAAATCCTGACGTATCTGTGAAGCCGTTACATGCATCTTCTTACTCAAGTCACTGGATGAAATTCTCTCTACGCCAGCCTCCAGCAGATCTCCCAGATATCTGTAGTACCTCGGAAGTCTGGAAATGACTGCACGTGATATCTTTCTCTGTTCCAATTTTTAGCCCTCCACTCTTAAACTACTCTTTATTATATAAAAGAGTTAAAGTTCTGTCAAACTTTTGTTTTGCAAAAACCATTAAAATCCATATATTTTCCTTGTATTTTCGACATTTTTCTATATAATGATAATGTTAGAAGTCAAAAAACGAGGTGAAAATATATGATACTCGCATGTCACAATATAGAAAAAGCGTTTGGGGAACGCGAAATTGTACGAGACGGCTCCTTTCATATTGAAGATCGTGAGAAAGCTGCTCTTGTCGGTGTGAACGGCGCCGGGAAATCAACAATCCTTAAGATGATCATCGGAGAAGAACCTCTTGATGGTGGAGAGGTTATTCTCGCGAAAGGAAAGACACTCGGTTATCTTGCGCAGCGTCAGGATTTAAAATCCGGAAATACCATTTATGAGGAAGTAAAAAGTGCAAAAGCGGATATTTTTGCAATGGAAGCTCAGATTCGTTCCATTGAACATGAACTGAAGCATCTGGAAGGTGAGGAATTGCAGAGCCGCCTGGAGACCTACAATCGTCTACAGTCTGAATTTGATGCAAGAAACGGTTATGCCTGCGAAAGTGAGATTACAGGTGTATTAAAGGGACTTGGGTTTACGGAAGACGATTTTAATAAACAGACAGATACACTTTCAGGAGGTCAGAAGACGCGTGTTTCTCTCGGAAAATTACTGCTTACAAATCCGGATATCCTCCTGCTTGATGAGCCGACAAACCACTTGGATCTGAATTCCATTGCCTGGCTGGAAACATATCTGATCAATTATTCCGGAGCGGTATTTATCGTCTCCCATGACCGTTATTTCCTGAATCGTGTTGTCACAAAAGTTGTTGAGATTGACAATGCACAGGTTCGCATGTACCTTGGAAATTATAAAGATTATGCAATGAAAAAACAGCAGATCCGAGATGCACAGCTGAAAGAATACATGAATCAGCAGCGTGAGATCAAACATCAGCAGGCTGTTATTGATAAATTAAAGTCTTTCAATCGTGAAAAATCAATCAAACGTGCAGAGAGTCGTGAGAAAATGCTTGACAGGATTACGCCATTGGACAAACCGGTTGACAGTACGAAAGAAATGCATTTTACGCTGGAACCATCGCAGATCAGCGGAAATGATGTTCTTACAGTAGAACATCTCTCAAAGCAATTTGACAGTCAGGTTCTCTTCAGTGATATCAGTTTTGAAATCAAACGTGGCGAACATGTCGCTGTGATTGGTGATAACGGAACCGGAAAGACAACACTTTTAAAGATCATTAATCAGGTTATTGCAGCGGATCAGGGTGAATTCACACTTGGATCCAAAGTGACGATTGGTTATTACGACCAGGAACATCACGTACTTCATGATGATAAGACCATTTTTGATGAGATTTCTGATGACTATCCTGATCTTACCAATACACAGATCAGAAATACACTCGCTGCATTCCAGTTTACCGGAGATGAAGTGTTCAAAGAGATTCATACGTTAAGTGGTGGAGAAAAAGGCCGCGTATCGCTTGCCAAACTTATGCTTTCGGAAGCAAATTTTCTAATCCTTGATGAGCCGACCAACCATCTGGATATTACTTCCAAAGAAATTCTGGAAGAAGCATTAAATAACTACAGCGGAACGATACTTTATGTATCCCATGACCGTTATTTTATCAATCAGACCGCCTCCCGGATCCTTGAACTGGTGAATCAGACATTTGTTAATTACATCGGAAACTACGATTATTATCTGGAGAAAAAAGAAGCACTGACACTTGCTTATGCTTCTGGAAATGAAACAAATGCAGAAAATGTATCCAATTCAGGCAATTCTGCTGCATCCACTTCTGCTTCGGATTCAAAATTAAGCTGGCAGGAACAGAAGGAACAGCAGGCACGTGAACGTAAACGTAAAAATGAGTTGAAGAAAACAGAAGAAGAAATCGCAAAACTTGAAGATCGCAACACAGAGATTGACGAGGAACTGACGAAAGAGGAAGTTTATTCGAACTCTATTGAGTGCCAGAAACTTTCAACAGAACGCGCTGCAAATGAATCAAGATTAGAAGAATTGTATGAATTGTGGGAAGAATTAGCAGAATAATGAATCTGCATAACAGTAATCGCCTGACAGCTACTATTTATGGTAACTGTCAGGCGATTTGTTTTAAGATTACATTTTCAAATTTAGTCAAACTTGAATCGGGATCAAGGTTTGTTTCTATACTGTACCGGTGTGATATTATACAGTTTTTTAAATGTTCTGTTAAAATGCTCTACATTCTGATATCCCACAGATTCTGCAATACTTTCTACAGTTGCACTGCTGCTCTTAAGCATTGCTCTTGCCTTTTTCATACGGATTTCTTTCAGAATATCTCCGAATGTCATTCCTGATTTTTCTTTAATGTATTTTGACAAATATGGTTTTGAAAGGAAGAACTTCTCAGCAAGATCGTCCAATGTAACTTCTTTATAATTTGCGTAAATATAATTTGTAATATCTAATAATCTTTCATCCTTGCATGTCTGGGATCTCTGTACGCTATCCAATTTATTCACTGCAACAACGAGTGCTTCAATAGATGCTTTGATAATATCGGCATCAACTCCGACACCCCAGTAACGCTTTTTGTTGGAAATAACACCGACATAAGCAACAGCTCTGGAAGAAGATCCTTTTGTCAAAGAATGCTCCTCGTAAAATGCAAGTTCAAATTCGATATCAAAATAATGCTTGATCGCATTGCTGACAGCATCCAGACGTCCGTTTCCAACACCTGTGATCTTGCGGTTGTTTCCATTGTGGTGAATCGTTGCTTCTGCGACAATTCCATCTTCTTGTTTAAAGTGGCATTCATCAACACTGAAAATTGGTTTCGCATTGATGTAATGGTCTTCAAAGATATGATATACATTGTCTGGTGTAAGTTCTTCGTGAGCCTTGTCGGAAACATCTTTTACAAGATATCCGACTTCTTCTCTCATCTTTTCCGGTAAGCTGATTCCAAAGCTCTGCTTCAGGATATAGTTTACGCCACCCTTTCCTGACTGGCTGTTAATACGAATTACATCGGAATCGTATCTTCTGCCAACATCCTGTGGATCGATCGGGAGATATGGAACAGTCCATGTCTGACAGTCATGCTCCTCTCTCCAGGTCATACCTTTCGCGATCGCATCCTGATGTGAACCGGAGAATGCTGTAAATACAAGATCTCCTGCATATGGCTGACGCGGAGAAACTTTCATTCTTGTCACGCGTTCATAGACTTCACAAATGTCACTCATATTAGAGAAATCAAGTCCCGGATTCACACCCTGAGAAAACATATTCATTGCAAGTGTAATAATATCTACGTTACCTGTTCTCTCTCCGTTTCCGAACAATGTTCCTTCAATTTTATCAGCACCGGCAAGGATTCCAAGCTCAGCATCTGAAACTCCTGATCCTCTGTCATTGTGCGGATGCAGAGAAAGAATTACATTCTCTCTGTCACGCAGATGCTTGTTAAAATACTCTACCTGACTTGCGAATACATGAGGCATAGCATTTTCCACTGTTGTAGGCAGGTTGATGATCGCTTTGTTATCAGCTGTTGGCTGCCAGATCTCAAGAACTGCGTTGCAGACTTCCAAGGCATAGTCAACTTCTGTTCCCTGAAAACTTTCCGGACTATATTCAAATGTAAAATTACCGGTCGTCTCTTTTGCCAGTTTTTTCAACAATTTCGCACCATCGACCGCAATTTGCTTAATCTCTTCTTTACTCTTTTTAAATACTTGTTCTCTCTGTGCAACA
>ENA-ORTB01003496-ORTB01003496.1-human-gut-metagenome-genome-assembly--contig:-NODE-3496-length-12197-cov-5.129056_pt1 | contig 12197 bp, 16 predicted proteins | sample MGYA00241905_ERZ509174 | MGnify/ENA primary metagenome ERZ509174 (study PRJEB26280, sample SAMEA2338851) | human gut metagenome | biome: human gut; feature: human-associated habitat; material: faeces...
CTTCAACGTAGACTACACCACGATTTACCGCCGCAAACTTCGTATTCAGAAAAAATATTTACACGCCGTAAGCGCGTTGCAATAACCCGATTTCAAACTATATAATAGAAACAGGCGCAGATTTCTTGTTTTCACAAGTATCTCCGCGCCTGTTTTTTATGACAATTAACTTTTTCACCCTAATCTGCAAACCATCGTTAGTACGTACAGCTAGATGTACATTATGCCCCCTAACTTACCTGTCTTTATATTAAGGTTTGCTCCACTATTCTGCTTTTCCCTTAAAAATGTTTGTTATATCACGCCCGCCGTACATTATACGCAATATCGTTACTTTCAACACCTCTGTTTCCGTCAAATAAAACACCAAATAATTATCCACAGGCATAATACGTAAATTTCGCGTTTTCCAAGGTTCTTTGTCATATACTCGATTACGTAAAGGCATTTCGTCTAAACTTTCAATAGCCGTTTGAATACGATTTAATTGCCGAACGGCATTCTCGCCCGCCATCACTTTGTAAGCGAGGTACTCAAATATTTTGCCTAAATCTTCTTCCGCTTTTTTGGCAATAAAAATAGTGTATTTCATAATTTAAATTTCGCTTTTAATTCCGCAAATACTTCTTCGCCGGTTTTTACTCGCCCTGCAAGCAAATCGTCATACCCTTTTTGAATTTCAGCGGACAACTGTTCTTCGCTCATCCCCTCTATACTTAACGGATGCTGCGGCAACTTCACTTCGAAAGGTAATCCGCCCTGTAAAATGATCTGCTTATAAAACATATTGATGGCATTTGAAGCGGGAATTCCCAGCTTGCTTAAAATTGCTTCTGCCTCGCTCTTTACTTCCGGCTCTATTCTCGCATATAAATTTGCCGATTTTTGCATTTTTACGCCTCCTATGGTTTTTAGATACTATTATTATACACTATTGTGCGTACAAAAGCAATACTTTTGCAAAAATTTCTTAAAAATTTTTTAATTACATTTCGGCATTTGGGCGATGACTTCTTTACTGACTTCGCCGATATAACATCCTTCATCCCAACAGGTAAACCGATCGAATAACAACAATTTCTGTTCTTCTTCGCCCATCGTACAGACCACGTCTTCGTCCATTATGTCCGAAATGAAAAACTGCGGCAACCCGCGCGAATATACGATCTTTTCGCCCGATTTCTCAATGTACTTTAAAATGTACGTTATCGCGCCGTCAAGCATAAATTCCGTTACCATATCATCGAAATCGTTTCGCCCGAACCGTTCGCGAAAATAACTGTTTTCGTGCGTTATTTTTCGTTTATGTTCCGAAAAACTGTACCCGTTCACTTCTTTCATTTCGCCCGGCAACGTGCCTTCGGGAATATAAAACAGTCCGTGAAAATGTAACCGTTTCTTTTCGGGAGAGCGTTCCCACACGCCGATATATTTCCAACCTTTCCGATGCGAAAACAAGGCAAGCGCGTTTTTCAGTTTCTTCCGGAACGTTTCTTCCGTATGCAGCGCGCTGTCGTATGTAAACGTTACGAAATAATTGAAATCGGCTAAATTTGCTTTTCGTACCATTCGTATTCGCCGTGCTATCAGATTTTTCTGTTTTCTCGCTATCCCCGCGTCAACGTAATATTCCGCGCTTTCTCTGTCCTTGAAATACGGCGACATCGTTTCGATTAACACCTTTCTTCGCACCGATTTTCTGTCCGTGTAATGCGCTTTGTACGTTTCGTTAAACAACTGCTTTTTCGTAATTCTGCGCACGGATTGAGCGTTTCCAGACGGTTTTACTTCCGTTTCTTCGGCTGCTTTCGTTTTAATGCTTTCAACCGTTGCCCGCGAATTGCTTTCGCCGATCGCCGAAGAAGCGCAATTATTATCATTGCTTTTCGGCTCGTTTGGGACTTCTATAAATTCCTCTTTGGGCTTTCGTCTTGCCCGATACGGCTGTTCCGTATGCGGTATAGCGATATAATGCCCGCCGTCGCTATATACTTTTGCTTTCGGATACATTTTTATCCGCCTCCGTAAATTTGAATTTTTACGCCGTGATTTCGCCTTGAAACGACGAATTTTTATCACAGAAACTACGGCGTTTTTATTTCTGTTTTTTGGCGATTGACAGCAGCGCGTAGCCTGTATATTATACAAGTCGGCTCGCTGACGCTCGCCGATATACAGGCTACGCGCTGCGCTTTCGCGCACTAACTTACCGACTGAAACAAACCCCGCGAAACGGGGCGATCGCGCTGAACCGCTTGCGATTCGCCCCGTGTTTTTCGCGCGGGTTGCTGTTGTTTCTTCTTTCCCTATTTATCGCCGTATAAGCCGCCGATAAAATAACTGTGCTGTTGTTTCAATTCGTTTACGCTCGCTTTTTCCAAGGCGTATTCTTCGTAATCGTTGATCCCGATTTTCGCTTTTATCGCCAGGTCGTTGAAATAATCCGAAAAACAGTCCGTGGTAAACCGCCGCGCATAAATCTTTTGATTGCACAAAAAATATTTCTTTTTCTTCGCTTTCCCGTCTAATGTCCCGCGCTGTTTCGCAAGTGCAAGCACGCTGTACCCGTATAAATTCTTGATTTTTTCGTTATGTTTCCAAAGTTTCGCTACCACGCTTTTCAGAATATGCACGAAAAGCGTATTATCCCCGCGACGAAACCGAAAATCTTCGTACAGCCGCAAAAATTTACAATATGCCTGTTCGCAAACCATTTCTTCTATCGTGTAAAAGGGCATAGCGATCTGTCGTTCGCCCGCGGATAAAATCGTAATCACTTCGGCAAGTTCGCGGGCGTCCGCGCCCCACGATTCGGGGCGTTGCTCGTCCGCAAACACCTTGATAAAAGGAAAATTATCCACCGTTGCCGAATGTCGGCTCATTTTCAGCCAAGAATTGAAAAGGTCGTTCTTCTGATTCGTTTCTTCTGCGATTTTCTTGATTTCTTTCAATTCGAGATTGTTCCCGCGCTCTTTCCCGATTTCCGTGATCGACACTACGCCGAACTCGAAACTGCCCGCTTTCGGATTGTTTTCAAGCACTTTTTTACCAAGCCGCAAAATATCGAAATCGAGAATATGACTATGCCGCGACGGGCGTTCCGATTCCGCGAAAAAATCCGTCAGCCTCAGCGGGAAATTTCCGCAGTCGAGAAGCATATTATCCGTGCGAACCGCATAATTCGATACAATCAGACTGCTTTGAATCACGTAGATAAAATACGCCTGCGCGTACGTTTCTAAAACGTCGAAAATATGCGCCGTTTTCAAGCCATCTTTATACGTTTCGCCGTAGCGTTTTATATCGTATCCGTATAATTGCCCCGTACCTGTACCGTGAATTTCGTATCTTTTTCGCTTTTTTGCTATCCACGCTTTCACGCTCGCCAAGTTATATACGGTGTGGTGTTCCATACACTTTTTTAGTTCTTTTTCAAAACATATCCACGGAAAATACGGGAATTTCATATCGTTTTCCCGCAAGATTTCAAGGGCTTTCTGCCGAAACATCACTTCCTGACTTAACGACATATCCGTGATAAGCGTTGTTTTTCTCATTCCCATACTGCCGCACGATAAAGACACGATCGGCAATTCGTTGATAAACCCGCAATTTCGTGCTTCGAAATGCCGCAAGCGACTGACGGCTATTTTTTTACGCCATTTATTAAAGATCAGCCACGCGATTGCCCCTGTAACCTGCCACGGAAATGATTTTAACGGCACGCGCAAATCGGCGAACAGTTTTACCGCTTGCACGTACAACGACGGCATATCGAACGACGCAGCGAAATAAAAATAATACGCGAAAAATTCAAGAATTATTGATATAAAGTTTAAATGTGCCAGCCATAACGCCGCCCAGCATTTGAATATCATCGGGTATGCCTTTAAAAACGCTATGTATTCTCTTACAAACCGCTTTACGGGCTGATACGTGTATTTTGCCGCCGATTTAAAGATTTTCAGCGGCACCGTATCGCGGTTGTGCTTCGTGTTTTCTTTTGCGTACAGCCGTTTGATTACAATTTTCAGTACCACCAGGCACGGCAAAACGATGAGTATGAGTTTGCTGAATTTACCTACGCTTTGCGCAATGTTCCCGAAATATTCCCGCGCGTTTTCGCCGTTAAAAAGCAATGTAAAATACCGTTTCGCCGACTTGAAAAAGCCTTGCATATCCTTCGGCGCGAATGTTGGCTTGCCCCATATTTCCGAATATCGAGCCACGGACGGCGCGGGGGAATCTCTTGCGCCGAATAACGCTTTAAAATAATACAAAGCGCCGCCGAATAAATCGAGTATGCTTTCTTTCAATCTCGCATACGACGAAGAAAACCGCAAAACCCCGAACGCCACGAACGCGCACGAAATTACCGCCGTTACGCACGCATTAACTATCGTATAAAATTTCCGTTCGTTTCGCATATACCCCCTCCGTTTGCTTTGCGGTATACACGAAATACCCGCCCAAAATAAGCGCGAAAATCAATAATATTACCGCTATGATTCGTTTGATTTTTTTCATTTGCTACCACCATTCTTCGTCGTTCCGGTTGTTTTGAAATTCTTTTCTGACGCGCTTTTCGATTTTTCGGCGTTCGTGCTTCGTATGCAGGTTTTTACATAAGCTCGCCACGCCCTTGAACGGCAACGAAATCACAAACACAACTCCGTTGACTACCATCGGCAACAACGGAGCAAGAATTATCAGCGCGATTAAACCTAAAATCGCATACAAAAGTTTTTTACCGTCCGCCGATACGCAACCGCTTCCGCCGAACCCGCCCGGCTCGTTGGACGGATCGCGACTGCCCGTCTGTTTGTTATCTATCACGCCTAAATTGTACGTTATGCCGTCCGTTACGAATTTCAGCCGCAATATCGTTACGTCGCCCACGAGCGTGGAATTTGCCGTCGTCGCGCCCGTCATGCCGCCGCTTTGCACTATGTAGTCCGTTTCCGTAAAGCGCAAAACCCACTTTTTGCCTTTCAGTTCGTTTAAGGTTTCGTCCGTCAGCGTTACCGCCGATTGATCGCCGCCACGGCTTTTGAAGATTTTCGTTTTATCTTCGCTTCCCGTAAATTTCTCTACGCTTTCGATACGATCCCACTTGTATGTTCCCGCGAATAACCCGTCGCCCGTATGTTCTACTTTGTCCGTGTATTTCAGATACGCGTACTTGTCCTCTTTTTCGCCGAATGTTTCTTTTTCGCCTACGAAATTGATAAACGACCACCTGTATTTTTGCGTTGTGTAATATACGTCCGCTTCCAAAAGACTATCTATCCGCTTATCCGTATTAAATGCCACGAAATGACTGTCGCACGCGCTCGCGTACAGATTAAACCCGTTTTCGTACCGCACGAACCCAACGAATTTATCAGTAATCTCTATCGTTTCGATATCCACGCAATTCACATATTCTCTGCCGTTGATTTCGCCGAACGTGTATTGTTTATTCACCGCAAAATTTACTTCCGTTACCGTGTTTCCGCCGCTCGCGGGTGTATCTACGTTTTTTTCGAACGGGCGGTAAATCGAACTGATCACGTAATACCTCGTCGGCTCGCTTTTCACCGTGAAATTTAACACTTTGTACTTATACAGCGTGCCGCTGCTATCTATACGCGCCAACTTATACGTTAAAAAACTGATTTCGTCGTTAATCGTAGTAGAAATATTCACGCTCGAAGCCGTGAAATTTTTCGTTTCGCCGCTCGGCTGATACACGTACAAAAACAACTCTTTTTCCGTGCTTTCCGCTATCTGTGTCAACTGCAACGAATAATCATTTTCATTTAACGGATAATTCTCCGACTGAAACGATTCGTCTTTCTGCAAATCCTGCAATACCCCGGAATACCCTTCCGCTTTCGCCCCAAGATTGCTAATCTGTACCATTGAAAAAATGGTACAGACCGCAATAGCAAAAGCGAAAATCATTGTTAAAATCTTCTCTCTCGCCTTACTCATTTAAAATACTATCGCCTCCTTGTCTAATCTGATTCCCGATACTTTACTGCTTAAAGTAAAATAGATTGTTACGCTTGACTTTTCGTTATACGAACTCACCACCAGCGCGAACATATCGTTGTACGCCTTTTCTTCGATATGCGCCGTATCCAGCCCCGGATAAATCGCCTGCAACACACCCGTAAGGTTTTCCCCTTTCGGCGTTACCTTGAACGAACTTTCCGATTTTTCTATCTCAAACCCGTCCGTTAAATCCGTTTCGACTTGAAATTGTCTGCTTTCGCCGTTTACCGTAAACGAAAAGTCTTTGCTTTTATCCGCGGCGTTCGGCACAATCTTTACGTTATAGCCTTTATTCTCGTCCGTTGCGAACGAAAACGTGTATTTTACTTCCACCTGCATAGGCTTCGCACTCGTGATTTCGTATCCGTCCGAACCCGACATGATTTCTTTATCTTCCACCTTTAAATAGAACGTTTTGAAATCGTCCGTAAATCCGTTCGTGAACCGCGCCGCCACGCCGACGATGATGATCACCACCAATACGATTCCGACGTAGGCAAGCCAACCCGCGCTTTTTCGTTTTACCACATTCTTTTACCTCCCGCTAAAATTCCATTTCGTTTTGGCTCATATTCACGCCCGTTACCACGCCCGGATCGTACACGACTTTTATCGTTTTGCTGCACCCCGAATTTCTCTCGGTGAGCGTTACGTTGAAATAACAATCCGTAACGTACGAACGGAATTTCCCTTCATAGAAAATCGTTCTTCCGCCGTCCATTCGCCCCGTACCGCGATAAAAATCTTCCACCGCCGACAGCGTTTTTATCGTCAGTGTGCCGCTATCGTAGCTCGCCGAGATCAACGCGTCTTTCAATGAATCGTACTCTACCGTTTCGTCGCTCGTATCGTACCATTTGTCTTTGTTCTGCGCCTGGAAATGCTCCATGTACCCAAGCACCACCTGCCCTACGCCCGTTACGCTCACCGCGATATCGTTGAACTTCTCGCCCACCGCGCCGAACGGATTGCTCATTTCAATCGCGTATTCGTATGTATTTCCGATGCCGAACCGGTACGCGCCGTCCGTTTCCTGCGTACTCCCCGTAAGCGTTATCTCGGTAGGCTGACCCGCGTAAGTAACGGTACATGTAGCCACATATTTGCCTTGCCGGGTTACGCATACCACCACAATTTCGCCCGAGAACGGCTGTTTGCACGTTACCGTTGCCGAAAGCGAGCCGTCTGAATCGGGCGTTACCGTGAGATAATCCGTGACTGCCCCGTTTTGCTTTTCGCCCCATTCCACCGACCAGTCTACCGACGCGTTCTTTGCCGTACTCGGCTCGATGATCGCCTGTATTTTCTTGCTTACCGTCTTTTGTTCGCCTGCGCTTTCCGAAAGCGGGGATATGATCGTGCTTTCCATTGATAGTTTCGCTATTTTGACCGGCTTCGCCTGTCCCGTTTGGCTTTGTTCCTGCGTTACGGATATAGGCGCAGCAGAACTTTTACCGCAACCCGATAAACAAAACGCGCCGACCATACCCGCGATGAATGCGCTGAGAAGTAGTGTTTTGGCTTTATATTTTTTCATTTCGTTTTACCTCCCGTTCGTATCAATAAAAATGCGTGCCGTTTGAAGAAATCGAGGCGTAAAGCGTAATATCGCCCACCCAATCCGCGGGGATCGTGCCGTCGAACGGTACGGTCTCATTCCAATCCAAATACCAGCCCTTGAACGTGTACGTTACTTTGCCCGTGCCGTTGCCGTTATGATATTCCCCTTTTTCGCCGCTGCACGAAAAGCTCGATTTCAATGCGCTTACGCTTGCTCCCGTGCCGTATGTATACGTTTCGGGATAGCTTCCGCCGTCCTGCTTGCTCAGTCCGCATTCCGAGCCTTTTTCAAACAGCGTGGTTGTCCACTTATACCCCGCCGCGCGGTACGTGATTTTGTATGTTTTGGCTTTCATTTCTTCACCGAACGTCAGCTCGGTATTATTAAGCGCAATGCTTTCCGGCTTGATCTGACCTTGCGTGGCTTTCGTGTTCAGCGTAAAAGTATAATTCGTAAGCGCGTTGCCGCTCGAATCGTTTAATACTACGTTTACCGCCCCCGAACCGTAATTATAAATCGCATTGATCGCCTGATTGTAGTCCGCCGCGCTCGTCAGCTTGTCCGCATACGACTTGTTGAATAAATCGCTCAGCACAAACCCGTTCTGCGTTGCCGTTACTTCCGGTGCTTTCGCCGCACTACCGCCGATTTTTTCAAGCGCGCTTAATAGCGTAGGCTTATACGTTACTTTCATTTCGCTCGGCGCGGTAATCTCGCTGTCTTGCAATTCTATCGTGTACGGCGCGCTTTTATTGTAGGCGTAATGGATTGTAATCGGCGTATCACTTGCAAAATCCGCGTACAACGTTCCCGTCTTTTTCGTGTTGTTCACGCTCGGCGTTTTTCCTTCCTGTGCAACCGATAATTCGTATGATACGAGCTGCTGCTTGTAATCTATCGTGCAACTCGCCGTCGCTTCCGCGTTTTCCCGCGATGTTACCGTTAGTATCACCTGCTCGCCGAACGCCTGATAACACGTTACCGACGCCATCAACGAGCCGTCTGCGGCGGGCGTTACGCCTATATACTCGCTCAACGTTTTCCCGCTCGCCCATTCCGACTCGGGATTCTTAAAAGCCGCCGTCCAATCCACTTTCTTATTCGCAGCGTTGTTCGGCGAGATTGTCGCAATGATATTCGCCGTTACGGCGTTATTCACTTCGTTCCCCGATTCGTCTGCGTACGTTGCCGCCGTAAACGACATTTTCGCGGGCATGGCATAATACTTGCCGCCGCTTATATCGTTCCCGGTTTCGTCCGTTACGTTCGGAATCGTTTTCGGCGGATTTTCGTTCGTGCCTGACGTATATCCGCCAACCATAGGCGGGTTTTTCGCGGTTTTCGCTATGATTAGCCCCGCGCCGCACGCGATACAGATTGCCGCGGTTATACTTGCCAGAATTGTTGCTTTTTTCGTTTTCATTGTAGTTTTCTCCTTTAAAATTTTATGGTTTTCGTCCGCGCCGATTTTTCCTCGGCGCGGACTGTATTGCTTGTTGCTTGCCTTTGCCGTTTGCCGCGTTATCTCAAAATCATTTTTAAGAACGATTTGTCGCACGTTTGCGCAGGCTTGATCGGACACTCATATTCCGTTCCATCCGGATCATACGATACCACTTTATACGTGTTGCCTTTCACCACTTTGCCGTGTTCGTCCTTGATTTCAAACGGCGTTACCACCAGCTCTGCCGAAAGTGCGCCGTCAAATACGATATCCAATACTTTGTATCCGCCAAGGTCGGGCGGCACTACGCTCGCACGGATATTTCTGCCCCGTGCCTTGCCGCGGATAAAATACGTATAATACGTTCTTTCGTTTTTCTCATACGTTTCGCGCTCCACCATAATCGGGGCTTTTACAACTTTTTCGTCTGCTTTCGCTTCCTGTTTTACTTCGGTTTTCTGTTCCATATCTCTTGCTCCTTATATTTTATTTAGATTTTTTTTGCGAAATTTCCTTCGCTTCCTGTTTCGTTTTACCTTCGGATAATGCCTTCTTGTACTTATACAACCCCGCGTGATCCGATTGCGCTTGCAAGTACCCCGAACGCATTCCCGCTTCGTAATCCGTCAGTTCCTTGCCTTCTTTCGGTCCATACGTATGGACTTTCGCTTTCCGATCTTCTGCATACCCTTTCGCACGCTTGCTCGGTACAGACCATCTGCGTATGTTGTATTTATCCGCGTTTTTTGAAGGCTTTGTTTCGTTTTTTGCCATTTCTGTTCTCCTTATAAAATTTTTTGCCCGTATCGCCGTTAGCTAAGCGTTTTTTTGTAGCGGGGTGCGCTTACGCCGATTCTTTCCGAATGCTTCGCGGCCCGCCTGTTCAGTTGTAATTTTATCTGCAATAGCCGAATTTTCTTTGGAACATCACGTTCCCTTGCGGCGATTACCCCGAAAAAGCGACGTCTTTCTTTTTCCTGCAATCTGCCCCGCCTGTTTCTTTCAGCCGTTACATTCATAATATCTTGATTTTCACGACAAAAATCAAATTTTCCCGCCCTGCCGCCACGGTTTCAGTAAATGTACTTTCTTGTGTACATTGTACACGGCAACCGTTTGCCGTCTATTCTTTTGCGCCGTGCAAAATACGCTTCGTATTCCAGATCGATCAGCGAATTTCTTGCGTAATATGTATCGTGGCTATACATTGAATTTCCTTCAACGTTATTGCTACCGATTAACAATTCTTGTTTCACTATAAACTCTTTTGTCCGATACACATTGCTTGCATCTTCCGCAAAGTCCGGTATAAACTGCTTCACCTTGATTATCCTCCTTTTAAAATTTCTTTTTGCAAAAATACAAGTAATCGCTTGTTTAGTATTTGTACATATTCCGGCGTACAACACAGTTCAAGCGAAAAACCTTCTTGTGTAAGATTTCGCACATATAGTCCGTTATATATATCGTAAAGCAACGGAGAAGCGGAACGTACCATTTCGTTATACCGCCGCACTTTTTCCACTACTTTACTTACGCCTATCGTACGTCCTGCTTCATCAAAAGCTTTTTTGCGCGTGTAGTAATAACGCACTTCTTTTAAATCCTCTCTGATTTCTTCCAAAGTCATTTTTACACCTCGTTGTACTTGTTTTTCAGAAGTTTAATCAAACCCCTTCACTTATTAGAGAATTTTCAGGGGCTTGTGGGGGTGTTTTTTCAAAAAAATTTTCCTTTTTTTCTAAAATTTTTCTAAGCCTATGTAAAATTCCTTCTACTCGATCGTTAATAGACCATCTTGTAACGCCTTCTTCGCGCGCAATTTCAGCCTGCGACATATTTTTCACGAACAATTTGTACACCGTCTGCTTTTGAATCGGTGTCAGAGTTTGTAGTGCTTTTTTCAATGTTTTCAGCATTGATTTTCTCCTTTTTATCTCATCTTTTTCTTCAAAAATACGATCGATATCCGAATCGGCATCGGCTAAATCATATCCGGCTTCTACCATCTCATCAAACGAAACCGTATGATATTTTTCATTCCATTCGCTTCTCCATTCTTTTTGTTTTTCCTCGCGGTACGCGCTTGCCTGCGCTTCCGTTACTTCCACGTACACTTTCTGTCCGTCTGCATTTTTTACGTAAATTTTTACCATTGTTTTGTCCTCCGACTTTGATTTTTGTTTATAAAAATCACTTGTCGGAAGACTGATTCTCTTACCGTAAATTTACCGACCGTTTGTTTTTCGCTCGTTTTCAGACATTAAAAAAAGACCGCCGACAAGCGAGATCTATCTTTTTGTAGATATTCTCGTTTGTCGGCAGCCTCTCGTCTGTTCTTCCGGTTAAACCGCCGCGCTATTATATGGTTTAAACAGGTTTTATAATTGTCGCTGTTTCAGACCGACCTGCTATGCCGTATAACCTTCGCTATCAAATTGTATCAATTTTAATCGTTGTTCATAAACAATAAAACTTGTCCTTCCGGTGCGTATGTTTTTGAATTTAAACAACGCCGACTTGTGATTTCGGCTTCTGTTTTCGAGCCGCAATTCGGGCATACGAAATGAATCTTTTTATCATCGCCAAGCCACGTATACGATGTTTTAAAACAATTTATACACCCGAATAGCACATACCCGCCTTTAAAATTTCTTCCCGCCAAAATCATCACCTCTCTTACTTTTTTACTCTTTAATCTTTAAAAACGTTGATTTTTGAAATTATTTCATGGATTTTTCTCCTTTTTATTGAAAGTATACGAACATTTGTTCGTATTTTATTATAGCATTTTTTACCTTGTTTATCAAATTCAAAATGCAATCGAGATTACATTTCATCTGTCTTTTCTATAAAAAATCTCTCGCCTTTTCAGCGAGAGATTTAAATAATCGTTTCTCAATATGCCGCTTTGATTTTATCTACAAAATCTTCAAATTCTTTTACCGCGTTCACCGGGGCTGTTATACGTATTTTCCCTTGCGAACCCGCTATCCAAAGATAAAAAGGCTTTGATAACCGCACCGCGACTTCCGTCGCATACATATTTTCCGATATTTCAAAAATATCTACCTTACCGAATTTATCGAAAATTTCGGATAACAAATCTGAATGAACCCGAAGCGTTATATTTTGTAATTCTCCGTCAAACAT
>ENA-ORTB01003498-ORTB01003498.1-human-gut-metagenome-genome-assembly--contig:-NODE-3498-length-12187-cov-10.383696_pt1 | contig 12187 bp, 9 predicted proteins | sample MGYA00241905_ERZ509174 | MGnify/ENA primary metagenome ERZ509174 (study PRJEB26280, sample SAMEA2338851) | human gut metagenome | biome: human gut; feature: human-associated habitat; material: faeces...
CATCGTCACATATTAATATATTGTACATTTTTCATATCCTCACCTTTTTCGTATTTATCCTTAGCTTACCACAATCACCTCCTGTTCTCAATTATCGCCATACTGCCATTAAGAAACAACCATTATAAAGTTTAAGATATCTTTAAGACTTGTCATTATTTGTGGTATACTTAGGAGGCGGTCTGTCATTGCAGATGTTATAACGCAAAATATATCACTATATAGAAACGGAGTTTTATTTATGACAAAAAAAGACGTACTTGAGATAAGACACCTGTTTGCTCCAAAGGAATGCTCCATAAGCAAGATCCGCGGATGCTACGTGGACGGAGACTGCAACAAGGTGGCGACCATCAACGAACAGTTTCTCACCATGCCGGAAGAAGAAACATACAAATATTTTGAAATACTGAAAAAGACTTTATCAGGAAGCATTGGCAAGAATCTTGTCACCATGCCATTTCCTACCTCACAGGAGTTTGAAGGCGGCACACAGGAATTCCTGAATAAACTCAGGAAGAGCAAGCTTGAGAACGATGAGCTGATAAATGAGTTCTATGACAAGGTCATCGAGAACTACGATTACACCGGCAACTACCTCATACTGCTCATCCACGATACATATGATGTTCCGGGCAAGACAACCGACGGCATCATGATGGACGATGCATCAGACGAGGTGTATGACTATATCATGTGCTCCATTTGCCACGTCAACCTGTCCAAGGCGGGACTCAGCTACTTCGACGTTGAAAGCACATCCCACAACAGAGTCCGCGACTGGGTGGTCGACATGCCGGACATAGGCTTCCTGTTCCCGGCATTTATCGACAGGAGCACGGATATCCACAACGTTCTGTACTACACCAAAAAGCCGGAGGAGCTTCACGACAGCTTCATAAGTAACATCCTTGGCACTTCTCTTCCTATAACAGCGGGCGAGCAGAAAGATGTATTCCAGGAGATCGTGGCTGAGACTCTGGGCGATGACTGTAATTACGATATGGTAAGAACCATCCACGACAATCTGAACGAGATGATCGAACAGAGAAAGGACAGCCCGGAACCGCTTACTCTCTCAAAAAACACTATAAAGAACCTGCTGACAGAGAGCGGAGTATCAGACGAGAAGATGGCAGATTTTGACGCCCACTACGAGAAGGTAACCGCTGCGGCATCACCGCCTGAGCAGCCATCTGAGAACCCGGAGGATGAACCGGCCATAGTTGTACCGCGTGAGAAGTCAACTGTCATGTACGCGACAAATGTTGCAAACACAAAAACATTTGAGGTAAAGACTCCTGATGTGATCATCAAGGTGAATCCTGAGAGAACTGATCTGGTAGAGACCATGGAGATCGACGGAAGGAAATGCATCGTCATCCAGATATCCGATCAGGTCGAGGTAAACGGAATACCTATCAACAACAAATAACAAAGGCACAAAAAAGGACCACCGGCAGCAACAAAACCGCCGGTGATCCTTTTTTCTATCTGCCCTACTGTTTGAGCATCTTCTTTTTCTTCAATATAATAGCGATAACTATGCTTATCACAAGTATGATACCGCACACTATCTCAAATCCATATGGTACATTCGCAAATGGCATCCACTTCGTGCCCACATTCATTCCATACACACCGGATATAACTGTAGGCACAGCCATGACGATGGTTATGGCCGCCAGAAACTTCATGGCGTTGTTCAGTCTGTTGTTGATGATGGTCGTCATGAGCTCTCTCGTACCACTTATGATATCCCTGTATATCTGTGTCATCTCGATAGCCTGCTTGTTCTCAATGATAACATCCTCCAGAAGCTCTGTATCCTCCGGATATTTCTTGATACTCTCCACCTTCAGAAGTTTCTCCAGAACCATCTCATTGGAACGCAGAGATGTGGTAAAGTATACCAGTGATTTCTCCAGTTCCAGAAGTTCCATCAGTTCCTGATTTCTTGTAGACAGATGAAGTTTCTCCTCAATCTGCTCGCTCTTCTTATCTATAATACGCAGATATCTCAGATACATGCTGGCATTACGGTACAAAATCTGCAGAATAAATCTGGTTTTCATATAGGTAAAAAAGTTTCTTACCCTGCCTTCCATAAATCTTGTCAGAACCTGTGTATCTTCCAGACATACAGTAAAGATCATCTTCTGAGTCACAATAATACCAAGAGGAATGGTCACATACCAGTCCTTCTCGTTACGTTCTTCAATCGCAGGTACATCTGCAAGAATAAGAGTATAATTGTCCTCCACTTCTATACGGGAACGCTCTTCCTCATCCAAAGGTGCGCGCAAATCGTCCACCTCTATCCCAAACTGCTCGGAAATTTCAAAAATTTCTGTTGCCGTAGGATTCGTCAGCGCAATCCAACAGCCCTCCTGTGGTTCCTGTATTTCATGGATAGCGCCATCGATTGTCTTAAAAATCCTTACCACGATCCACACTTCCCTTCTTTTTCTCGATTTCCCCTCAATAGATTGTTACTGTTTACTCTGTTCTCAGTAACAATAAATCTGCAACTATTCAGAGTTTCTGCAAGAGATTACTGAACAGTTACATTTACTCTTTATTTTCACAAAGACTCAAACATCATTATAATTTGAACATGAATTTTTGTCAATTCCAATGCTTTCGGTTTACAAAACTTTTACACTTCGCTATAATAAAGTAGTATTTATTTATAAAAGTCCCGTAAAGTGGGGCGTACAGATTGCGGGAATGATTTTCCAAACACGCTCTAACTACAGCAACTGAATTCAGGTGAAATATCCCGCAAAGTGGGGCGTGCAGATTGCGGGAATGATTTTCCAGACACGCTCTAATACAATAACAGGAAAGGATACAAATCATATGAGCCAGTCATCATTTGGAAATAAATTTAAGGTAACCACCTGGGGGGAATCCCACGGAAAAGCTCTCGGAGCTGTGATAGACGGATGCCCGGCAGGCCTTCCTCTCTGTGAAGAGGACATTCAGAAATTCCTCGACAGAAGAAAACCCGGACAGAGCAGATACACCACCGCCCGTAAAGAGGGAGATCTGGTAGAAATCCTCTCAGGTGTCTTTGAGGGCAAAACCACCGGAACTCCAATTTCTCTGATGGTAAGAAATACAGATCAGCGCTCCAGAGACTACGGAAATATCGCATACTCCTATCGTCCCGGACATGCAGACTATACTTTTGACCAAAAATACGGATTCCGCGACTACAGAGGCGGTGGACGTTCTTCAGGGCGGGAAACCATCGGAAGAGTTGCAGCAGGTGCCATTGCTTCTAAAATATTAGAAGAACTTGGCATTTCAATCTGCACCTATACCAGATCTATCGGACCTGTTGAAATTGCTTCTTTTAATAAAGAAGAAATCCATCAGAATGCATTTTATATGCCGGACGCACAGGCAGCAGTGAAGGCCGGTGAATATCTGGAAGAATGTATGAAGAATCAGGACAGTGCAGGCGGCGTGATCGAATGTCGTATTACCGGAACACCTGCCGGACTTGGCGAGCCTGTCTTTGACAAGCTCAGTGCTCTTCTTGCCCACGCCCTGATGTCCATCGGTGCAGTCAAGGCTGTTGAAATCGGTGACGGCATTGCAGTGACTTCCTCAAACGGTTCCACTGACAATGATGGATTCACAGTCAAAGACGGTGAAATCATCAAAACCTCCAACCACGCAGGCGGAATCATGGGAGGAATCAGTGACGGCAGTGAAATCATACTTCGTGCCCATATCAAGCCAACCCCATCCATCAGCCAGCCGCAGCAGACCGTAACCAAAGATAAAGAACCTCTTTCTCTGGAAATCCATGGCCGACATGATCCGGTCATTGTCCCAAGAGCAGTGGTTGTGGTAGAATCTATGGCAGCAATCACACTGGCGGATGCGCTCTTTGTCAATATGAGTTCCCAGATGGATAAGGTTCGGGATTTTTATCGGAAATAATTCCAATTAATCCACACAAAAATACCTTCACTTGAATTCTGAGCTGATCTCAGTTTCAAATGAAGGTATTTTATTATCTGCCTATATTGCTGATTCTATGTAACGAATCTGTTATTCTTCCGGAACCGGCCAGATTCTGATACAGTTTGGCTCTGTAATCTTAATCGGCTTGCCGTTCATCACAATAATATTCTTCTCATAATCCACTGTAAAAGTAGTCAGTGTATTACTTGCATGATTAGCCAGCACCAGATGCTTATCATCCGGTAAAAGTACCAGATCTTTCGGATATTCACCACTGATCGGAAGTGTAAACTTCCTTGTCAGCATACCAGTCTCCTCATCACGCTCAAACATGGAAACTGTATCCTCACCTGCTGTTGTACAGAAAAGATGCTTGCCATCATTTGCAAGAGAAAGACCGGACGCTGCATTATGTGTATCATGAACATCCTTCTTCGCACTTGTCTCAATCGTCTGGATCAGTTCAAACGCCGGAACCTTACCGCTTCCATCATATTTGTAAGCCCTGATCTCATTACTGAGTTCAAAGAGAATATAAGCAAACTTACCATCATCGCTAAAACGAATGATACGCGGGCCGCTCTCTCTCGGACATCTCAGGATGTCTACCAGTTCCAGCTTATTGCGCAATTTGTTGACACGGTAAATCTTCACCTGATCAATTCCGTTATCTACTGCACAGAGATATTTATTATCCGGAGTCGGACGAACACAGTTCACATGGGGACGGAAGTTACGCTCTGCAACACTTCCGAGTCCTGTATGGAATACGCCATCCATCAGGCTTCCAAGTCTGCCGTCCTTATGAGTATGTACAACAGTCACCTTACCGTCATGATATCCGGCAACATAAAGATACTTACCGTCAACATCTGTAGAAAGGAAACAGCCTCTCATTCCATCAATATTTACACTGTTGATACGTGACAGATCACCATTTTTATCACGTTTAAATACTGCAACACCCTCATCCTCGATAGAATAAAGATACTTACCATTCTTTGAAACAGCCATGTGGGATGCATTACTTACTTCAACACTGCTGCGTTCTGTAAGAGTGCCATTCTCAACATCAACATCATAAACATGGATTCCCTGTCTGGAAGAGCCATGTGTATAAGAGCCCACATAAGCTACATATTTCTTTTCACTCATAATGCTTTTTTCCTCCTGCTGTCCTGAAGTTTATTTATCATCGCTCACTCTGTTCCCGTCTGCTGTCAGCGAGCAATAATATTTTCGTCCCGATATTGCCGGACGATGTCATACGATAAGGTGATTATAGCACATTTTCCTAATCAGAACAAGATTACGGAACTCAGTTTTATGTATTTTTTCCAGTTCATGGGTTACTGTCGTTACTGTTCACATACAAGCCAAAATTCTATTGCCGCAGGCAATCTGGAATGAATTTTGGCTAAGTTCTATACCGGATAAGCGCTCTGCTGTTTATTTGGTAAAATAATTTCTGACAGCTTCCAGTGTCTGGTCTATGATCTCATCTGTATGGGCAACAGATAAAAACATTGCCTCAAACTGTGACGGAGCCATATGGATTCCCTGCGCAAGCATTCCCTTGAAATATTCAGAGAAAGCTTTTGTATCTGAAGATTTGGCTGATGTATAATCCACAACCTCCTGCTCTGTAAAGAACAGGCTTCCCAGGGAGGATACGTGATTGATATGGTAAGGCAGATTTTTCTCTGCCAGGATTTTCTCCATACCGCCATAGAGACGTTTTCCTTTTTCCTCCAGATCTTTATAGATTTCCTGGTGCTCATAGAGGTATTTTAACTGTGTCAGTCCTGCTGCCATTGCAATAGGATTTCCGCTTAAGGTACCGGCCTGGTAAACCTTTCCCACAGGGGAAACCAGTTCCATGATCTCTCTGCGTCCGCCATATGCACCAACCGGCATACCTGCGCCGATGATCTTACCATAGGTAACCAGATCAGGGGTCACACCAAAATATTCTGCAGCACCGCCAAAAGCCAGACGGAAACCAGTAATAACCTCGTCAAAGATCAGAAGGGCGCCGTACTCATCGCAGAGCTTTCTCAGACCTTCCAGGAACCCCTTTTTCGGAGGAACCACACCCATGTTGGCGCCTACAGCTTCCACGATAACAGCAGCAGTCTGTCCGTCAGCCTGCTCCATCAGTGCACGTACACTGTCCAGATCATTATAAACAGCAGTCATGGTATCCTCTGTGCATCCCTTAGGCACACCGGCACTGTCCGGAACACCGCTTGTCATCACACCGGAGCCTGCACTTACCAGCATGGCATCACTGTGTCCATGATAGCATCCTGCAAATTTAATGATCTTATTCTTTCCTGTAAATCCTCTGGCAACACGGACTGCACTCATAACAGCCTCTGTACCGGAATTTACCATACGCACCATATCCACATGTGGAATATGGTCACAGATGAATTCAGCCATCTCCACTTCGATTGCAGTTGCACATCCGAAGCTGAGGCCCTTTTCACATGCCTTCAGTACACTTTCTTTTACTTCCGGAAAATTATGGCCCAGAATCATAGGTCCCCAGGAATCGATATAATCCACATATTCTTTTCCATCAACATCATAAATATGGCATCCGTCTGCGCGGTCGATAAATCTCGGTGCAATACCGATTGCGCCATAGGCACGTACAGGACTGTTTACTCCTCCCGGAATTACCTTTACCGCTCTGTCAAATAATTCTTCTGATAAACCCATCAGCCGATTCTCCCTTCATCCATGCATTTTGCAAGTTCTTTTGCATAATAAGTAAGATAGATCTGGGCACCTGCACGGTATGCACTGACTGCCATCTCACACATAATACGTTCTTCATCGATCCATCCCATCTTTGCAGCTGCTTTCACCATTGCATATTCACCGCTTACACTGTATGTTGCAACCGGCACATTTACAGCCTTTGATACCTCAGAGACCATATCCAGATAAGACATGGCAGGTTTTACCATAATGATATCTGCGCCCTCTTCCACATCCGTAAGAGCTTCCTTCATTCCTTCTCTTCTGTTATGGAAATCCATCTGGTAGCTCTTTCTGTCACCAAAAGACGGTGCAGAACCTGCTGCATCACGGAATGGTCCGTAGAAAGCAGATGCATATTTTACTGCATAGGACATGATCGGTGCTCCATAATGTCCGTTCGCATCAAGAGCCTCACGGATAGCACGTACACGTCCGTCCATCATATCAGAGGGAGCTACCATATCTGCGCCTGCCTCTACATGGGAAACAGCTGTCTTAGCCAGTAATTCCAGTGTTGCATCATTATTTACATCATGACCGCAGAGCACTCCGCAGTGTCCGTGTGAAGTGTACTCACACATACATACATCTGTGATATAGTACATGTCCGGGAACTGTTTCTTTGCTTCTCTCAGGGCTTTCTGTACGATTCCGTTGGGGTCGTACGCACCGCTTCCCACCTCATCCTTGTGATCCGGGATGCCGAACAGCATAATGCTGTTTACTCCTGCATTCTGCAGACGTTCCAGTTCAAAAGGAAGACGGTCTACACTGTAGCGGAACTGTCCTTCCATAGAAGGGATCTCTTCTTCAATTCCTGTTCCCTCTTTTACAAATAAGGGATAAATAAGGGAAGACTTGTCCATTCTTGTCTCTCTTACCATTTTTCTTAAATTTTCACTGCCTCTTAATCTTCTTGGTCTCTGAATTAAATCCATGTCTTTTTGCTCCTTTTATCAACAATTCTCATAACTGTTCCATTTTTTGCAGAATAGTTATCAGTTTTCCTGTTTCATCTCTTCCACAAGCTCTATGAGACTTTCGATGGTAGCCTTCTTTGCCATGCGGGTCTGCATACCATAAGCATCTGCTGCAGCTTTGGTCTGTTTTCCGATACAGGCAGCTTTTACCTTCGTATAGTCCAGTCCCTTTGTGCCTTCCACAAAGCCCTTTACAGTGGATGCACTGGTAAATACTACACAGTCCACACTTCCTGTCTCCAGTTCTTTCTTCTCATCGATCAGTCTGCTCTTCTCATAACGAGTAGTGTAGGTTGCAATATCATCCACCTGTGCCCCTGTCTGCTCCAGCAATTCTGTCAGCTTTTTATTTCCGGCTTCGGCTCTTGGAATCAGAATTTTTTCATTTCCCTGAAGTTCTTTTGCAAGCTCTGCTCCAAGAGTATCTCCGTCATACACACCTGGCACAAAATCAGCCAGCAGGTGATGCTCTTTCAGCTTTTTCTTCGTTCCTTCACCGATCACTGCGATCTTCGCCTGTCCCAGGCTGCGCACATCCATCTCTTTTCTGTCCATCTCGTCAAAAAAGATCTCCACACCTGCAGGGCTTGTAAAAATGATCCACTGATAAGTATCCAGTTTCTCAAATGCCTCATACAGTCTGCCATTATCCTCAACAGGTACTGTACAGATAGACGGCAGCTCCAGAACCTCGGCACCTTTCTGACGGAGAAGATCTGCTGTCTTTGAAATATGCTGTCTTGGTCTTGTGACCAGAACCTTCCAGCCTGCCAGAGGAAGCTTCTCATACCAGGCAAATTTGTCAGCCAGAGAACATACCTTTCCCACAACAATAATGGCAGGTGTCTCTATCCCCTGTCTGTCCACCTCTTCCTTGAGGGTACCTACAGTAGCAACCACCCGCTTCTGTCCTGCTGTTGTTCCTTTCTGAAGAACTGCTGCCGGCACATTCGGATCCATTCCGCCTGCAAGAAGCCCTTTGCAGATATCCTCCAGTGCTGCAATTCCCATGAGAAACACCAGTGTTCCCTTTGTCTGGGTCAGTGCTTTAAAATCTATATCATACTCCTGCCCTGCGCGTTTATGTCCTGTAATAATATGTAAGGACGAACAGAAATCCCTGTGTGTCACAGGAATCCCATTGTAAGCAGGAACAGAAATCGGAGATGTCACTCCGGGCACGATCTCATAAGGGATTCCATTCTCAGAAAGAAGTTCCAGTTCCTCCCCGCCTCTTCCAAAGAGAAAGGGATCTCCACCTTTAAGCCTTACCACTTTATTTCCTTTTTCAGCTTCTTCCAGAAGAACCTTATTAATATCCTCCTGCACCATTGTATGGTGATTTGCTCTTTTACCTACATTAATCAGTCTGGCATGCTCCGGGATCTTTGCCAGAACCCCTTCGCCCACCAGACTGTCATATACTACCACATCTGCCTGCTGCAGAACCGCTGCGCCCTTTAATGTAAAAAGCCCGATATCACCCGGTCCCGCACCAACCAGCCAAACCTTGCCAGCTGCCATGTTTCTTCTCCTTTTTGCGTCACAAGAATTTTCTTTTTATAAATTTTTTTATCTTCCCTCACAGTCAGATTTCAATTGCTTTGCAAGTGCAATTCCAAGCTTCTCTCCATCCTCTGCTGCACCTCTGATCTGACCTGTAAGCCACTTTCCTGTAGCTTCACTGTAATATAAACCGCGGATAAAGATCTCATCTCCGTCCACCTCTGCAAATGCAGCTACAGGCGAAGAACATCCTCCGTCCAGATATTTTACATATGCGCGCTCTGCAGTTCCTGCAATCCAGGCATCCCTGTCACAGTATCCGTCCAGATACCCATAATCCTCACCTTTGCGTCCCTGCACAGCCAGGATTCCCTGACCTGCTGAAGGAATCATCTCATCCGGTGTAAAATATCTGCTGATCCTGCTTTCCAGCCCCAGTCGTTTCAGACCTGCCGCTGCCAGGATCAGCCCGGAATACTCTCCTTCATCCAGCTTGCGAAGCCTTGTCTGCAGATTTCCACGGATACTCTTTACCTCCATCTCAGGATACAGCTTCTCTAACTGAAGAGTTCTCCTTAAGCTGGAACATCCCAGAGGTTTATCCGGATCCAGCTCCGCCACTCCCTCAGGAAGCACCAGTACATCTCTTGGATCCTCACGCTTTGAAAAGGCCAGAAGCGGAAGCTCTTTTGGAACCTCCATAGGCATATCCTTAAGACTGTGTACAGACAGATTGCTTTTACCATCCAGCAATGCCCTGTCCAGTTCTTTTACAAACAGTCCTTTTCCGCCCACCTTATCCAGGGTACGATCCAGAATAATATCTCCTGTCGTTTTCATAGTCAGGATATTTACTGTTATTTCAGAGCCGGCATTTTCTTCACGGTTTTTCTGTTCTATGTAGCTTTTTACCATCTCACTCTGGAGAACTGCCAGCTTACTCTCTCTACTTCCAATGATCACCTCAGTCATCATTTTCCTCCTCATTATCATCTTCCTGCGCAACTCTCTCCAGGGCATTCTGAATCTCTTCTCTTATCCTGCGCGCTTTTTTATGGTCCAGACCACTGGCTGTAATTCCCACCACCAGTCCCTCTTCCATATAAATTCCCGGGAAATAAAAATCGCACTGCTCCCTGTCACTGGCTACATTAACATAAACGCCTTCCTGCCTGCAGATCCTGTGGATCTCATCATTTAACTTTCTGTCATTGGTAGCTGCGATCACCATATATGCCATCGCAAAGTCTGTACGCTTCACCGGACGTGTGATCAGCTCTACATAGCCGGCTTTGCCAAGCTCCATCATCTCCATGGTGACCTTCGGAGCAATGACTCTGATATTTCTGGTGAATGATAAAAGGGTTTTCACTCGACGGGTTGCAATGTTTCCGCCGCCTACAACCACGATATTCTTATCTGATAAGTCTATAAACATTGGAAAATACGGCTTATTCTTCATATATTTTCTCCAGTCCTGCCACACACTCAAGGAAAATCTCCTGATTCAGACTGTCACGCAGACCAAAGATCAGTTTATTTACTACTTTTCCTGCTGCCGTATCCACTGCATGGACCAGATTCTGCCTGTCATCCTCTTCCATAGGTGTTTTCTTTAATATCTTTGCAATCCTTAAATTCAGGTCATTGACTGCCTCATCTTTAATATCCTGAATTCTTGGGATCAGGTCTCTTCCATCCAGCCATTGGAAAAATTCATCCATCTGCTCTCTTACGATCGCGCCTGCTGCCTCCAGATTTTCCTGAAGTTCTGCAGGAACTTCCTCTATACGGAAGCTGTCCATGTCATAAAGTGTGACCCCCTGGAGCTTTCCAACAGATGGCTCTATATCTCTGGGAACTGCCAGATCGATCAGAATCAGGTCATCCTTTGTCCGGATTCCCTGGAATAATTCTTCTCTTAATGTGAAATTCGGGCTTGCAGTTGCACTCACTACAAGGTCACACTGCGGCACATACTCCATTCTGTCACCGTAATTAATGCGCTTACAGCCCAGCGGAATATTCACAACTCCGCTTCTGTACTGACGGATGGTCACTGTCACATCTGCACCTGCCTCCTGCAAAGCCTGAGCAGCCACCTTACCCATCTCACCGTTACCGATGACCATACAGGTCTTATCCCTGAGAGAATACCCTTTCTCTGCCAGAAATCCGATGGCCTGATGGATCACTGACGGATTTCCATGGGAAAAAGGAACCTCTGTCTTAATCCTCTTTCCTGCTGTGGCAGCCATTCTGAACAGAACCTCCAAAACACCATCTGCCGCAAAATTCTCTCTTGCCAGATTCAGGGCATCCTTCACCTGTGTAAGGATCTGATCCTCCCCTATGATCTGTGATTTCAGACCACTGGTAAGATAAAAAAGATGCTCAACTGCCTCCTGATCCTTACGCTCTACAAAATATTGTCTGTAAGAATCCTCAGTGATTCCCTTTATCCTGCAGAGGCAGTCATAAAGACAGACATCCTCCTCATCATCCACACTTGCCCAGACCTCCAGGCGGTTACAGGTGGACAGGATCACGCATCCATATATTCCATTTTGATTCTTTATTTTTTCCATTGCTTCACCGGCATTTTTCTTTGTAAATGCAAATTTCGCACGAATATCCACCGGTGCCATATTATGGTCAATTCCAATCATGGAAATACTCATAACTCTAACTCTCCTTCGTATTTCGCCATTCCTCATTCATTTCATATCAAATCAAATATCCCACTGGCAACAGGGTATTTGATTTGATAAGAAATCCGGACAGCTAAAAAGCACTGTCAGAGATATCATAATCATTTCCTGTTAAGATGTCAATTGTAAACACGGAAAAAACTCAGCATTAGAGTAAAGGATGTTACTGTTCACATACCACTATCCCGAGACATACAAGCCAAAATTCCATTGCCACAGGCAATCTGGAATGAATTT
>ENA-ORTB01003499-ORTB01003499.1-human-gut-metagenome-genome-assembly--contig:-NODE-3499-length-12180-cov-12.191423_pt1 | contig 12180 bp, 10 predicted proteins | sample MGYA00241905_ERZ509174 | MGnify/ENA primary metagenome ERZ509174 (study PRJEB26280, sample SAMEA2338851) | human gut metagenome | biome: human gut; feature: human-associated habitat; material: faeces...
GATGCCAAGACACGTCGTAACTCTACTGATCTGGAAGATATCTTTATCGCCCATATTGCAGGTATGGACGCTATGGCGCGTGCATTGGAAAGTGCTGCTGCTTTGCTTAATGAATCTCCTTACTGCAAGATGTTGTCAGACCGCTATGCTTCATTCGACAGTGGCAAAGGCAAAGAATTTGAAGAAGGCAAGCTGACATTGGAAGACGTAGTGGCTTATGCTAAGCAGAATGGTGAGCCCAAGCAAGTAAGCGGTAAGCAGGAATTGTACGAAGCCATCGTAAATATGTATTGCTGATCCGGCCGGAATGGTATTGCACAAGTTTTACCCTTGCAGACCTTTTTTAAGAAGGAGGGCTGTGCAATGAAGTCTGAATGAATTCTGCTAACGGATTATTAAAGAATAAACGGCTGTACACCGTCAGGTGGCAGCCGTTTTTATATTTGTTAGAGGGATATTTATGAAATAATACTCGCCTATATCGAAAATAATATCTACCTTTGCGGCTGCTAAATTACTAAGTTTATTGAATTTATATGATAAAAAAACTATTATCCGTACTGGTCTTAGTTTTTGCCCTCTCGGGTTCTGTGCTTGCACAGCAATCTATGAGTGACCAACAGGTGTTGGAATATGTGAAGACGGGCATGCAACAAGGAAAAGACCAACGTCAGATTGCTACAGAGTTAGCCCGTAGAGGAGTGACACAAGAACAGGCTAAGCGTGTAAAGAAACTTTATGAACAGCAAAATGGGTCTGCTGATAAAGACGCAAATGCAACGATGCAAAATCGGAACCGTTTGCGTGAAAAGACAAAGATGCAGGAAGATATCTATGTAACAGAGAATTTTACTTTCGACCAACGTCCGGTTGCGGGCGGAGTGGTAGGGAAGAACTTGTCGGACAGTGTTTCTGCCAATCGCTATTACGAGGGGATGGGCATGGGCGATATGGAAGAAATGCAGAAGGATAAGGTGTACGGACGGGACATTTTTGAAACCAGAAACCTTACATTCGAGCCGAGTGTGAATCTGGCTACTCCTCCTAATTACCGTCTGGGGCCGGGTGATGAGGTAATCATTGATATCTGGGGTACAAACCAGGCCACCATCCGCGATAATGTATCTCCGGACGGATCTATCACGATCCCCGATTTGGGATTGATTTATCTGAACGGCATGACTATTGCCGAAGCCAACCAATATTTGCGTAAAGAACTGAATAAGATTTATGCAGGGCTTGATAATGAACAGAACCCGTCCTCACAAATCAAGGTTACTTTGGGAAACAGCCGGACGATCCAGGTGAACGTGATGGGGGAAGTGTTCCAACCGGGAACTTATGCATTGTCTTCTTTCTCTACCGTGTTTCATGCACTGTACCGTGCCGGTGGTGTGAGCGATATCGGTAGCTTGCGCAATATACAAGTAGTGCGCGGAGGACAGAAAATCGCTACCGTAGATGTGTACGATTTTATTATGAAAGGTAAAATCAATGATGATATCCGCTTGCAGGAAGGCGATGTGATCATCGTTCCTCCATACGAGGCGTTGGTTAGCATAGAGGGTAATGTGAAACGCCCCATGAAATACGAGATGAAAAACAACGAAAGTGTTGCCACGTTGTTGAAGTATGCCGGTGGATTTTCGGGGGATGCCTATACCCGTTCTCTCCGCATGATTCGTCAAAACGGAAAGGAGTATCAGATTTATACGATTGATGATATTGATTATTCCGTATTCCAGGTAAAAGATGGTGATGCGCTGACTGCTGAAGCTATTCTGGACCGTTTTGAGAACAAGCTTGAAATCAAGGGGGCTGTCTATCGTCCGGGCATTTATCAGTTCGGAGGAACCTTGAATACAGTCCGCCAACTGGTGGAAAAGGCTGAAGGCCTTATGGGTGATGCCTTTACAGGACGTGCGGTGTTGCATCGCGAGCGCGAGAATCTGAAGAAAGAGGTTATTCAAGTAGATATAAAAGGCATCATGGACGGTACTGCACCCGATGTACCTTTGCAGCGTAATGATGTGCTTTATATTCCCAGTATTCATGACTTGGAGGATGTGGGAAGCATCATGGTGTATGGTGAGGTTGCCCGTCCGGGTGAGTTCGCTTTTGCCGACAATACTACTTTGGAGGATATTATAATCCAGGCTGGCGGATTGATGGAGTCGGCTTCTACCGTCCGTGTGGATGTTTCCCGCCGTATCAAGGATAGCAAAGGTACGGAAGCGGTTTCCACCATAGGGCAAATGTACTCGTTTTCTCTGAAAGACGGTTTTGTGATAGACGGAGAACCGGGCTTTGTGTTGCAACCGTACGATCAGGTATATGTGCGTAAGAGCCCTGCTTATCAGAAACAGGTGAATGTGCAGGTGACCGGTGAGGTTTTGTATGAAGGTGATTATGCGCTGACAGAGAAGAGCGAACGTCTTTCCGATTTGATCAAGAAGGCAGGTGGAGTGACTCCGTTTGCTTATATCAAAGGGGCCCGTTTAAGCCGTCGTATCAATGCCGATGAACGCAAACGTATGGAAACGGTTCTGGACATGGCCAAGACTGGAAAGGACTCCATTGATGTCAACCGGCTGGATTTGGGAGATATCTATTATGTGGGTATCGATTTGGAAAAAGCGATGCTTAAACCCGGCTCCAGTGCGGATATCGTATTGCGTGAGGGGGATGTGATTGAAATTCCCGAATACAACAACACGGTACGTATCAGCGGGGCTGTGATGTATCCCAATACCGTTTCATTTGAAGATGGCAAGACGTTGAAATATTATATCGAGCAGGCCGGAGGTTACGGTTTCCGTGCGAAGAAGAGCAAGGCGTATATTGTATATATGAACGGTCAGGTGAAGAGAGCGAAGAAGGGTAGCCGTGAGCTGATCCAGCCGGGCTGTGAGGTGATTGTTCCGGTGAAGGAAAAGAGCAACTGGTCTTTGCAGAACACTTTGTCCATAGCAACCACCAGTGCGTCGTTGGCTACTATGATTGCATCTATTGCTAATATCTTAAAATAGAAACAGTATGGCGGAAGATAAGAATTATACGAATAATACGGAAAGACCACGGGAAGACGAGGAGTTGGAAATTGATTTGATGGAGTATGTCCGTAAGTTGTGGGCTGCCCGAAAGATGCTGCTGAAGGTTGCCGGAATAGGTGCTATTGTAGGGGTGATTATCGCTCTGAGTATTCCCAAGCAATATACGGTGGAAGTGACATTGTCTCCCGAATCCGGTAAAAGCGGAGGGGGGAGTTTGTCGGGAATGGCTGCCATGCTGGGGATCGGAGGCATGAGTCTGGGCAGTGAGGCGGATGCGTTGAACGTATCTCTTTTCCCGGATATAGTAGCGTCTACTCCTTTCATTCTGGAACTGTTTAATGCACATGTCACTACGTTGGACGGTGAGGTGGATACTACTTTTGTAGCTTATCTCGATGAGCAGAAAGCTCCGTGGTGGGGTGCTGTTATGGGATTGCCCGGGGCGGCTATAGGCGGGGTGAAATCTCTCTTCTCCGATAAGGAAGAGGAAGAAGGGAACAGGCTGGATCCTTTCCACCTGACAGAAGATCAGGCGAAGAAAGTGGAAGCCATGCGTAAGGCGATTACTGCTGATGTGGATAAGAAAACCGGCATCACCACAGTGACGGTGACTTTGCAGGACCCGATGGTTACGGCCGCCATTACAGACACGGTAGTGGTGAAGCTTCAGGAGTATATCACAGCGTACAGGGTCTCCAAAGCCCAGCAGGATTGTGCTTATCTGGAACAATTGTATAAGGAACGCCAGCAGGAGTATTATGTAGCCCAGCAGAATTATGCCAATTACATGGATGCCAACAAGGGGGTTGTCCTTCAAAGTGCTTTGACGGAGAGAGAACGGTTGCAGAATGATATGAATCTGGCATATCAGGTGTATAGCCAGGTGGCTACCCAATTGCAGGTGGCACGGGCTAAAGTACAGGAGGCCAAACCTGTATTTGCCGTTGTGGAACCTGCCAGTGTGCCGTTGCTGCCTTCGGGAACCAGCAAGAAGGTGATTCTTGTCGGATTTATTTTCCTGGCAGTGGCGGGTGCTTCCGCATGGATCTTGTTCGGACGTGAATTCTTTGAAAATCTGAAGGCAGGACTTAATGCTCCTCAGGAGGGGATGGAGAAGAAGTGATATAAAGATATTGACCTATAAAAACAGGGTGCATCTCTTTCGTAGGAGGTGCACCCTGTTTTTATAGGTCAATCTTCGGAAATGTTGCCCTGAACGTTACGATAGTCCGGTGTGCAGTTTTCGGCTTCTTTAATTTCACTGGCAAAACCGGACAAACGCAGAATCAAAACTGCCTTTAATATAAACTTTGATTAAAGTCGAAATCCGTTTGATAGTCTTTCAATCTCGGATGTTTCTTGTCCTTGTCGGACAAAATAACCTTATCGGCCGGAAGTCGCCAGTCTATGCCTAGATCGGGGTCGTCCCATGCGATTCCTCCTTCGCTTTGCGGAGCATAATAATGGTCACACTTGTATTGGAACAACACCTCGTCACTTAGTACCGCAAAGCCGTGTGCGAATCCGCGGGGGATAAAAAACTGCCGGTGATTCTCTCCGGTCAATTCTACAGCCACATGCTTTCCGAAAGTAGGAGAACCTTTCCGGATATCTACAGCCACATCCAGTACCGCTCCCTTGATTACACGCACCAGCTTGCTTTGTGTGAAAGGAGGTTTCTGGAAATGCAGGCCGCGTAATACACCATAAGTGGAGAAACTCTCATTATCCTGTACAAATGTAGTCCTGCATACTTTTTCTTCAAATTCACGTCCTGAGAAGCTTTCAAAGAAATACCCTCTTGCATCATTAAAAATACGGGGTTCCAAAATGAAAACCCCGTCTATTGCTGTTTTTATAACTTCCATTATTCTAATCCCAGTTCTTTTATAACTTTCAGTAAATATTGTCCGTATTGGTTTTTAAGCATCGGCTGGGCCAGTTCCTGCATCTTTTCCGGAGTAATCCAGCCTTTTCTCAAAGCTATGCCCTCAAGGCACGCCACTTTCAGCCCCTGGCGCTTTTCAATGACTTCGATGTAGGTACTTGCCTCGGCCAGCGAGTCGTGAGTACCGGTATCCAGCCATGCGAAACCTCTGCCCAATGTCTGTACTTTCAATTCCTTGTCCTGAAGAAATTGCTGGTTTACGGTGGTGATTTCCAGTTCTCCCCGTGCCGAAGGCTTGATATTCTTGGCTACTTCCACCACCTTGTTGGGATAGAAATAGAGTCCCACCACGGCATAGTTGGACTTAGGTTGGGCAGGTTTTTCTTCAATAGAGAGGCAGTTGCCTTCCTTGTCGAATTCCGCTACGCCATATCTTTCGGGGTCACTGACCCAATAACCGAATACCGTTGCTTTCTTGTCCTCTTCGGCAGCACGTACGGATTCTCTCAACATGGCGGACAGGCCGTTGCCGTGGAATATGTTATCACCCAGTACAAGGCAGACGGAATCATTACCGATGAATTTCTCGCCGATGATGAAAGCCTGAGCCAGTCCGTCGGGCGAAGGCTGTTCCGCATATTCAAAGCGTACTCCGAAATCGCTTCCGTCTCCTAACAGTCTTTTGAAGCTCGGTAAGTCGTATGGGGTGGAGATAATGAGTATTTCCCGTATGCCGGCCAGCATAAGTACCGATATAGGATAATAAATCATGGGTTTGTCGAAGACAGGCAGCAGCTGTTTGGATACTCCTTTGGTAATAGGATAGAGGCGCGTGCCCGAACCTCCGGCTAGTACAATACCTTTCATATCTTTTTATTTTTTATATGTCCCTACGATTTGGATTAATAGGCGTTTTTCTCGCCCCGGAACATGTTGGTTACTGTTTTTATCATGATGCGGATGTCGAGCAGGAAAGTCCAGTTCTCAATATACCACAAGTCTCTTCTCACCCTGCCTTCCATTTGGGAAAGTTCTTTGGTTTCTCCCCGGTAGCCGGTGACTTGCGCCCATCCGGTAATTCCGGGTTTGACAAGGTGGCGCATCATGTATTTGTTAATCAGTTGGGAATATTCCTCTGTATGTTTCAGCATATGGGGTCTGGGACCTACAATGGACATCTCTCCTTTGAATACATTAATGAATTGCGGCAGTTCGTCCAGATTGCTTTTACGCAAGAAGTTGCCGAACTTGGTCTTGCGGGGATCATTCTTGGTAGCCTGCAATGAATCGGACAATGCGTTCACTTTCATGGAACGGAACTTATAGCATTTAAAGATTTTCCCGTTTTCCCCGTTTCTCTCCTGTTTGAAGAATATGGGACCAGGTGAGGTAATTTTAATAATAAGACCTACAATCAGGTACATAAATGGAAAAATTGTAAGTAAAAACAGAGAGGAAAATGTCAAATCAAATAACCGTTTTGCCAGTCTGTTTACCGGGTTCTGCAACGGCTCGGTACGGATGGACAATACAGGAACTTCACCCAATAATTCCAGTTGCAGCTGACGCTTTATGTAATTACGTACATGAGGTACGCTATAGAAGCGGATCAGATTGTTCTCGCAATAGTTCATGATGGCCAGAATATCATCCTTTCTGCTGGATGGCAGACCACAGTACAGTTCGTGCACGGTGTTATGGGACAGCCATTCAAATAATTGGTTTACAGGACCTTTAAAGGGAATTCCTTCGGGGTAATTAGAGTCCTTCTCATCATAGAAAATGCCTAAAACCCTGTATCCGTAAGTCAAATCGTTCAACGTATGGTACAGCTCCACCATATTGTCCCCGTCGCCTATCAGTACAGTGGTGTGCAGGTTCCTGCCACTGCGGCGGAACATTTTCACAAAGAACCGCAATGTCAGTCGCCATCCTATAGCTAAAGGTATGAAAGACAGATAGAAAGCAAGCAGATAGATGCGTGAGAAGTTATCTACCTTAATAATGGCCAGCACCGTGAGGAAGATGACTACATGCAAGCTGATTGTTCCTAACAGGCGGCCTACAATCTGTTCCGGACGCACTATGCGGTTGTGCAGTATGACCCCAAAGATGGATATGCAGGGAATATAGCACAGGTTGGAAGTCAGCAGGTAGGTTTTCAATGAAATATGGGCTATGGCCTGTGAATCTATTCCTTTCAGAATAAAAAACACAAGTATCATAGAAAGGTTCAACAAGGCAAAATCACCTAATATCGCTACTAGTTTAATTATATCAGAGTTTTCAGTTGTCGGTTGTTTCATGACAAAAAAAATGTTAGTCGTATGCAAATATAGGACATATAAATTAAAACGCAATACTTTTTTTAAAAAATAATACTTATCTTTGCGGTCATACAACGTAAAAAATGAATCATATGAACATCAAGAATAATCACCTCGTTATAATGGCCGGAGGTGTTGGAAGCCGTTTCTGGCCGATGAGTACTCCTGATTATCCTAAGCAATTTATTGATGTACTGGGTTGCGGCCGTACATTGATCCAACTTACGGCTGACCGTTTTCAGGGGATCTGTCCTCCGGAAAATATTTGGGTGGTGACATCAGAGAAGTATGCGGACACTGTAAAGGAGCAGTTGCCCGATATTGCTGATGATCATATCCTGCGTGAGCCTTGCCGTCGCAATACGGCTCCTTGTATAGCATACGTCAGTTGGAAAATAAAGGCACGTAATCCTAAGGCCAATATGGTGGTGACCCCCAGCGACCACATTGTGATGAATATCGCGGAGTTTCAGCGGGTGATTAATTCGGCGATGAATTTTACGGCCGATTCGGACGCTATCCTTACCCTGGGCATGAAACCTACCCGTCCTGAAACGGGCTACGGTTACATTGAAGCTGATCTCAGTGTACCTTCTACCGCCAATAAGGAGGTATTCCGGGTGTATTCTTTTAAAGAGAAACCCGATCTGGAAACAGCCAGGCGCTATATTCAAAAAAATAATTTCTTCTGGAATGCCGGTATTTTTGTGTGGAATGTAAATACGGTGGTGAACGCCCTGCGCGTATATCAGCCTGCCATTTCGAAGGTGTTCGAGCGTTTGCTTCCTTATTATTATACGGACAAGGAGCAGGAAATGATTGACCGGAATTTTCCTTTGTGCGAGAACATTTCGGTGGATTATGCCATTATGGAGAAGGCGGATGAGATTTTTGTCCTTCCTGCCAGCTTTGGGTGGAGTGATCTGGGTACTTGGGGATCATTGCACGAGAATTTGCCGAAAGATGCCCATAATAATACGCAGATAGGTGAGAATATAAAGTTGTATGAAACCCGTAACTGTGTGATTCACACTACACAGGAAAAGAGGGTGGTGGTACAGGGACTGGACGGATATATCGTTGCTGAGAAGAATAACACATTGCTGATCTGCCGGTTGAGCGAGGAACAGCGCATCAAAGAATTTTCGGCGGAGTAAATATTCTTTCTTGTATATATTTTATTTCTGCATACATGGAGTGTATGCTGTCTGTCATCTGCCGTTCTGTTGGGTCATTCCGCCCTTTGCCATGCCGAAAGGCAGATAGCAGTAGATAGCTATGTGATATGAAATAACCAAGAGGGCTTGCATAAGGCCATTTACAATAAACGAAATGAAAAAAGTAGCTTTAATTTCAGGTATTACAGGTCAGGACGGTTCATTCCTGGCAGAGTTTTTGATTGAAAAGGGATATGAGGTTCACGGTATTCTGCGCCGTTCTTCTTCATTCAATACCGGTCGTATAGAACATCTTTATCTGGACGAGTGGGTTCGTGATATGCAAAAGACCCGTCTGGTGAATCTGCATTGGGGGGATATGACCGACAGTAGTTCGCTGATACGTATCATTCAGGCTGTACAGCCCGATGAAATCTATAATCTGGCTGCTCAGAGCCATGTGAAAGTAAGTTTCGATGTACCCGAGTACACAGCGGAAGCGGATGCGGTAGGCACGCTGCGTATGTTGGAAGCGGTCCGTATTCTGGGCCTGGAAAAGAAGACCAAGATTTATCAGGCATCGACTTCCGAATTGTTCGGACTGGTACAGGAAGTGCCTCAGAAGGAAACGACTCCCTTCTATCCCCGTTCTCCGTATGGGGTGGCCAAGCAGTATGGTTTCTGGATTACCAAGAATTATCGTGAAAGTTACGGTATGTTTGCCGTGAACGGCATCCTGTTCAACCATGAGAGCGAACGTCGTGGTGAAAACTTTGTAACACGCAAGATTACTTTGGCTGCCGCACGTATAGCCCAGGGATATCAGGACAAACTGTATCTGGGAAATCTGGATTCTTTGCGTGACTGGGGTTATGCCAAAGATTATGTGGAGTGTATGTGGATGATTCTTCAGCATGATACTCCCGAAGATTTTGTCATTGCGACCGGCGAATACCATACGGTGCGCGAGTTCTGTACCTTGGCCTTCAAGGAAGTGGGCATTGAATTGCGCTGGGAAGGCAAAGGGGTGGATGAAAGAGGTATCGATGTGGCGACGGGCAAGGAACTGGTTGCCGTCGATCCTAAGTATTTCCGTCCCGCCGAAGTGGAGCAGTTGTTGGGTGATCCCACTAAAGCCAAAACGTTGCTGGGCTGGAATCCCCGTAAGACTTCTTTCCCCGAACTGGTGAAAATCATGGTGAAGCATGATATGAAGTTCGTGAAGAAACTGTATTTAAAGGCTCAAATAGCAGAATAATGGAAAAAACAGCCAAGATATATGTAGCAGGCCACCACGGACTGGTGGGGTCTGCTATATGGAATAATTTGCAGCAAAAGGGATATACCAATCTGGTAGGCCGTTCTCACAAAGAACTGGATTTGCTGGACGGGCAGGCTGTGAAGAAGTTTTTTGATGAAGAGCAGCCCCAGTATGTCATTCTGGCAGCGGCACATGTGGGAGGCATCATGGCGAACAGTCTTTACCGTGCCGATTTTATTTATCAGAACTTGCAGATTCAGCAGAATGTGATAGGGGAGAGTTTCCGCCATGATGTAAAGAAACTCTTGTTTTTGGGAAGCACTTGCATTTATCCTCGTGATGCCGTACAACCCATGAAGGAAGATGTGTTACTGACTTCTCCCTTGGAATATACCAACGAACCGTATGCTATTGCGAAGATTGCCGGGTTGAAGATGTGCGAAAGCTTTAACTTGCAATATGGAACCAATTACATAGCCGTGATGCCTACGAACCTTTACGGTCCCAATGATAATTTCCATTTGGAGAACAGCCATGTGCTGCCTGCCATGATTCGTAAGATTCATTTGGGAAAATGCCTGAATGAAGGGGACTGGGACGCGGTGCGTAAAGATATGAATCTTCGTCCCGTAGAGGGGATAGACGGTTCGCATACGGATGAGGAGATTCTCTCCATTCTGAAAAAGTATGGTATAACCGGGCAGGAAGTAACTTTGTGGGGAACAGGCAAGCCGTTGCGTGAGTTCTTATGGAGTGAGGAGATGGCTGATGCCAGTGTCTATATCATGGAGCATGTGGATTTTAAGGATACCTATGCTGCCGGCTCCAAGGATATCCGCAACTGTCATATCAATATCGGTACGGGGAAAGAAATCACCATTGCCCAACTGGCGGACAAGATTGTCAAGGAGGTGGGCTATCAGGGCAAACTGACTTTTGACGCTACGAAACCGGACGGCACTATGCGTAAGCTGACGGATGTAAGCAAATTGCACCGGCTGGGCTGGCAGCATAAGATTGATATAGAAGAAGGGGTACACAGAATGTACCAATGGTACTTGTCTAAAGGATGAAGATGTAAGATTATAGATCTTGCGGGCATAAGATTATAAATCTTTCACATGCAAGATTATAGATCTTTCAAGCATGACATATAAAAATTTCCGGCATAACTTTCAAGAAGCTATGCCGGAAACTGCCCTAAAAACTATGTGGATAGATTGTAAAAATCTTCTGCCGTTTTCTTTATTCTTTCGGGAAGCACTTTTTATTTTACCGCTTTCAGTGCGGCCTCATAATTCGGTTCCTGGGTTATTTCGGGAACAAGTTCGGTATAAACCACTTTTCCTTCCGGGTCAATCACTACAACCGAGCGTGCCAATAATCCAGCCAAAGGACCATCAGTCATCAATACACCATACTTTTCAGCGAAATCGGAAGTATAGCGATAATCAGACAAAGGAATAACGTTGGTGATGCCTTCAGTAGTGCAGAAGCGTCCCTGGGCGAATGGCAGGTCTTTAGAGATTGCCAACACCACCGTATTGGGCTGGTTTGCAGCCAGCTGGTTGAACTTGCGTACGGAAGTAGCGCACACGCCGGTATCCATACTGGGGAAAATGTTCAGAATCAGATATTTGCCCTTTCCGTCTTTTAATGTATAATTGCTCAAATCTCCTTTTACCAATGTAAATTCCGGAGCTGAGGTTCCTGCTTTCACAAATTCTCCGGCTAGTGTTACCGGTGTTCCTTTAAATGCTGTTTTTGCCATAATTTTATTATATTTTAGTTCGATACTGTAATGATAACAAATTTAAATGGAAAAAAGTTCATTCTTTTTTATTTTCTTCCTTTATAAATCAGGAAACCTACTATTAAAACGCCGATAGCTATAAAGCAATATCCTAACTCGTGGCTGTATTCGGTGACGGTACTCAATAACTGCTCTTCGGGAACCACTGATTGCAGATAGTAACCGATGGCTGCCAGGATGGCATTCCAGATACCTGCTCCCAGCGTTGTGTACAGCAGGAAAGTGGATAATTTCATCTTGGCCAGACCGGCAGGAATGGAAATAAGCTGGCGGACGGCAGGAATAAGACGTCCGATAAAGGTGGAGAGTGCCCCGTGCTTGTCAAAGTAGTGTTCTGCGTTCTGAACCTTGGCTTCATCAATCAGGCACATGTGTCCGAAGCGGCTGTTCGCAAATTTATAAACCAGCGGACGGCCTACGAAATAGGCTATATAATAATTGATGATGGCTCCTATATTGGCTCCGATGGTCGCAAATATAACTACCAGAAATACATTCAGGTCACTGTTTCCTCCGGCAGCCTTATAGGCGGCGGGCGGCACTACCACTTCCGAGGGGAAAGGGATAAAAGAGCTTTCGATGGCCATTAATAACGTTATTGTCCAATAATTCAAGTGGTCCAGACACCACTGGATAAATGCAACTGATTCCATAAAATTATTATAAATATTTGTTTAAGTT
>ENA-ORTB01003500-ORTB01003500.1-human-gut-metagenome-genome-assembly--contig:-NODE-3500-length-12177-cov-6.183138_pt1 | contig 12177 bp, 14 predicted proteins | sample MGYA00241905_ERZ509174 | MGnify/ENA primary metagenome ERZ509174 (study PRJEB26280, sample SAMEA2338851) | human gut metagenome | biome: human gut; feature: human-associated habitat; material: faeces...
CCTTGATGTCACTGAGTTTCATTACAATTCCTCCTTCAGGCTATTGCCTACTTATCAGCAGAACCGGCTTTGATGTAGAGTTCAAACGGGACGGTGTCGATATGCTTGATGGTGTAATGGCCTGTATACTCGAACTCAAATGTGCCCTTTGCCTTGTCGCCGGACTTGATCTTGAAGCCGCCCGTCGACAGCGCGTTGATGAGCTTGATCGCGATGAAACCCGCCTTGCCCGCAGACGAACCGTCGTCATTGACATCGGAGTAATCGCCGATCCACCAGATATCTTTGAAATCTGTGTCATTGACGGAGTTGCGGGGTATGACCTTGGTCGGGTCGTCGCTCGCGACGGCAGCTGCGCCGATGACAGACACAGCAGCCGTCGTGTCCATCGTCACGAACGAGCCGGACATCTTGGCATCCCAGCTGTCAAGCTTCTTGAGCTCCTTCGTGTTCTTCGGGCAGTTGTCGATGTCCTCGCCGAAATCGCTGAATGACGGCGTGGCCTCGAACGTCACGCCGCCGCTCGTCGCGCCGATGATGTTGGATGCGGTGAGCTCGCCGGTCGCCGGGTCGAATTCAGATGTAAGGAGACCGGCACCGAGCTGGAGCTTCTTGAAAGTGTCGATCGGAATCTGTGTGAACTTAGCCATTTTGACTTGTCCTCTCAAAACGAGGTGATAAACTCTGCCGTCACATTGATGTGGCGGCGCTTGATCTTATCGTCGGCAGTGTCGCCCATGCTCTGGCAAAACGGTGAGCCTTTTTTCAGTACAATTTCGCCGCCATCGCATGGGATACACTTACAGCCGATAAGTGCCTTTGAGACTTCACGCGCTTTCGCGTTCGGCTCCGCCTCGGAGTCGCCACGATACCAAATATCCATGGCCAATGCGACCTCGCCGCCCCAGAAATCATCGACTGCGAGCTCGTACGTGATATACGGGAATTCCGCATTATCAGGTACAGATGTCGCAGCATACGCAGGGATGCCGAAGCCGGCCATGAAAGTGTAAATCGCCACGGTCGGCGTCATGATAGGCTCCATTCCTCGGCGCTCACCTGCTCAAAACTGAACGTCGCGCGATCAGGTGTCTTCATGTCGTCCCCGTTGGAAGTCACACGGAACACTTGGCCGTCACTGACACGCTTGAAAACGTCATGAAATTCGAGTCGCGCATTTGTGTCGGTAGTCACCGTGTAGACGTTCGATACGCCCTCTTTTTCAGCGACGCGTGCCGCCAGGGTGGTGTCGCGGACGATAGCCGCATCGAAGGCGGCACCGTCGACCCACGTGGTCGTCCACCCGCCTTCACCGTCGCTCACGCGCTTCTTCTCCATGAGTACGCAAGGCTCTTTGAAAGTATCGATCAAAGTCATGGCAGTTTCCTCCAACGATTGAGGCGTCGGCGAAATGCGTCTTGCCATCGTGCCGGCATGCCGTCGGAAGCGGTGGCCTTCGTATACGAATACCCGCCGAACGACTCAGAAGTATATGCGGAGTCGGGGTTGGCCTTGCGCCACGCCTCGATTTCGGTCGCGATGTCAACGACTGCCTTCGGCACCGCCAACGCCCACACCTCGCCATCGAATACCTCGTCGGTGAGGTCTGATGTCGGGTACTGGTGCAGGCCGTCGTTGAAAACACTGCCGACGATGCGGTAGTACTGGCCCTTCTTGACGAAGCCATGCGGGAGGGTGAGCTCGCCATCCATGACGGTAAGCTCACCTGCGAGGTAATCGCACTCAAACCAATTGTGGATCTCGGCGAGCAACTCCTCCAGCATATCGACTCCTTAGGCAGTCTTCGGCGCGGTGATGATGCCCTTCATGTGGCCGGCCTTCAGCGTGTTCTTGAGGGCCACGCCGGCGACGAGCTCGACTTCGCCCTTCTTGACCGCACCGGGGAGGGTGAGGTCAGGCATGTAGGATGTGATGACCTTGGTGCCGGTCGGGGAGATGCCATGGAAGGCGTCGAGGCCGAACTTGACGGCATAGATATCGGAAGTGCCGAAGGTACCGGAACCGGCAGCAGTGTCGGCGACGATGTCGACAGTCTTGGAGCCGTCGTAATACTCGCCGGCATCCATGAGCGCGATGCCGTTATACGTCTCGACGACACGGCCGAAATCGTCCTTGGTGGACTCGTAATAACCGGCACGGCGTGCGATACCGCGGAGCTTGGAGAGCATCTTGCGGTTCATGAGCAGCATATCGGGCATGCCGTCGAGGCCGGAGATGAACTCATCGAGTTCGTCGAGGAACTGGTTGTAGTTTGCCGTCACATTCTCGCTGGTAGACAGGTCCGCAGTGGCGGTGTACTCAGTGGAAGAATTGGCGAGCAACTTGTTGAGGCCATCGAACGTACCGGTAGCCTTACCGGGGGCGGCAGTACCGGCCGCAGTGCCGTTGATCACGCAATGCGTGAAGAAATTAGCAGTGGCCTTGATCTTCTCGTCTGCCTGGAACACGAGCTCATCGATGGCGCCGGAAGTGTCCTGAATGACACGGTCGACCTCGAAAGCGCCGCCCATGATGATGGCCTGCGTGGTCTTCTTCTCACGCTTTGCCTCGTTGGCGGTGTACTCGGAGTTGATCGCACGTACTGCGGCAGTGGAAGGCGTCTTCAACTGCGTGTAGCCGTAGACGAGCGTGGAGCCGCCGGTACCGGGGGAGATGGCGTTGTCGAAAGTGAGGCGGTCGAGGAGCAGGGAGGATCGACGGAACATGTCGACGATCTGCTGGTCGACCTTGTCGGCCATGCCGACCTTGGCATCTGCGAGGGTGATAGGCATAATTGCCTCCTTTAATCAGTGTTCTGCTTGGTGTACTTCTGTCGCAAGGCGTCACCCAGCGACTTCGGTTCTGCCGCGCCGTCGCCACCACCGGCAGGCGGCGTGTCGACTTTCGCGGGCTTTGTATTCGTGGCCGGGATGAAATCCGACCACTCGCCTTTGACCTTCTCCGTGACTTTGTCGGCGTCCTTGATGGCGCCGTCCTCGACCACGATGTCGGATAGGTCGGCGACACGCATCACGGCATCCATGCGCTTGGGGTCGACGCCTGCATCGGTGAGCAGCTTGCGGTACAGCGATTTCTTCTCGCGGTCGGCGGCAGCCTTAGCGGTATCTGCCTTGAATGCCTCGAAATCGGCGTGCTCCTTCTCGAACTTCTCTTTGAAACCGTCTGCGGGTTTGGCTTTGAGCTCCTCGAGCTCTGCCTCGGCCTTCTTCAGTCGGTCCGCAGCATCCTTGAGCCCATCGCGCTCGTCCTTCAGCGCGTTGACGGTTTCGGTGTGTGCGTCGATGATCTGGTCGATCTTCTCGTCTTCGATCCCCATGGATCGGAGGAGTTTGCGGGTAAGTGCCATGGTGTTCGCTCCATTCCTTCGGACTCTGGGGTGCGTGCTTCGACCCCATACTGTATAGCGCATTGCTTCGCGCATTTAATATGAATAATACCAGGTTAACTGCTGCCGCCTAGTGCCTTTTTCAACACTTGGCGATATTGTGCACCATGCTCGGAAGCCGCAGGCCTCAGGAAAGGCTGAGCCTTCTGGCGCGAAGTGCCGAGCTCGACGTACGGCGCATATTCGACATTGGTGCCGATGTACACGGCGTTGCCGTCGGTATCCACCTCGTATGTGATCGACCCCTGCAGGTTACCGGTATCGACCGGGCATTTCTTGGCCGCATAGTTCTCAGCCAAAAGCCCGATCTTCTCGAGCGCTACGCCGATAGCCGAATCGATACCGTCGATAACTTGCTCGGTGTTGTCTTGCTTCACCGTAACACCGTCGGCCATGTCATGCCTCCTCGATATAGAACGGGCAGTCGGCACCGTCGAAATAGACGGCATCGGGCTTGATGTTGCCGAGGCGGCGCTCGTATGCCATGCAATATGACTTATCGGGCGAGTCCTCCCACGGTGCCGGGCCGTGTGCATTCGCACAGGTCCGGCATTTGCGGGGGTTGCGCTTCAGGCAGCCGAACGAGTCGTCGAGCTCGAGGTTTGGTACTTTCTGTTTCTCAGTGGCCATGGTACTCCTTACTTGTATTTGCCCTTCGAGCCGGTCCACTCTTTGGGATCCTGCTGGAACTTATCGTAACCCTGCTCGGGGTGCAATTCCAATACGACATGCATCCTGCCGTCAGTGCCTTTGTATACGTCGGTCGCAGTGTAGTAACCGCCGCGTTGCAAGATCATCTCCGACTCATGGCCGAAACTCGTCTGCTCCTTCTTGCCGTCCCAGCTGTGCCCATTGTAGCTGGCGCCGGAGAATGCTGAAAATGGCTCCGCGTACATCATCTCAGACCCGGCGGGGCAATAGATCTCCATGGCGACAAGCTTGCTGCTGAAACCCTTACCTTTCGCCGTACCGGTCGACACGAACGAATTGATGCGGTTCGACATGCCGACGAGTGATTTGAGCTCATCGGTGTCCATAGAATACAACTCCGATGCATCTATGCCGAAGAACGACTCCATGGCGTTGTAATCGCATCCACGTACGAGCCATGTGTCGTGGTCATACGATGATTTCTCAATGATCTCAGTCATGTGGCGGATTGCAGAGCCCTTGCCCTCGAAGTCGATCCACACGTTGTTGACACCTTTGTAGAACTTCTTCTCCCATCCTGTACCTGATTGTGACCACGGCTTCTGGAAACCGGACAGCGGGCGGTTCCAAGCACCAGAGCTCTGCGTATAGCCGTAAATGCCGTCGCGTTGTGACTTGGTGGCTTCACGCCAGACCTTACCGCATACACCACGGAAATGCTTATCGGCCTCGGCCGACGAAGTGAACCTCCACGCATTCGCCTTGCGTTCTTCGCTATAAGCCGAATCTTCGATGAGACCTAAGTCGACCATCTGCTTATGGATCGACTGGCGCTTGAGCCTCAATGCCGCCATGTCGTCGACATGCGCCTTGTATGCCTGGCCTTGCTTATCGAAATCTTCCGTATCGTCGATGAGCTCCTGCCACTTCACCAACGCAGCATCGTCGCCGGCATCCATGGCCTTTGCGGCTTGCTCTTCAAAATACTCGAGTTTCTTTGGGATCGCGTCTTTCTTCGCATCCCAATCGGCGAGTGTCACGGGGTCTTTCCAAATGCCGGAATACGTCTTATCGGAACTCTTCATGAGCTCTTTCAATACGTCGATCTCGTTGTCGACGTCCTTCAACTGGTCGTCAAGTGCGTTGGCGAGCTTCTGCCCTTTGGTCAGCTTCTCGGCTTTCCATTCCTCATAGCTCATGCCACCGAGCTTGTTTGCACGCTCGACCTCGTCATACTCCACATCGCCGATAACTGGCACCAAGGTGCAGCGGCAGTTGTAGACCTCAGAGGCAGGGCCGTCCGGGTCGCCGGGGTACTTCAGCCCGTTGCTGAACTCGGCATCGAGCTTGACGGTCTCGCCATCTAGGTGGCGGTGGCTGCCGCGCGTGCGCGAGTCGAGTGCCGCGAGCCATTGCTTTTCGACATCGATACCCATACCGGCGGCACGCTCGTATCCCTTGAGCTTGCCGAGCGAGTGCGCACTCGTGATGGCGGTGCGCGCTGCCTTCATCGCAGCACGCTGGTCCATGGCGGCGATACCGGCGATCGAGGCGGCGAGCTGCGGGACCGTCTGGCCCTGCAGCACGGCATGCGTCACCGCAGACGTGACATGGCGGCTGTTCCAGGCAGAATCTTTCGCCTTGTCGAATGCAGCTTGCGGGAGCAGGTCGGGCTCGTTCGCGACGAGCTCCATGACGGTGTTCTTGTTGTACAGCGTGAAAGACGTGTTCGCCTTCGCGCCGTGCTCGATCTCGTATGTCGCGAAGTTCATGCCTTCCGCATACACGCCTGCAGGCACCTGGTTGACATATGCCATCGCCATCTTGTCGGCAGCAGTGAGGTCCTGCGTCAATGCCTTCTTGAGGGCTTTGAGCCGGTCGTTGTGCAACGCCTGGTCCTTGCGCCAAGCCTTGTATGCCTTCGCATCCTTCTTGCCGGCCGCGACATCGGCTTGCCATTTCGCGTCTTCGGCCGCGAACTCCTTGAGTGAGGCCTCGATGCGTGAGGTCATGCCGTCGATCGCATCGGCGTAGGTGAGCTGCAGCTTCTCCTGCAGCTCCTGCGCCTGCTTCTCAAGCAATTTGGCCTGGCTGTCCTCCTGTGCCTTCGCGGCCTTCGCCGCGAGCTTCTTGCCTGCCTTGCCGGCACCGTCCTTCGACTTGTACCCGTTTTTGAACGTACCATCGGGCATCATGTACCCGTAAGTGCCATCCGTGAACGTATTGATGACATATCCGCCTTTGTCTTCACTCTTCAAGACCTGCGGGCCTTTCGGCTCTGCGGCGGCAAGCTTCGTGGCTGCCTTCTTGGCGCCGTCTTTTGACTTATAGCCTTCCTTATGCTTGCCGCCGTCTGTCATGTAGCCGTAGGTGCCGTCTGAATATGTGTCGATCTGGAAGCCGTCAAAATGTTGCGTCTTGGTAACTGTGGGAGATTCTGCCTTGGTGACTGTTGAAGGCTCTTTAGTCTTGGCGGTAGTAGAAGGCTTTTCTGCTTCATCGGGCACGAGTTCGTATCCGCCGAACTTCAGTGCATATTTAATTGCCGTACTGGGCGATGTAAATGCCGGTGATACCTCGCCGGTGCTCGACACATACTTAAACAGAAACCCGTCTTTAATGATAGGGATCTCGTCAACTGAATAGATCTTCACGGTAGGACCACCTTAAACACTAAAGCATGCCGTCATCGTCATCGTCGCCATCGCCTTCGCCGCCAGTGGATGCAGTGCTGTTAACCAGCGTGCCCATGCGCTCCTCGTTTTCAGCATCGAGGCGTTCTTTAATCGCCGGCACCTCACTGGGCGAGATGTTCGGCAGCTTGCGCAAGATGGTCTCGTGGTCGAGGTACTGCGCCTCGCTCATGACCATGTCGACCTGCTCTTTCTGGTTGCTGATGCGCGTGCGCTTGAACACGGGCGCATCCTCGATACCCATGAGGGCGAGAAGCTGCTGCACGAACTCAGAGACTTGGTATTCGAAATCGCTCGCCTCCTCATCCATAGGTTGGTACGCGGCGTCGATATGGTCATTTGTAGCACCTGCCGCCACCGTGTGGACGTCCAGCGCGCCGAAGTCCTCGTAGATACCGTCGCGGATCGACTGCAGATACGCCTGGCGTGCGGCGTACGGGATCTCCTGTGTATACGCCTGGGCGTTACCGCCGTCGTCGGAATCGACGAGCGCGACATGGTTGATCTTCAGGCGGTCGAGGAATTTCTGCAGGTCCTTGTCGCTCATGCCGCCCGCATTCGACACGAGCCAATAGATCTGCGCGCAGTCGGTGAGGTCGTTCGCGAAGCCGCTGCGGATCAGGTCGTAGCTGTCGATAGCCTGGCGCATGCCGACGAGTGTCGACTGGTGGAGCTTCGAACCCCACATCGGCACCACGGGCAATGCCGAGTAGTTCTCGCCGCCGATAACCTGCTCGATACCGTCGGCCGGTGTGTAACTCGTCTTCTCGATATAAGGCCGCTTCTCCTCGACGACATCGAGGCGCTCACTCGTCGCCCCGTTCGCGTCTTGACGGCTCTGGAAACGCGTGTAGCCATCGGCCTCGTATAGCACTACCTGCATCGGGCGCGAGCTGTCGATGCGCCAGAAGCGGATACCTGCCTTGAGCGTGCCGTCGTATTCGTCCCAAAGGGGCACGAATTCGGTCAGCGGGAAGACGAACATGCGGTCGAGGTTCCAGAAGCCGAAGCAAACGCCGTGGATGAGCGCATCGTATGCGAGCGTGCGCAGGTCGTGGTCGAAATGCTTGCCGAGCTTCTCCTTGGTCGTGTCCTCCTTGCCCACCTCGTCGACGTCGATGAAAGACACGCCTTGGCCGAGCGAATACATCGTACGCTGTGTGTTGAGGCGGTGGAAGAAATTGCTCGCGATCTTGTTGTTGCTAGCGGTGAAGTCCACGAGCTTCGAGCCTGTGATGTCGAAGACCTTCTGCACATAGGAATTGATCGTAATGTTCTCCTGGCGGTCATACGCATCGGCCATGCGTGCCGTGCGGTATGCCTTGCCAGACTTGTGTCGCTCGATCGCCTCCAGTACGAAGCCCTCGCGGTTGGCGTCGCCAGCCTCCACGAAATCTTGATACGTGAGCATGCGCGACTTGTCATCGCGTACCTCGTCCCATCTCATAATGCGAACCTCCTAGGCCCCTCGTCTGCGCCGCCTCCGAACGGCGACTCGTATACCATGTCACGCGGCTTGTATACACGCTTCGTCCTCACGAAATACCTCAGCGCATCCATGCCGTGGTCGTCGACCTTGACCGGCTTGTCCTGGTCTGCCTTATCATCCCACACATAGCCAGTGAACTCGCGCGCCAATTCAGTGAGTGTGTCCCCGATTTTGACCTGGCCCAACTGCATCGCCGATGCCGTATCGCGCACGCCGTCCCCGACATCGTTGTCGGCCTTCCTCACCTTGAACCCGCCGCGCTTTCGCAGCTGCGCGATGAACGACGATGCGCTGGGGTCGACTATGACTTCGACCTCCGCGTCCTCAGGTGCATCGGCCGTGAATACCACCAGGTCGTCGACATAGTCGGGGTCTGTCTTCTGCCTGCCTTCCTCGCGGCCTGAATAGCGGTACTCGCCGACCGCATGCCATGTACCTGCAGGGTCGAGCATCCACTTGATCGCATGGAACGGGTTCTGCGTCCCGTAGTCGACGCTCACGCAGTAGCTACGTACGTCTTCCGGCTCCGCAGGCGACCATGTCGGCTCCTGCGCATCCTTCCAGTTCGGGTACACGAGGCCCTCGGCCTTAGCCCACAGGCCCCTGATGTACCGGTCGTAGTACACCGTGCCGCGGTACTCGGCCTTGAGGCCTGCGACATAGGCCGGCGGTAGGAACGGGTTGTCATCGATCGTGTACCTCTGCACGAACATGTCGATGCCGGGGTCGGCCTCGCCCTTGTCGATGAACTGCTTGAGCCAATGCGTAGGCCCTGCCGGGTTGCATGCCCCGTGGCATTCGCTGTACGGCAGGCTCAGGCGGCTTTTCAGCATCTCGAACACGTCTGGGTGGATGTCGCAGATCTCGTCGCAATATGCGAACTTGACCTCTGAGCCTCGGAGCTTCGATACCTGACCCGCGTTCTCGGCACCGATGCGGTACACTCGCTCGCCGAAGACCTCGCACCAGTTGCGGGCGTTGATGTCGCCTACGAACCGGTCGCCCCACATGTCACGCATCGGCGTCAAGACGTTGCGCTCGATGTTCTCCTTCGTGGCGCCGAGGATCAACGCCAGGCCCTTCTTGCCGCGCAGCTTGATCAGCCTGTCCGGGATCGTGTACTGCACTGCCAGGTGGCTCTTGCCGGAGCGCACGGCGCCCGTGGCGAGGTTCCAGCGGTGGTGTGCCTCCCGCACATATTCCGCCTGCTTACGCGTCAGCCTTATCTCCATCTGCCGCCTCCTCGATCTGCACGAGCACGTTCTTCACGTCGATGATGTCGCCGTCGTCGGCAGGCAACTGGGGCTGCATCGAGCGCCAGGCGTCACCGCGGCGGTTGAACAGCCACATGGCGATTGCCTTCACGTCTGCCGGCACGTGCTTCTTGACTTTCTTCGTCAACACTTCCCGGCCCGTGTCTGGGTCGAGCGCCCATGTCTCCTCGAAATAGTCGTACCCCAGCGCTCGCCTGAGCAGCGCGCCTTCCACCTGGCCGTCTACGAGGTCCTCCGTAATAGTGAGCGCCTTGTCCAGCTCAGGCGACTGCTGGCGCCATTTCATGAGCGTACTGTGTGCGATGCCGATCTTGTCCTCGGCGATCGCCTTCACCGACAGCCCTCGGCGCCTCCAGTCGTTGATCAGCTCGATGCCGTCCTCGCCGAGCCAATAGCGCTTTCGCTGTATCGCGTTGTTGAATTTGATATAAGGCAAAAATATCCCTCCTCGTCTATCGGAATATATTCTACGGCGCTTCGACGACGATTCACGGCAACCTACGGCAATTGACCGACTAGATTGTATATACCCACCCGTCGAAATTGAAACGCTTCAATGAGTTAATCGAGGTAAACATATACGCCCTCTACTGCCTGTCACACAGCTGTCACACGGGTGTCACACCGCTTTTTTCGATTTATCTGCACCGTGTGACAGGTAGTATCGACAAAACACGATGTAGACGCATGTGTTTACAACTACCTGTCACACTGTCACACTGTCACACTCCCCTATACCCCGATATTTTGAGAATATATATTTATAGGTCTATCAGAAATATAGATAGAAAATATCTAATATAGGGGCCCCTTTGTGTTTGCCAGTGTGACAGGTAGTGACAAAAACATGCATCTACGTCGCGTTTTGTCGTCTACTACCTGTCACACTGGCCCAAAAGCAGTGTGACAGCATGTTTGCCAGGCAGTGGCGCGAATGTGCTCGGCACGCCTGTCTACGTCGTGTTTCGCCGCTTACTACCTGTCAACCATGCTAATTTACAAAAAACACATGCAAAATCGTCGGAAAATGCGAAAACGCATGCAAAATCGTCGGGAAATGCAAAAAAAATGCCCTGAGGCACATATTTGCCTCAGGGCCCTGCAAGTATACGCGCCAAGCCAAAACGGCGCCTTCTACATATGCTAGGATCATTTCTAGATATGTTTCTGGGCTACCCTCACTCCTCAAAATCGGCGCAGCAGTCGCATTCGTCTGTGACGGCGTCCTCGACCGCCGCGAGGATATATTTCGGCGACCAACGCTGCGTGCCCTTGAGCTTCGCGATCGCATCTGCCAACTTGGGCCCGCAGATGCAGCGATCGAGCTCGTCAGACTCGATGCAATGCCGGCATTCGCTGCAGTAACGGCGCTCCGCGCCGAAAGCACGCTCGATGTCGTCGTCGAGGCACCCAGGCGGCAAGTTGTACCCGCTCGCAGGCTCGTTATCGATCATGGCAAGCCCCTTCCGGTTCGCATTTCTTGAGAAATATGGTGGTCGAGTCGCAGTGCCGGCAGTAATACCTGACCTCGCGCATGGCAAAACACTCCTTTCCCAATCGTCGCAATGCCCATTCCATCGCTCGATGACCTCACTCACCAACTGCGCGTCGCCCGGCCTGCGCCCGTTGGCAAACGGGCCTGTGAGCACATAGTCGATCTGCGCGAAAGTGTGGCACTCCGTACACCATGCTTTGACCGATCCGCAGGCGCTCGAGTGGTCGTCGGTTATCTCGATGCGCAGGTGCTCGGTCGAATGGCACTTCGGGCATGGCTTCATGGTCGTCATTTCTAAAGCCTGCCCCGGTTCTCGTTCCGCGCGTCCATACGCCTGATGGCGGCGTCGACCTCGCCCTGCGTTGCACTTACTGCCGCCAGCATGTTGGCGATCGCCTGCACTGTGTCCACGCACTCGTCGATGAGGCCCTCACGCATGTCCCTCCAAGCCGGCACGTTGCGCATGCTGTCAAACTCCTGCCACGCACCGAAGATCTCGGCTGCCTCCTCGAGCGGCTTGAGCGCCCTTGCTGTCACTCACATTATTGAACACACGCATGTTCAGCAGATACCCGTCAATCATCATTTATCGCCTTTCCTAAATACATTGATCGATTACGGCCTTGCCACGCAGCTGGTCGACCCACTTCGGCGGGATAGCCTCGAAACGGTAATACACGCCCGCGAGGGCACCGGCCACGGCCGCAGTCGTATCTGTGTCGTCACCTAGGTTGACGGCCTTAAGCACACAGTCGGCATATGAGCCCGTGTTCAGGAAACACCAGAGCGCAGCCTCGAGCGTATGCTCGCAGTAGCCGTCGCTTTTAATGGCCTCGACCGGCCTCGACGCGATATACCCGTACCTGCGCCGAAGGTCGACCTTCGCCGGCGTACCGGAATTGCAGATAGTCCGCAACATGTCACACAACGCGACGCATGACCACTCGGTCACAGGGTGTGCATGGGTGATTGCCGAGACCTCGCGTATATCGTAGGGTTCGATGGGGTCAAGCAGGGCGAGTGGTGCCGTCCTCATGAGCGAGCCGTTGCCACATTCGTCATATGACTTCCCGGGTACACCGGTCGAGATCGCCCTCTTGCACGTCACGCCGACATCGAACGCGCGCCCATCGCATGTGAAATCGCCGTGCTCCAACCACCGGCGAAAC
>ENA-ORTB01003507-ORTB01003507.1-human-gut-metagenome-genome-assembly--contig:-NODE-3507-length-12166-cov-3.140533_pt1 | contig 12166 bp, 9 predicted proteins | sample MGYA00241905_ERZ509174 | MGnify/ENA primary metagenome ERZ509174 (study PRJEB26280, sample SAMEA2338851) | human gut metagenome | biome: human gut; feature: human-associated habitat; material: faeces...
AGGATGTAACTCTTACAGGCGATAAGCTTGAAGGTAATATGTCTTTGAAAATTATTAAAGCCATTGGCAACGCAAAATTAACGAAGAAGTAATTGAGGGGAAATATGATGAATAAGAAAAAACAGACAAAAAACATGCTAATGGATATGACAATAGAAGAGCAGCTTCTAAAGATTCAGGAGATTGCAGCTGAACTTGAAAACGGCAGTCTTGGACTCGAGGAGGCGCTTGCAAAATATGAAGAAGGTGTACGTCTTGTTCGCGGGTGTGCAGGTCAAATCGACCAAGTGCAAAAACGCATTACAGTCATAGAGACAGAAACAGAGGATGAGTTATGATGGAATGGAAAGAAGAGTTACAGCAGCATACAAAAGAGGCAGAGAAGGTTGTACAAGGTTATCTTCCTGAGGAGACTGGTCATCAAAAACTTCTTATCGAAGCATCTAATTATAGTGTTTTAGTTGGTGGAAAGCGTCTTCGCCCGATGATTATGTTAGAAAGCTTTAAGGCTTTTGGCGGAACAGGAAATGTTGTGGAGCCGTTTATGGCAGCACTTGAGATGATTCATTCAGGATCACTTGTACATGATGATCTTCCATGTATGGATAATGATGAGTATAGAAGAGGAAATCTGACTACATGGAAAAAATATGGCTATGATATGGCCGTGCTTGCAGGAGACAAGCTTTTTATCTATGCATTTGAGACAGCAGCAAAAGCTTTTGACGGAACAAACAAAGATATACAGACAGCAAAGGCATTGCAGATTCTTACAAGAAAACCAGGAATTTATGGTATGATTGGCGGACAGACTGTCGATGTAGAACAGGAGAATAAGGCAATCAGTTTTGATACATTAATGTATATCCATAATAATAAGACAGCTGCGCTGATTGAATGTGCGATGATGATCGGAGCAGTACTTGCAGGAGCTTCCGAGAAAGAAGTATCCATGATCGAACAGATTGCCAACAAGGTAGGTATTGCTTTTCAGATAGAAGATGATATTCTCGATGTAGTAAGTACCAGTGAAGAAATTGGAAAACCAGCAGGAAGCGATGAAAAGAACGGAAAAAATACATACGTCTTATTCAAAGGTATAGAGCAATCTAAAAAGGATGCAGAACAATATACAAGAGAAGCGTTACAGATTTTTGATGAATTAGAGTATAAAAATCCTTTTTTACGTGAATTACTTCTATATCTGGTTGGAAGAAAAAATTAAAAATACCATTCGGAGGATGCGTAATGGGACGTTTATTAAATAAAATAAAAGAACCAAATGATATAAAGAGAATTTCTCCAAAGCTTTATCCGATTCTGGCACAAGAAATCAGAGATTTCCTCATAGATCATGTCAGTCAGACTGGCGGGCATCTTGCCTCGAATTTGGGAGCAGTGGAAATTACAATGGCTCTGCATATCTGTCTTCATTTTCCAGAAGATAAGGTGGTATACGATGTGGGGCATCAATCCTATGTTCATAAGTTACTAACAGGAAGAAAAGACGAATTTACTTCTTTAAGACAAAAAGATGGTCTTTGCGGTTTTCCTAAGCGATGTGAGAGTGACTGTGATGTATTTGGCACAGGACACAGTTCTACCTCTATTTCAGCAGCATTAGGGCTTGCTGTAGCAAGAGATTTAGAACAAAAAGAAGAAACCATTGCTGCGGTAATCGGAGATGGCGCTTTATCTGGTGGAATGGCCTACGAAGCCCTGAATAATTTATCAATTCTTCGAAGAGAAAAGAAGAACATGATTATTATCTTAAATGATAATAAAATGTCGATTTCAGAGAATGTTGGGGGAATGAGCCGTTATTTAAACGATTTGCGTTCTAGAAGAAGTTACAGTGAGTTTAAGGAGAATGTAGAAAATGCACTAAATAATATTCCCGGTGTAGGAAAAAGTGTTGCGAGAACATTAAAGAAATCAAAAGATTCCATCAAGCAGCTTTTTATTCCAGGAATGCTATTTGAAAATATGGGGATTACGTATTATGGACTTGTAAACGGCCATGATATTTATGAACTGATTCACGCAATCAATAGAGCGAAACAGCACGAAGGCCCTATTTTGATTCATGCGATTACCCGAAAGGGAATGGGATATAAGTATGCCGAGAAGAATCCAGAAAAGTTTCATGGAATCGGGCCATTTGATAAAGAGACCGGAGAGGTTTTAGCAAAGAAAACGAAAAAGACCTACACAGATATATTTGCTGAGAGCCTGGTGGAATTAGCCAGGGAGAATAAAAAGGTCGTGGCAATCACAGCGGCTATGCCATCTGGCACAGGTTTAAAAGCTTTTAAAAAGCATTATCCAAAGCGCTTTTTTGATGTTGGTATTGCAGAAGAACATGCTGTTACTTTTGCAGCCGGGCTTGCTGCGCAGGGAATGCGTCCGGTTTTTGCGGTATATTCTTCTTTTTTGCAAAGAGGATATGATCAGGTCCTTCATGATGTATGTATCCAGAAGCTTCCTGTATTTTTTGGCATTGACCGTTCCGGTCTTGTAGGCGCAGATGGAGAGACACATCAGGGAATTTTTGATATTTCTTATTTGAGTCATATTCCAAATATGGTATTGATGGCTCCAAAGAATGAAAAAGAGATGCCAGCAATGATGAAGTTTGCCTTAGAGTATAATGGACCAATCGCTATGAAGTATCCAAGAGGTAGTGTATATGATGGTTTATCTGAATATAATGCTCCGATAGAACTTGGAAAGAGTGAAATGATTTACGAGGGACAAGATGTCGTAATCCTGGCAGTAGGAAATATTATGGAAGAATGTGAAAAAGCAGTGCAGCTTCTTAAAAGTCAGGGATATAATCCGGGGCTTGTAAATGTTCGTTTTATTCGCCCAATGGATGAAGAGATGCTGCATGTACTGTCCAAAAAATATTCACTTATTGTTACTGTAGAAGAGAATCAGTTAATCGGAGGATATGGGCAGATGGTTTCTGCTTTTCTCCATAAAAATGTATGCAAGAATCAGCTTCTTACTCTGGGTATTTCCGATTATTTTGTGGGTCATGCCACTGTGAATGAGCAAAGAGAAGAAGCCGGAATCAATGCGGATTCCATTGTAAAGTCGATAATAGATAGGATGAATTAGAATGAAACAACGTTTGGATGTATTGTTAGTAGAGCAGGGACATGCTGCGTCGAGAGAGAAAGCAAAAGCGATGATCATGTCAGGAGTCGTTTTCGTAAACGGCCAGCGAGAAGATAAGGCCGGAAGCACCTTTGATGAGAAGGCTGCCGCAACTATTGAGATTCACGGTTCTACGCTTCGCTATGTAAGTCGTGGTGGCTTAAAACTGGAGAAAGCTGTAGAACAGTTCGGCTTTTCCTTAAAAGATAAAATCTGTATGGATGTCGGGGCTTCTACTGGAGGATTTACAGACTGTATGCTTCAGAATGGAGCTGTAAAAGTATTTTCTGTTGACGTTGGAAGAGGACAGCTTGATTGGAAACTCAGGAATGATGAACGTGTTGTTTGTATGGAAAAGACAAATATGCGTTATGTGAAACCGGAAGATATTGGAGAACTGGCCGACTTTATTTCTATTGATGTCTCCTTTATTTCTCTTACAAAGATTCTTCCACCAGTAAAGGCGTGTTTAAAAGAGGATGGACAGGTTGTCTGTCTTATTAAACCACAGTTTGAAGCAGGAAGAGAAAAGGTAGGGAAAAAAGGTGTAGTAAGAGACCGACAAGTACATGAAGATGTTATAAAGCAGATTATGGACTTTGCCTTAACACTTGGTTTTTCACTGCTGCATCTTGATTATTCACCGATTAAAGGACCAGAGGGAAATATAGAGTACTTACTGCATTTATTAAACAGACCGGAGGAAAGCCAGATTAGTGATGAGATGATACCGGATGTTGTTGCGGCATCCCATCAGTCGTTGTCTCATCGTGAAGCGGCGAAATAGACAGCATGAATAATTTTTTAATTATTGCAAATAAGCAAAAAGATATTAATCTTGAAATTACAGAACAGATCAAACATCATATTACAAGAATGGGTGCAGTATGTAACGTATATGACCAGTATAACAGAAACGTTACTTCTATAGATATTCCAGAGGGGACACAATGTATTCTTGTTATTGGTGGAGATGGTACCATTTTGGCTGCTGCAAGAATGCTTGTTGGAAATACGATTCCGTTACTTGGAATTAATCTTGGAACACTTGGCTTTCTTGCCGACGTGAATCTTGCTGATCTATCAAAGACATTGGATTTATTATTAAAAGACCAATATCAGGTAGAGAATCGTATCATGCTTACAGCAGAAGTGTATAAGCAGGGGGAAAAAGCGGCAACATATATCGCTCTCAACGACTTTAATATTAACCGTTGTGGAGCTTCGAGAGTTATCGGTTTAAAAGTGGGTATTAATGGCTCAACAATTGACTGCTACCGGGCAGATGGTGTTATTGTTTGTACACCAACTGGTTCTACCGGCTATAACTTGTCTGCTGGCGGCCCGATTATTAATCCAACTTGTAAGAACTTTGTGATTACCCCAATCTGCCCACATTCTCTTACTGCGAGAAGTATTGTACTTGCCAAGGAAGATGTGGTTACGGTGGAAGTAGAACAGATAAGAAGTAATATTAAGGAAGAGGCTATTATTTCCTTTGATGGAAGAGAAGGGTTAAGCATTGTTCCGGGAGATCAGGTAAAGATATATAAATCACAGGAAGTAACACCGTTTATTAAAGCAACGGAAGTCAGCTTTGTGCAGATTTTAAAGGAGAAGCTTTTATAAAAAGAAGTGGAGATAAGAATGAAGGGAAAACGACAGGAAAAAATACTGGAGATTATTCGGACAAATGATATAGAAACACAGGAAGAACTGACCAAAAAATTGTCAGAGGCAGGATTTTCTTCGACGCAGGGGACGATTTCAAGGGATATTCGTGAATTAAAACTCACAAAAGTTACCGGTGCAAATGGAAAACAGAAGTATGCACCGATTCAGACTGAGGATATTCATGTTTCCAGCAAGTATAAAAGAGTATTGTCTGAGGGAATTCTTCACATGGATAATGCAGAAAATATATTAGTAATCAAAACAGTTCCAGGCATGGCAATGGCATGTGCCGCGGCGATTGATTCTATTTCTCTTCATGGAGTACTTGGCTGTATTGCCGGGGACGACACGATTATGTGCGTGGTGAAAGAAACCCCTATGGTGGAGGAAGTTATGAAGGAAATTGACACGATTATGAAGGGACATCGTTAACATCGGAGGGTGCTATGCTCATAAATTTACACGTTAAAAATCTGGCACTTATTGAGGAAACAGAGGTAGATTTTACAGATCATCTCAATATACTTACAGGAGAAACAGGTGCAGGTAAGTCGATTCTCATTGGGTCGATTCAATCTGCGCTTGGTGCGAAAATACCAAAAGATATGATAAGACATGGCTGTGACAGTGCACTTATTGAACTGATATTTCACACAAAAAGCCAGGCAGTCCAAAAAAAGATGGAAGAATTTGAGATTCCATTTGAAGATGGAGAGATTATTATATCAAGGAGGATTACCAATAACAGAGTTATTAATAAGGTAAATGATATCAGTGTTACAATTGGCAGATTAAAAGAACTTTCGCCGCTTCTTCTTGACCTAAGTGGACAGCATGAGAACCAGCTTCTTTTAAAACCGCAGAATCATTTGAAAATTATTGATAGTTATCATCGAAGTGTAATCGCTCCTGTAAAAGAAAAGACCGCTTCCTTATATCATGAGTATCAGGAACTTCAAAAGAAACTTTCCGAACAAAATATGGGAGAGGAACAAAGAATTCGGGAGATGGAATTTTTAAAATATGAAATCCAGGAAATTGAGGAAGCGCAACTTCGCCCTGGAGAAGATGAATCTCTTGAAACGGAGTACCAGAAAGTATCCCATGCAAAAGAAATTCTTTCTGACTGTGCGGCTGTTCATGAAGTGACAGCAGGGCAAAACGGTTGTGCGGGTGATCTCATTGGTTCGGCCGTACAACGGCTTTATACGGTGTCTAATCTTGATGCCGAGGCTAGGGGACTAACAGAGCAGTTGCAGACCATTGATTCTTTGCTGAATGATTTTAACAGAGAACTTTCCAGTTATATTGATTCCATGGAATTTGATGGAGAGCAATTTGCAGAAATAGAGGAACGCTTGAATCTGATTAATCATTTGAAAGCAAAGTATGGAGATTCTATAGAGAAAATACAGAAATATCATGATAACAGTGTTGAAAAATATGAAAAACTTTCCAATTATGAGGAGTATATTTCTGAAATAAAAAGGGAATTATCTAAAGTAAAGGAAAAACTGGATATACAGTGTGAGAGATTGACTGCTTTGCGTAAAGAGGCAGCGATTCCGTTAACAAAATTAATTAAAGAAGCATTGTTAGATCTTAACTTTTTAGATGTTGTCTTTGAAATCGCTTTTGAACAGTCAGAACACTATTCTGCATTAGGAAAGGATAATGTCTGCTTTATGATTTCTACAAACCCAGGACAGGCAGTACGACCGCTTCATGAGATTGCATCTGGTGGTGAGTTGTCCAGAATCATGCTGGCAATCAAGTCTATTTTAGCAGATGAAGAAAATATTGAGACATTGATTTTTGATGAGATAGATACAGGAATCAGTGGAAGAACGGCACAGAAAGTTTCAGAACGACTTGCTTATATTGCAAAAAAAAGACAAGTTATTGCCATCACACATCTGCCGCAGATTGCTGCAATGGCAGATTCGCATTATTTAATCGAAAAAACAAGTGATGCCAATTCGACAATCAGTAATATTTACCCATTATCAGAAGAAGAATCGGTAAAAGAACTTGCACGAATGTTAGGCGGAGTGAAAATTACAGAAGCCGTTTTACAAAATGCAAGAGAAATGCGTGCTTTGGCAAAACAGTAAAATATGCCTGTTTGAAACAGGAAGATGCCTGCCATACTAAGTGAAAATTTAGATATGGGGGCATTTTTTATGAGGGAAAAATTAAAACAGTTTTACATTGTATTGTTAGTATTTATACTAACTATCATGGGGCATATGGACACGTTTTACAGACAGAAGCTGTGTTTTCTACACAAAAGGAAACCGTTTCGGCAAAATCTCAGACGGGGAAACGATTAACCGGGCAAAAAAGCGAGGAAAAAGTGTATGCATCAGGGATACCAATCGGAATTTATATAAAAACGGAAGGAATTCTTGTATTAGGACTCCAGCAGATTGACGGGAAAAATTCTCCGGCATCCTGTAAAATAAAAGCAGGGGATTATATTCTGAAACTAAACGCTCAGAATATCACAACAAAGCAGCAATTTATACGCTTATTGCAGAAAAATGGAGAAAAAGAAGTGGTGTTGACACTAAAGCGTAAGAACAAAAAGATAAAGGTGAAAGTACAACCCGTATATTCTGCAAAAAATAAATGTTATCAAATTGGTGTGTGGATTCGAAATGATACGCAGGGAATTGGTACGATTACTTTTATAAGAGAGGATGGGACTTTTGCAGCTCTTGGGCATGGAATTAATGACGGAGATATTGGTGTCCGCTTTTTAATTGAGGGTGGAAGTGCGTATCGAACTAATATATCTTCGATTTTGAAGGGAAAATCAGGAATGCCTGGAGAAATAATCGGCACGATTGATTATAGCCCGCAAAATTATCTTGGAGAGATATATGCGAATACGAACGGAGGAATTTTGGGAAAAATAACAGAAAACAAAAAAGAATTTTTTACAGGTAAAAAAATAAGTATTGCAAAAAAATCAGAAGTGAAAACAGGCAAAGCATATCTTAGAAGCAGTATCAGTGGAAAAAGCAAAGATTATTCCATCGAAATAGAAAAAGTATTCTTTCACGAAAAAAATTCTTTAAAAACGTTAAAAATCAGGGTGACAGATTCCGAACTGATTACTCTTACTGGCGGAATTATTCAGGGACTTAGCGGCAGCCCTATTTTACAAAATGGTAAACTTGTTGGTGCAGTCACCCATGTTTTAATTGATAATCCGCAAATGGGCTATGGAATATTTGCAGAAAGTATGTTAGAATAAAAAAAGTGAATTTTTCAGTAAGAGATATTGCAAAATATAAGAAAATTATAGTAGAACTAGTATGCGTTATGATATTATAACGAAATACAGTGATGAAACAGCAACGACTAGTTAGCAGAACTATTGTAAAAAAACTACAGGACCGATAATGAGGGATTATGAATAGTAAAAGTTTAAGCGATTATTATTATAACCATTCTTTTATGGATGGACTTCGGAAGAAACTACCAAAGCTTCTTCCGAATACATATTGTATAGCGGCAATTGATATTGAACATTTTCGCCTCTTTAATAAGTTGTATGGAAGAAGTTCCGGAGACGAGGTTATCCGCTATATTTGTGCCTGTTTGAAACAGAGTACCATGGAGAATGATGGAATTGATGCCTATTTAGGCGGAGATAATTTTGTTGCTCTTTTGCCAGACAGTGATGAATTACTTTGTAGCATACGGGAAAAAATTATAGAAAAGCTTGGCAAGTGGAATAACACATCTGTATTCTTTCCATTATTTGGTGTATACACGATAGAAGATACCTCGATACAGCCAGAATTAATGTATGATCGTGCCATGCTGGCGCGCTCTCATGCAGAAGAAGATTATAAATGGCATATCTGTCGTTATACTTTAGAGATGGAATCCTGTTTAGAAGAGGAAGTCTATCTGTTAGCAGAGATAGAGAAGGGCTTGGAAAACGAAGAATTTACATTTTTTGTCCAGCCGCAGTGTAATATTATGACAGGACAGATTGTCGGTGCCGAAGCATTGGTCCGCTGGCAGAAAGAGGATGGAGAGTTCCTTTTACCAGGTGAATTTATTCCAGTATTAGAGAAAAATAAGATGATAGACCGTCTGGACCGTTATATCTGGGAAAAGGTCTGTCAGTGGCTCAGACATTGGATTGACACAGGACATTCTCCGGTTCCAATCTCTATTAATGTATCCCGCATCGACATTTTTTCGATGAATGTCCCGGATTATTTATTTGATTTGATGGAGAAATATCAGATTCCGAAATATTTGATTAAAGTAGAAATTACAGAAAGTGCCTACACAGAGAATAATAACCGGATTGCCAGTGCAGTAAATACATTGCGAAGCAGAGGATTAGTTGTTATGATGGATGACTTTGGCTGTGGATACTCTTCTTTAAATATGTTAGAGAATATACCTGTTGATGTATTAAAACTCGATATGCGTTTCCTTCGTTTTGAGGAGGCGGAACGCAAAAAAAGTGCACATATATTAGAAGCCATCGTAAATATGGCAAGTATGTTACATCTCCCGATTGTTGTTGAAGGAGTAGAAGATGAGAGTCAGGAGAAGTTTGTACAAGGTCTTGGCTATCGCTATACACAGGGATTTTATTATTATAAACCCCATCCAATTCCTAAATTTGAAGAACTTTTGAGCGACCATAGAAGAATTGATACACAGGGAATTGTTTACAAACAGGTAGAGCCGATGCATATCCGAGAGTTCATTGATTCAAATTTTGTCAGTGACAGTATGCTCAATAATGTACTTGGCCCAGTTGTTTTTTTTGAAGTACAGAGTGGCAAGATAAAGGTAACCCGCGTCAATGAACAGTACTTCCAGATGATTGGAGCAGAACACTTCAAAGAAGACATTCAAAAAGAATTTTTAGCGCGGATTCCAGCAGAAGAACGCAGCCAGTTCAACGAAATGCTCGAAAACTCCTTCCTGAATCCAGTATCCGGTGCAGATGGTATGCTCCATCTCTTAAGAACAGAAACCGATAAACTCACCGTATACATTAAAGTATTCTATATGCAGGAAAAAGAAGAATGGAGACAATATTACTGTTCCTTAATGGATATGACAAAAATATTATAAATAATAAAAAAGCTATTGCAGTGTTCACTATAAACACTGCAATAGCTTTTTATTATTCCTTCTCTCTGGGTTCGGCAGTCACTGACATTCATTCAGCATTTACCTAATGTTCGCCTTCACATACTCTTTGATTGCCTCAAAGCTTTCCTTACTGATAACATGTTCTATCTTACAGGCATCTTTCTCTGCAATTTCGGCAGAAACACCTAATTTTTCTAAACATGATGTAAGTAATTGATGACGCTCATAAATCATATCCGCAATTGCCTTTCCAGATTCTGTAAGATAAATATATCCGGCATCTGTTACAGTGATATGATTCTTCTCGCGAAGATTCTTCATAGCGATACTTACACTTGATTTTTTGAAATCAAGCTGATTAGCGACATCAACGGAACGAACAACAGGAAGTCTTTTACTGAGAACTAAAATAGTCTCTAAATAGTTTTCAGCAGATTCGTTGTTTTTTTCCTTCAAAATAATCACCTCAATAAACGTATAAATTCACTTATTGTTATTAGTATAACATATTAGCGACAATTTTTCAAACAAAGGTATTAAAAAGTTTTATCATTATTAATCCTTTAAAATTAATCCTTTAAAAAGAAAGAGTAAAATGCTACACTGTAACGGGAGATTTATGGCAGATAACCATGAATATAAAAGAGAATATTTATTATAGATACGATTTTGTACATGGGATTGATATAGTCATAAAATTTTGAAGAGAAAGGATGAAAAAGAAAGATTTTATGAAGAAACTATTATACTTTATGAAAGACTACAAAAAAGAAAGTGTTCTGGCTCCTTTATTTAAGATGTTAGAAGCGTTCTTTGAATTATTTGTACCATTGGTTGTTGCATCGATCATTGACGATGGTATTGTTCCAAAAGATTCTGGGCATATCATAAGAATGTGTCTGCTTCTTCTGGTATTAGCAGCAGTGGGATTGACATGTTCTATTACCGCACAGTATTTTGCGGCAAAGTCTGCTGTTGGAGCGGCAACAGGGATTCGTTATGAATTATTTACCCATATTCAGACATTAGGCTATGAGGAGATGGATATGGTAGGAACATCTACATTGATTACTCGTATGACAAGTGATATTAATCAGGTGCAGAACGGAATCAATCTGGTACTTCGTCTGTTCCTGCGGTCTCCATTTATTGTATTTGGTGCGATGATCATGGCATTTACGATTGATGTGAAGGCTGCGATGATTTTTGTTGTGGCAATCATTTTATTGTCTATCGTTGTATTTGGTGTCATGTTTATTACAAAGCCACTTTATAAAAAGGTACAGTCAGGACTCGATACAATTCTTGGAACAACAAGAGAGAATCTTACAGGTGTGCGTGTGATTCGTGCTTTTCATCAGGAACAGGCAGAATATAATAAGTTTTTAGCAGAGAATGAAGAACTTACTTCTTTACAGAAATTTGCTGGAAAAATATCAGGACTTACGAATCCACTGACTTTTATTATTATCAACTTTGCTATTTTGGTATTGATTCATACCGGTGCGGTTCGTGTAAGTCTTGGTACGTTATCACAGGGACAGGTTGTTGCGCTTTATAACTATATGTCCCAGATTCTTGTAGAGCTTATCAAGCTGGCAAACCTCATTATTTCCGTGACAAAAGCGATGGCATGTTTTAATCGTATTCAGGATGTTTTTCATATTGAGCCATCTATGAAAGAAGGAACAAAAACAGTTGCTGCTGCAGGTAATACCACTCCTGCGGTAGAATTTAAAAACGTTTCCTTTACTTACGCCGGAGGCGGAGATCATGCTGTGGAGAATATTTCCTTTAAGGCAATGCCAGGACAGACCATTGGAATTATTGGAGGTACTGGTTCTGGAAAGTCTACACTTGTCAATCTGATTCCAAGATTTTATGACGTGAGTGAGGGAGAGGTAGATATTGCAGGGAAAAATATACAGGATTATACTTATGGATCTTTAAGAAACACAATTTCTGTTGTTCCACAAAAGGCACAGCTTTTTGCCGGAACGATTCGGGATAATTTGACTTTTGGCTGCCCGGATGCGACAGAAGAACAGATAGAAGAGGCACTTGCTATCTCGCAGGCAAAGGAATTTGTTGACACAAAAGAAGGAAGACTTGATGCGAAGATAGAACAGGGCGGTAAAAACCTTTCTGGTGGACAGAGACAGAGAGTAGCGATCGCAGGGATCATGGCAAT